>Ga0210386_10002464_pt1 | contig 15966 bp, 15 predicted proteins | sample IncBWH32OmetaG_FD_160091 | JGI IMG/M metagenome (GOLD analysis project Ga0210386, IMG submission 160091) | Forest soil microbial communities from Barre Woods Harvard Forest LTER site, Petersham, Massachusetts, United States - Inc-BW-H-32-O ... | reverse complement strand
GGCTTCTTTGACGGGTCATTTCGATTAAGCCAAATTCACTCATGCCAAGGACCGTGCATTTCGCACTATCCTCTTTCATACACTCTTTGAGTTTTTCTAAAACGCGGCGTTGATTTTTTCTCGACCGCATATCAATAAAATCACAGATAATCAATCCGCCGATATTGCGGATCTTAAGCTGGCGGGCAATTTCTTCCGCGGCTTCCAAGTTAATGCGCACGAGTGTCTCCTCGACATCTCCGCCGCTTATATTGAGCGAGCTTCTACCTGAGTTCACATCGATCGTATACATCGCCTCTGTGCGGTCGAAAAAGAGATAACCCCCAGATCCGAGCCAAATTTTTCTCCGTACGGCCCGATCGATTTCTCTCTCTACATTAAACCGTTCGAACATAGGAGTCTTATCTCTATAAAACTCCAGTTTTAAAGGATGTTCTCCCGCATATTTTTGATACAGATGCTTGCATCTTTGATAGGTTGCATAGTCATCGATCAAGAGCCGGTCGTATTTCTTATCTACGCAAAGCGTAACTGCCCGTTTGATTAAATCGGATTCTTCATAGAGCATGGCAGGTCCGGTTGCCTGATTGAATTTTTCCACAATCTGCTGCCAGTTATGAAGAAGATCCGTTGCTTCTTCAATGAGCATTTCGGGAGTCGCGTTCGCGCTGGCTGTCCGGCAAATCAATCCCATATCTTGGGGCATTTCAAAAGAACGAATGAGCTTTTTTAATCGATCCCGAGAGTTTTTATCTTCGATTTTCCGAGAAACTCCCCTATGAGGATTATTGGGAAGAAGCACTAGGTAGCGGCCTGCAATCGAAATGTTTGAGGTGAGCCTGGCCCCTTTTGTACCAATCGGTTCTTTCACAACTTGGACTAAAACAGCTTGATCAATTTTCAGGAGCTGAGTGATGTCTTTTGCTTTTGGTGTCGATCCCATTTTAGAAATGTCGTAATCGAGATCGAAATCCATGTCAAACATTTCTTCAAATTTTTTTGTATTTTCTAAAATGTCGCTAATATGGATAAATCCATTTTCTCCTTCATTAATATCGATAAAGGCAGATTGGATATTCAGAAGAATATTTGTTACGCGGCCACGGTAAATATTGCCGGTAATTTGACGTGATTTTTTTCTGTCTACGATTAAATCGTGGAGTTGGCCATGTTTGAGGTAGGCAAAGCGCGTCTCTTTCGATTCTATATTCAGTAGGACTTCATGCATAACTTCCTCGAAGCAAAGAAAGGATCATAAAGTATTGCTCAATCATTTCCTAGTATTAAATTACACGCGGTGTGGTTTTTCTAAAGATTTGATTGCAGAGAGTGTAAGAAATTTTTTTCCGCAAGGGAAATAGCGCCTTGAATGGCCTTTGTAAAACCTTGGGGGGTAGAATAGCCGTGGCATTTAATGACAATCCCATTGACGCCTGCAAGAAGCGCTCCCGGATATTGAGCATGATGGAGTTCATGGCGTAAGTCGACAAGATAGGGTTGTATGATTTCTAAATTTTCTTTAAAGGTGTGCGTATAGAGTCGATCTAAAATAAGGCTGGCCATTCCTTCGGCTGTTTTTAAAAAAATATTTCCTGTAAAACCGTCGGTGATAAGCACATCTACGTCCCCTTCGAAAACAGAGGTCCCTTCAATATTTCCTACAAAATGAAAACAAGAATTTTTCGATTTATGGATTTTTTGGTATGCCAGGCGCAGATCTGAGGTTCCTTTGGTCTCTTCTGATCCAATATTTAGAAGCCCGACAGTAGGGTGCTGAATGCCCCGGGTTTTTTGGTAGGCGGCTCCCATGGTTGCAAACTGGAGAAGGTGCGCTGCTTTGGCTTGCGTTCCCGCCCCGAGATCTAGTACGGCGTCCGGTTTTTTTTTTGTAGGAAGAAGAGATAAAAGTGCTGGGCGTAAAATACCAGGAAGATTTCCTAAAATCATTTTCGAAGCGCTGACGAGAGCTCCAGTATTGCCTGCCGAAACAAAAGCATCGATTTTTTTTGTTTGGAGAAGGCGAAGTCCTGCGCAAAGAGAGCTGTTTTTTTTCTTGCGAACGGCTGTCAGAGGGGAGTCATGCATTTCAATGACTTCTAACGCTGTGCAGTAATCCAAGGGGCCGGCTAGCGCTTCCAACTCTGGACTGCCTATTAAAACGAGCCTGACAGTCTGCGGGAGATGAATAGATTTAATTTCTTCAAGCAGCGCCCTGGGGGAGTTTTCGCTCCCCATGAGATCGATTCCAATGCGGATAGATAGATTAGTTTGGTGCTGCAACATCTATCGCACGAGTTCCGTAATGGCCGCAAGAGGGGCAAACACGGTGGGGAAGGCGGAGTTTTCCGCAAGTAGAGCAACCGGAAAGATTTTTCGGTTTTTTTGCATGGTGGGAGCGTCGCGAATTTTTTTTCGCATTAGAAACGCGGTTACGAGGTACTGCCATAATAAAGTCTCCTGTCTAAATTTTATGGTTCCATATCGGTAAAAGGGAAATAGGTCGGATTTTCAGAGCGTTCTTTAGCGCGCATAAAAGGAGCTAAGGTTTCTCTCTCAGGACACTTTCCTTTGTTGCATTCTACAACAAGCGGCAGTTCAATGAGGATTGCCTCACGCAAAATTTTGCTAAAATCAAAGACAGCTGAAGGAATTTCTTGGATCATTTCCGTGTGATAAAAATTATTTACCGATACTTCTGTTGGGATCATTTTGTTGCAAACGGCACAAGGCCTCATAGCTAACGTAATTGCTTGCAAATGAATTACGAGATGGTCATCGGTCAGATAGATTTCGCCTTGCAGTCGAATTGGAGCGGGAAAAAAAAGTTCAGGCTCTTCTACTTCCAAAAACGAAGGATCGATCTGGGTATCAATTTTTTCACTAGCGCCGCCTTTTAGGCGATCAATGTATATTTTAAATGACTCGGACATAGGCATCTGGCTGAAATTAGATAATAATTTAACGTATTTCCCTTTTAAAAGCTAGGGGGAATGTGGGATGTTTTTCCGATTTTGATTAAAAATATGGTTTAAGATGTGTTCTGCGGCCAATTGGCTGGCTGGTTGGGTTCCTAATAATTTTTGCATCTGGCTGCATTCATTTTGACAAGTGAAGCGGACAGCTGCGTTATTTAGTAGCACGTCTGCTGCCTGACGCAGCCCATCAACTGTAAAACGAGGGCCAAAAAGCTCGGGAAAAACACTTTTTGAAGCGATGATGTTTACTATGCAGTAAAAGGGAAGGTTCACTTTAAAAATTTTTTGAATAATCAATCGATCCAAGGGTCTAATTGCATAGGTTACGACCGTGGGTACTTTGTGCAAAGCGAGTTCTAGGGTGACAGTTCCTGATTTTGCGAAAGCGAGGTGGCAATGGCGCATAAGGTCATATGTATGCTGCGGCGGTATGAATACTGCTTTTAAGCCCGCCATGCTCCAGATTTGAGCTTCTCTTTCTTGTGAAGCAATGGAGATGGCGATTTGCAGCTCTGGATCGAGCTGGCAAAGCTTTTGGGCGGCTTTAAGTTGTAGCGGGAAATTTTTTTCAATTTCGGATTTTCTGCTGCCAGGAAAAAGACCTAAAATTTTTCCAGATAATTGATATTGTTCGCGGAAATTCCCAGAAGGGGCGTAGTTTGAAATAGCATGAATGAGGGGGTGTCCTACATATTCGACTTGAATATTGGATTTTTTAAAATATTTTTTTTCAAACGGGAAAATAGTGAGTAGTAGGTTTAAGGATTGGTTCATACTGAGAATTCGTTTTTTTCTCCAAGCCCATACGGTCGGGCAAATGTAATGGATGAGCTGTCCTTTATATCCTTTTTTCCGAAGGGATTTTTCGAGTCGGAGATTAAAACCCGGATAATCGATGCAAAGAATAGCTTTTGGGTTCAACTGCAGCAAAAGGTCTCGAAGGCGGAAAAAATGACGCACTAATCTAGGAAGAGCCATCAAGACGTCGTAAAACCCCATTACCTGAAATTGTTCCATAGGCGCTACTGTATTGATGGGCAGCGCGCGCATGTTGGGTCCTGCGACAGCTGAGATGTTTAAATCGGGTCTTTTTTCTAAAAGTTCTTTGATAAGGCGGGCTCCATGCGCATCTGCGCTGGCTTCTGCCGCTAAAATAAATAAATCAACCATGGAAACCCTTAGGTTTAGAACAGGTTCTGAGAGGATTTTTGTAAAGTAAGGTTCTGTTCAAGCCAAGCGACGCCTTGCCGAAAAATTTCGGGAGAAGTCCCATGGCCCATTCGTCCAACGGAAGGGCTGATGATTAATTCGACTTGAGGAGAACGAATATGGGCGAGATGTGCCTTCTCTACAACAGCCATTGTAAAATCAAAACAAGCTTTGGTAGATACTCTCGTATCGCGGTTGCCGATATAGAATCGAATCGTTCGGTTGGCAAGGGGAGCCGCAATGGCAATGGCGTCGTAAGCTAAGAGCAAAGGATGGTGTTGTAGATGGGAAAATTCTTTGGCAAGTCCTAATTTTATAAGAGGGGCAAATCCTAATAAGAAACGAAAGCGTGGATTTTCTGCGGCGGCGAAAGCTGCTGCGAGTACTCCTCGAGAAAGGCCTGCTGCGGCAATTCGTTCGGGATCGGCGAACTTTTTTTGGATTGCAAAATCTACAGCCATTTGTACTTGATCTCTAAATATTTTAAGACAATCCCTACCGTTTGCAAAGTCTTGCGCCCAGCAATTAAGTGCGTCTTCTGGGGAAAGAGGGTCTTCGTGAGCGGGAAGGGTAAGTGAAAAAACACGAATCATTTTGCCGGCTAAAAATTGAACAGGCTGGTTATAAGGATCTCGGCATAGGCTGTCTGGACCTGAAAGGGAAAAATAAAAAACTGAAGGCAAAGGACCTAGATCTAAAGCTGGGCCAGTATGGTATAAAGTGATTTCTGGAGTAACGGCAATTGCCGCACAGGAGAGGGATTGTTTCATGAAAAATTTCTTCTTCTGCGCCGTCGTTTTTTCGGGCGTGCAATAAAAGGTTCTTCCTGCGTTTCTCGAGCGGCATAAGAAATTTGAGTCCATTGTGTGTAATAGGGAAGCAAATCTGGCTCAAGGGCGCAGCGAATCTTAAAAAGATGCATGGCGAGAGGGAATAGGGCGTCTTGAACGAGTTTTGGCTTCCGAAGACGTCCATCTAGAGGAACAAAGCGGTATTGGGACGTCAATACAAAGCTCATCATGCCGCGCGTGCGGCGGGGGAGTTTGAAGAAGGGATGAAAAATTTCATCAATGACCTCGTCTGCTTCCTGAGCGATTTGTCCTAAGTGGGGCAGCTGATTGTTTTTTTCGCTTTGTTTGAGCAGGTGGGCGTGGAAAATGGGGAAAATAAGAGCTGAGAGGAGTACAGAACGGTCCGGAGGGCGGTTTTGCTTTACGATTTCAGCGTCGATTTCATCAAGCAGCTGCATGCTCACCTGAGATGGATCTCGTTTCAGATAATTAGAAACGGTGGGTAGTAATAGATGAAGAAGTCCATATTCTTGTAAAAGATGAAAAAATTGTTTGGCGGATCCCGACTCAAGCATACGGAGCAGTTCTTCTAAAATCCTTGCCTGAGAACTATTGATGATATGTTCTTTGCAATTAAGAAGCGCTTCATGGGTAGGTCCATCAATTTCAAAATGAAATCGGGCGCAAAATTTAATGAGCCGAATCATTCGTACAGGATCTTGAATAAAGCGCAAATCGGGTTGGCCGATTGTCCGCAGCATTCTTTTTTCGATATCTTGATACCCTTCTACATAATCGATCACAGTTTGTTTTTCTGGATCGTAGAAGAGCCCGTTAATGGTGAAATCGCGCCTTAGGACATCTTGTTCTTCAGATCCCCAAACATTGTCTCGAACGATGAGGTCGGGGGCCTCGGTGTCTCCGGCCCGAAAAGTAGCTACTTCAATGATTTTTTGCCCGAAGCGGATATGTGCGAGCCGAAATCTTCGACCAATGAGAAGCGCGTTGCGGAAAAGCGCTCGAATTTCTTCAGGAGAAGCTGACGTGGAGACATCAAAATCTTTAGGTCTCTGGCCTAGAAGAAGGTCGCGGACTCCGCCGCCTACCAAGTAAGCGCCGTGGCCTGCCTGCCGCAGTTTTTCGATTACGTAGAAAGCATGGGAATCGATTTTTTCAGGAGGAATCCGATGTTCATCGATGGTATAAATTTTAGGCTGCACGAATAAAGAAAACGTCCTTGTAAAAGTGTTAGAATCTGTCGTTGAAGCGGGACTTCGTCGAAAGACTCTCAGCGTAAGCGAAGAGATTCTTAAAGTCAATATAGAGAATTCAAGCTTGCTCTCTTTTTTATATTTTTGTATGAGGGAGTTATGAAGAAATATTTTAATTTTAGACAGATTCTTGTATTAGCAACAGCCCTTTCGGCATTTTTGATTATTGGAATAGGAATTGTCTATCAACTGATTGTTCTGCCTCCTGCCAAACATGTAGAAACAAAAGGTTCTCCTGGCGTAGGAAAAAAAACGGCTGTGATTGAAATGGTTTTGTTTGAGGATTTTTGCTGCGCAGGCTGTCGACTTTTTCATAAAGAGGTGTTCCCTCGGATTAAAGAAAAATATATAAATAAGGGGGTTGTCCGTTTTACGATTGTTCCCTTAGCGTTTCTTCCAGGGTCAAAATCTTTAGCTAATGCGGCTTTAGAGGTTTACAAGATTGCTCCGGATCGTTTTTTTGCATATGTCCATGAACTCAGTGAAGAAACCGCGGGAGCTGCTAATTCCCGGTTATTGAGACTGGGCAAAAAAGTGGGCGGGATTAATTTGGAAAAGCTGGACTCTTGTTTAAAAATAGGTTGCCATTATCAAGAACTGAATAAAAATTTGGAAGCGGCAAGAGAACTGATGGGAAGAAATTTTGGTACACCGGCTCTTTACGTCAATGGCATTTTGACCTCTACCGTTTCTTTTGAAGCAGTGGAAACTAGGATAGAACAGTTATCCCGGAAGGGTCGTTTATGAAAAGGCTGAAAAGCTATGCTCTTTATTTTGCCTGGCTGATTTCTCTTTTGGGCATGCTAGCCAGTCTTTTTTTTGGCGAATGGATGCGCTATGAGCCTTGCCGTCTTTGCTGGTATCAAAGAATCTGTTTGTTTCCCTTGGCAGTGATTTTGGGCATTGCTACATATAAAGAAGATAAAAAAATCCTCTCATATGCATTGCCTCTTTGTGTCTTAGGAGCTTTATTTGCTATTTATCAAGTCCTGGAAGAATATCTACCCGCTTTGCAAACGCCCATTCTTTGTGGCATTGTGAACGATTGCACCAATCATGTCTTTAAGTTTTTGGGATTTGTGACCTTTCCCTTGATCAGCCTGGTTGGTTTTCTTCTGATTTTTTTTGCTTTATGGACGGCCAAGTCTTCGGAATGATCCCATTCACGGGAAAAAAAGGCGATTCTTATATACCCAAAATAATACATTTTCAGTAAAACTTAAGGGATATGTCCAAGTCATTCATCGCTACGTCCTCCCACATCGATTTACTCTCAGAGGGCCGCCATCATGATCCGCATTCTTTTTTGGGTATTCATGAAATAGAAGAAGGTCAGACAATTCGTATTTGGCGCCCTGGCGCTTCTGAAGTGTATTTTCAACTTTTAGGCGAGATTGTCCAAGCTCAAAAAGTAAGTGAAAAAGGATTGTTTGAATACGTGCTTTCACAATCAATCCAAAAAACCGATTACAAAATTTATCACAGTAGTGGCCGGCTATTTTGCGATCCGTATGTTTTTTGGCCTCAAGTAGGCGAATTAGATCAATTTTTATTTAATGGGGGATGCCATTATGAATTGTTTGAGATCTTGGGAGCGCAAGTTAAACAGGTAGAAGGCATTTTGGGAACAGGTTTTTCTGTTTGGGCTCCGAACGCCCAAGGTGTAAGCCTCATCGCTGATTTTAATCATTTTCAAGAAATAGCGTATCCCATGCGCTCGCTCGGAATGTCAGGCATTTGGGAATTATTTGTTCCGGGAATTGACCAAGGGGAAAAATATAAATTTGCCATCCGCGCGCGAGGCGGATATGTGCAGATCAAACAAGATCCCATGGGTTTCTTTTCTGAGTTAAGACCCAATACCGCATCTGTAGTCTGGAAGCTTTCTTCTTATATCTGGCAAGACGATGAGTGGATGCTTAAGAGAAAAGACAGATCGTTTCCACGGCCTATGAATATTTATGAGGTGCATTTAGGTTCTTGGCGCAATTATGGAACGGATTTTCCTCATTATGAACAAATGGCGATTGACTTGGCTGCCTATTGTAAAGAAATGGGGTTTTCCCATGTAGAATTGTTGCCGATCATGGAGCATCCCTTGGATGAATCCTGGGGTTATCAGGTGACCGGTTTTTATGCTGTTACCAGCCGTTATGGAACCCCCGCTGCATTCCAAAAATTTGTTGATTATATGCATAACGAAGGTATTGGCGTTATTCTCGATTGGGTGCCAGCGCACTTTCCGATGGACTCCTTTTCGTTGGCCCGATTTGATGGAACAGCTCTTTATGAACATGAAGATCCTCGTAAAGGCATGCATCCTCACTGGCAGACAGCGATTTTTAATTATGGGCGTAAAGAAGTTACGAATTTTTTGATTGCCAGCGCGCTTTTTTGGCTAGAAAAGATGCATATCGACGGGTTTAGGGTCGATGCAGTTGCATCTATGTTGTATCTCGATTACGGGAGGCAGGCAGGGGAATGGATTCCGAATGCAGATGGCAGCAATTTTAATACAGACGCGATTGAATTTATCAAACATCTCAATTCGATTGTCCATCAGCGCTGTCCCGATTGTCTGATGATTGCAGAGGAGTCTTCAGCCTATGCAGGAGTCACTCAAATGGATGGACTTGGGTTTGATCTGAAATGGAATATGGGTTGGATGAATGATACATTGCGTTATTTTTCCCGAGATCCAATTTATCGCCGGTTTCATCAAAGTGATCTAACGTTTAGTCTTTTGTACGCTTTTTCAGAGCGTTTTATGATGGTGCTTTCTCATGATGAAGTAGTGCATGGGAAGAGAAGTTTACTTAGCAAAATGCCGGGCCCCGATTGGCAAAAATTCGCGAATCTTCGGCTGCTTTATAGTTATATGATCTGTCATCCAGGGAAAAAACTGCTATTTATGGGAGGAGAGTTTGGACAGAGGAATGAATGGAATGCAGATGTTCCGCTCGATTGGTTTTTATTGAACGAGCCTTTACACAAAGGTCTCTTGCAGTGCGTACGGGAACTCAATCATTTCTATCACGCTCAACCGGCACTTTGGGAAAAGGATTTTGATTGGGAGGGCTATGAATGGATCGATTTTTCCGATACAGATAGAAGTGTGATTTCTTATTTTAGAAAAACCGGCACATCCCAGCTGGTCTGCGTGCATAATTTCACTCCTGAATTGTATTCTCATTATTGGATTGCGGTAAAAAATCTTACCGAGGTACGCGAACTGCTGAATACTGATGAAGAGCGTTTTGGCGGTTCTGGAAAAATTAATAAAAAAATTTTGGTTTCACAGCATGGCTTTACTATCGAAAATATCTCTCCGCTGGCCACTTTAATATTTGAGGTGAAATATGGTTCATAATCAAAGGCAGTATATTGAATTAGTTGAAGAGCTTATCGAACACGATAAACATTATTATGATGAAACGAAACCGGTAATTTCAGATTATGAATATGACCAAAAAATGCGATCTCTTATTGATTACGAAAAAAAGCATCCAGATCAAGCTCTTTTGAATTCTCCTTCTCAAAGAGTTAGCGAGGCTGCTACGGAAGGATTTAAACAAAAAGAACATTTATCCCCGATGATGTCGCTTGCCAACACTTATTCGGAAGAGGAAATTGGCGATTTTATTAAAAGGGTCCATAAAGGGCTTGAAAAAACGAAAGTAGAGTTTTGCTGTGAATTAAAAATGGATGGGACGGCTATTTCTCTTCGTTATGAAAAAGGGATTTTGATCCATGCAGTTACGCGAGGCAATGGGCGGGTTGGCGATGATGTCACAGCAAACATTAAAACGATTAAATCGATTCCTTTACAGTTATCTGGACAAGTGCCTGAAGTGATTGAGGTGCGTGGCGAAGTGTATATGTCTTTAGCTACTTTTACCGCTTTAAACGCGCAGCGAGAAGAGGAAGGCTTGGAGCCATTTGCCAATCCACGCAATGCGGCAGCAGGTTCTCTAAAACAATTAGATTCAAAAGAAGTAGCTAAGCGCAAACTCAATCTTGCTTGTTACGGCGTGGGAGAGGGACAGTCTCCTGAGCCTACGCAATACAAAACATTGCAATTTTTAAGAAAAATTGGAATGCCTGTAGCAAAATCGGAACATATGGCGATTTGTCATACCGTCTCAGAAATTTTAGAATTTGCTGAAAAAATTCATCGAGCGCGAGAAAAACTTCCTTTTGAAATAGATGGGATTGTCATAAAAGTAGATGAATTGAAAGCGCACCAAATTCTTGGGAGTACAGGAAAAACGCCCCGTTATGCGGCGGCCTATAAATTTGCGCCCGAACAGGCCTGGACACTAATTCAAGATATTACTGTTCAAGTAGGCAGGTCCGGTGTTTTGACTCCTGTTGCGGAGCTTGCGCCGGTTTTTCTTGCAGGTAGTACGATCTCGAGAGCTACCTTACACAATCAAGAAGAAATAGCGAGAAAAGATATTCGGATTGGTGATTGGGCTGCGATAGAAAAAGGAGGCGACGTCATTCCTAAAGTAGTGAAAGTGGATTTTGCAAAAAGGCCTGCTGACAGCCGCGCATGGCACATGCCCAAACAGTGTCCTGCTTGCCAGACAGCTGTGGTGCACCAGGAAGGAGAAGTGGCGGTTCGCTGTCCTAATCCCTATTGTACTGGCCAAATGGTGCGGCGGATTCAATATTTTGCCAGCAAACAAGCAATGGATATCGATCATATGGGAGAAAAAGTGGTCGAGCAGCTCGTAGAAAAAAAATTAGTCAAACGCGTTTCTGATTTGTATCTTCTGACTGAAAAAGAATTGATGCAGCTTGAAGGGTTTAAAGAAAAATCGATTCATAACCTTCTTCAAAGTTTAAGGGATTCTCGAAAATGTCCTTTATCCCGCTTTATCATGGCGTTGGGGATCAAATATGTGGGAACAGAAACTGCTGAATTATTAGCGGAGGAAGTGCAGGGTCTTGAGCATTTAATGGAGATTACGGAAGAAGAGTTAGTGGCTCTTGAAGGGATAGGGGAAAAAACAGCGCAGGCCATCGTAGCCCATTTTCATCATCCTCGCAATCGAGAGGAAGTTCGCCTGCTTTTGGAGCATGGAGTAGTTCCTGAACATGTCAAAAAACAAAAAATTGCCAATCACCCATTTGCTGGAAAAATTTTTGTTTTAACAGGGTCTTTAGAAGAATTTAGCCGCGATGAAGCAGCCTTGATGATTAAAGATCGGGGAGGAAAGGTAGCCGCGTCTGTAAGTAAAAAGACAAATTATGTAGTTGCGGGAGAAGACCCAGGCTCTAAATATACCAAAGCGCAAGAACTGCAAGTTCCTATTCTTTCGGAAGAGGAATTTAAAAAAATGCTATAACAAGCTTAGTGGTTTAGCTTGCTGGCGGGAGATTAAAGTTCCGATCAATGTCTGATGGCTATAGCTATGGACTTTTACTTGCTGTAAAGAGGAAATTAAGGACTCGTCTCCTTCGAAAACCACTTTTTTCCAGCAGCCGGTGCGCCCTTTCAGGAGGTTACCCTCTTTTGTATGTTTTTCGACTAATACCTCAACAGTTTGGCCAAGTATTTCTTGACGCCGCTCATTAGAAATTTCATTTTGCAAATCCATGAGACGTTGCAATCGATCTTGTTTAATTTCTTCTGAGATGTCGTCTTTCCAACGCATCGCGGGTGTTCCCTTGCGGGGACTATAAGCATACAGAAACGCGATATCATACCGAACGTGTTTCATGACATTTAAGGTCTCTTGAAACTCTTCTTCTGTTTCTGTGGGAAATCCAACGATGATATCTGTGCCAAGAGAGGCGTTAGGTACAAACTGCCGCAGCAGCTCTACTTTTTCAAAATATTGTTCCTTCGTATAAATGCGATGCATTTTTTTCAAAATTCTATTTGATCCTGCTTGGATGGGAAAATGGACGAATTCGCAAAGAGAAGGAAGATCTCGGATAGCTTGCATCAGCTCGACTGTAATGTCGATGGGGTGGGAGGTCATAAATCGGACGCGCTGGATGCCTGGGATTTGGTCAATTTGATAAAGCAAATCGTGAAATAGGCAATTCCAGTCGGGTTTATCCTTGCCATAGCTATTTACATTTTGCCCCAGGAGAGTAAGCTCTTTATACCCCAAGTCTACCAAACGCCGGCATTCCTCTAAAATGCTTTCAGGAGGTCTGGAAACCTCTTGCCCCCTGGTATAGGGTACCACGCAGTAGGTGCAGAATTTGTCGCAGCCGCGGATAATAGAGACATGGGCTTTGATCTTGTTGTCCCGTTTTGCAACGAGGTAATCGAGATTTTCTTCGAAACGGTCATCTGTTCTAAAGACGGGCCGTTTTGTATAAAGAACCTGGTCGATGACCGTGCCTAAATCTGTGATGTTGTTCGTCCCGACGACAAAGTCCAGATGAGGAAATTTTCGAAAAAGAGAGTCTTTTTTTGCCATGGCCATGCAGCCTGTTACCCCAACCAGAGCATTTTTTTTGGGACCGCGCCCCATCCGGCCCAATTTTCCCATGACTTTTCTCTCGGCTAAGTCCCGGATAGAGCAGGTATTGAAAATGAGAAGATCGGCGTTTTCTTCATCCGAAGAAGCGGTAAGTCCTCGTTTTTCCAACTGACCAGCCATGATCTCGGTATCGAGCTCATTCATCTGGCAGCCGTAAGTGCGGATAAAATAAGTTTTTGGTTCCATAGAAAAAAAATCGGTTTTGAGAGACCACGATAACAGATTGTGGAAGAGCCGTGCAAGCTGAAAAAAATGATCGAGGGAATTCGCAAACCTAGTTTTGCGAATTCCCTCGATCATTTAAAATTATTTTTTTATTTTGTTTTGGAGTTCATTTTCGATTTGAATGGATGGGGGATTTTCCTAATCTGGACCTGATTTTGAAAAGGATCTTGGCAGAAAAAGGGAAAATGAGCTATGCTGTCGATTCAGTTTTTTGATGAAAAGGCGTATATAAATGAACCATAAACACCATAAACAGAATTCTACTCTTTTAACCAAACAGCAAGCTGTCAGTTCTCGCAAGTGGCTTCAGCTCGATGCGACCGGTAAAACATTGGGTCGATTTGCCGCAGAAGTGGCGAAGATCTTGAGAGGAAAACACCGTCCAGACTTTACTTCGCATGTGGATTGCGGCGATGGCGTCATCATCATCAATGCCAGCAAGATCAAAGTGACTGGGATGAAAGAGGCTCGTAAAATTTACCGCACCTACACAGGCTATATTGGAGGTCTTAAAGAAACTCCTTATAGAACCGTGATGGCTCGTAATCCCGAGTATATTCTGATGCATGCAATCAAGGGAATGATGCCCAAGACGCGTTTAGGTGGTCAACAGGTTAAAAAGTTGCGTATTCATGCTGGTGAAGATCATCAATTTAAAGCTCAAAATCCTCAGATTGCAAACATTTAAAGGACGATCATGTTGAAAGAGACAATTGGCATTGGCCGCAGAAAAACATCCGTATCATCCGTCCGCCTTCGTCGAGGGACTGGGATCATCGACGTCAATGGACGCACTTTTGAGGAATATTTTCCTCTTCAGTTGCAGCGTGATGAGATCATGGCTCCTCTGAAAAAATTTTCAAACCCAGACAAGTGCGACCTTATTATCCGTGTAAAAGGCGGAGGCATTGAGGGGCAAGCGATTGCGACGCGTCTCGGTATTAGTCGAGCGCTTGTTCAAGAAAACGAAGAGATTCGAGGCGATTTGAAAGAGCTTGGCTATCTGACTCGCGATCCTAGACGACGTGAACGTGAGAAATACGGTAGAGCCGGAGCTCGTAAGCGCTACCAGTTTTCTAAGCGATAATTTTTATTTTTCCCCTGTTTTTTCCTATACCTTTTGGGTTTTCCCAAAGGGTATTTTTTTTAAACCAAAAATCTCCTCTTTTTACTGATATTACTTTGAATCGGTTTGCTAGGCTTCCTTTCAACTAGCTCTATATACTTTAATTTTTTATTTTGTTATGTGGAAAACATGGAAGGCAAGCCTGTTTCTGCATCTTTTATTATCGATCAAGTAGTTGAAGTTTTTCCCAACGATCTGAACCCTCATGGTACTTTATTTGGAGGGAGGGTGATGCAGATTGTGGATACGTTGGCTGCAATTGTTGCCAAGAGACATTCCGGCAAAGTATGTGTGACTTTAGGGATTGATTCGGTCCGGTTTTTAAATCCCGCTCGCAGAGGAGATATTCTTGTTTGTAAAGCCTCTGTGAACCGTACATGGACCACCTCGATGGAGGTCGGAGTCAAGGTAGTGGCTGAGGATTTTAGAACCTTGGAGCAAAAAGATATTCTTTCCGCTTATTTTACTTTTGTAGCAGTAGATGATGATAACACGCCAATTGAAATCATCCCTGTGATTCCAGAAACTCCCGAGGAGCTTCGGCGGTATGAAGAGGCAGATACTCGAAGAAAGCATCGGTTAAGTTTGGAGTAAAACAGCATTTTTTTTGCTAAAAACTAGAAGAGTTGTCTATACTCTTGGCAGTTTTTCCAAACTTGAGAAAAAAAAGAAAATGGCTGCAAAAGTTCTAAATAGCCCTCGTGCATTTTTTAAAATAGAAAATACGTTAGAGAATCTCACAGGAAATGTTTTTCAAGGTGCGAACTTAAAAAACGGATCTATTCTAGCTCATCCCGTTACTTGCTGCCAGTTATGCTATTCGCGTATAAATCAGGTCATACGTCAAATCATTCAAAAATGTTTTGAATGGATAAGCGTTTATTTTGGGTCTTATAATAATGTAGCGCTCGCAGCCTCATCTCTTTTTTCCCTAAATTTGAGCGCTCCTTCTTTTGTAGAACAAGAAATTGAACCTATTAAGGGCCTTCAGAGAAAAATAGTTCATTTTCATTGTGGGATTTATAATGATCATTCTTCCGTCGTTGAAGGAGGGGAGTGTTTGCATGCTACTCTTGATAAAGAATTTACCGTTCAACCTCATTGGATCCATTCTGCAAATGTGGTAGAAGGCTTGGTTTTGGTCAGCTTGCAAAAAATTAATTTTTTATTTCAGACGCTTGGGCATACAGATTATCTATCGTCCGATTCTTTGGCTTTGCCAAGTTCGTTATTGAAAAATTCTATTTTATCAAAATCGATTGAATATGAAGTGCAATTATTGTCCAAAGCGGCAAAGGAAATTCTAAAACAAGACAAGGAAAAATTAAAACAGTTGCATGTCACATTTAGTAATGGAGGGCATGTATTTAGAGAAGCCTTGAAACTGCTACCTAGAGAAGAGCGCAATACGATTATTTTGATTACCATAGGTTCTACTGTCGCGATAGAAGAGAATTTGGCTTGTAAGGTATATAATGTGATTGGAGATAAAGATCAGGGCTCGATCACGTGCAATACTTGGGATGATGCGATGGGGATTTTTCAGCAGGCGGTGACCAGGCGTCGAATTTCTCAACAAGAAGTAGAAGCACTTGTTGGCGGTCATTATTTTCAACAGCCGCAATATCAAGAATGTATTAAAGAAATTATTCAGGCGATTGAATCTGAATACGAAATTTTTTCTAGTCCGAAGATTTAATAATTAGACTTCTTTCCAAAAAAAGATATACGTCCTTCGTGAATATTCAAACCAACGAAGAAGAAAAGTACGCGTTCACGGGGGGTAGGGGGTAGTATTAAAATCTTTCGTGGTGTATATTCTTCCGGCCATGGAAGACGAACAGATTGATTGGAAAGAACGCT
>Ga0210386_10002461_pt1 | contig 15988 bp, 10 predicted proteins | sample IncBWH32OmetaG_FD_160091 | JGI IMG/M metagenome (GOLD analysis project Ga0210386, IMG submission 160091) | Forest soil microbial communities from Barre Woods Harvard Forest LTER site, Petersham, Massachusetts, United States - Inc-BW-H-32-O ... | reverse complement strand
TCTTAGCCGGCACTTGCCAGATGGCCGTCGATCGGACGGTTAGCGTGCGCCATTCTGTCTGTTGCGACAAGCGAAATCCGCCGCGGCGGGAAGCCGGTGACGCCCGAGGGGATGGGTGCCCTCACAGCGCTCGACTCCAGCCGTCTAGGGAGCGTCGACTCCAGCCGTCCCCTTCGCGCAAATAGCGGCCGTTCCGACACCGCTGTATCTCGCCTCCGACGAGGCCACCTACTATGAGGGCGCGGTGCTGGTCGTCGACGGCGGCGGGACCGGCGCTCGCCAGCGCGCGAGGGGATCAGCAGCACTCAGTCGGATCGCTGCTTTCGAACGTTGGCGACTTGGGCGGCCGTAACCGGCGGCGCGGAATTGCCCCAGTTCGCGCGAACGAAGGTCGCGAGCTTGGCGATGTCGGCGTCACCATAGCGCCATCCGAAAGGAGGCATGGCGAGACCGGTTGGCGCGGCGGCCGTAGGCGGAAGACGAGCTCCGTTCAAAATCACCGCGATCAGAGAAGATGGGTCAGAATTCAACACGCCTGAATTGCCGGCGAGCGTCGGGAACGCGAACCTCTCGCCGCTCCCGGAAAGACGATGGCAGGCAGCGCAACTGTCCATGTAGAAGCGCCCTCCGGTTGACCGTTCATCTCCGGCCATGATCGTGCGGATCGTCGCGTCATTTGCCGCGAATGCCGGGCGACGGTCCTCGGGCGCCGGTGAAAGCGACTTGAGATAAGTCGCGATCGCCGCAACATCCTGCTCGCTCATGTACTGCGTACTATCGCGCACCACGTCGGCCATGGGGCCGGTCACGGCCGAATGGGGGTTGCGGCCGGACTTGAGGAGTTCGGCGATGTCGGAGGCGCTCCAACGCCCGAGCCCGTCGCCAATGTTGCCGCGCAAGTTGATCGGCGAGGTCCCGTCGAAATCAGTCCCCGATAGATAAAGGTCGCTCTTTCCGGTGACGTCCGCCTCCTCGAAGGCTATTCCGCGAGGAGTGTGGCACGTGCCGCAATGCGTCAGGCCCTGGACGAGATAGGCGCCACGGTTCCACTGCTCATCCTTCGAACCATCCGCCACGAAGCGGGAATTGTCATGAAACGCGAGATTCCACAGGGCGAGCGGCCACCGCATGCTGAGTGGCCATGGGATTGCGCTCGGACGACGGGCTTGCTCAACCGGCGCGAGGCCGAACTGGAGATAGGCGAACAGATCCTGGAGGTCTTCGTCCGAAACTTTGGCATAGGCCGTGTAAGGCATGGCCGGGTACAGGCGCGTTCCGTCCGGAGTCACTCCTAGGCGCATGACGCGAACGAAATCCTCGAAACTGTAATTGCCGATTCCGGAGTGACGATCGGGCGTGATGTTGGTGGAATAGACCGTACCGACTGGCGTCGAGAACGGTACGCCCCCGGCGCAGGGCTGCCCGCCTGCGGCCGTGTGGCAGGCGGCGCAGTCGCCGAGCACTGCGACATATTTGCCGTGCTCCACATCCGGCTTGCGCTGCGCGAGCGCAGGGGAAATTCCCGGATTGGGGACATGGAAGACCAGGACAAGGATGGCGGCGGCCGCGACAACAAGCGCGAGGGCAGCGCGCGCCCAAGAGCGCCGCGCGTTCATAGCCGTACCATCGGACCTGGGTCTTTGAGGTAGGTCGAGCGGATATTCGCCGCAACCCAGTAGGCAAGTCCGCCCACGAGCCCGGTCGGGTTGTAGCCGATCCCGTGCGCAAAGACGTTGGCGCCGAGTACGAACAGATTCGGCACGTCCCAGCTCTGGAGATACTTATTGACGACGCTGGTCTTGGGATCGGCGCCCATTGCCGTCCCGCCGTTGATATGCGTGCTTTGGTAGGCGCGCGTGTCCCAATTGTCGCCCCGCTTCAGCACGCGGCCGGACATGGATTTCGCGCCCATCGCCTTGCCGATCTCAGACAGCCTCCCCCCGAAGAACTCGGACACGCGCATATCGTTGTCCTGCCAGTTGAGGGTCATTCGCAGGAGCGGCGTGCCGTAGGCGTCGCGATAAGTCGGGTCGAGGTCGAGATAACAGCCGCGATAGGCCATGTTGCTGGTCTGCGACTCGATCCGGCCAGTGTGAAGAAAATACTCCTTGACCGCAGCCTTCCAGCCGCTGCCCCAGGTCGGCGATCCCGAGGGCAGAGGAATCCCGCGCACAGGACCGTTGCCTGTCTGCCGGCCCCAAATCACGCCGCCGCCAATGAAACCAAGAGGCCCGTGATCGAAATTGTCGGCGTAGAAATCCTCGATCGCCTGGCCGGCGCCACCCGACCCCATGAACTGGTTGATGTAAGTCTTCTCGTCGAAGAACAGGTTCACGCTATTCAGAACTTGATAGCAGAAATTGCGTCCGACCGTGCCCTTGCCGGTGTCCGGATCGTAGGGCTCGCCGATTCCCGACGACAGCATCAGACGGACGTTGTGCAGATGAAACGCGGCCAGGACGACCATCGTCGCCGGCTGCTCGACCTCGCGACCCTGAGCGTCCACATATGTCACGCCTGTCGCCTGCTTGCCCGAACTGTCTGTATTGACCTTGAGCACATGGGCGTTGGTGCGCAGCGCGAAGTTCGGCATTCGGTAGAGCGAAGGCAGGATCGTCGTTTGCGGCGAGGCCTTCGAATAGTTGATACAGCCGTAATCGCTGCAGAAGCCGCAGAAGTTGCACGGTCCGAGCTGGCAGCCGTATGGGTTCGTGTAGGACCGCGAAGCGTTCGCCGCCGGGAGCGGGTAAGGATGGTATCCGAGGTCGCGTGTCGCCTCGGCGAAGAGGACGCTGGTCGGCGGGCTGGTCAGCGGCGGCAGCGGAAACCCGCGTGAACGAGGGGCCTCGAAGGGATTGCCGCCCTCGATTTTGCGACCCTGTATGTTCCCGGCCTGCCCGGATGTGCCGCAGACATATTCGAAGCGGTCGAAATGCGGCTCCAACTCATCATAGGTGATGCCCCAATCCTGCAAGGACATATCGTCAGGAATGAAGCCCGCGCCATATCGCTCGATGACGCGACTCTTGAGACGCAGTTCCTCCGGCATTACGCGCGAATGGACGCCAGACCAGTGGATGCCGGCGCCGCCTACCCCCGTTCCCGGCTTGAACGAACCAATCTGGCGGTAGGGCGCTGCGCGATCGTTCTTGCTATGGCGGATCGTGACCGTGGTCTTCGACAAATTCTGGAGCAGGCCGTTTCGCGCCGACTGGGCGATCTCGTCAACGACCTTGGGGTAGGCCCAGTTCGGCACGGTGGCGGCGTCGTCGCCGCGCTCCAGAGCGAGCACGTTCAGCCCAGCCTGCGCCAGTTCGATCGCCATGATTGCGCCGGTCCAGCCGAAGCCGACGATCACTACGTCGGCGGGCTTGGCGACCGTCGCCATCAGCCACGCTCCCCATAGATGCTGACGGGCCCGTACGGGTACGGCTTGGCTTCACCAACCCATTCGAGATAGTCGGCGCGCACGCCCGGATAGCCGATCATCTTCCAGGCGGCCATATCCTTGTTGCCGCCGTACATCGGGTCCCCGAAATAGCCCTCGACCACGTTCTTCAGGAGAAAGCTTGAGAAGAAGGTTCGAAGTGGAATGTCGGGAGAAGTCAGGCTACCTTTCTCGATCCGGCCCAGAACATCATCCTGCTGCGCAGGGGTGAGCTCCGCGAACGGCTTCTTCAGGCGCTCCTGACACAGGCCGTCGATCGCCTTGATGCCGAGCCGGTACTGCTGCTTAGGCGTGAGCGGGGACTGGTAGCCGAATTCCGGCGACGCGTCGAAGAATGGACCTTGCATGTACCAAATCGCGCCGTCGGCCCAAGGCGTACCCATCTGGCGGTCGATGTATTGCGGGACGCCGATTTCCACCGCGCCAGGGCCGTATTCGTCGACCGGGATGAGTCGAGCGCAGGCCGCGTTGATGAACTCCCACTCTGCGGGGGTAAAAAATGTCGGCCGATAGTCGGCTAAGGCAGGATGGGCGGGCGCCGGGGCGCTGTCGCGCAGATCGGCGGGCGCCTCGGCCGAGGAGCCGGCTGCAACCACCCCAATCGGCGTCAGCGCGATCGCGCCTGTCAAGAACTTGCGGCGACTCGGATTGCTGTTCATCGGATCTCCTGTTTCAAACTGACGTGAAAGCAACTCGCCCGAATTCCGGCGCTCTAGCGAGCTGAAGCAGACTGCGCTGCAGCGGCCAGAGCGTTCAAGAGTTTGTCGGACACCTTTCAGATCGCGGTCCCTAGACCGCAATGACGTGAGATCGGTCCGATCTGACGTCTGAATCTGTCTCTAAACATTCAGAAATAGAGAACGAATCAGACATGGGCCGATTCAGCCTAATGTCATCATGCGCCAGACCGCGCTGCGCCGGCCGCCTACAACTTGCCTTTGGTGCGAGCCAGGTAGTCGACGATCGGGGCGACATCTTCCGGAGCTATCGGCGCCTTGTACGCGCTGATCATCTTGTGGACGATCTCCTCCCAAGTCTCCTTCGGTAGATTGGGTTGATTCAAAATGTGATCGGCGGAATGGCAGGGGAGGCAGTTGCCGTTGATCGCGTCGGCTTCTGGCCCTTCCGGGAAGGACGCACCGCTCGACGGGACCTCGAGATTGAGCGATGTCAACGCATCGAGCTGCGCCGCATGGCCGACGAGCGGCAGCAACGTGACGGCCATTGTCGTAGCAATCGACAAGAGGATGCGGCGCATTGGTGGATCCTCCTCAGGTTGCAACCACGTGGGTCGATTCGATCGTATTGCGCATGTAGCCCGCAGGATTCCAAACCGGGAACTCCGGCTGCGTCTCGCCCTTGGTGTTCGTGCAGCGGATCATAAGCGTCTGCCCGCCCCGTGACGGCAAGGTGAACTGAGCTTGCCACCGTCGGAAGCCGTATTTGCCTTCGTCTGCGCCGAGCTGAACCGGTTGCCAGCTCCTGCCGCCATCGATCGACAAATCCACATCCGCCACGCCGCAATCGCCTCCGAAGGCTATGCCACGCGCCGGCGACGACGCACCGGCGGGCACGGTGTCGCCCGACCGGATGTTCGTGATGAAGGATCTGGGCAAATTTCGTGTCACCGGAACGAGTTTGAAGCCTTTTTCATCCGGTTTGACGGTGGCGTGCGGCGTGTCAGGGTACCGGTAGCCCGTCGTCGTCCAGTAGTTCATGTCGGGCTGATCGAGAACCTCGATGTCGTTCAACATCTTGATCCAATAGACCGCGCACCAGCCGGGCACGATCAGCTTCAAGGGAAACCCGTTCAAAAGCTGAAGCTGCTCGCCGTTCATGCCGAACGCGATCATAACCTCACCGTCGCGTGCGTGGTCGATCGTCAGCGACTTCATGAATTTCGGCGCGCCATCCACGACCGGCTCGTCCAGACCGCCGAACCGGACTTGCACGGCGCGCGCTTTCACGCCGGCGCGATCCAGCACGTCCTTCAGGCGGACGCCGGTCCAAAGCGTGTTGCTCATCGAGCCGTTCGCCCACTGGGCACCCGCGACGCGCGGTTGCATAAAGATGCGCGAGTTGCCAGCGCACTGGCTGACGGCGGCGATTTCTACGCGCGGCAGTCCGTGAAGGATATCCTTGATAGACAGGGTAAGCGTCTGATTAACAAGGCCGCGAACGGTCAGGTGGAATTTGTCGACGTCTATCGCGCTCGGAAAATCGGCCCAGTGCCAGCTCACATAGTGCTGATCGTTCGGCGTGAAAACGCCCTTATCGAAGACCTCGAACGGGGTTTCGAGCCAGGGCGGGCTCGTACGCTGCAAGATCATCCGCCCCTTTTGCGGGTAGGCCGTCGTGATCGGCCGTGTGCTCGGACCTCCCGGGACGTTCAGATCGATTGTTTCTTCAGCGCAGGCCGGTGTTAGCCAAGCCAACCCGCCCATACCCGCTGTGCGGAGCAGCCCTCGCCGAGTCATCTGATTGGCTCCGCGACTCTGCATCGGAAGTCTCCCTAGACGAGTGTGCAACGCGCATAAGGTAGCACCGGACACCATGAAGCCAAGGGGTTCGGACTAGCCGCATGACCCGATTTTCATCGGCGCTTCGACTTGGAGGGAAGACCCAACACGTTGATTTGATGAAAGTGGGTCGATGGCAGGCGAAATTGGCCGATGTGCCTTCAGACGGCTAAGCATCCCCTCTGTGTGTAGGACGGCCAGCGCGCACCCCGTGCCGGAGGCCGGCTACGTCTAAAGAACAGACCTTCGCATGACCGCTTTAGTCGACACCGGCCGCCTTCTTCGCGTCGATTACCGCCGTACACGGCACTCAGTCACCTCCATCTGGGATCTCGGTCAAAGGAACCAGCTCGACCTTCCGCAGCGGCCCTTGCACAAAATGCTCCGCCCAAGCGATAGAGAGCGAGACCTCAACGAGGGGTGGCCATATGAATTCGTCGTTAATGAACGTCCGTCGGGGAGAGGCGCACCGGGCGACGCTCGCCGCGCTGGCTTGGGCGGCAATTCTTGTTGCGCCGGCGCTCGGCCATGCCCAGGCGGCAGGGGCCGGCGATGGTGGCGTCTCGGCCTTCTACGCCTGGAAGGACGCCGTGCCGGCGACCCCGGGCAAGCTTTTGCGCGGCGAGCCGCAGGAGGAGAAGCTGGCCCTCGCCCGCGCGAGCCGCAGCGTTCGCATCCTCTATTCCTCGACCAACGGCCTCGACGGCCATTCGCCGATCGCGGTTTCCGGCGCCCTCTATCTTCCGAGGGGCGCTCCGCCCGAAGGCGGATGGCCGCTCATGGCCTGGGCGCATGGCACGGTCGGCATCGCCGATGTCTGCGCGCCCTCATGGGCGGGACGCAGTGAGCGGGACATCACGTATCTCAATCACTGGCTCGACCAAGGTTATGCGGTTGTCGCCTCCGATTATCAGGGGCTCGGCACGGGCGGAGGCCATCCCTATCTGATAGCGCGTCCGGAGGCATATAGCGTTCTCGACAGCGTGCGCGCCGTCGAGGGCGGCGATTTCGGCCTGTCGAAGAAGGTCGTGATCATCGGGCAGTCGCAAGGCGGCGGCGCTGCCTTCGCGGCCACCGTCTTCGCCCAGAGCTACGCGCCCGAGCTCGACATCCGCGGCACGGTCGCGACCGGCACGCCCAACCTGTCTCCTGCCGGCTTTGCCGCCAACGCCAAGGCGAATGCGGAGGCCGCCGACAACGTGAGCCCGACCTTCGCCTATGTGCTGCTGATCCTCTATACGATCGCCCAGACCGACCCTTCATTCGCTATCGCGGATTATGTCAACGACAAGGCGGCCGCGACGACCCAGCTCGCCAAGACCGCCTGCCTCGGGGCCATAGAGAAGCAGGTCATCGCTGAGGGCCTCACCTTCAAGAACAGTTTCAAAAAGGATCCCACGAAGCCGTTGATCGCAACGGCTGCGCTGATGGCCTATCCGACCCTGAAGACGGCGATCCCAATCTTCATGGGCACCGGCGGCAAGGACCTCGATGTGCCGCCTCCCGGTCAGAAGCGCCTGGCCAGGGACGCTTGCGCGGCGGGAACGCGCATAGAATGGCGCTTCTATCCGGACTTCGACCATTCCGCGACCGTGAACGGTTCGCTTCCGGATTCGACGCCTTTCGTGAACCGGGCCTTTGCCGGCGAGGCGATCGAAGGCAATTGCGCGGCGACGCTCGCAGGGCAGAAATAGCGGCGATGTCACGTTAACTCCGACGTGACAGGAGGCCATGTCGATCGCCTACATCGCCCGCCGTCAGCTACAGGCGCCATCGGTTTCCGCCTGCGATCGTCGCGCATGCGGTCTGGTTGTACTTTCGCTACCCGCTGAGCCTTCGCCTGGTCGAGGAGATGATTAGCGACGGTAGCCCAAATTTAGTTTCGCTGGTGACCTCGCCGCGGTCCTCGCCGTCTCGCGGCCGATGTCGGCGGCTACTTCCGCCTGAGGGGCGTGTGGAGGGAACTTGCGAAGGCAGCTTCACGTCGACACGAGACATCGCCCCATGTCTCAAATGCGCAAATAGCGGCCATTCCTCGGCGGCACGGGCTGGAGGGTTAAATCGATCCTGAGTGGTCGATCGACTCTATTCGAGGACAGGCTCCTCGTCCAGCAGCAGTCAATTTCGCGGGGCCTATGTGTCTGCGGGCGTGGCAGGAGCGAAGGACGACGGCGAGTTGGCGTCCGTGAGCTAGGTACGAGGCAAGTTTGGCAGGAGCGCGACGGCATTGTCCCGGCCGATTGCTCGCAGTTCAGCAGCCGATAAACCAAGTTCCTTCATGCGTCGCGCCGTTTCTTGCAGAGGCACAAACGGATTGTCGCTGCCGAACAAAATCTGTGTGACGGGAACGAGCTTCGTCAGCGCCGCGATGGCCGGTGGATAGGCCGTGCCGGCGATATCGTAGTAGAGCCGCGCAAGTTCATAGTCGATGCCGTCTGGCGCCGTTTCAGCGTTGTTCTTGGGCGCATAGTCGTGTAGGCGACCCATGACCATTGGCACATCTCCGCCGCCGTGCGAGAAGATAAAGCGAATGTCTCGGAAGCGGCTGAATGTGCCGGTAAAAAGTAGGTTGGTGACGGCGCGCGTGGTGTCTTGTGGAATTTCCGACACCAGCGGCGAGACGTCGGGCAGCAGCTTCTTGCAGCAATTCGCCACGATCGGATGCACGAACACCACAGCCTTGCGCCGGTTAAGTTCTTCGAACACGGGGGTAAAGGCCGGATTGCCCAGCCATTTCGACCCAGACTCGTCGCTGTAGTTCGTGACGATACCGATTCCACTCGCTTTGAGAACGTCGAACCCGTATTCGATCTCGCGCAGACTGCCCTCAATGTCCGGCAGCGGCACGACCGGAAACAATCCGAACCGTCCCGGGTGACTACGAGCAAGATCGGCCGCGTAGTCGTTACAGAGCCGCGACGTGCGGCGTGCAGCGTCAACGTCGCCGAACCAGACGCCAGGTAGCGCAAGCGAAAGGACCGCGGTTGCCACGCCTTCCGCGTCCATTGCGTCGAGCGCCTTTTGCGGCGTCCAGTCCAGCGCCGCAGGCGAAACCCTGCTTCGGTTTTCCGCGACATAACTCGGCGGTGCAAAGTGATGATGGACATCTATCAAGGGCGTCTTTTCGACGGGTAGCGTCTCGCCGAGCACAGGTAGCGCCCGTCCGAAGATCGATGCGGTTGCGACAGCTGCCGTAGCGCTTATTCCGGACAGTGCGGAACGTCTGCTAATGCTGGTCGGCGATGTCGTGCAACAAATGCATGGTCCAAAGGATCAATGTCCCAAGGACTTTCGCACAGTATTTCTCCTCGCTATTGTTTTTGACGCCAGCCATAGAGGCAGATCGCCAATATTATCGTTCTTTGCTGCCCCGCACCGGGACGGTGGACTCATCCAACTTTTGCACGGTATAACGGTCCGCGATGGCGCGATCGAGATCGGCGAAGGCCTGCTTCATCTTGTCGGCGCACCAAGCGGCCTGGCCCCGATTCACAAGCGCATCCGCAACCGCCTTGGGCGCGTTCCGCGCGGCTTTGATCAACGCGTCGCAGGCCGCTATGCGCTGCTCAGCCGAGAAGGCGCTGTCGTCGTCTGCGGCGCAGACTGTTGCGTTGGCGTCGCCCTGGGCGCCGGCCGGCGATGCGGCGACGGCGGCGAGCAAGCAAAGGACGACGCGGATGGCATGGTCTATCTCCCACAGGTAACAAAGCACTATTGCACGTATTCGATAAAAGGCTGTGACCTTCATCACAGAAAACGGGGGGTCAACAAGCACTCCGAAGCATCTCACAGCTCGGCTCTCAAAACCCCCTTCGAGAAGTATGCGCCCCGAGTTGTTTAAGTTTTCAAGAAATCCGCACCGGGAATCGACGACGATTGGTTACGCTGTGCGGAAATCAGACCCATAATGTCCGGTCTCCGTCAAAAGTTCGGTTCGCGGATGCGGTCCAGTACGACAGCTTCACGTCGATTCGAGACGTCGCTCCAAACGTCTCAAATGCGCAAGAGCGGTTGTTCCCGACCGGCGTGACGCATGGGTCAAATTGACCCGAAGCTCCCGAAATCTATGGACACCGGGTATCCGTAACAGCATCATTGGAAGCGAGCTGCCCAAGGACAACGACCATGGACGTCGCAGTTTGGCTGTGGGACCTCGGTCTTCAACAGTACGAAGCGCTATTTCGCGAGAATGACATCGACGCCGAGGTTCTGAGCGACCTGACGGACGGCGACCTCGAGAAAATCGGCGTGTCTTTAGGGCACCGCAAGCGCCTACTGAAGGCCGTCGCGGCGCTCGCTGATCGGGCGGCCGCGCCCCCAACCGACGCCACCCCGATCCCAGCCGCCGACGCCGCCGAGCGTCGCCAGCTCACCGTCATGTTCTCAGACCTCGTCGGCTCGACTGCGCTCTCGGCCCGGCTCGATCCCGAGGACATGCACGAGGTCATCCGGGCTTACCAGGACGCCTGTTCGGGCGTGGTCGCGCGCTATGACGGCTTTGTCGCCAAGTTTATGGGCGACGGGGTGCTCGCTTATTTCGGCTTTCCGCGCGCCCACGAGGAGGACGGCGAGCGGGCGGTCCGGGCTGGTCTGGACATCGCCGCCGCCGTCGTGAAGCTCGACACGCGCGCGAAGGAGACGCTCAAGGTCCGCATCGGCATTGCCACCGGCATCGTCGTCGTTGGCGATCTAGTCGGACAGGGCTCGGCGCAGGAACAGGCGGTCGTCGGCGAGACGCCCAACCTTGCGGCGCGGTTGCAGGGTTTGGCCGAGCCCGGCAGCGTCCTGATCGCGGAGTCGACAAGACGGCTGCTGGGCGGGACTTTCGAGCTGACGCCGCTTGGCCCTCAAACTCTCAAGGGCCTCGACGCGCCGGTTTTCGCCTGGATGGTTTTGCGCGAGGCCGAGAACCTCAGCCGCTTCGAGGCGTCGCGGTCACAAGGCATGACGCCCTTCGTCGGGCGCGAGCATGAGGTCGCGTTGCTCCTCGACCGCTGGCGCGAGGCGAGCGAGGGCGAAGGTCACGTCGCGCTCATCACGGGCGAAGCGGGCATCGGCAAGTCGCGCGTTCTGACCGCGCTCAGCGAGCGGATCGGCGATGAGCCGCATGTGAGGATGCGCTATCAATGCTCGCCGCATCACGTCAACGACGCTTTCCATCCGATCACCAGCCAAATCTGGCATGCGGCGAGATTCGTCAGCGGCGAGCCGGCAGCGGGGCGACTGGACAAGTTGGAGGCGATGATTGCGCGTTCGGGGTTGGAGGAGAGGGACATCGCGCCGCTCGTCGCTGCCCTGCTGTCGATCCCCGACGAGGGGCGATACCCGGCGTTGGAAATGGCCCCGGCGGAGCAGAAGGAGCGAACGATCGCCGCGTTGATCGCGTTGTTCGCGGGGCTGACGAAAGACGCGCCGGTGCTGGCGCTGCTGGAGGACGCCCATTGGATCGATCCGACCTCGCTCGACGTGTTCAGCCGGCTCATCGATCGGCTGCCGGAGCTGCGGGCGCTGCTGGTAATCACCTTCCGCCCTGAATTCTCCGCGCCGTGGGTCGGCCGCGCGCATGTCGCCTCGCTCCAGCTCAGCCGCTTAGGCCGACGTCAGGCCACGGCGATGATCGACCAGATGACAGGCGCGAAGGCGCTACCGGTGGAGGTCTTGGAGCAGATAGTCACGAAAACCGACGGCGTGCCGCTGTTCGTCGAAGAGTTGACCAAGATGGTGCTGGAGTCCGGCCTGCTGCGCGAGGAGGACGGCGGCTATGTCCTTGCATCGGCACTGACCCCGCTCGCGATCCCCTCGACCTTGCAGGACTCGCTGATGGAGCGCCTGGATCGTCTGGCCCCGGTTAAGGAGATCGCACAGATCGGGGCAGCGATCGGGCGCGAATTCTCGTACCGCCTGCTGGAAGCTGTGTCGCCGATCCAAGGCGCGGAGTTGGAGGACGCCCTCGGCCAGCTCATGGCGGCGGGGCTGATCCACGGGCGCGGCGCGCCGCCGGAATCAACCTATGTCTTCAAGCACGCGCTAGTGCAGGACACAGCTTACGGCTCACTGCTGCGGAGCCGCCGCCAGCGCATTCATGCCGACATCGCGGGGGCGCTGGAGGAGCGGTTCGCCCATCAGGTCGACGCCGCGCCGGCGGTCATCGCGCGTCATTACGCCGAAGCCCGCCTTGACGAGCAAGCGGCGCGTTATTGGCTGAAGGCGGCGGAACTTGCGCTCTCGCGCTCGGCCTACGCGGAAGCCGATCGATATGTTGACGCCGGTTTGGCTTTGATCCCGCGCCTACCCCAGGGGACTGACACGAAATCGCTTGAACTGGCGCTTCATGTCGCCCGCGCGGCCGCGTTGCAGCCACTGAAGGCCTACACCGCGCCGGAGACAGTCGCCGCCTTTAGGGCGGCGAAGCGGCTTCTCGACGCCGGCGTCGGCGACGATTCGCGGCGCTTCTTCGTGCTCAACGGCCTTTACATGACGCCATACATGTCAGCGCAACTGGAGTCCGCGCTCGAGCTGGCGCGCGAGTTCGTGGAGGCCGCGGAACGGCAGGACGAAACGTATTATCGTCTCGTGGGTTACCGCATGCTTGCCGTGTTGCAGGTTGCAATGGGACAAAACCGCGAGGCATTGGATAATCTGCAACGGGCCTTGCGGCTCCGTGATCCAAGCTGCCAGAAGCCGATAGGCTCTCGATTCTCGATCGACCCCGGCGTTTCCACGCTTTGCAGCATGATATGGGTTCTGTCCTCGCTCGGGCTCCACGATCAGGCGGCTCGCGTCCGTGAGCTTGTGCGCGCCGAACTCCCCGACCACAAACTTCCCGGCACAATAGCGCTCTATATGCAACTTGCCTTGGGGTTGCCCGAACTCTTGTACGGCGATTTCGAAGCCGCTGAACGCTACGCCGCTGAACATGTGGCCTTTTGCGTTGAAAGGAAACTGGAGCAATTTCGCCTTTGGGGCGCAAACTACCAGGCAAGTGCTCGCGCGATGCGCGAACCGACCGACGAAAACGTCGCTGCGTTGCGCCGCGCGATAAGCGCAAACAATCGATCCGGCGGGTATTTCTCCGATTCCATTTTCAAATCCTACCTTGTCGAAGCCTTGTTGATGAGGCGCGAGATCGCAGGCGCCGAAGCCGCGCTTCAGGACGCCTTCGCCTTCGTTGAGCGATCCGGGGAGCGGTTCTGGCTTGCTGATATGCATCGTGTCGATGGTCAGATCGCGCTTAGGCGCCCAGAGCCCGACCGAGAGCGCGCCGAAGCCTGTTTCCTCCATGCCATCGAGATCGCCCACGGGCAAGAAGCCCGCATGCTTGAACTGCGCGCAGCCACTGACCTTAGCCGGCTATGGCGCGAGGCAGGTGCACCCAACGATCCTCGCGCGCTGCTCGAGCCGATCCTCGCCGTGATCGAGGACGGAGAGACCACAAGGGATGTGCGCAACGCCCGCGCCCTGCTGGCGGAGATCGGGTGACGGGAGTTGGCGTTCCCTTGGGACGCGCACGTCTGCTCAGTCCCCGAGATGACGACCGTCGCGATCCGCAATCATCGCTTGACGTCGACTCCAGCCGGCCGGAATGCGCAAATAGCGGTCATTGCCCGACGGCGCGGGCAGTGCGTCAATCGACTCGAAAGCCGTGCCTTGCAGGCGGACTTGTCACGTCGCGTCGAACCGCGCTCGGCACTCAAAGGCCTACTGAGGGAAGCAATCACTTCCGGCCCTCGACTTGGGCGCGGAATCTATTGAAGATGAGCCATTCTTCGTGAGTGTCGCAAGGCCGGACAACAAGTAGCTCGTCGATCCCATTTTGAAGAGGCGCGCGTGCCGCGCAGATCGATTTGATTGAGGGCGCGAATGCTGCTTGGAACCGAAGCCATCTCAACGACTGTACAGAATTGGCTTACGCAGTTCGAAACGGCTCTCGCTGGGCCCGACGATGTTTCGCTCAAGATCCTATTTCACGCTGATAGCCATTGGCGCGATTTGCTTGCGTTCACTTGGCGCATCCGGACGGTCAACGGCGCCGACGCCATTCTGAGAGAGCTCAAGGCGCATATCGGGAAAGTACGACCCGCCGCTTTCAGGATAGATCCCCGCGGCGCCGCGCCGCGCCATGTGACGCGCGCGGGCGCGGATGTGCACGAAGCGATCTTCACATTTGAAACGGCTGAAGGCCGCGGCAACGGAGTTTTGCGGCTCACCCCGGATGCCGGCGATGGCAACTCGCTGAAGGCGTGGACGCTGCTCACAGCGCTCGATGAAATCAAGGGGCACGAAGAGAAGACCGGGAGGTCGCGTCCTCAAAACAAAATTTATTCGCGTGATTTTCGGGGCCCCAATTGGCTCGACCTCAGGAAAGCCGCTGCCGAGTATGTCGACCGCGAGCCGGCCGTCCTTGTTGTCGGCGGAGGCCAAGCAGGGCTCTCGATTGCAGCACGCCTCACTCAACTGCAGGTCGACACTTTGATCGTCGACCGTGAACGGCGGATTGGCGACAACTGGCGCAACCGTTATCACGCGCTCGTTCTGCACAACCAAACGCACGTCAACCACATGCCGTACATGCATTTTCCGCCGACCTGGCCGGCCTATATTCCCAAAGACAAAATTGCCGCTTGGTTCGAGGCTTATGTGGAAAGCATGGAGCTCAACTATTGGACGGCCACTGAATTCGAGGGCGGCGCGTACAACGAAAAAGAGGGGCGATGGTCCGTTATACTTCGCCGCGATGACGGCACGAAGCGAGAGATGCACCCGCGGCATGTCGTCATGGCCACCGGAGTCAGCGGTATTCCGAGCCTTCCGGATATTCCGACGTTGCGCAACTTCGGCGGCACTGTTCTGCACTCCAGCCAATACAACGACGGCGAGAGGTGGAGTGGCAAAAAAGTCCTTGTCGTCGGCTCGGGCAATAGCGGCCATGATATTGCGCAGGACCTGCACTCGAGCGGGGCAAGGGTCACGCTTGTTCAACGCAGTTCGACTATGATCGTCAATGTCGAGCCGAGCGCCCAACTGCCTTACGCCCTCTATGACGAAGGACCTTCGCTGGAGGACTGCGATCTTGTCGCGACGTCCATCCCGCTTTCACTGGCAAAGAAAAGCCACATCCTCCTCACCGAAAAAGCGAAGAATCTCGACCAGGACCTGCTCGATGGGCTCAGGCGGGTGGGATTCAAAATTGATTTCGGTGAGGACGGAACGGGCTGGCAGTTCAAGTACCTCACCCGTGGCGGCGGCTACTACTTCAATGTCGGCTGCTCCGATCTGATCGTTAAGGGCGAAATCGGGCTGGTGCAATTTTCCGACATCGCCTCCTTCGTCGTAGAGGGAGCGCGAATGAGCACCGGCGAAATACTTGCCGCCGATCTGATCGTTTTGGCGACAGGCTACAAAGGTCAAGAACATTTGGTTCGCAAACTGTTCGGCAATGATGTTGCCGTCCGCGTTGGCCCGATCTGGGGTTTCGGCGATGAACACGAGTTGCGCAACATGTTCACCCGCACCCCTCAGCCCGGGCTCTGGTTCATCGCCGGCAGTTTCGCGCAATGCCGCATTTATTCTAAGTATCTTGGCCTGCAAATAAAGGCCTGCGACGCGGGCCTACTACCGCGGGTTTGCGCCTCCTTGGATGCCCCCTCTAGCTGGTCCGCTGATTCGAAGTCTTAGGGGCATTTGGCACACTTACGTCGTGCGGCCCCTTCGATACCAGGTGTCGGCGCGTTATCATGAAGGCTTGCTGGCGCTCTGACCTTCAGACGGGTGAACAACAGTCTGAGAGACGAAAGTCGCGACGCACGAGCGTCGCAAAGTTGCACGAGAGCCGAACCACCGGTTTCCGCACCTGACTGCGACGTTCCCTGTCTCGATCCGGAGGGACAGGCAACGTTGACTCCTGTCACGACCCGTGTCGCCGGTCCGACCAGCGGGACAATAGCCGCGGCCGCACTATCGGTATCATACGCTTTGACAGCAAAGACTACGATATCGACAAAGCCAACATCAGCCGGCGTCT
>Ga0210386_10002459_pt1 | contig 15996 bp, 18 predicted proteins | sample IncBWH32OmetaG_FD_160091 | JGI IMG/M metagenome (GOLD analysis project Ga0210386, IMG submission 160091) | Forest soil microbial communities from Barre Woods Harvard Forest LTER site, Petersham, Massachusetts, United States - Inc-BW-H-32-O ... | reverse complement strand
GTGATCGATGAACTCGGTCGCTGGCGCGCAGCCTCTTGGGCGTTCTACCCCTTGCCTCGCTCCTTCGAGCATTCCCCGCCGTACGACCCTGCGAAGCCGCTTGAACGCGACCAAGAAGCTGAGATACACGCTCATTACGGGCACACCGGCTACTGGCCCCGCGAGGCGACACAGGCCGAAAGGCGATTGGGTCCGGGCGTGCCTTAACGGGTCGAAATCTTTTTACACGCTCCCTTCAGCGACGCTCCTCGCCGCCAATGTGGTCGGCGAGGGTACAAGCACTTGAAAACAGGAACCCCGAATTATGACACCCAGTACTCTCACTCCTGATCTTCTCCGCAAGATCAACGCTTACTGGCGGGCCGCAAATTATGTATCGGTCGGCCAGATCTACCTCTATGACAATCCTTTGCTGAAACGACCGTTGCAGCTGTCCGACGTCAAACCGCTCGTCGTCAGCCATTGGGGCACGACACCCGGGCAGAATTTCATTTATGTGCATTTGAATCGCGTGATCAACAAATACGACTTGGATATGTTTTACGTCGCAGGCCCCGGTCACGGCGGCCCGGCGATCGTGGGCAACGTGTACCTGGAAGGCACCTGGAGTGAGGTATACCCCAACGTGACCCAAGATGAGGCAGGACTCAAGGAGTTGTTCAAGCAATTCTCCTTCCCGGGCGGTATCTCGAGCCACGTGGCGCCGACAACCCCCGGTTCAATTCATGAAGGGGGCGAGCTGGGTTACTCGTTGAGTCATGCCTTTGGCGCCGCATTTGACAATCCCGGGCTAATCGTTGCTTGCGTGATCGGCGATGGCGAGGCAGAAACTGGGCCCCTGGCAACCTCCTGGCAATCCAACAAGTTCTTAGACCCCGTAACCGATGGGGCGGTGTTACCGATCCTGCACTTGAACGGCTACAAGATCAGCAATCCCACGGTGCTCGCGCGCATCGAGGACGAGGAATTGGAGCAGTTCCTACGCGGCTGCGGCTGGGCACCGCTGTTCGTCGAAGGCGACGATCCAGACACGATGCACGAACGTATGGCGACGGTGATGGGATCTGCGATCGAAGATATCCAGCGGATCCAAGCGGACGCACGCAACAAGGAAGACTCGTCGCGTCCGCGATGGCCGATGATCGTTCTTAAATCACCTAAAGGATGGACCGGGCCGAAAATTGTCGATGGATTGCAGATCGAGGGGACTTTTCGATCGCATCAGGTCCCGATGCTGGTGGATCCGGAGCACTTGGAGCATGTCCCGCTGCTCGAAACCTGGATGCGCAGCTATAAGCCGGAAGAATTATTCGACCCTAATGGGCGCCTGATCCCGGAGTTGGCGGAGCTTGCCCCGAAAGGCCATCGACGGATGGGCGCGAATCCGCACGCTAACGGCGGTCTGTTGCTACATGATCTCAAAATGCCGGACTTCTACGACCATGCGGTGCAGGTCGCAGCGCCCGGCGCGGTCCAAGCGTGCGATACCCAAGTGCTGGGGAAGTTCTTGCGCGATGTGTCCAAGCTTAATCAGGCGGATCGCAATTTCCGCATCTTCGGTCCCGACGAGACGCTCTCGAATCTCTTGGGTGCCGTCTTTGAAGTGACCAACCGCCAGTGGGACGCCCGGGAAGTGAAGAATGATGAATTCCTCGCGCCCCATGGGCAGGTGCTGGATTCGATACTGAGCGAACATCAGTGCGAGGGTTGGCTCGAGGGATATTTATTAACCGGACGTCACGGGCTATTCAACAGCTACGAGGCCTTTATCCGCATCGTCGATTCGATGTTCAGCCAGCACGCAAAATGGCTCAAAGTGTGCCTGGAGCTTCCGTGGCGGCGCAAGATTTCATCACTGAATTATTTGCTAGCCTCGCACGTCTGGCAGCAGGATCACAACGGCTTCACGCACCAGGATCCCGGATTCCTCGACCACGTCGTCAACAAAAAGGCTGATATCGTCAGGGTCTACTTACCGCCCGATGCGAACTGTCTCTTGTCGGTCTTCGATCATTGCCTGCGAAGCCGCAATTACGTCAACGTAGTGGTGGCCGGCAAACACGCGCTCCCACAATGGCTCACCATGGACGCGGCCGTCATCCACTGCACGGAAGGTATCGGCATTTGGCAATGGGCGAGCAGCGATCAAGGTGCAGAGCCCGACGTTGTGATGGCCTGCTGTGGGGATACGCCGACCTTGGAAATCTTGGCCGCGGTTTCAATCCTGCGGGAGCACCTGCCGGAGCTTAAGATTCGCGTGATCAATGTGGTAGATCTGATGAAGCTGCAGTCCTGCTCCGAGCACCCGCACGGATTGAGCGAAATCGATTACGACTCATTGTTCACGACAGACAAGCACATCATCTTCGGCTTTCACGGCTATCCGTGGCTCATCCACCGCTTGACGTACCGGCGCGCCAACCGCAACCTTCACGTCCGCGGCTACAAAGAAGAAGGCACGATCACCACGGCGTTTGATATGCGAGTGCAAAACGATCTCGACAGATTCCACTTGGTCATAGACGTGATCGATCGGCTGCCGCACTTAGGTACTCGGGGCGCTTACCTGAAACAGACTCTTCGGGATAAGCTCATCGAACATAAGCGCTACATATCAAAACACGGTCAGGACATGCCGGAGATTCGGAATTGGAAGTGGATTTCGCCCGAGGAGGACAAAGGGAGCGCCGCGGAGGCGAAAGCGCAGAGCATGCGCAAAGCCAGTTAGGATCTGACCTAAGCACCGATTCCACGTGTTCGAGGCTCGAGAGACATATCCATACTACGAACAAAAGAGCTACCGCGAGCTGTTGCGCGCCTGGCGCAACGATCGGCTCGACGCCTTCTGCGCACAGTATCCAACCGGGTCAAGACGCTGGGCGCTGCTGCTCTTAGTGCGGTCATGTCACATATGAGTCAGAACCGGCGCCGATGATGCGGTGCGAGGCCGCTCCCCTGCGCACACCGATGCTAGAGATGGATGGGGATCGGCGGCTAGGACGACGCGTGCTCTCCGGATATCGCTGCCATTCCTCGAACCCCGACGATGGGCGCCTGAGTGCGACAGCGCACCGACAGACGGTGCCGCGCAGTATAGTGTGCAACTAATTGAAGGTGCAAATGATACGGGCTTCGGATCAAGGACCGTAGCTGTTGGCGCTCATCAGACCGCCGATGTTTGAGAGATCAAAGCAATGCGTGCCACGCCAACGACTTCGCAAGGTTCAGAGTTTGAGCAGTTTCTGTACGCACCGATCTGTGAAGACCCCGAAGGAATGACATTGAGCGTGCTGTCAGCGCTCGCGCGCCGAGACATTGACCCGTGGACCGAAGCCGCACGGCTTTGTCAATTGCCTGAGGAAACAGCCGTCGAGCAAATCATTGCGTTACTCGACGCCTTGCCACTCCGGATAGTGGCTTCGCTGGACCGCATGAAAGTGGCGAACCGCCTTTGGGCCTTATTGCCACGACCCACCGCATCGAACCGGCCCGGTGTGCGGCCGGCGGCGGCAACGGGTGGACAACGTCTGGCGGCGTTTGCTTTCAATTGGCGGTTTTTTTATCTTTATTTTTGCTTGATGTTTTTAATTAATTGGCTTTTCGCGGAATTCCACACGCCGCCATCCGCTGTGACCGGATCTGATACACGGACTCGCACTGCGACGACTGTGCCAGATACCAATTCACCGTCGAACGCCCTCGGAAAGACCCTGAACTCAGATCATTGATGGTCCATCCAAGAGCACGCGCGAAGAGGCCAACGGACAGGCGTCAGGATTGTGCCGGGAGGGAGTCGAACCCTCTGGGTTCCATTGAAGAGCTTCGGCTAACTAGATAGCTTTTCCCCCTTCCCAGGCTTGACCTGGCGCCACCGAATAATGCCCCTCCACGGGTCGCAGTACCTGGATGTCATCGGACGCTTCTCGATTATCGACTCCGAATCGCGCGCGTCAGGGGCGACGCGCGACGAGCGATTGCCGCGACTAGGCGCGCGTATTCTGCCGAGAGGGAGGCGTTAGTGGGGTGAAGTGCTCGTATCGCCCGATGCGCCCGTATTACCCGGGTTCCCTTGATTACCGGTTGCACCGGTATTGCCCGTTGCACCGGTGTCACCCGTTGCGCCCGCGTTACCTGTGCTGCCCGAATTACCAGTACTCCCCGTGTTGCCGGTTGCACCTGGCGGCCCGGCTTGGCCTGGTGAGCAAGCGCTAAACGCGACGATGATCAGTGAAGCTGAAGCGTCCGGATTGGGCCGCCAGTCCAGCTTGAGCGCATGCTACACAATGGCCGGCGGCGCGACCGTCCCTGCACCGGCAACGTCAATATCCATAACTACGGCTGTAACATCATCGACTCGACCGGCAGCGCGCTCAGCATCCTCTTTGATCATAGAGTCACTAACGCGTCCGGCAAGTTTCACGACCCCGTGATGTACCTCGACACCGATGGTGCCGGTAGTGACATTCTGCTCTCGATCAAGCGCAGTGAGTACGTCATGTCGAATTTGCATATCGTTTGCCATCGGAAGACTCCTTCTTAGCCCGAAAGATGCTTGCGACCGATGCGCTGATTAGTGGCAATGCTCGTCGCGATTAGCGCAGTCATGCCAAGCATTTTCGTGGTAGTACCGATGATGATCGCCATCATAGTAGCCTTCGCGTGGCCCAGCCAAGCAGCCCACAACAAGGCCGATCAGTCCCAATAAGAAGGTGCTGTTCGCAATACGCTTTGTGTTCATCATGGACTCATATTGGCCCCTCGACACAGATTCGTCGGTGCGGTACCGAGCATAGGTGATCAATAATTTTGGCGCCCCGTGTGTCTCGGCAAGATATCCCAACGCGAAGGCACTCGCTGACTTGGAGCTATCCACCCCCGCCGACCTTTTCTTACAGCTTCACCGCCGAGGCATGCGAGCGGCTAGCGGGGCGCTCCCGCGGCGGCGGTGTTCAAAACTCCGCCTCATCGGTCTACGAGCATGATTCTCGGAACGTCATGCCCCTTTTAATCTCCAACATCGAATCGATGATCGGCGCCGGAAGTGGCAAACGGATCGCAAGGCCGAGCGCCCTGCCCCTTCGGCATGAGCGCTGGCGCCATCACGAGGGTTGGCCAGTCCGCGGCGACGAGGCGAAGTCCGCCAACAATCTAAACGTCATGACGTGAGGACCAAAGCTTCTCGAGATCCCTGTACTCCGAGAGCAAATTTTTGCGGGCGCTACCGAACAGACGGCCCCGTCGATTGCGGAGAGCATGTCGATACAGATTTCAGGGATCGAAAGCTGTAGGAATCGCCAAACCACAGGAGTACGACAATGCACACCAACTCTCAGCGCGTGATGGCCACACTCTCGGTGCTAGACCACCCGCCCCGACCTCAATCCCTCTCTTCGTCAGAGCTCAACTTGCTGGCGAGGAAAATTTCCCGTGTTGATCGGGTGACGTTCGCGACGGCGCATGAACAGATTGAGAGCTTCATGGGTGGCGTCAATCTGGCTGCGCCGAGATCAGGCATCAAGGGCCTGAACAATGGCGCACTGCCAGCCCGAAGAGATGGATGGCGTATCCATATATAGCCGGGCCGCCATTGGCATATTCGGCACGGTCATCGATATGAAACCCACAATCCTGGCGTGTACGACGGTGTATAGCGGATACCTGACCGTCGATGCTTTACAAGTAAGGCTCTCCGACGGATCGATTGTGTCACGCGAGGTCGAGCGGCACGGCGACGCCGCGGCCGTGCTGCCATACGACCGCGAGCGGTGCTGTGCGCTCGTCGTACGCCTGTTTCGAGCACCCGTCTTCCAAGAAGCGGGGCTGGAGGCGATCGAGGAAGCGTGCGCCGGCATGATCTCCGAGGCAGGTCAAGACGCTGAGGCGACCGCCCGCCGAGAGGCGTATGAAGAATTAGGCGTCAGGCTTGCTTCGATGGATCTGGTCTCGCGCGTGTGGTCGAGTCCCGGCGTTTCGAGCGAGCGCGTATCGCTGTTTCTTGCCCCGTATGTCGCGGCAGACCACATCGGTGCGGGTGGAGGAGTTCGGGGCGAGCACGAGGGGATTACCGTGGCTGAGCGCTCGCTTGCCGTGCTAGCGGCCGCGGCCGACCAGGGCCGGATCGAGGACAGCAAGTTGTTGTCGCTCGTGCTGGCACTACGACTTCGTCACCCTGAGCTCTTCGCGCCTTAGCGTAGGCAATTTGGCGCTCCGACGCCGTCTGATCATTGAGCGCCGCGGGCCCGGCCCTCATGTGGGGTACCGCACAGACGACCCACACCGTGGCGCGATAAATGAGGCAGCAATACAGTCAATCGGCTCTGATCGGGCCCGACAGTACGTTTGGAGGTTGCACCCCATGGGTCTTGTGCCGCCCTGTACTTCCGATAGAGGTAATCCCAACCAGTCTTTGGCAACTGCTTCGCAGTGCACCACGACATTGGAAATATCGGCTTCCAAGAGACTCCAGGAGGACGACCTGCACCTGGGACCGGAACTGATTGCTTTGCGAGCCCTTCTCGCCAAGACCCAGGAGGAGCTGACAAGGGCTCAGGAGCGAGAGAAGCGCGCGCGTTACCTGGCCTTTCACGATGACCTGACCGCATTGCCGAACCGCAGATTCTTTCGAGAGCGCCTCGATCTGGCACTTAGCAGCCATGGAACGGCCATTATCCCGCTGGCAGTGTTTTATCTTGATCTCGATGGGTTCAAAGCATTAAACGACTCGTACGGACACGATACGGGTGACGCACTCCTCAGCGCTGTTGCAGGGCGTCTGTCCCACGCGCTCCGGGCCGAGGATTTGGTGAGCCGCTTGGCCGGTGATGAGTACGCGTGCTTGATCAGCGGTGTGTACAACCGGGAACGTCTGCGGCAAATCGCCGCAACTCTCTTTCAGGCGGTGTCCGCTCCGTTCAAGATTGGTGCGCTCGAACTCATCGTGCGCCCGAGCATCGGCATTGCCGTATACCCCCACGATGGGTCAACGACTGACGAGCTGATGAAGGCGGCGGATAGCGCGATGTACACCGCCAAGCATCACAAGTCGTCTTATGCATTTTTCCGCGCGACCTTACGCAGTGTGACCGGAACGCAACGCCGCGGGTAAGTCGGGCATTCGGCGCTCATAATCCTGTGTCGGCTACCGCACAGATCGAGGCGGTTGAATGAGGTAGAACTGACTCTCATGGATTCATACAGCATCGCATCGGTGTACAGAAGCCGCCGCGATGATTCATTTAATCGCAGGTTGGCAGCGGTCCTGTCGCGTGACCCAAAGCTTTCCGTGAATACCGCATGCGGCATCACCGATGAAACGTTGACGGAACCGTGGCCTAACTGGATGCGTCGGGGCCTGGCCCGTGTGACAAGGCGCGGTATCTGATCGGAGCACGCGCGACTACACCAATTGGGGAAGTGCCCCGGCGCCGACTCCCCCCACCTGGGGGCAGCCGATCCGTAGGGACGCCGTACCTAGCCTTTTCAAGGTATTGTGCGAGATGACCGGCACGCGGGTGGCGTTGGTAGCACGCGTTACCGATAAAACGTGGACCGCACGTGCCGTCAAAGATGAGGCTCCACTTCGGTGAAACCCGCATGGCAGTGCTTCACACTAGTGTAACGTTGGCCACTTCTTGACAATCCGAGGCGCGGGATGCGTGGCGCATGTTCCGGCGGATTTCGTTCGGCCTCACCTCCCACAGGAACGTCTCCGGCGCCATTCCCTACAGGGATATCATTCTTACAATCCGAGTCGACGACGGCTGTCGGCAGCATTTGGTCTCCTCGTCTGCGCGCGCCGCTATAGAGAAGTCCCGGGGTTTGTTGGCCGGCGCGGAGTGGTATTCTTGCTTCCCATTGTTTTTCGATGAACACGAGGATCGATCGGATGAGTAAAATCACCTATAAGGTTCTGAAGCATGATGGCGGCTGGGCCTATGAGGCAAACGGCACTTACTCCGAGCCCTTTCCCACCCGCGAAGCGGCGCGCAAGGCCGCGAAACTTGCGGCGAGCGAGCAGACCACGCCGGGTGAGACGACGCAGATTACCTACGAGGACGAGAAAGGCCGCTGGCACAACGAAGTGGACAGCGGTGCCGATCGTCCGAAAACCACAGTTGAAGGTTGAGGGAAGTCAATGGGAAGGCTGGGTGTGACGATTATATCGCGCCATCCGATCAGGGGGCAGCCGCAGACGGCTTAACGCGTATCTACTCGCTGTGCGTCTTCCCGCAGCTATCCGAGTGTGACCGAGCTCCCGAAGTCGCCCGGCTTGAAACGAGCAATGCACGGCACCGACAGAATTGCCATAGTCGCATCGTGATTCGCAAGTCGTGACTTCCCCGGTTATGCCGAGAGTGGTCTGATAAATGCCTACAGCAGAGCCTTATTCGCGCCGTGAAGAGATCGCTCATTCCCTAACGGCGGCCGTAGGCGTAGCGGCAATGTTGCTCGGGATACCTTGGTTGGTTGTCCGAGCCATCGAGAATGCCGGTGCGTGGCGTGTCGTCGGTGCTCTGGCATTTGGGTGCGGCGGACTTCTCATGTTCGCTACTTCGACGCTCTATCACGGCCTACGACGCCCATCGGCCAAGGCCGTGCTGCGACGCTTGGATCACTCCGCGATCTACCTCTTGATCGCTGGAACCTACACACCGTTTACCATCGGTGTCGTCCGCGGCTCACTGGGCTGGTCCTTGTTTGGGATTGTATGGGCGCTCGCTATAGTCGGTGTCATCGTCAAATTGACGGGCGCCATGTTGCGCATCCCGTGGGCCTCCACGCTGATATATGTTTTGATTGGCTGGATCGGGCTAGTGGCCTGCCGGCAGCTCTGGGATAACCTAACAGCAATGCAGTTCGGATGGTTGGTGGCCGGCGGCCTGTGCTACACCGCAGGTGTACCTTTCTACTTATGGAAGAGCCGGCCGTATGCGCACGTCGTCTGGCATCTTTTCGTGTTGGGCGGCGTTGTTTGTCATTTCGTCGCCATACTTAGTTTAATTTGCGGGCAGCGCGCCTAACATTCCCGGCGCGAAAGCGCGGCAAAGCGTGTCCGTGGTACCGATCAATTCGTGCTTGCCGGGGAAACGGATCAACACGTCAATGTCCTTCCGCTTCGTCGGCGCACCAGCCAGCCTTACCAGTTGATCCGTAATGCGAAGTTTTGTGGCGGCGCGGCATAAGGCAATGTGGCACGCAAGCGCTATCTCGATACGCTCATGCGGCGAATTCACGAATCGCCGGGGACCCCATATGGAACCCGTCGAGCCCGGCAAAATATCGTAGCGAGGCGTACGCAGCAAACTCGGCCTTCCCATCGAGCGGGACCTGGGACTTCGACGCCGACAAATCAATCTCCGCCTACACCCACGAAGCGCGCGCTCACGGTTGTATCGTCACTTGATGCAACCTTCGCGCCGCCGGCCTTCGGGTCGGCGGCTCGATTCTCACTTTCACGTAGAGCCTTCAACCAGGCAAGAGCCAAATTATAGTCCGCAAATCTAAAGGGCTTAATGAGGGCAGATATGAAGAGTTGCACCATGGCCTCTGCAGCACCCACGATCGGACTGTCGGTCACTAATGCTACCCGATCTATCTTGCGTTCATGCTCCCGCAAGAAGCGAAAATGTGCCGTGAAACTTCCAAAGCTGTCCCAACCCGGGAACGACTCGCTGTGCACTAATACGCCCTGAAGGTTGGTGTGATTTGCGAGGTAGCCATCGACAAGCGCGCTAAGGCCGGCAAAATCTTCCTTGTGCAGTGGCCCCATGGGTGTAAGCAGTAGAATCCCTTCTGGCTTCAAGATTGAGTATTCGAGCACTGTAATTTCCTCAAGCGCCCGGAAGACGCCTATGTTTTGTCACCAGACCCCCATGCGCATCAGCAACGGTGCGTTGTCACACACGCCGCGGCAGCGTATTGAAGCATACGCGGCTGAGGCTGTCCGGACGCTACCGCACGCAGCTCGACACGCGTCAAATATGCGCGGTCACATCGTCACGTGATGCAACGTTCACGTCGCCGGCCTTCGGGTCGGCGGCTTTGGTTGTTAGTGCGCACTGGCCCGCAGTCGCGGCAGAAAAAGGCCCCGCTCGCGGGGCCTTCCACTGCATCGAATTGCTTATCGAGTGACGATCGTTAGGCAGCGGTCGCCAACAATTGCCAGTGCTTCGGCATGATCACCGCATCAATCTCGTGAATGATTCCATTCGTCGCGACCATATCCGCCCTCTTAACGTGGGCCCCATTGACCTGTACCTGCGACCCCGATACCACCGCAGTCAGCGCGCTGCCCTGCAGTGTCATCACCTCGCCTGATTTCATGTCTTTTGCCGTGACATGGCCCGCGATGATGTGATAGTTCAACACCGCCTTGAGCTTCGCCGAATCCTTGAGAAGCGCATCCAGTGCGCCGGCTGGGAGCTTCTTGAAAGCCTCCTCGGTCGGTGCAAAGACGGTAAATGGGCCTTTACCCATAAGCGTATCCGCTAACCGCGCTGCCTTAATTCCTGCAGCGAACGTGGTGCAATTTCCCGCGGCGTTCACCGTATCGACAATGTCTTTCGTGGGTGCAGTATGGTTGGTGCTAGTCTGTTCGCTAGCAAGACCGCTCTTTGATTGATTCATAAATAAACCCTCGACGTATAGCCAGCGAGAATTCACCGGCCAACTCAGCTCGTATGCGGCTAAGGGGGCGGAGTCTGCGCCGTGTGCACTGCGCTTGCTGAATATGACGAAAAGAAAAATTTACTTCCGCCGCTGGGTGGTTTGACCTTGTAATTGACGCGCGACACGCGGCAGCATTTCATGAATGTATATTTTACCATTATCAGAGCGGCGGCCCGCGATAGCGGTGGCGCACCGATCGCATCCCCAGCCCTGACCTTTCGAGTCTGCATAAACGTCAGTTCGGTTGAGCACGGCGCCAGCACTCCATTGCGCTCGACAAGCAGGCGCTCCCCGATCAATTTAAGACACTCGCCAATGCGATTCTCGAGGAGAGGTCGTAGCGATTCACAGAAAAAAGCCAGACAAATCTTGGAGCCTTGCCCGATCCACTGAAAGTTAGAGTCATCGAATTTCCGGCCAAAACAGAAGACAGAGCCTCGGCGCCCACCATCCCATCCCGGCTACCCCTCCCCACCTCGAGAAGCTGACTTCCATCCATAAGGGTGACCCGAGAAATGAAGCCCCCGGTGGGGAGGTAGACGTATCGATGCGACCTCCCGAGTTTAGACAAGACCGCATTCAAGATCATGGGCGCCCACTCCGAGAGCTTGAGTAAACGCGCGTCTCTGCGCAGTAGGCGCGCGAGCAAATGATTTTCAGGCGTACCACGATGCTCTCAGGGAGGTTGGCCCGGCGAGATATCAGGGGGTGGGGATTTATTGCGCTCGAGGCAGTTAAATATCCCATCCACAATTCTATGGAATCGGCTGCGATCGAACGTCGATGCTCGCTCAATCTCGAGCGTTGATCTCCGTGTGGTAAATTGTAACCGCTTCCATACCTATCTATCGAGCTCAAGCCCGACCGGGTCCGCGGGCGGCCGCGTTGTAGCTATACCGCCGGTTTATCAGGAAGAAGTCTGTCGTACTCTTTTTTGACTACCGCATAGCACTCGCAGCTGCGTTGCTCTAACCCTCCTCGGTCGAGTACAGTGATACGCCCGCGCGCATAGCGAATGAGGCCGGCCTTCTGCAAATTAAGGGCGCCTTCCGTCACCCCTTCGCGACGTACACCCAGCATGTTGGCGATCAGTTCCTGCGTCATGACGAGTTCGTTACCAGGCAACCGATCTAGACTGAGCAACAACCACCGACATAGCTGCTGATCCACCGAGTGATGGCGATTGCAGACCGCTGTTTGCGACATCTGTGTAATAAGCGCTTGCGTGTAGCGCAGGAGCAAATGAAGCACAGGACCCGCTCGGTCAAATTCGAGTTTCATTAGTTGCGCTTTCAACCGAAATCCGTGGCCGGCGCTTTGCACCACTGCGCGGCTCGGCGTGGATTCGCCTCCCATGAAGAGGGAAATCCCTAGTATCCCTTCATTGCCCACGACAGCGATTTCCGCCGACGCGCCGCTTTCCATCACGTACAGTAGCGAGATGATCGCCGTGACCGGAAAATATACGTGTGCAAGCGTACCGCCGGACTCATATAGCACCTCACCCAAGCGCATTTCGACGAATTCTAACTCCGGCAGCCAGCGCTGCAATGCCGGCTGCGGCAGCGCGGCAAGCAATTGATTCATTCGAGGATCGGGTGAAGCGGCCATCACAACACTTATGCGGCAGACCTCGATTTGCTAATGAGCGCTATATGGAATCGCCATTTGCGTCCTTTTGGGAATCTACCACTTCGCGAAATAAACTGCCAAAAGACCCTTTGTTAGGCCTCTTCGTGGGTATGTTTAGAGAGAATACGGGCGCTTTGCCGCACGGGCGCGTGTGGCGAAGTGGAGTCGGAACCTTTGGCCGCAGCGGCTTTGAGAGAGCTAGCTACGAGTCGCGCAGAACCAGATGTTCCGCAACTCATCCGACTCCGATCGTTGCGTACCGAGGTCGTACTGTCTTCTTACTTATTTCGGCTGGAATATGGAATGTCAAACGACAGCAAGAGCGTCAATGTGAACCCTCGCGGCGGCTCAGGAAAAAAATGACAGTAATCGCCAGAACGACACGGCGCAGAATACTGGTCAACAGTCACAGGATGCCACACGTCAGCAACAGAATGCGTCACATCACGAAATACCAAAACCACGCCACAAGACGGCTCCGAGATTAAGCGCGATCAGCAATCGCACGGCGGTGCGCAAGAGGACAGCACTGCACTGAACCCTGCCGGTTGAACACCCATTGACCAGAAAAAGGCGCTCAATGCGGGACATAGGGTTGATTCGTCCAAGTAAGCGGGCGCTCACGAGCAGTGACGTCGGGGGCACTCGATCGGAGTTCATGTTCTAGAAAATGGGGCGCTCGCCTGTTCGCCCTTGGCGGCTGCGTGCTGCGATGGGCTGGGCGACTCGCAGAAATCCGCCAGGCATCGCATTTGAACACACGACAACCCGACTTTTATGTCGGCCAACGAAGAATTTAATGAGTTCGCCAATTACGGCGAAGACGGCCGTTTAGAGTGTCGTCACCTCTATGCAGCTAGCCTCCCGGGGAGTAACCGGTCATACTCTTTTTTGACTACCGAATAGCACTCGCACGAACGCTTCTCGAGCCTATTGCGGTCCAGCACGCGAATCTGACCGTCGGCGTAGTCGATTAGTCCGGCGCTTTGTAATTTGAGTGCGCTTTCGGTCGCAATCGCTGGAGCTACGCCCAACATATGGGCAATGAGTTTTTGCGTCATCACCATTTCCGTGCCCTGAAGGCGATCCAGGCTAAGCAACAGCCAACGACACAGCTGCTGGTCGAGCGAATGGTGCTTGTTACAGGCCGCCGTCTGCACCATTTGCGTGATCAGGGCCTGCGTGTAGCGAAGCAACAGATGCAGCACCGGGCCCGCCCGATCGAATTCCTCTTTCATCACTCCCGCGCTCAACCGAAAGGCACCTCCAGCACTTTGAATCAGTGCGCGGCTGGGGGTTGAGCCGCCGCCCATGAAAAGAGAGATGCCAGCGACGCCCTCGTTACCCACAACCGCAATCTCAGCCGATTCGCCGTCCTGCATCACATAAAGGAGCGATACGATCGCTGTAGTTGGAAAGTAAACATGCCTCAGCGTATCGCCCGGCTCGTACAGTACTTGCCCCAGTGGCATATCGACGTGTTCAAGATGTAATACCCAGCGCTGCCATTGATCATGAGGCAGAGCCGCCAACAGTTGATTGTGTCTGGGGTTGGCCGAAGCATTCATCGTCGTGGTTCCCTGCGTTACATTACGCCCTTTAGCTTGATGCTTTATGGGAGAAGGTGCTTGAGAGCCCTGGACAGGTCTTCATACGCGAAAGGCTTTTTTAGTATCGGACGCTCTCGGTATCCCTCTCGCGGTCAGAGATAGAAAACTGTCGTTTGCAAACACGATCGGGTTGTCGGGTTCTTTCGCGTCGGTAAAGGCCATCGCCATCCGTGTGGTCTCAGCGGCGACCACAAACGGCCCCAGATCTTTTCGATGGATTTCCACGTCAGCTTCGGCGACTTGCTGCTCTTTAGATTTATTTCTCACCTCCGACATATGGAAGACCCAATCCGTTTGCAGTTAGCGCGCAAAAAAACGTGGCCGGGCACCCCGGACCTAGATCCGGCCAGAATACTCGCGGTGCACCATCGTGTCTGTACGTCATCGCACGCCCGCCTGCTGTCAAACGGCGTATCGGCCTCCCCTCGATTTGCGTGCCAAAACACCCAGCGACGCGGTGTCCCGCCGTGGTAAGCAGTCTTTGGATCTTACAAGAACCTCGATGTCTTACACCCTGCGCACAACCCACACGATGAGAGCGATGAGGATAATTGTTCCGAGGATGCCGCCGATATACATACGAATCTCCGTTAATGCTTCCGAATGGCTATTAACGCACACCCAGGTAAACCTGTCGGGACGCTAGCGTACATTGGTCGCCGGAGACGCACTTCGATTGAGGTTCGCGAGGATAAAGCTGCCAATTTTCGATGATGCGCACTGCGCGCCGGCGGGCAAACACACACTTGCGGCAGATCTTTTCAACAAATGAAGCGATTCACGCCGAGCGATGGGGTCCCCATCCACCTCTCTCAAGTAGATAGAGCGCTTGTCGCGTGGATCGTCAAACAACAATCACGTCCGGGTACGTTACCGCACCGACGAGAGCATCAAAATCGTCTATAAGCAAAAGGTTAATAACGGCAGACGTTCAATGCGCGCCGTGATCAGATACGGCTTACCCTGCGCGAGTCACGGGCCAATGGGCCTCTTGCCGCGGTTCCCCGGTACTGACTTGCTACGCGCCGAGCGCACCCGTTCACGGTCATTGGCCCAAAATTGCGCCGATCAACGATAAACCGATGCAGCAGGAGCAAAACAATGGAACTTCGGGAAGACTTTCAGAAGCTGATGGAAAAGCGGTTGAACGACTGGAGGGCGCAAGCCGAGCGCTTCAAAGCCGGTGCCGAAAAGCTCGAGGTGCACAACAAGGGCCTGTATGACAAGCAGCTCGAGATACTGCGCGTCACGCAAGCGGAAGCGTGGGAGAGCTTCACCAAGCTGAAAAGTGCTAACGAGAGCTCTTGGTTGGAATTCAAGGCTCGCATAGAAAAATCCAGCCGAGAGGTGCAGGCCGCCGTCGACAGTATGACGACGAGTTTTAAACATTAGACCAGCTCACCCGGAGGACATTATGAGCGATGTGGTCATTACCGCGGCAATGCGCACCGCGGTCGGTAAATTCAACGGCTCGATAGCGAAGGTGCCGGCAGCCGATTTGGGTGCCCAGATCATCAAAGCGTTGTTGGCGCGTTCCGGTGTGGCACCGGATCAGATTTCTGAGGTGATCATGGGACAGGTGCTTACTGCCGGAGCCGGCCAAAACCCGGCACGGCAGGCATTAATCCGCGCCGGGTTACCGCACAGCGTACCGGGCATGACCATCGGCAAGGTTTGCGGCAGCGGGCTGAAGGCGACGCATCTGGCTGCGCAGGCGATCAGGTGTGGCGATGCGGAAATTGTCATCGCCGGGGGACAGGAGAACATGAGCGCCTCGCCCCACATCCTGCAAGGATCCCGCGACGGCTTTCGAATGGGCGATGCCAAGCTCGTCGACAGTATGATCAGCGACGGCCTCTGGGATGTTTACAACAATTATCACATGGGGACGACCGCCGAAAACATCGCCAGACAATATGACATTTCACGTCGCGAACAAGATGAGTTTGCGGCCGGATCACAGCAGAAGGCCGAAGCCGCGCAGAAAGCCGGGCGGTTCAAGGATGAAATCGTCCCGATCGAAATCGTCTCCCGCAAAGGAACTACCTGGTTCGATGCCGATGAATTCATCCGCCCGGGCACAACG
>Ga0210386_10002456_pt1 | contig 16005 bp, 15 predicted proteins | sample IncBWH32OmetaG_FD_160091 | JGI IMG/M metagenome (GOLD analysis project Ga0210386, IMG submission 160091) | Forest soil microbial communities from Barre Woods Harvard Forest LTER site, Petersham, Massachusetts, United States - Inc-BW-H-32-O ... | reverse complement strand
CGGCCACGTCGCTGGCCGCAAACGGCCCGCAGGCCGCGGCTGATTTCCTCGTCGATGAGCTTTGCCGGATGAAAGGCCGATGCTCTGGCGGCCCGCGATCGGTTCACCCGCAGCTACGGCAAGCGATCGAAGTCGTGTCGAGCCGCGTGCCGGACCATGTCGATGTGGCTTCGGTCGCTGGCGCCGTTGCGCTATCACCGGATTACCTCGGGCGACTGTGCAAACAGCAAACCGGTATCTCGTTCTCGGCCACCATCCGTTGGGAGCGGCTGGTGACCGCCGTGGGCCACCTCATTGACGGTCGCTCCGTCACCGACGCCGCGCACCTGGCCGGGTTTGCCGACGGGTCGCACGCCAACAAGGTGTGCTGGGAGATGACCGGGGCGGCGCCGCACGAATTCGCGCAAGCGGTTCGCGAAACTCAGATCTGACGGATCCATACAAGCGACCCCGTCCGGGTTAGCTCACGCTTGAAGGCATGCCCGAGATGTCATCCTTTGAACGTGCCTTCTGCTGCGGCGCCGTGTGGCGTTCCAGCAGCGCGACCATCGCGGGTGAACTCCGCGCCCAACGACTAGGTCGCGACATTCTGGAAATCGGCGCCGGCAGTGGATCTGTTGCCAAGCAGCTGCTCTCCACCAATCCCGAACTTGGCTGGACGGCAATAGATATCGACCCGCTCATGGTGAATGCGGCCGCCACGCGGCTGCGTGAATTCCCCAACGCTTCGACGAAGACGGCCGACGCGACCGCGCTACCGTTCCCCGGCGAATCGTTCGACTCCGTCGTCAGCTGCCTGATGCTGCATCACATCATCGACTGGGAACGCGCGGTCGCCGAAGTGACACGTGTGTTGCGACCCGGCGGAACCTTCGTTGGCTATGACCTAACCCGCACACCGCTGGCCAGTCTGTTTCACCGTTTGGACGGCTCGCCGCATCGGCTGATCGCGCCCGACGACTTCCAGGACGAGTGCGCGCGCAACGGGCTGACCATCAGCCTCCAGTCCCGCCTTCTCGGCCACGTCATGCGATTCGTCGCGCACAAGAACTGACATCGCGAAAGGAGCACATGTCATGTCAACACCATTAGGTATCCGCGCTCGGGCCGCAGCATTCCGCGGCATCTTCGGGTTGCCCAAGCCGGTTCGCCGGTTGATCGCAGGGCCACCGATACGAATCGACGGACAAGAACTAGACCTCGACGCACAGCTCGCCCTCGCCCTCAAAAACCGTTCGGGCTCTGATGTTTTCGCCGGGACCGTGGAAGAGGCCCGAGCGCGATATGACGGGCTTCCGGGCATCATCGGGTATAAACCGCCGGTACCTGTCGCGACGCGGGAGATCGCGATCCCCGCCGAGCACGGCGACATCCCAACCACCCTCTACACACCCGCGGACCTGCCCGAGCCCTCGGGCCTGCTGGTGTACTTCCACGGCGGCGGCTTCACCGTCGGCTCACGCGTTAGCCACGACCCGGTCGCCCGTTATCTGGCAAGCAACGCCGGTGTGCGGGTGCTCTCCGTCGAGTACCGACGCGCGCCGGAGCACCCGTTCCCGGCTCCCGTGCAGGACGCGATCGCCGCGTTCGAATTTGCGCACCGCCACGCCGCCGATCTCCGTGTCGACCCAGACCGCATCGCGGTCGGCGGTGACAGCGCCGGCGGCAACCTCGCGACCGTTACCGCGCGACAAGCGGTGCAGCGAGGCGGCGCGGTCCCGGCGTTTCAGCTTCTGCTGTATCCCCCAACGGATCTCAGCACGCGTCGGCCATCGCGTGATCTCTTCGCCGAGTGCTCCACCTTCACCGAGCGGAATCTCCAATGGGTAATGGCCAACTACATACCGGCGGGAACCGATCTGCGTGATCCGCGACTGTCACCGCTGCACGGCGACCTCGCCGATTTGCCACCCGCATATATCGCCAGCGCCGGTTTCGATCCGCTCCGCGACGAGGGCGAGGAATACGCTGACAAACTGCGGGCCGGCGGGGTGCCGGTATCACTGAGCCGCCAAGCCGACCTGCCTCACGCATACCTCAACTTTGTCGGCATCGGAGGGCGGTTCGCCGAGGCCGCCAGCGAAGCCGCTGAAGCACTGCGACTCGGCCTGGCTCCTACGCACCTAAACGCGAACCACGCAGCGGAGAGCCGGTGAACTTGTCGGGGTTGGCGATATCCCATATCGCGCAGACCTTTCCGTCCCGCACTGTCATCGCGGTTATCCGCGGCGCCATGCCTCGATACCCGTCGGTGCCGGCGAAACCCGCGGTGTAGGAACCCAGTTCGCCGTTGATCAACGCCAGCTGGTTCGCAGTGAAGAACGCCGGGCCGTACCGGCGGATCAGGCCGAACATGAACCGGGCCACCTTGTCCGGCCCGTGGATGACCTGAACCGCCGTCGACGTCTTGCCATTCGCGTCGCCGGTCAGGGTCACGTCGGGGTGCAACAACGCCACCACCGCGTCAAGATCGCCGATGGCCATGGCGGCCATCAGTTTGCCGACTACCTGGTTGTGGTTGGGATCGGGTGGTGGTGCCGGCTCCGCGGCTTTCCTCCCCAGGGCTTTGCGGGCCCGCGAGGCCAACTGTCGGGCGGCGGCTTCGCTGATGCCCAGCACGTCGGCCACTTCCGCGAACGGCACGCTGAAGCCGTCGTGCAGCACGAACGCAACCCGCTGATCGGCGCTGAGCCGTTCCAGCACCACCATCGCCGCGAAGCGGGCATCCTCGCGGGCTACGACGCTAGACAGCGGATCAGTGTCGTCGAATCCGGTGACCACGGGTTCGGGCAGCCAGTGGCCGGTGTAGGTTTCGCGGCGATGTGCCGCCGATCGCAACCTATCCAGCCCGAGCCTGCTGACCACCGTCGTCAGCCAGGCCCGTAGGTCGGTGATCGCGCTGTCATGTCGATTCCAGCGCAGCCAGGCTTCCTGGACGATGTCCTCGGCGTCGGCCACCGTTCCGGTCACCCGGTAGGCCACCGCCATCAGATGCGGCCTCAGTGCCTCGAACTCGGTGACCTGCGTGGAGGTCATGGCCCGAGCCTAGCGCGGTGACGGCGAGCGCCGGAACGGCGCGAGTGAGGAACCGGGCCATCGAGCCTAGCGCGGTGACGGCGAGCGCCGGAACGGCGCGAGTGAGGAACCGGGCCATCGAGCCTGGCGCTACGCTCGCGAACGAGATGACCGACAACCTCTGGCTGCACTTCGCCCGGCACGGCCCGGGCATCACGCCGCCGATCATCACGCGGGGCGAAGGCGTGACGATCTGGGACGACCGCGGCAAAAGCTACCTCGACGGGCTGTCCGGTCTGTTCACTGTGCAGGTCGGCCACGGCCGCACCGAACTGGCCGAGGTGGCTGCCCGGCAGGCGAGCACCCTGGCATTCTTCCCGCTGTGGGGGTACGCCACCCCAACCGCGATCGAGCTCGCCGAGCGCCTGGCGAGTTACGCTCCCGGCGACCTGAGCCGGGTGTTCTTCACCACCGGCGGCACCGAGGCCGTCGAAACCGCCTGGAAAGTGGCCAAGCAGTACTTCAAGCTGACCGGTAAACCCGGTAAGCACAAAGTGATTTCGCGGTCGATCGCCTACCACGGCACCACCCACGGCGCCCTGGCGATTACCGGGCTGCCCCGGTTCAAGGCACCGTTCGAGCCGGTGACGCCCGGTGGCTTCCGGGTGCCTAACACGAACTTCTACCGCGCACCCGAGCTTTTCAGAGCAGGTCAGCACACCGACATCAAAGCCTTCGGACAGTGGGCCGCGGACCGGATCGCCGAGGCGATCGAGTTCGAAGGACCCGAGACCGTGGCCGCGGTGTTCCTGGAACCGGTGCAGAACGCCGGCGGCAGCATCCCCCCTCCCCCAGGCTATTTCGAACGGGTACGGGAGATCTGCGACACCTACGACGTGCTGCTGGTCTCCGACGAGGTGATTTGCGCGTTCGGCCGGATCGGGTCCATGTTCGCCTGTGACGACTTCGGCTACGTGCCCGACATGATCACCTGCGCCAAGGGGATGACGTCGGGCTACTCGCCGATCGGCGCCATGATCGCCAGCGAGCGGTTGTTTGAGCCGTTCAACGACGGCAGCACGATGTTCGCGCACGGCTATACATTTGGCGGCCACCCGGTGTCGGCCGCCGTCGGTTTGGCCAACCTCGACATCTTCGAGCGTGAGGGGCTCAACGACCACGTCAAGAACCACGCGCCCAGCTTCCGCGCCACCCTGGAAAAGCTGTACGACTTGCCCATTGTCGGCGATGTGCGCGGCGAGGGGTTCTTCTACGGCGTGGAACTGGTCAAGGACAAGGCGACCAAGCAAATCTTCACCGACACCGAGCGCCGCTCGCTGCTCGGTCACGTGTCGTCGGCCCTCTTCCAGGCCGGGCTGTATTGCCGCACCGACGACCGCGGCGACTCCGTCATCCAGTTGGCGCCACCGCTGATCAGCGGCCAAACCGAGTTCGACACCATCGAAGCCATCCTGCGCAGTGTGCTGACGGATGTCGGGAGTCGCCTGTGACCAAACCGAAGATCGACCCGATCCGGTGGCAACCACCGCCCTCACGGCCGCTACCCGATCCCGACCTGGTGGCGACGCTGCACGTGCTGCCGCTACCCGGCAACGCGCCGGAGGATGTCGTCGCCGATGCCGAAGGGAACATCTGGACCGGTGTCGAGGACGGACGCATCATCCGGATCACCCCCGACGGCGCCTCGACGCAGGTGATGGTCAACACCGGCGGGCGACCGCTCGGCTTGGCGGTCGCCCGCGACGGGCGGCTGCTGATCTGCGACAGTCACCGCGGCCTGCTGCGATACGACCCCGGCAGCGGGACGCTGGAAACGTTGGTCGCCGAGGTGGCCGGGCGAGCGTTGACGTTCTGCTCCAACGTCGTCGAATCCTCAGACGGCACAATCTTTTTCACCGAGTCGACGAGCCGCTTTCACTACGAGTACTACAAGGGCGCAGTAGTCGAGGGACGGCCCACCGGCTCGCTGTTCCGGCGTGATCCCGACGGTGCGGTGACCGTGCTCGCGTCAGGTCTGCACTTCGCCAACGGCGTCACGCTGACCACCGACGAGTCGGCCTTGGTATTCGCCGAGACGACCGGCTGCCGGCTGTCCAAATACTGGCTCACCGGAAGCCGGGCGGGCTCGATCACCGCACTGGTCAGCGATCTGCCGGGTTACCCCGACAACATCGCGACGGGTCGCGACGGCAGGATCTGGGTCGCCATTGTCTCGGAACGAAACCGGCTCAGCGAGGGGCTGGGTCCGCGCGCGCCGGTCATCCGCTCGCTGTTATGGCGACTGCCCTACCGGTGGCTGCCGAACCCGAAGCCGACGGTGTGGGTGGTCGCATTCGACCCCGACGACGGCCACGTCGTAACCCAGCTTCGCGCCCAGCATCCGGCCTTCGGCCTGGCAACGGGAGTGGTGGAAACGCCCGGCCGGCTCTGGCTGGGCCGCATCGGTGGCCCGACGATCTGTTACCTGGATTTGTAACTTCTGCAACACCAGTCACAGCGCGGCTTCCAGGAATCGGGCCGCTGATCGCCTACTCTGCACACACGATGCCTCATTTGCGACCTTTCTTACGCGATGCGTCATGCCTGGCAGCGGCGGCTTTCCTGGTCACGGCACCCGCCGTGGCGGGCATGCCGATCGCGATCGCCGAGCCCAGTCCCGCACACGACACGTGCCCGTACAAGGTGGCGACCCCGCCGGCGGTGGACTCGTCAGAAGTACCGCAGGCGGGCGATCCGCCCCTTCCGCTGCCGGTTCCTGCGTCGCCGATCGGCGGTAACGCGCTGGGCGGCTGCGGTGTGGTCACCGCAGCCGACACCCCACCGGTGCCCAACGACATCTCCGCCGAGGCTTGGGTGGTAGCCGATCTGGACAGCGGCGCGATCATCGCCGCCCGCGACCCGCATGGCCGCCACCGCCCGGCCAGTGTCATCAAGGTGCTCGTCGCGATGGCATCGCTGGGCGAGCTCAACCTCAACAAGACCGTCGACGGCACGCCTGAAGATGCCGCTGCGGAGGGCACCCGGGTCGGCGTTGCCCCGGGTGGCACCTACACCGTCAACCAGTTGCTGCATGGGTTGTTGATGCACTCCGGCAACGACGCCGCGCATGCGCTGGCCATGCAGCTGGGCGGCATGCCGGTCTCACTGGAGAAGATCAACATGCTGGCCGGCAAGCTCGGCGGCCGCGACACCCGCGCCGCAACGCCCTCGGGGCTGGACGGCCCCGGCATGAGCACGTCGGCGTACGACATCGGGCTGTTCTACCGATACGCTTGGGAAAACCCAACTTTCGCTGACATCGTCAACACGCGGACGTTCGATTTCCCTGGGCACGCCGACCGCCCCGGCTATCAGCTGGAAAACGACAACCAGCTGCTTTACCACTATCCGGGGGCGCTAGGCGGCAAGACCGGCTACACCGACGACGCGGGCCAGACGTTCGTGGGCGCCGCTAACCGGGACGGGCGCCGGCTGATGGCGGTGCTGTTGCACGGCACCCGTCAGCCGATTGCGCCTTGGCAGCAGGCCGCGCATCTGCTGGATTACGGCTTCGCGACCGCCCCGGGCACCCGGGTGGGAACACTGATCGAACCCGACCCGTCATTGGTGGCAGCACTCAAGACATCGGCCGGCGGCGACGCCGTTCCGGGCGCCGCCGCGAGCGCTGCCGCAATCGTGCCGCCCGCCGACGCGCTGCCGGTACGGGTCGGCGTGGCGGTGATCGGCACCGTCATCGTGTTCGGGTTGATCCTGGCCGCTCGCTCGATGAATCGCCGGCCGCAGAACTAAGCTCACGACCGTGAGCGGCCCCCCGCTGTCCGGCATCGGCACGCTGATCGCCGCGGGCACTGTGATACTGGAGCAGGGCATCTGCCGACCGGGCTGGTTGGAAACGTCGGGCCCGCGGATCGTGGACTGCGGGTCCGGTCTGCCACCCCGGCCCGCCGACGTCGACATGCCCCACACGCTGGTAGTGCCGGGTTTTGTCGATATGCATGCGCACGGTGGCGGCGGCGCGTCATACACCGACGCCAACGACGCAGATATCCTGCGCGCGGCGAGGTTTCACCGCCGGCATGGCACGACCACCACGCTGGCGAGTCTGGTCACGGCGTCACCCACCGATCTGCTCAGGGCGGTGGCTGTGCTCGCCGAGTCGACCCGCGCGGGCACCGTCGCCGGTATTCATCTGGAGGGGCCGTGGCTCAGCCCGACGCGCTGCGGGGCGCACGATCCCACGCAGCTGCGCGACCCGGCCCCTGCTGAGATCGACGCGCTGCTGGCCGCAGGCGAGGGCGCAATCCGGATGGTGACCCTGGCGCCGGAACGCGCCGCAAGCAACGACGCGATCACCCGCTTCGTCGACGCCGGAGTAATTGTCGCCGTTGGTCATACGGAGGCGACGTACGAGCAGACCCGTCGTGCCGTCGAGCTGGGCGCGACGGTAGGCACCCACTTATTCAACGCGATGCGCCCAGTGCACCACCGCGAGCCCGGCCCTGCGCTCGCGTTGTTGGAGGATGCCCGGGTGACCGTCGAGTTGATCGCGGACGGCGTGCACGTCCACCCCGCAATGCTGCGAGCGGTCATCGAGGCGGCGGGAGCGGACCGGGTGGCGTTGGTCACCGACGCCACCGCGGCGGCGGGATTGGGCGATGGCGAATTCCAGCTAGGGGCAGTGCAGATCGATGTTGTGGAGCGGGTGGCACGTGTGCGTGGGACCTCGACGATCGCCGGCAGCACGGCGACGATGGATCAGCTCTTCCGCACCGCGGCCGGCCTCGGCTCGGACCGGGACACGGCACTGGCCGCCGCAGTGCAGATGACCTCTACGACCCCTGCCCGGGCGCTGGGCCTGGACAATGTCGGTGCTTTGCGCGCCGGTGCCGATGCCAATCTTGTTGTGCTGGATCGGGACCTACAGGTCGCCGACGTCATGGCCGACGGCGAATGGCAAGCGGAGCGCTAGCTCTTATGCGCTCGGCGTCCAAGCCGAGACTCGAGGCCTCCAGGCCGGGACGTTTTCCCGGTAGTTGACGTACTCGCTGCCGTAGCGCTGAGCGAGGTGAGGTTCTTCCCAGAACCTGATGAAAGTCGCAAGGCACGCGAAGAACATCGCAAACCATAGCAGCAGCCAACCCGACGCCGCGACGGCCGCCTCGCCGAGCAGGATGGCCAGCACGCCGCTGATCATCGGGTTGCGCACATGCCGGTATGGGCCCTGTACGACGAGGTGGACCGGTTCTCCGAGCAGCGTGCCCACGCCAAGCGTTCCCTTGCCCTCTCGGTCGAACAGCAACACGGTCCAGATGAGCAGGCCCAGCCCGCCGGCGATCAGCAGGCCGCCGACCGTCACCAGTCCGGCATTCAGCGGTGAGCCCAGATCCGGCATACGCACGTGGGCCCAGTCGACGATCTGCGCCGGTATCACCAGCGTCATGGTGACCGGGGCGATCAGAACCGAGATCAGATGCCGCCACCACAGCCGTCGTCCACGCGTTTCCGCAACCATCGCGAGCCCCTTCCTTTCTGATACTTCAACTCCCGTTGAAGAACAACCGTACGCCGCCAGATGACCTAACGTCAACGTGCGTTGAAGTATGCTGCTGTGCATGTCAGAGGCCCGGCGTCCCGGTCGGTGGCGGACCGGCCAGCAGAGCCGGCAGCGGATCATCGACGCCGCACGCGAACGTTTCATGCGCGACGGGTACGAACGAGCCGCTGTCCGCGCGATTGCCGCGGACGCCGGAGTGGATGTTGCGATGGTTTATTACTTCTTCGGCAGCAAGGAAGGCTTGTTCAGCGCATCGACGCTGACCGGTCCCGAGCACCCGCTGCACCAGTTGGCCACCCTGCTCGACGAGGGTCCCGACCAGGTCGGGGAGCGACTGGTGCGCCGCTTCCTCGAGCACTGGGACGAAGGCGGTGTCTTCGAGCCGTTCCTGACGCTGTGGCGGTCGGCGGCTATCCAACCGCAGGCTCGACAGGTGCTGCACGACGCCATCGCTGGACCGGTTGCCCAGCGGATCGCCGCGGAGTTCGGAGTCACCGATGCCGAGTTGCGTGTTGAGCTGGTGGCCAGCCACCTAGCCGGATTGGCGTTCGCGCGTTACCAACTCAAGCTCGAGCCGATCGCGTCAACCGCTGTCGAGGACCTGGTCGCCCGGATTGGGCCGACGGTGCAGCGCTACCTGACCGGCGACTAGACGGCGCCGCCGTCGGCGGTCTCCTCAGCCCGGCCGAACAAGAAGGGGTAGGCGATGCCGGCGATCGCCCCGCCGATGAGCGGCGCAAGCCAGAACACCCACAGTTGCGCGGGAGCGCCGTTGCCGTTGAAGAATGCCACGGCGGTGGAGCGGGCCGGGTTGACCGACGTGTTGGAGATCGGAATGGCGACCAGGTGGATGCCGGTCAGTGTCAGCCCGATCGCCAAGCCGGCAAAGCCTTTCGGCGCCCGGGCGTCGGTCGAGCCGAGGATGACGAACAGGAACATCGCCGTCAGGACGATCTCGGCGAGAATCACCGCGCCGAGTGAGTAATGACCGGGTGAGTGTTCGCCGTAACCGTTGGCCGCCATGTTCCCGGTGGCACTGAAGCCGGCCTTGCCCATCGCGATGTAGTAGATCACCACCGCCGCGAGCAGCCCGCCGATCACCTGAACAATCCAATACGCAGGCAGCACTTTCCATTCCACGCGGCGAGCAAACGCGGCCCCCAGCGTGACAGCGGGGTTGAAATGTCCGCCGGAGATCGTGCCGAATGCGTACACGCCGACCAATACGGTCAGACCGAAGGCCAATGCCACGCCAAGATAGCCAATACCCAGCGGGTAGTGGCCGGCGTGAACCTTCGCCGAGAAAATCGCGCTGCCGCAGCCGCCGAGCACCAGCCAGAAGGTGCCGATCGTTTCCGCTGCCAGTTTGTGGAACAGGTTTGGTTCCGACATCGCCTACCCGCCTTTGCGTAGAGCAACTATTCGTGCCCATGAGGGTGACACGGTTTTGCGCCAAAGCACCCCGTCGTAGCCAAATTGTTTCGGGAAAGCAACGATCGCTATAGGGTGCTTTGCCGGAAAGCTATCCTTTACTCCGTCGGACCAGTCGGGAAAGACCAAGTGCTCCAACGGCACCCACCGCCGCAGCGGTCAATGCCTGCCGCGCACTAAGACCGTCGTTCACCTGCACCCTGGGCGCGATGATCGCTGGCTCAGGCGCCTCCACCGGCGCCTCGACCAGGTTTTCCGTCGACGTCGCCGCCCACGCGGTAGCGAACAGAAGCAACCGCATGGTGATGTAGGCGAACACCATCAGGCCCAGCACCGGCCCGAATGCGGCGCCAGCCGGGCTGCGCAGCACGGACATCAGGTAGATCGACGCAACCACCTTGAACAGCTCGAAGCCGATTGCCGCAATCAGACCCGCCTTTATCGAGCTGGCGAAGTTGACTGGCTCTCTGGGCAATCGGGCGATCATCCAGCTGAATACCGACCAAGACACCAGCAATGAAATCAGCATCGACACGCCGAGAAGGACTGCGTCCAGCACTGGCGCGTTGTGAATACCCACCCACCCCAATACCTTGTCCATTGGCACCGCAGCAACGAGGGCACTGAGCGCGAGCGTGGCGAGGATCGCGACAAACGACGAAACCATCGCCACCAGGTCGGAAAACTTTGTGCGGATGAATCCAATGAATCCGGGCGACTCGTCGTTCTGTTGCCACATTTCGCTCAGCGCCACCCGAAGATTGGCCATCCAGTTCAGGCCGACCCATGCCGCGGCGATCAGACCGATGAAGCCGACCGAGGCCCGTGAATCGATCGCCGAATTCATCAGGTCGACCACTTGCTGCCCCAGCGCGCCCGGCACCGCGGACCTGACCTTGTTGTCGATCCCGGTCAGCACGTGGGGCTGACGCGACAGGATGAATCCACCGACGCTGAAACTGACCATCAGCAAAGGGAACAACGCGAAGATCGTGTAGTACGTCAGTCCGGCCGCGAAGAAGTTGCCCTTGGATTCGTCGTATCGGTCGTTGGCCCGCATCGCGTGGTCGAACCATCCGAACCGCGCCCGCAGCCGATCCAGGATTCCTGGTTTGGCCGGCTCGCTCATTACCGCACCCGCTAAGGACGTTTCGGCAGGAACCCGAGTCGGTCGTAGACCCGGTCGACCGTTTTTGCGGCCACATCCTCGGCCCGCGCCGCCCCTACGGCCAGCACACCCTCCAATTCGGCTGGGTCCGCGAGGAATTCGTCGACCCTGGCTTTGATCGGAGTCACGAATTCCACGACGGCCTCGGCAGTGTCCTTCTTCAGATCGCCGTAGCCGTGCCCGGCATAGCGCTGTACCAGGCCATCGACGTCAACACCGGTAACCGCGGACTGAATGCTCAGCAGATTCGACACACCGGGTTTGGCGTCCGGGTCGTACCGGATCTCACGTTCGCTGTCGGTTACCGCGGAGCGAATCTTCTTGGCGGACAGCGCCGGAGCGTCGAGCAGACTGATCAGCCCGGCATCGGTCGCGGCCGACTTACTCATCTTCGACGACGGGTCTTGCAGATCGTAGATCTTGGCGGTCATCTTCGGGATGAGTAGGTCGGGAACCACGAACGTGTCCGGGAACCGGCTGTTGAACCGCTGCGCGACATCGCGCGCCAGCTCCAGATGCTGACGTTGGTCTTCACCGACCGGTACCAGTTCGGCGTCGTAGGCCAGTACGTCGGCGGCCTGCAGCACCGGGTAGGTGAACAGGCCCACAGTGGTGGCGTCGCTGCCCTGCCGCGTCGATTTGTCTTTGAACTGCGTCATTCGCGAGGCCTGGCCGAACCCGGTGAAGCAGCCCAGCACCCATGCCAGCTGAGTATGCGCAGCGACGTGGCTCTGCACGAAGATGGTGCTGCGGCCGGGGTCGATACCCAACGCCAGATACTGCGCGGCGGTGATCAGGGTGCGGCGGCGAAGCACTTCGGGATCCTGCGGGATGGTGATGGCGTGCAGGTCGACGACGCAGAAGAACGCGTCGTAGTCGTCCTGTAACTGGGCCCACTGGGTCACCGCGCCCAACGCATTTCCGAGGTGCATGGAATCGGAGGTGGGCTGCACGCCGGAAAAGACCCGGCGGGGTCCAGTATTCATAGGCGCCACTCTCCCCTCATGATGGCTCGATCTTTTCACGCGGATGCCGGCCCGCATTCCGAATGCTTGCGGTACCGGTGGTAGCACCTTACTGTCGGCTCCATGACACGCGCCCCCATCCATCTCGGGTCCGGCGAACCCGTCCTGTTGCTGCACCCCTTCCTGATATCGCAGCTGGTGTGGCACAAGGTGGCACCGCAGTTGGCCGGCACCGGCCGCTACGAGGTCTTCGCCCCGACAATGGCCGGCCACAACGGTGGCCCGCGGGCCGGCACCTGGTTCCTGAGCTCGGCAGTGCTGGCCGACCAAGTCGAGCGGCAACTCGACCAGCTGGGCTGGGATACCTGCCACATCGTCGGCAACTCTCTCGGCGGCTGGGTGGCCTTCGAGCTGGAACGTCGCGGCCGGGCACGCACAGTCACCGGCATCGCGCCGGCCGGCGGCTGGACCCGCTGGACCCCGACCAAGTTCGAGGTGATCGCCAAGTTCGTCAGTGGGATGCCCTTCTGGGCATTGGCACGGTGGGCGGGGCCGCACGCGTTGCGGCTGCCGTTCAGTCGTCGGCTCGCGACGCTGCCGATCAGCGCATCGCCGGACGGGGTCAGTGACAGTGAACTCGAGGGAATCGTCGACGACGCGGGTCACTGCCCCGCCTACTTCCAACTGATGGTCAAATCGCTGCTGCTGCCCGGCCTCCTGGACTTGGCGCAAACCGCCGTCCCCGCGCACCTGGTGATCTGCGGCAAAGACCGGGTCTTTCCCGCACCGCGATCTCACAAGTACTTCAAGGCCCAGCTTCCCGCTGGAACGCGAGTGACCGAGCTCGACGGAGTCGGACACATTCCGATGTTCGAGGCACCGGGACGAGTCACCGAAGTCATCACCGGCTTCCTCGACGAACACACGCCGCCGATCCGAGCCGTCAGCTCGAGCTGAGCGCCTTCTTGAGGTTCTCGGCGATCGCGCCGAGGAACTCCTCGCTGGTTTGCCAGCTCTGATCCGGGCCGATGAGCAAGGCCAGGTCCTTGGTCATCTGACCGCCTTCGACCGTGGCGACGACGACGTCTTCCACCTTCTGGGCGAAGTCGCTCACCTCGGGCGTGTCGTCCAGCTTGCCGCGATGCTCTAGCCCGCGCGTCCAGGCGAAGATCGAGGCGATCGGATTGGTGGAGGTGGGCTTGCCCTCCTGGTACTGCCGGAAATGCCGGGTGACGGTGCCATGGGCGGCTTCGGCCTCGACCGTCTTGCCGTCCGCGGTCATCAGCACCGACGTCATCAAACCCAGTGAGCCGTATCCCTGTGCGATCGCGTCGGACTGGACGTCGCCGTCGTAGTTCTTGCACGCCCACACATAGCCGCCCTCCCACTTCAGGCACGCGGCGACCATGTCGTCGATCAGCCGGTGCTCGTAGGTCAGTCCGGCCGCTTCGAACTTGTCCTTGAACTCCTCGTCGTAGATCCGCTGAAACTCGTCTTTGAACATGCCGTCGTAGGCCTTGAGGATGGTGTTCTTCGTCGACAGATACAACGGGTAGTTCTCTTTGAGGGCGTAGGCGAACGACGTGCGGGCGAAATCCTGAATCGAATCCTTGAAGTTGTACATCCCCATCACGACGCCGCCGTCGTCGGGGATGGACACCATCTTCTGCACGATCGGCTCGCTGCCGTCGTCCGGCGTGAAGGTCAGTGTGACGGTCCCTGGCCGGTCGACCTTGAAGTTCGTCGCACGGTACTGATCGCCAAAGGCGTGGCGGCCGATGATAATCGGCTTCTTCCACCCTGGGACCAGCCGCGGCACATTGGAGATCATGATCGGCTCACGGAAGATTGTGCCGCCCAGAATATTTCGGATGGTTCCGTTGGGCGACGACCACATGGTCTTGAGGTTGAACTCCTTGACCCGGGCCTCGTCGGGGGTGATCGTGGCGCACTTGACGCCGACGCCGTGCTTCTTGATGGCGTACGCCGAGTCGATCGTCACCTGGTCGTCGGTGGCGTCGCGGTGTTCGATGCCCAGGTCGTAATAGTCCAGTTTGATGTCGAGGTGCGGAAAGATGAGCAGGTCCTTGATCCACTTCCAGATGACCCGCGTCATCTCGTCGCCGTCGAGCTCTACGACTGTGCCTTTGACTTTGATCTTTCGTGCGCTGGACATGCGCCCAGGCTACAAGGGGCACCCCTGGCTGAGTTGCCTCATCTGGCCACGGACGGCGACACGGTGTTCGCCCGCGCGACAGGCCCGGTCCAGCGGGCAAGTATCTCAAGCCATTCGGGCCGATTGGCGGAGTCGCCGGCCCAGGCGATGTAACCGTCGGGCCGCACCAGCACTGCCGGCCCGGAATCGGCCCGCTCGGCTTGGTGCAGGTCGGTCACGTCAAACGGAGACCTGCCGCTCTCACGAACCAACACGAAGCCGGGCTCGCGCTGCAGCTCTGTGAGACGGTCTTGCTTCAGCGGGATCTGCGTCGCCCTGGTGCCCACCAAAGCGCTCTCGCCAGCCTGGTGCGTATACCGGAGCGTCGTGCCCGCGAAACTCCCTGCTACCTCATCACGCACCCGGGGAACACGAAGAAGTCTCGGCAACAGCAGGTTTCGTATCCCACGCGCGACTCGCGGATGAAGGGTGACGCCACGCGCCATCAGACCGGATTGCATCAGGACCCGCTTGCCAATCGGATGACGCTCGTCCTGATAGCTGTCCAGCAGGCCGTCGTCCGCACCATCGAGCGCCACGTCGATCTTCCAGGCGAGGTTCGCCGCGTCCTGGACGCCGGTGTTCATGCCCTGACCACCCATCGGCGAGTGGACGTGTGCCGCATCTCCGGCCAGGAACACGCGACCATGCCGGTACTGGGCGACTTGTCTTTCGTCGCAATGGAATCGGGATTTCCATCTGACTTCCAGAAGCCCCAGTTCGGCTTCCATCGCGCGGCTGAGCACTGTGCCGATCTCTGCGTCGCCGACCGGCTCGGTGTCGGGAACTTGATTGTTGCGGTCCCACACCATCGCGCGGTACCAGGAGCCGTCATCGTCGTGGCGGTCGTAGGGAGCTAAAAACGCGAACTCGTCGCGGGTGCTGCCCAGCGTCAGGCCGCCGTCCGCAGGCCCGTGCGCCAGCTTGACATCAGCGAGCACGATCGACGACAAGATCGTCTTACCGGGGAAGTCGGCGCCGATCAGCGCGCGGACGGTGCTGTGCGCGCCGTCGGCACCGATCAAGTACTTTGCTCGCCAATAGATTTGACGACCCGACTGGTCACCGTGCGCACGCGCGGTGACGGTCACGCCGTCGGCGTCTTGATCGAGTGCGACGACCTCCATGCCGCGCAAGATCTCGGCCCCTTGCGCGACGGCGTAGCCGCACAGCGCCCGGTCGACATTGGTTTGGGGAGTGATCATCGCGAATGGGTAGGGCGAGTCGAGGTGCGTGAGATCGATGCGGGCGCCGCCGAAAATCGTCACGCCCGGCGCCTTGTGCGCGTGCGCGAGCAGATCGTCGGCGATTCCGCGGGCGTCCAAAATCTCCAGCGTGCGCGCCATGGTGGCGAACGCGCGACTGGACGGGTTGATCGCAGGCCAGCGCTCCAGCACGGTAACCGAGCGGCCCGCTCGCGCGAGGTCACCGGCGGCGGTCAGCCCGGTCGGGCCGGCGCCGACGACGAGGACGTCAACCTCGTGACCGGTCATCACGCCACCGCCTTCGGGTCCGGGTCGAGTAACGGTCATGACCCCGACCTCTCGTCATGAGTTCAACAACTGTTGAACTCGACGGTAGGCCGTTGTCCCAGCTGTGTCAACAGTTGTTGAATACACTATTGGCATGCCATCGA
>Ga0210386_10002455_pt1 | contig 16016 bp, 18 predicted proteins | sample IncBWH32OmetaG_FD_160091 | JGI IMG/M metagenome (GOLD analysis project Ga0210386, IMG submission 160091) | Forest soil microbial communities from Barre Woods Harvard Forest LTER site, Petersham, Massachusetts, United States - Inc-BW-H-32-O ... | reverse complement strand
GGTCGTCATGGATCCTCCTGAAAAACAGTCGTTGGCGGTTCGCCGTTGGTCTTTGGTCGTTGTGCCACTGGATCCGCGGGTAGGTGCGGACTTCGACCCTAAGCACATCAGACTTGGGAGAATCGAAGGTTAGTCGCTACCGAAGAGGCTGGGACGCGCCTGAGACGGCAACACTGCCAGATAACGGCGCGGGCATACGAGAAAGTGCAGCCAGCAAGCGGGCAGGTGCGAATTGGGTTTCTGGTGGCGCATCAGTATACATTCCTAAATGATTATAGCGTGATAGCTCTGGCGGCGTAACCCCCAAAGCAGTCGTTGGTCGCTGGCCGTTCGTCGTTGATCACGGCGGCAGCGGCGAGACCGACGCTAAGAACTAGTGGAAACCTACTATTGTTGGCTGCGGGCGGGTCACGGATAATTCCGGGCCAAGTTACTAATCGCCGAATCAGGACTTGAGATCTGATGACTTCCGCCGCCGCTAGCCTGCCCTTAGCTCCGCCCGCCGTTGCTCGAAAAACTCTGCTGCTACAAACCAGCGTCGCGCTTCTGCTGAGCCTTGCTATCGGACTCTACTTCTGGATTGATTCACGCTATCCTGCGTTGCTCAAGAAGCTGCACAGCGGCCAAGCCATCCACGTGAGTGGCGTGCTCAGTTTTGATGCGCTCATGCCGGTCACTCCCTCGATGCCGGTGATGACCCGGATCGAGCGCACCTCGGTGAATTGGATGTGGACCAACCGCATTGGCATGACCTTCGGAATTTGTTTCGGCGCAGCTTTGCTCACGCTGCTGTCGACCCTGCCACAGATTCGGCTCAAGAGCGCGGCGGGAAATACTGCTTTGGGAGCTGTTGTCGGTGTACCGCTGGGCGTCTGTGCCAATTGTGTTGCGCCCATTGGTCGAGGATTGTTCGTCGCGGGCGCGAGTTCAAATACGGTCCTCGCAACTATGATTAGCTCCCCGATGCTGAATGTTGTGGTCCTAGCGATGGCCTTCAGTCTATTCCCGTTGAAGATCGCGCTGGTCCGGCTGGCGGCTCCACTGGTGCTGATCGCTTTGGTTCCGGTGGTCGTGCGTCAAACCGAGCCTTCGGCTGACAGCTTCGCGTCGGTTCGCGGGGCCGAAAGGTGGTTACCGCCCATTGGCGGGACATTGAAAAACTACTTCAGGCATCTGGCGCGGCTGGCGGCAAGTACGATTCCGCTGATGATCCTTGCCGCTATCCTAGGTGCTGTCGTTGCCGAACTGGTGCCGGCTCAGGACGTTCCCGCAAGAGTCAGTGTGGTGGGTATTATCTTGGTCGCGCTGGTGGGTACGTTCTTGCCAGTGCCGATGGCCTTCGACGTGGCCGCGGCGTTTATCCTCATGTCACGAGGGGTTCCCATGCCCTACATCGTGACGCTCTTATGCACGCTGGGTGCTTTCAGCATCTACCCGATGCTCATTCTGGGCCGCACCGTCTCCTGGCGTACTGGTGTCACTCTGTTTGGAACCGTTATGTTACTGGGAATTTGCGTGGGCGTTGGCACCGCACTTCTGCAACACAATCTGTGAGTAGAGCTTGTAAGGTTGGCCAAGTTCCCGCCAGCGGTTGCCTGCAAATTCTCGGAATCGCCAGGGTCGTCCGTCTCGTCTCATAGTTAGTCCCCCTTTTTCCATGACTCCAGCCCAGCGACAGCAGCGGTTTGCGGTGATCCTTGCCTTCGGGCTGGTCTATTTCTTTTGGGGATCAACTTACCTGGCAATCGATATTGCGGTCGAGCAGATTCCGCCGGCAGTGATGTGCGGGACGCGGTTCACTATTGCGGGCGTGTTCATGCTGGCCTTTTGCTGGCGGCGTGGAAGAAATATTCGCTATGACGCACTGCAATTGGCGCAGATGGCAGTCGTGGGCGTGTTGTTGCTGATGGGAGGGAACCTGACGCTCTCCTACGCGGAGACCCATATAGCGTCGGGTCTGGCGGCGCTGATCGTGGCGGCTGTTCCGCTTTGGTTTCTGGTCCTCGATTCGCTTTTGCTGGGCGATCATCATATCTCCCTGCGAGGCAAATTTGGCTTGGCCCTAGGAATCGCTGGGTTGGTCGTATTGCTGTGGCCGGACCTGTCGGCAACTAGTTCATTCGGACGCGTGCAGCTCTGGGCATCGCTCAGTCTGCTAGGTGGATCGTTCAGTTGGGCTTTGGGTTCGGTGTTGGCGAAAAAGTGGAAATCACCCGACGTGGATCCATTCTCGGCCACGGCGTGGCAGATGATTTTCGCGGGCGTGGCAAATCTCGTTGCTGCCGCTGGCCTGCGAGATTTCTCGCGCGCGGTGTGGACTGGGCGTGGAATTGGGGCAGTGACGTATCTGGTAGTTTGCGGATCGTGGATCGGATACACCGCGTATATCTGGCTTCTAGGACATGCCCCCACGTCGAAGGTCTCTACCTATGCCTACGTGAATCCCGTAGTAGCCGTGTTCCTGGGCTGGCTAGTGCTGCATGAAAGGGTGGATGCATACATCCTCGCCGGCAGTGCAGTCGTGGTGGCATCGGTGGTGTTGGTGACCAGCGCCCAGGTCACGAAGAAAAGTGTCGCGGGGCAGATGCCGACGGTGGAAACGGTGGGAGATTGAAAGCGGGTGTCAAGCCTCACGTTCCATGCACCATGGCTCCAGAGTTCTGCGCCGACTGCTAATATTCACGTCTATGATTTCTAATCGAGCGGACGATCCAGGCTTTTCGACCCCAACCCCCGTGCCTTCGCGCCCGGCTGTCGTCGCTCGCACCAGGCCTCCGGTGACAACTGCTCTGGTGGGAATCAATGTGGCGGTGTTCGCCGCCATGGTGCTGACGGGTGTCTCTGCGGTTGCGCCAACTACCCAACAACTGCTGAAGTGGGGCGCGAACTGGGGACCTTTCTCGCTGGGGCCTCAACCATGGCGGATGCTCACGTCCAACTACGTCCATGGCGGCATCATCCACATCGCCCTCAACATGTGGTGCTTGTGGAACCTCGGCTACTTGGCGGAGCGGATTTTCGATCGCTGGACTTACCTATTCACCTATACAGCTTGCGGACTGGCCGGCAGCCTGGCCAGTCTATGGTTGCATCCGCGAGTTGTAGGGGTAGGGGCTCGGGAGCCATCTTCGGTATGGCAGGGGCATCGATCGCAGCCCTTTACCTGGGGCGGCTTCCCATCCCTAAACAAGCCCTACGGGGCACTCTGAAAAGTCTTGTTGCCTTTGCGGGATACAACCTGTTTTTCGGGGCGGTCGTACCCGGCATCGACAATTCGGCGCATATTGGAGGGCTGGTCACCGGGTTGGCTCTGGGGGCGCTCCTGGCAAAGCATTTGACGGAACCGCCAGAAATCAGGAATCAATGGCGAATGTGGATATTCCTCGCTGCGACGGTTGCTCTGTTTAGCCTGTTTACCTTTGTGAAGCACGCGAGCGGATTCAAGGGATTGACGCCCTGAAGACCGGCCTGAGAAAGCGATCCATATCACCTGATCGAAGAGGCCATGTTCGTTGGCTATTTCGAGGCCTCCTCCTCTTGTTCGTTGTCAGTGACCACATCTACCGCACGTCCACGGATTGCGTAGGTGACCTTCTGATCTTCTCTGGTTTCGAAGGTGGCTCTTGCGGGCTGGCGTTGCCACGCGGGGGCGGGGCATTCGGAGTCCGGAGTGTCACTGGCGGTGGCCTCACCTAAAGGCTTCTTTAGAATCGGTTTGCGGCGCCCGAGTTGGGCCACGATGGCGTAGAGTTTTTTGCCATCGTCAGACACGCCGCAGTAAGCCACGTAGTCGCGATACCAATTAGCCAGCGAGTAGTAGGGATCGAATTCTGGGAGATTTATCTGAGTAATATGACCCGTTACGCGGTCGACGAGCAACCAGCCGCCACGTTGCCACCGCCAGCGCGGCGTCGGCCCTGCCTCTTCCGGCAAGGCATCATTGATGCGGGAAACACGCCGGACTACGAATAGCCGGTCGGTGACCTCGTGAGGAATGTCGAGAGTAAATTCCTTCAAGTGACCGTCTATGTAAAGTGGGCGCATTCTTAGATTCAGCTCTTTGCTCTCATCCTTTCCGACGAACCACTTAATGGTTGTCCACTTCCCAAAACTGATGACGTGGGGCTTTGTGGCTGCCGCCGCGGGCGCGGTTAATAAGGTAATGATTAACCAGATGTGCAGGCAAAGGCGCATACTGACAAGGCTAAGCACCGCGACATGAGGAACGCAAGGACGGCCGGCACATTCGGGCGGTCGGGTTCCTAAGTGGGAATAGAGGAGAAGAGAGCCAAAAATCCGTTACAATGAGCGCAGCAGACGCAAGTTTTTAATGACTCCCGATTCAGATGACGGATCCCCCTCACAAATTCGGGACAACTATTTCTTCCCGCTCTCATTCTTATCTACGCATGGGGGAAGTTTTGCCGCACCGGCGCCTCTCGCGGGTGCTGGTAGTAGATGACAATCCAACCATCCTGAAGTTGATGCAGGATCTGCTCTCCAGTCGCGGCTACGAGGTAGTCGGTGTTCCCGATGCGGCCCACGCAGAAGTCGAGATCCGCAGGCAGCCGCCGGACCTGGTCCTTTCCGACGTCATCATGCCGGGCAAGTCGGGCTATGAGCTTTGCCACGAGCTTAAAAATAATTCCTCAACCCGGTTGATTCCGTTCGTGCTTATTACCGGTCTTACCGATCGCGAGGATAAGCTGCGCGGGATTGAAGCCGGCGCAGACGATTTTCTGAACAAACCAATTTTCCCCGAGGAGTTGTTTGCCAGGGTCAAGTCGTTGCTTAAACTCAAAGAATTCACTGACGAACTGGAGACCGCGGAATCGGTGCTTTGTACTCTCGGCTTGAGCGTGGAAAGCCGCGATCCGTACACTGAAGGTCACTGCGAGCGACTGGCGCGGAATGCCAGCAATCTTGGCCGCCATCTGGGATTGGAGGACGAAGCCATCGTAGCCCTGCGGCGAGGTGGCTATCTGCACGACTTAGGAAAAATCGCCGTTCCGGACGAGATCCTCAGAAAGGGCACAAACCTCACTCCTGAGGAGTGGGCAGTGATGAAGCAGCATCCCATCACAGGGGAAAATATCTGCAGGCCTCTCAAGTCGCTGCGGCTGGTGCTGCCCATCATCCGCAATCATCACGAGCACTCCGATGGCAGCGGTTATCCTGACGGCCTGCGCAAAGCAGAGATCCCTTTGCTGTCGCGGGTGCTGCAGGTGGTTGACGTATACGACGCGCTGCGCACGGCACGCCCTTACAAACCTGCCCTTGGCCATGAGCACGCCGCGGTTACCATGCGAGAGGAAGCCCGCAATGGATTTTGGGATGAAGAACTGGTGAGGGAGTTCTTCGCCATGCTGGAAAAGCAGAAACAAGTGGCATAGCGGTCGTTAGTCGTTGGTCATTCGTCCTTCGCCGCTGACATCTTCTTCGGTCGATTCTCTATTTCTGCTTCCGAATCTCAAATCACTTGTTATCCTTTCCAGTCAATCTATGGCACCGGTATGCGGGTTTTTTGACTAGCGACGACCCAGCGACGACGAACGACCGATCTTGATCAGCATCATCATTCCCGCTTATAACGAGGGCGCACGCATCAGCGCCACCCTCGACAAGATTCTCGCTTACTTGGCGCAACGGGGATGGGGAGACGCGGAAATCATCGTGGTCGACGACGGCTCGCACGACAACACCGTGGAGATCGTTCGCGAATGTGCGGCGAAGAATCCGGGTGTGCGATTGCTGGAGAATCCTGGCAACCGCGGCAAGGGATACAGCGTGCGCAATGGAATGCTGCATGCCGCGGGTGAAACTCTGCTGTTCAGCGATGCCGACCTTTCTTCGCCGATCGAAGAAGCGAGCAAGTTGTTCGCTGCCATTGCGGCCGGTTCCGATATTGCGATTGGCTCACGCTGGCTGCGAAGCGAATTGCAGACTCAAAAGCAGCCACTTTATCGCCAACTTCTCGGGCGGGTATTCAATCTGCTGTTGCGGATCATTCTGGGGCTGAGATTCAAAGACACCCAGTGCGGTTTTAAAGCGTTCACCCTGCGCTCCGCGCACGTGATTTTTCCGCAGCAGCAGATTGAGCGCTGGGGATTCGACCCCGAACTGCTCTTCCTGGCGCGGAAGTTTGGTTTTAGAGTCACGGAGGTCCCTGTGGCATGGGCGCATCGGGAAGGCACGCGCATCAACCCATTGCGCGATGGCATCCGTATGTTCGGAGAAATACTGAAAATTCGCTGGAACGCGCTGAGCGGGAAGTACGCAACTGCGGAACGGTGAGAACGGCCTCGAGCCGCGAAGGGCAAGGGCAACGGTGCAAACATTCCTCGAGAAACAGCCATCAGGGAGTAAAGCCCGGTCTTCTATGCGACTTGGGGGGCAGGGCTGAAGCCCTCCTGCGAATGAACAATCTTGACTATGATGCCGCGGGTTGTGCCGGAGCTAACGGCTTTGTAGTGACTCCAACCCCCTTCTTGAATACAAGCGTCATTTCCGCAGCGCAGTCTCTGCAGAGCCAAAAGTATTCCACGCGACGGGCAGGTTTTTTGCCGTCCGGCTCGGCGCTGCCTGGGTTCCTGTTGGCGAAGCCGACATCGCTCTCCATGCGGAACAGCTTACCCTGATGGAGATAGAGAAAAGGGGCGGCGCAGCGCGGGTTGGCACACCTTGCAACCATCTCTGCCTCCCGTCGGACGGGAGAAAATCTTGGAGAACTGAGATTCTACTCTCGCAGCGGGAGGAGCATGCAGTGCAAAACCTGTGGAAATCTTGGGGATGACAAAAATGGGACTCCGACCTAACTCGCGGCCAACTGGCTGGCACGGCTGGCGTCTGCCCGAACTGCTTCTGCGACTTTGCGCCCCATTTCGCTGGTAGTGAGAGTGGGATCCCCCGACTTGGCCAAGTCGCGGGTGCGATAACCGGCGGTCAGAACCGCCGAGACGGCCGACTCTATACGTGTGGCTTCCTTTTGCAACTGGAAGGAATGGCGTAACAGCATAGCTCCCGAAAGGATTGCGCCAAGCGGGTTAGCTAGACCCTTTCCGGCGATGTCGGGCGCTGAACCATGTACTGGTTCGTAGAGAGCCACGCGCCCGCCAATGCTCGCCGAAGGCAGCATTCCCAGCGAACCCACGATTCCTCCCGCCTGGTCGGAAAGAATGTCCCCGAACATATTCTCCGTGAGCAGGACATCGAAATCAGATGGATTCGATACCAACGCCATGGCAGCGGAGTCCACATACATGTGCGACAGCTTCACGTTTGGATATTGTTGCGCCACTCGATTGACCACGTCCCGCCACAACCGGGAACAATCGAGCACATTCGCTTTGTCGACCGAAGTTACTTTGCCACGGCGGGTGCGGGCCAATTGAAAACCGACATGCGCGATGCGTTCGATTTCGGGTTCACGGTAGCGCATGGTATCCGTGGCGGTACGGTTTCCGGCTGGTCCTTCGGTGATGCGAGGCTCGCCGAAGTAGATTCCGCCCAACAGCTCACGAACAATCATCACGTCCATTCCCCGCACCGTCTCGAGGCGAAGCGGAGAGCAATCCTCAAGAGAAGGAAAGCAGACGGCGGGGCGCAGATTGGCAAAGGCTCCCAGCTCCCGGCGCAAACGCAGTAAGCCACTTTCCGGGCGCAGATGGCTGGGAAAGCTATCGAATGACGGTCCCCCAACAGCACCCAGCAGCACAGCGTCGGACGACAGGCAAGCTTGCAGAGTATCGCTCGGCAGAGGGTCCTTTGCGGACAACAAAGCCGCGCCACCGACATCTTTGCGGGTCACACTTAGCTGATGATGGAAGACGTCGGCGATGCTTTCCAGGACCCGAACTGCTTCATCGGTTACTTCCGGGCCGATGCCATCGCCCGGCAAGATGGTGAGTTTGAGAAGCATTGGGGCTCGATTCTACTTTGGAAGTGGTGTGCTTTGTTTCGGAATAGCGAGGCGATGCGCGAGACATCCCTGCTTCGGAATCGCAGTGGCAATGCGCCAGATCCCTCGCTCCGCCTGAAAGACAGCTCCGCTCGGGATGACGCCAGCAGGAATTGGCAAGACAGCCAAGTCTTCCCTGACACCCCAGTCTTCCTAAACGCCCCACAGATAGTCTTCCTGCTCACCGTGATGTTCGGAAACGGGGGTCAAGGACAGTGTAGAGCTGTGCAGATCGGCAGCAGAGGCAGAGACCGATTTCTGAAAGTATCCCGCGTTCTGTCCAACGGCTGCCGAGGCTGCTGCTGGAGGATGTGCTTCGACGTGAGCTGGCGGAATACGATGCCCAGGGCCGCGTGTCTCACGGATCAGTTCATGTAAGTGCTGGTCGGTCACAGTCTTGATCTTGTCCGCCAGCACAACGAACCGGCGGTAGATTTCATCCAGTTCGCGGCGATCGAATTGGTGGCCGAGTTGCTCACAACGCAAGCTGAGCGCATGGCGCCCGGAGTGCTTGCCGAGCACAAGAGTCGAGTCAGGCACTCCCACCGATTGCGGCGTCATGATTTCGTAGGTCAACGGATTCTTGATCATGCCATCCTGATGGATCCCGGCAGCATGAGCAAAGGCGTTGCGGCCAATGATGGCTTTGTTGGGCTGAACCGGCACTCCTGTCGTTTCGATCAATAGCTGGCTAGTGGCGAAAAGGTGCTCGCTGACTACGCCCGTCTCGTATGGATACTGATCGGGTCGGACGCGCAGAGTTACCACAATCTCTTCTAGCGCCGCGTTGCCAGCCCGTTCGCCGATGCCATTGATGGCGCATTCGACTTGGCGTGCTCCGGCGGCGATCGCTGCCAGTGTGTTGGCAACCGCCAGACCAAGATCGTTGTGGCAGTGCGCCGAAATTGTTACTTTCTCGATCCCTCGCACTCGTTGCCGGATATTTTGGATGACCTGCCCAAAGTCGGCCGGCGTGCAGTAGCCAACAGTATCGGGAATGTTCAGCGTGGTAGCGCCCGCGTCGATCATCGCTTCCAGGAGTTGATAGAGAAAATCGGGGTCGGTACGGGTGGCGTCCTCTGGCGAGAATTCCACGTCTTGGCAGAATGACTTCGCCTGGCGCACGGCATCGCGGGCCTGCTCCAGACACTGCTGCCGCGAGATCTTGAGTTTGTATTGCAAGTGGATGTCGGAGGTGGCAAGGAATACGTGGATACGAGGGTGAGCGGCGTCCTTGAGCGCTTGCCAGGCGCGGTCGATATCGGGAGCGCAAGCGCGCGCCAGTCCGGCGATAGTCGGCCGGCGGATGGCAGCGGCAATCGCTTGCACAGCGGTGAAATCACCTTCCGACGCAATGGGGAACCCGGCCTCGATGACATCCACGCCCAGAAGGTCGAGCTGGTGCGCCAGACGCAACTTCTCCTGTACGTTCATGCTACAACCAGGTGACTGCTCGCCGTCCCGGAGAGTGGTATCAAAAATCGTGATGTGCGCTCGTTGCATTCTCAAAGCCTCCTCGAAGTACAGGAGCTTTTATCGTACGCAGAGCGCGGCGTAAAGCCCAGCTTATAATCCTTTGATTACTATTAGACTTGCTTAAATTATTAGATATACTAATTGATATTGAAGTCCCATTAAGACAAAGAAATGGATTTAGCCCAACTGGAAGTCTTTCTGACGGTGGCCCGGGAAGGGCGATTCTCCCGCGCGGCAGTCAAGCTATACCGCACTCAGTCGGCAGTGAGCCAGTCGATTCGCAAGCTGGAAGAAGATGTTGGAGAATCGCTTTTTGACCGCTCGTCGCGCGACGGCCTGCTGACTGACGCTGGACGGACGCTCCTCGAGTATGCCGAGCGCTTGCTCAACCTGCGCAATGACGCTCAGGAAGCGCTGGTGGAGCTACGCGAGTTGCAGAAGGGCAAGCTCGTAATCGCAGCCAACGAGTTCACCGCGCTATATCTGCTTCCTGTGTTGGCAGAATTCCGCCGGCTGCATCCCATGATCAAAATCACGGTGCAGCGCGCTTTAGGCAGCCACATTCCCGATGATGTAATGCGGCACAGCTCGGAACTGGGCGTGCTGACCTACGATCCCGAGGAAGCACAGTTGCATTCCATCATTGTCTATTTGGATGAATTGATCTTCGTGGTTCCGCCGCGGCATCCCTTGGCTAGTGAGCGCCAGGTGAGTATTCGCCAACTGGGCGTGGAATCGTTTGTTGCTCATATCGTCTCTTCCCCTTATCGCGAGAAGGTTATTCAGGCATTCAAGCGGCATAAGACACCCCTTCATATGGATATCGAGCTACCCACGCTGCAAGCAATCAAGCGCTTCGTCGCCATGGGGAATGGAGTAGCGCTGGTGCCGGAGATCAGCGTGGAAACCGAACTCGCGCGCGGAGAACTGGTACGGATTCCAGTGCGGGAGTTGCGTTTGCACCGCAAGCTGCGACTGGTCTATCGCAAGTCAGCCAGCCTCTCCCACGCGGCACGAGCTTTTCTCAAGGTAGCGGAGGCCGCCGCAGTAAAGCACGGCGACCGCTATCGCTTTCAACGGGAGCGTTGACCCTTTCCGACGGTTCTTACGCCAGTTGTCCGCGCGACGCGAGCACGGCATCGTCCACGGTGGAATAAATTTCGAAAACTGAACTCAGGTTGGTCAGTTGCAGCAACTCGCCGATGGTCTTGCGTGGAGCGGCTAGCTTGATCGAGCAGTTGTTGGCTTGCGCCCACATCAAGGCTACGACTAATTCGCCCAAGCCGGCACTGTCGATCATTTCCACCCCACTGAGTTCGAGCACCAGCTGATGGGTATTGGGCAGAAGTTCGGTCACTTTCTCGGACAATGCCAAGGCCTCGTCGCGATAGGCGATACGCCCTTGGCAGCGAATTACGGTTACGTCTTCGATTTCGCAAACATCCATTTTCAACTTCACGTTCGACTCCTCATCATGTTGCGGGAAAGATTGCATTTGCATTTCACAAGTCGCAGTTCGACGCTTTTTCATCTCTTCCATCTTAATTGTTCGACGCTCGTGCGGTATTTCAAGGCTGTGAAAAATTGATGAAATATTTGACCTTGCTGAGGATGGGAATAAATTCCACGACCAACTCCAATGATCTCGCATCTAACGTGTTTCTGAGCGGATTGTTCACGAACTTAAGTAACGAGGAGGATCGTTCCGTGCGCAGATTCAGCACGATTGCGTTTACTCTCTTGATGCTGTCAGCAGCCGCATCAGCCCAGATTCCGACAAAGGGCAACATTTTTTTCGGTTATTCCTACAACCGGGCCGACTTCAATGCGGCTGGTCACTCCAATCTGAACGGTTGGGAGGGATCTCTGGAGGGCAAATTCCTCCCCTGGGTGGGCCTTGTGGCCGATATCAGCGGTCACTACGGTTCACACGACAGCGTGTATAACGTGATCTTTGGCCCGCGAGTTTCGGTTACCGTCGGAAAGTTCACGCCCTTCGTTCATGCTTTGCTTGGGGTGGGACACTTCAGTTCCAATTCCTCTTCTGATACTTCTTTTTCCGATGCCTTGGGTGGTGGCATCGATTATCGCCTTTTCCGTGGAATTGGATGGCGGTTCCAAGGCGATGCCTTGCAGACGCGCTTCTTTGGTAATACTCAGGATGATTTCAGGTTTTCCACGGGAATTGTGCTGCACTTCTAGCTGGGTTCGGAGGACGGCGAAAACCAGGAAGATCTCGCGGCGTCAAACACGCCCGAGCAATGAATCAGGTTTCACGGCCTGGATTCGAAACCGGATTCGGCTTTCCCGGACTCAGCAGCGAGCGCACGAGTGTGTCGGCTAGCCAGTCCTGATATTTCTGAGACGACCATCCACGCTCTCGCACCAGCATCCGGTAGACGTCTCTTCCAGTAAGCATCCAGAAGATATCCCGAGCGGTCGCGTGATCGAGCTCTGGCCGAAGGCTTCCCGCGTCGCGCAGAGAAGTGATCATCCTTTCCTGCCTCTCGTAGCGCAGGCACTCGCGTTGCTGTTCCAGTTTTGCCAACTCGGGTGCAACCACGCCTGCGCCTCGCAGCAGATCGAAGGTTGCACTTTGCGCGTCGTGGATCTGCCGGGCAATGGGGGCCGCGAACCGTAACCGTGTTTCGGGGTCACTCGCATTCAGAGCTTTCTGCACGGCCTCCTCGTAATCGGCCCCAAAGGTGGACTGATCGAGCAGTTCGGTAAGGATTCCCGTTTTCGATTTGAAGATGGCATACACGCTCTGGGCAGAAACCCCCGCCCGCCGCGCGATGGCTTCGATGGTCATTCCGGCATAGCCTTCGCGCTGCAAGAGCCGGCGAGTGGCCGCGACGATGCGGCGGCGGGTGTCGCCTGCCTGGCGAGCGCGAACCAGTGATTTATAGGTACGCTTTTTTATTTTCGGCAAACGATACAATTATAGCATCATTTAGTCAGTATAGTTATCTATATCCAATATGCAAACTGATATTGATAACGCTGGACGCTCTGGAACGCAGCGCAGCATGAGGCTGGTTGTGCTAGGCGCAATCGGTGGGCACCGGACTGGAGATTGTTCGGCAGGCGATTGAACACGGTCATTCCGTGACCGCATTTGTTGCCTCACCGGATCGACTCAAGCAGGCTTGGCACCAGCTTGACGTCGGCGATTGCCCACCCTCGCTCGGCAAAGTTGGGACCGAAATTGCTAAAGGGAATGAAAGAAGAACTAAAAAAGGAGCCGTTATGAAAGCAAAAGCAACGCAATCTTTCGCGCAACATCGAGGCACGGGCGCGACTCCGGCGGCGGGCGCAAAGGCCGGAACGACCCAAAGTACCTTCACGACGAGCGACGCCATTCCGTGGCAGCCCGTCGATCCCAAGCACCCTGGACTGGAGATGTTCGCAGTGTGGGGGAATCCAAACGAGGGCGCCTCGTTGATCCTGCAAAAGTTTCCCGCGGGCATGGACTCGGGCTGGCACACCCACACTGCGGCGTATCACGGCGTCGTGATCCAGGGCAAGTTCACGCATACTTTCGAGGGAGCAGCACCGCAGGCAGGCGGGCCGGGATCCGTGTGGTCGCAACCTGCGGGACAGGTCCATGATGACAAGTGCGAAGAGGGTGGCGACTGCATCATCGCCGTGTACTTCCACGACAAGCTCGACTTCATGCCGGTAAACAATGAAGGCGCACTAGGAACGGAGGACCTATGATCATCAGCCTGCTTGCGACCTGGATCCCGGCGCTGCTGATCGCGCTTTTAGGCTTACTGAAGCTCTCGGGCAATCCGAACGTTGCCGAGGAGATGTCGAAGGCCGGAGTCGGACGTTATCTTCGTCTGCTCGGTGTTATGGAAATTGCATTCGCGGCGCTGTTTGTCGTGCCAGCCACGATGAAACTCGGGTTTATTCTCGCGTCCTGCTACTTCGCCGGCGCGATCGCGACCGAGCTGTCGCACGACGTATTGAAGGTTAATCCTTTTGTCCCGATCGTACTGCTCTGGATCGGCGCGTTCATTCGGGATCGCTCGATTTTTTTCGGATAATAAATTCACGGAGATGTCCGATGTCACACCTGTCTTCCCAACCGCCGGAAATCAAGGCTGAAAACTCGCCACAATTACCTCGTTCGGCAGCCAGCGCCTGGGCACGCGAGAAGCGTTTTGCCGACGTGCTCGGTCGCCGGATGGCCTATATCGAACGCGGCGTCGGGCACCCAATCGTGTTCCTTCACGGCAACCCAACCTCCTCGTTCCTATGGCGAGGTGTGCTGCCGCACATTGAGGCCTCTGGCCGCCGGCTGATCGCGCCTGATCTCATCGGCATGGGCGACTCGGACAAGATCCCGGCCGGCGCCGAGCCGGACCGCTACCGCTTCGCGAGCCACGCCCGTTACGTTGACGCCTTTATCGATGAGGTGGTCGGAACGGAGCCATTGACGCTCGTCCTACACGACTGGGGAGGGGCCTTGGGCTTCGACTGGGCGTATCGTCATCAGCAGCGCGTTCGCGCGATAGCTTATATGGAGACGTTCGTTGCTCCGCTCACCCTGGAGGATCTGCCAGAAAGCTTCCGTCCGACGCTGAAGGCCGTGCGTTCGTCGGCGGGAGTAGCTCTGGTACTCGGTGAGAACATGTTCATCGAGAAGATGCTGCCCGGCGTCACCCAACGGACGCTGTCGGCGGACGAGATGGCAGAGTACCGGCGACCATTCTTGGAGGCCGGCGACGATCGCTGGCCGACATTGCAGTGGGCACGCGAGGTGCCGCTGTCGGGCGAGCCGGCTGATGTCCATGATCGGATTGCCGCCTACTCCGCATGGCTGAAAACAGCGTCACTGCCGAAGCTCTTTATAGACGCGGAGCCGGGTGTATTCATCACTGGCCGAATCAGGAGACTGGCGAGCAGCTTCCCTAATCAGCATCACGTGGTCGTCAAAGGTCTCCACTTCGTGCAAGAGGACAGTCCCGACGAGATTGGACGGGCGATCGCCAGCTGGCTCGAACGAATTTAACGAACCTTTGCTCGGCTGGCCACTATGGTAGAGAGGAAGCCTTCTGAAGCAATGTAGGCCCGCCGAGCACATCTCCACAGTGTCAACCTACCACCGTAAGGAAAGATAACAACTTAGACCGTATCGAACGTCCTCTCTACATGTGTCATACCCTTATCACAGGTAAGAATCACAGGTAGGAATCGCAGGTAGCTTCAACGCGCACACGTAACTGGCCCGCTGGGAAATGTAGCGTCGCGCTTATTGAGGTTTGATCCCAGCAGCTTTGATGATACGCGCCGCGCTTTCGCTCTCGCTCAGAACAAAATGCGCGAACTCCGGCTGCGTCATGCTCATGGGATCGGCCCCGTGCTTCGCAAGCTGGTCACGCAAATCCGGCACAGCCAAGACGCGTGCGATATCTTTCGCAAGTTTGTCCACGACTCCGGCAGGAGTGCCATTGGGCACCCACACTCCATACCAAATCGGATAGTCGAAGCCGGGGACGCCAGCCTCCGCGATCGTCGGAACCTCCGGCAACAAGGATGAGCGCTTCTTAGTAGTCACGCCTAGCGCACAGAGCTTGCCTGCGCGGATATCGGCAAAGGCGAGCGGGATGGGCGCCATCATATAAGTACTACGCCCTGCAACCGTGTTCGCGATCACGTCAGCAATCGCTTCGCCCGGTCGCGCGGGTATATGTGTTGCCTTAATACCTGCCTCTAAATTGAATTTCTCGAGCCCCAAGTTCGTGCCAGTACCCGTGCCTGTCGAGCCAAACTTCAGCTCACCCGGTTTTGCCTTCGCCAAAGCGATAAGCTCGCCCACCGTAGTGATGCCCGACGATTTACCCGCGACCAACACGTAGGGCTGGCTGGTGAGCGGAGCAACTGGGATGAAATCCTTCAAGGGGTCATACGGCAGGTTCTTGACGACTGCGGCGCTGTAGGCCTGAGCGCTGGTGTTCACGAGCAACGTGTAACCGTCGGGCGGCGACTTCGCGACCAAAGCGGGGGCCGTAGTACTTCCCGCGCCGGGATGGTTCTCGACTGTCACGGGCTGGCCCCACAGCTCAGAGAGCTTCGGGCTGACGGCGCGGGATATCAGATCAGGCCCGCCACCAGCCCCGAACGGCTCGATCATGCGCACGGGCTTCGTCGGATAGTCTTGTGCGAAAGTCACGGTGCTTGTGATTGGAAGCAAGAGTAGGAACAGGACTCTCATGCGCCTCCTAGATTAGCGCGATGTGTTGATTGTGGAATCGCCTGAAGCTGGCGGGAGAGCCGTCAGCGCCTTCGCCAGTTCCCGAAGAAACTTTGGAATAGTTAAGTTCGCGCCGAATGCTGATCCGGAAAAGGAGACGCGTCCACTTCCTCAGGGGAGAATCACCGTTTCGGATCCCGGTCGTTGGAGTAAACAACCAAACACAGGTAGAGAATCACAGGTAGAAAATGAAGCGGACTGAAAAATGGTAGGCCCGAATGGACTCGAACCATCGACCTCTTCCGTGTCAAGGAAGCGCTCTAACCAGACTGAGCTACGGGCCTATAGCGAATGGGGCAACATTTCCGACTCAAACGATTA
>Ga0210386_10002454_pt1 | contig 16017 bp, 19 predicted proteins | sample IncBWH32OmetaG_FD_160091 | JGI IMG/M metagenome (GOLD analysis project Ga0210386, IMG submission 160091) | Forest soil microbial communities from Barre Woods Harvard Forest LTER site, Petersham, Massachusetts, United States - Inc-BW-H-32-O ... | reverse complement strand
CATTCTGCGTCCGGCCGGGGGCGATGACGCCGACCTGCTGGACCAGACGCGGCGGCTGATTGAGGAAGTACTCCCCGCGGTCGCAGCTCGCTGGCCACGGCCAGCGAAGATGGCGGCCTGAGGGGGCGGCCCAAAATATGTCATGGCCCTCCCCCGGCTTGTCCGGGGGAGGCCATGACACAGGGGAACGGTGCGTCAGGTCTGCGAATAGCCCGAGCCGGGCGTGTCCACGCCACGGCCGTGCGCCTCGGTGATCCAGCCATACTCCTTCAGGATCTGCTGGCTGTAGGTCACGCGTCCATTCACCTTTGTCGCCGGCTCGCTCGCGAGCAGCAGGGCGGCGCGCGCCATCAGGCTGGGCGGCTCGCCGCGTGGATCGTCCAGGCCATCGACCAGCTTGTGGTGCACGGTTCCCGGCGTCGGCACCACGCGCGACGGCGACACCGCCGCCACCGTGATACCGTCATACTGCGCCAGCTCCTGCGCCAATCCCTGAGTGAAACGTTCCAGCGCCGCCTTGCATGCGCCATACAGCACGCCGCCACGCACCGTCTTGTCGGCGTACGGCCCACGACCGGGTCCGATCGCCGAGCCAGAGCTGATGTTGACGATCGCGCCCGCCCGCCGAGCGATCATGTCAGGCAGCACCGCCTTCGACAGCATGAACGGTCCATGCACGTTCACCGCGAACGATCGCATCCAGCGATTGGCAGGATAATCCACCGTCGGAATGTAATAGGTGAGCGCGGCATTGTTCACCAGGATGTCGATCGGGCCGTAGGCCCCGCGCGCGGCGTCCACCAGGGCGATGCAGTCGGTCTCGGACGACACATCCACGGTGACCGCGGTGGCCGTGCCGCCCGCCGCGCGGATTGCCTCGACCGTGCCCGACAGCGAGCCTTCAAGCAGCTTATGGTCGCCCTCGTTCAGCGTGCGCGCAGCGCACACCACCTTGGCCCCTTCAGCGGCGAATAGCAGCGCAATCCCACGCCCAATGCCGCGCGAGGCACCCGTGACGATCGCGACCTTGTTCGTGAGCCTGCCCATGGCGTGCCCTCCGTCGCCTGCCTGTCACGGTGATACGCCCCGGCCGGCCTGACGCCAATCGCGGCTTGGTGTAGTCTGCGCGGGACAGAAAATGCGAAGGGGGATGAGGTCATGGAACTGGGCACCTTGCTGCCATTGGTCGATATCGGCGGCGATCCTTCTGTGGCGCGTGACTACGCACAGCAACTTGAAGCCTGCGGCATCGATTTCCTGGAAGCCCCCGACCACGTGCTGGGTGTGAATGCTGCCAGCCGTCCCGATTGGGACCTCAGCCGCAACACCTCGGCCGACCTGTTCCATGACCCGTTCGTGTTGTTCGGGTTTCTTGCTGGATGCACCACAAAGCTCGGCTTTTCCAGCGGTGTGCTGATCCTGCCGCAGCGGCAAACCGTGCTGGTGGCCAAACAGGCGGCGAGTCTGGAGGTGCTGTGCGGCGGAAAGTTCCGTTTGGGGATCGGTGTCGGCTGGAATGAGGTAGAGTTCGTTGGCCTCAATGAGGATTTCCATAATCGCGGCCGACGCTCCGCCGAACAGGTGCAGGTGATGCAGGCGCTATGGGCGCAGGATCACGTCACGTTCAAGGGCCAGTGGCATACGATTGATGATGCCGGGATCAATCCGCGCCCGGCGTCCGGCCGCGTGCCGGTCTGGTTCGGTGGCCATCACGAGCTGACGCTGAAGCGTATCGCGAAATATGGCGACGGGTGGATGCCCAACGCGTTCCCGCCGGATCAGAGCGCGCTGGACATCTTCGCGACCTTGCGCGGCCTGACCGAGAAGGCCGGCCGCGATCCGGCCGCAATTGGCATCGAAGTCTGGACCTCCTGCGGCACCGGCGGTCCCGCTGATTGGCGCAAGGAGGTCACGTTCTGGAAAGCGGCGGGCGTGTCGCATATCTGCCTGACGACCACCTTCAACCGCCGCCAGCACACCCGTATCGCCGGGCGCACGCTCGCCGACCACGTCGCCGCCGCGAAGACCTATCGCGAGGCGGTTGGCGATCTGCTTTAGGGACCGCTGAGACCAAAGTCGCGCGCACCGGAACCGACGGATCGCGGGACCAAGCCCGGCCGTGACATGGACTTTCCAGTCAGCGCAACTTCGGTCTAGTCCTGGCTGAACACGGGCTTCCGCTTCTCGGCAAACGCGGCCATGCCCTCCTTCTGGTCGGGCGTGCCGAACAGCGACAGGAACAACGCGCGCTCGTAACGCACGCCTTCCACCAGCGTCATCTCGAAGGAGCGATTCACCGCCTGCTTCGCCATCGAAACGGCAACCGGTGACAGCGAGGCAATCCGCTCGCCAATCTTGAGGGCTTCGGTGACCAGCTGATCGGCAGGGAACACACGTGAAACGAGATTGGCGCGTTCGGCCTCGGCCGCATCCATCATGCGCGCCGTCAGCACCATGTCCATCGCCTTGGCCTTGCCCACCGCACGGGTCAATCGCTGCGTGCCGCCGGATCCTGGCATGACGCCGAGATTGATCTCGGGTTGGCCAAACTTCGCGGTGTCAGCGGCAACCGCAATGTCGCACATCATGGCCAGTTCGCAGCCACCCCCCAGCGCGAACCCGGCCACCGCGGCAATCACCGGCTTCTTCACCTGCAGGATCGTCTCCCACTTGCTGATGAAGTCGTCCTGGTAGGCCGCGGGATAGGTGCGGTCCTTCATCTCCTTGATGTCAGCCCCGGCTGCGAAAGCCTTTTCGCTCCCGGTGATGACGATAGCGCCGATTGCCTTGTTGGCATCGAATGCCAGCAGTTGTGTGCCGATCTCGGCCATCATCGCATCGCATAGCGCGTTCAGCGCATGAGGACGGTTGAGGCGGATCAGTCCAACCCTGCCATGGGTTTCGACCAGGATATTCTCGTAGGCGGCCATGGTCTGTCTCCGTTCTCTTACTTGCGCGGGCTTCTAGCTACCGCTGGGTACGCGGGCAATAGAATGTACTGCGCCCGGATTGCACGACGCGCTTGATTCCCTGGCACCCAGGCTCGCCTGGACAGTGCTCGCAGGCCTCGCCTTCGCGACCGTAGACCTTCCAGGCGTGCTGGAAGTAGCCCAGCTCCCCATTCGGCTGGACGTAATCCCGCAGGCTGGAACCGCCAGCGGCGATCGCGTCCGTGAGCGTCTCTTTGATCGCCGGCACCAATCGGGCCGCGCGCGTCCCAGGGACGGTGTAGGCCGACCGCAGTGGGCTGATCTCCGCGCGGAATAGCGCCTCACAGACATAGATGTTGCCCAATCCGGCGACGACCTTCTGATCCAGCAGCGCGGCCTTGATCGGCGTCCGCTTGCCAGCGAGGGAGGCGGAGAGGCTGGCAACGGAGAAATCGGCGTCCAATGGCTCCGGACCGAGTTCGGCCAGCAGTTTGTGGGCGTCCTCCTGCGCCGTCGGCACCAGGTCGACCGACCCGAAGCGGCGTGGATCGACGAACCCCACGCGCCAGCCTTCGTCGGTCTCCAGTGCCACGTGCTCGTGCGGTTCGACCGCGTTGCGGCCGGTCTTTTCGATCAGCATCCGCCCGGACATGCCCAGATGCAGCAGCACACTGTCGCCGCCGTCCAGCCGCATCAGGATGTATTTGCCGCGCCGCCGGAACCCGAGTACCCGCGCCCCGGTCAGCCGCCGCGCGAGCCCAACCGGCAACGGCCAACGCAGGTCGGGCCGGTGGGCCACGGCGTGCGTGATCCGACGCCCTTCGAGCCGTGCCCGCAGGCCGCGCATCACTGTCTCGACCTCGGGGAGTTCCGGCATGGGCGATCGGCACGCTATACCTCCCCACCATGAGCGACAACCACGCGACCGCCGACTTCGGCTACCGCCAAGTGCCGCGCGCGGATAAGGCTGGCATGGTGCGCGCGGTCTTTGACCGCGTGGCGCCCCGCTACGACCTGATGAACGATCTGATGTCTCGGCGTGCACCGGATCTGGAAGCGCATCCTGCTGACGGCGCTGGATCCGCGGCCCCGGCGCAACCTGCTCGATCTGGCCAGTGGCAGCGGCGACATCAGCTTCGGCTGGAAGCGGCTTGGTGGCGGGCCGGCGGTTCTGAGCGATATCAATCCAACGATGCTCGGTATGGCACGCGACCGCGCGCTGGATCAGGGGTTGACCGCTGACATCGAATTCATGGTCGCCGATGCCGAGCGCCTGCCCTTGCCGGATCGTCGGTTCGATCGCGTGTCGATTGCCTTTGGCCTGCGCAACTGCACCGACAAGGATGCCGTCTTGCGCGAGGCCCGCCGCGTGTTGAAGCCAGGGGGGCAGTTCTTCTGTCTTGAGTTCAGCCACGTGCAGGTTGCGGCGCTGATGCCTATTTATGACACGTGGTCGTTCCGCGTGCTGCCGCGCCTGGGTGAACTCGTCGCGAAGGATGCGGACAGCTATCAATATCTTGCGGAAAGCATCCGCACGTTTCCTGACCAGGCGCGTCTGGCGCAGATGATGCGGGCAGCCGGGTTCGCGCGGGTTGACTTTCGCAACCTGTCCGGCGGCATCGCGGCAATTCATTCCGGGTGGCGGTTATGACCAAGCTCGCCGGCAAGCGTGTGCTGTTGATTGTTCCGGGCGGCATCGCGGCATTCAAGATTCCGGAGCTGATCCGCCTGCTGCGCAAGTCCGACTGTGGGGTGACCTGTGTGCTGACACATGCGGGCGAGCATTTCGTTACCAAACTGACGTTGCAAGCGCTGACGGAATCGAAGGTCTATGCGGATCTGTTTTCGCTGACCGACGAGAACGAGATGGGCCATATCGAGCTGTCGCGATCGGCTGATTTGGTCGTGGTGGCACCGGCGAGCGCCAATATTCTGGCAAAGATGGCGGCGGGGATTGGTGACGATCTCGCCTCGACGCTGCTGCTGGCCACTGACAAGGCGGTCCTGGTTGCACCCGCGATGAACGTGCGGATGTGGCTGCATGCGGCGACACAGGCCAACATGGCGCTGTTGACCGCGCGGGGCGTGCAGGTGGTCGGTCCCGATGAAGGTGTGATGGCGTGCAATGAGTACGGGCCAGGACGCATGTCGGAACCGCCCGCGATCGTCGCCGCAATCGAGGCCTTGTTGTCGCCCGAGCAGCCGCTTGCGGGAAAGCACGCAATCGTCACGAGCGGACCAACGCATGAGCCGATCGATCCGGTGCGCTACATCGCCAATCGATCATCGGGCCGGCAGGGGCATGCGATCGCCGCGGCACTGGCTGCGCTTGGCGCGCGCGTGACGCTGGTCAGCGGTCCCGTGAGCATGCCCGATCCGACCGGCGTCACGACGCGCCACATCGAATCCGCACAGCAGATGCTGGATGCCTGCCAGTCCGCGCTGCCTGCCGATATCGCCGTGTGTGCCGCCGCGGTGGCCGATTGGCGGGTCGCCAGCGCTGCGTCGGGCAAGATCAAGAAGGTTCCGGGCGCAGCGCCGCCGGCGCTCGAGCTCGTGCCGAATCCGGACATTCTGGCGACACTCTCCGCGCCCGGCGCCAACCGTCCGCAATTGGTGATCGGTTTTGCCGCCGAGACCGACGATCTTCTTGCCAATGCCCAGGCCAAGCGGCAACGCAAAGGCTGCGACTGGATCGTGGCCAACGATGTATCGCCCGCCAGTGGCATCATGGGTGGGACCGAGAATGCCGTCCATTTAATCACGGCGGATGGTGTCGAGGACTGGCCACGCCTGGCGAAGGATGAAGTGGCACGGCGTTTGGCCACCCGCATCGCGACCGCGCTGGCATGAGTGAGGCGCCGGCCTGCAGCGTTCGCGCGCTTGATGCCACGGACCTGCCGGCTTTTCGCGTCATGCGATTGGACGCACTGCGTCTGCATCCACGTGCCTACGGCAGCTCGTACGAAGAAGAGAGCGAGTACACGCTCGACGATTTTGCCGCGCGTTGGCCGACCCCACCTGGGGTGATGCTGGGTGCGTTTGCTGATGAACGCCTCATCGGCTTCACCGGATTGCAGGTACCGCAGAAAATCAAGCAACGCCACAAGGGGATCATCTACACAGTCTATGTCGATGCGGCATTCCGGCGCAGAGGCGTGGCGGACGGCCTAATGACTGCGGCCATTGCGGCGGCACGTACCGCCAGGCTGCGCTACGTGTGGCTCACGGTTGCCGCCGACAATGAAAATGCGCGCCGGCTTTATGATCGATTGGGGTTTCGCCGGTTTGGAACGGAACTGCGTGGACTGCTCGTGGATGGCTTGTTTGTCGACGAGGATATGATGGTGCTGGACCTGGACTGATCCGGGACCGAAGCGAAGGGGAAGGCTTGATGAGGGTGACTATCCAGGTGCGACGACTGCCTCATGGCGAAGGGTTGCCGCTGCCGGCGTACGCGACCGCTGGCGCGGCCGGGATGGACCTGCTGGCCGCGGTCACAACACCTGTCACGGTCGATCCGGGCAAACGGGCACTGATCCCCACAGGGCTGACCATCGCCTTGCCGCGCGGCTATGAGTTGCAGGTGCGCCCTCGCTCCGGCCTCGCGCTGCGCAATGGCGTCATCCTGCCGAATAGCCCTGGCACTATCGACGAAGACTACCGCGGCGAGGTTCAGGTGATTGTGTTGAACGCCGGCGACACGCCGTTCATCATCGAGCGCGGCATGCGTATCGCACAGGCGATCGTGGCGCCCGTGGTGCAAGCGGTGTGGCAGGAAGTCGAAGCCCTGGATGACACCCGCCGCGGGACGGGTGGGTTCGGTAGTACCGGCACGAGCTCATAGACCGAAGTTGCGCTGACTGAGAGTCCATGTGATGGCCGGGCTTGTCCCGGCCATCCATCGCGGCGCACTGCTGGCGTGGATGGCCGGGGCAAACCCGGCCATGATGATATTGATCGGCGGTTCGGCGTTTCCGGTCAGCACGATTTTGGGCTAATTGCGCGGCAGCCGTGCCACTTCCGGGGCGTCCGGATTTTGTGCCCGGTGACGCAACAAATGATCCGCCAGTACGCAGGCCAGCATCGCCTCGCCCACGGGCACCGCGCGAATTCCCACGCAGGGATCGTGACGCCCTTTGGTGCTGATTTCCGTCTCATGCCCGGTACGGTCGACCGTCGCACGCGGCAACAGGATGGAGCTGGTGGGCTTCACCGCGAAGCGCGCGAGAACCGGCTGTCCGGTGGAAATGCCTCCCAGAATGCCACCGGCATTGTTGGATCGGAACGCGACAACGCCGTCGTGCATACGCAGCTCGTCGGCATTCGCTTCACCAGATAGTGCCGCGACCGCAAATCCCGCGCCAATCTCCACGCCTTTCACCGCATTGATCGACATCAGCGCAGCGGCAAGGTCAGCATCCAGCTTGCCATAGATCGGCGCGCCCAGACCGGGTGGCACGCCGTCCGCCACCACTTCAATCACCGCGCCAGCAGACGATCCCGCCTTGCGTACAACAGACAGATATTCTTCCCAGGTTTGCGCCATCACCGGGTCGGGACAAAAGAACGGGTTCGTATCAATAGCATCCCAGTCCCACCGCGCTCGATCGACTGTGTGCGGCCCGATCTGCACCAGTGCACCGCGGATGCGTACGCCATCACCCAAGATCTTGCGCGCTACCCCGCCGGCGGCCACGCGCATTGCGGTTTCCCGCGCCGACGACCGCCCGCCACCGCGGTAGTCGCGAATGCCGTATTTTAGTTCGTAGGTCAGGTCGGCGTGACCGGGGCGGAACTTGCCGGCGATATCGGAATAGTCGCGCGACCGCTGATCCACATTGTCAATCTGCAGCGCGATCGGCGTGCCCGTCGTCACGCCTTCGAACACACCGGACAGGATGCGCACCTGGTCCGGTTCCTGACGTTGCGTGGTGAACTTGCTCTGCCCCGGCCGTCGGCGATCCAGCCAAGGTTGCAAATCCGCTTCACTCAGGGCGATGCGCGGCGGACATCCATCGACCACACACCCGATGGCCGGGCCGTGGCTTTCGCCCCAGGTCGTGACGCGAAACAGATGACCGAAGGTATTGTGGCTCATCCGCCGCTTTCAACGATGGCGATGTCGGGCGCCTCGGGGTTCTTCATCCCGACGATGTGGTAGCCGCAATCGACATGGTGAACCTCGCCGGTCACCGCGCTGGAAAGCGTGGACAGCAGATAGACCCCCGCTCCACCTACTTCCTCGATCGTCACATTCCGTTGCATAGGCGAATTCAATTGGTTCCAGCGCAGAATGTAGCGGAAATCGCCAATCCCACTGGCCGCCAGCGTCTTGATCGGCCCGGCACTGATCGCGTTGACGCGGATTCCCACACCGCCCAGATCCGCCGCCAGGTAGCGCACCGAGGCCTCCAGCGCCGCCTTCGCCACGCCCATCACGTTATAGTGTGGCGTCCAGGATTCGGCGCCCAGATAGCTCAACGTCAGCAGGCTGCCGCCCGCCTCCATCATCGGCACCGCGCGTTGACTGACCGAGACGAACGAATAGCAGGAGATATCCAGCGCCTGCAGGAAGGCGCTGCGGGGCGTGTCCAGATAGCGGCCCCGCAGATACTGCTTGTCGGCATAGGCGATGGCGTGGACCAGGAAGTCGAGCTTCCCCCAACGTTCGCGCAGGCCTTCGAACATCGCATCGATGCTGGCCGCGTCGGTCACATCACACGGGAAGACAAGGTCAGACCCGACCGAAGCGGCCAACGGGCGCACGCGCCGCTCCAGCGCTTCACCCTGGAAGCTGAACGCCAGTTCCGCGCCCTGCGCCGCACACGCAGCGGCGATGCCCCAACCCAGCGAGCGATCGTTGGCCACCCCCATGATGACGCCACGCTTTCCCTGCATCAGGGCGCCTTTGGCTGGGCCGGAATCGGGCATTGTGGTCCTCGGCGTTGTTCTGACGGCGTGTTGTAAACAGGTGGCACGGCCTTGCGCAGCGGGGCAAGAGGGCGGCACCGTGCGCCCGCCCGCAGGAGGAAGCGATGGCCGACCCGACCACACCAACCACCGACCCTTTTGCCCATTTCGGCCAGTGGATGGACGACGCGATCAAGAGTGAGCCCAGCGACCCGAACGCCATGTTCGTCGTCACCGCGACCGCGGACGGCCGCCCGTCCGCCCGTACGATCCTGCTCAAGGGCGTCGATGACCGCGGCTTCGTATGGTATACCAATAAAGAGAGCCGCAAGGCGGGCGAGCTGGCGGCAAACGCGCAGGTGTTCCTGCTGTTCTACTGGAAATCCCTGGGCCGCCAGATTCGCATCGAAGGCATGGTGGAACACGTCACCGATGCCGAGGCCGACGCCTACTTCGCCACCCGGCCGCGCATTTCGCGCCTCGGCGCCTGGGCATCACAACAGTCCCGCCCGCTCGCCCAACGTGCCGTGCTGGAGCACCGCTTGGCAGAATACGATACCCGCTACCCCGGCGAAGACATCCCGCGTCCGCCGTACTGGTCTGGCTACCGCGTGCTGCCGGAAAGCTTCGAGTTCTGGCAACTGATGCCTTACCGCCTGCACGATCGTACCACCTACGCGCGCGGCCCCGCTGGGTGGACTGTGGGCAAGCTCTACCCGTGAGCCGGTGAGCGTCCCGGCCACGCAACGGGAGACGGCTGCGCTCCTGCAACGTCTGGCCGGCCGCGCGCCGATCGAAACCCATATCTCCGCCGTGTTCGTCGGCGCGGACACGGTGTGGAAACTGAAGAAGGCCGTGCGCCTGTCCTTCCTCGACTTCACTGCGGTAGCGGCGCGCCGGCGCTTCCTGCTGCGCGAGATCGAGGTGAACCGCCCGGCGGCGCCAGACCTCTACCGTGATGTTGTCCCGATGCTCCGCCAGGCGGATGGCACGCTCGCTCTCGGCGCACCCGCACAAGCCAGCGCTGCAGCGGTGGATTGGGTGTTGCGGATGGCGCCCGTGCCTGCGGCGGATTTCGTGGACGCCATCGCCGCACGTGGCGACCTGACCCCGGGTTTGCTCGACGCGATCGCCGATGCGGTCGCGTCCTATCATCAGATCCTGCCCCCGATCACGCGAATCGATGCTGCAGCCGCCCTCGACCGGGTGGCTCGCGGCAATGCGGACGCCGCGTGCGAGGCCGGATTGCCGCAGGGCCAGGTACAAGAGTGGCTTGCCGCAATCGCGCAACGCATCGCCCAACACGGCGCCTGGTTGGCGGCGCGCGCCGCCGCGGGGTTCGTGCGCCGCGCCCATGGCGACCTGCATCTCGGCAATCTCTGCCTGTGGCATGGGCGCCCGGTGCTGTTCGATGCGATCGAGTTCGACGAGACCATGGCCACGATCGATCTGGGATACGACCTGGCGTTCCTGTTGATGGATCTGGACCATCGGGTTTCGCGCGCCGCGGCCAATCGTGTGCTCAATCGCTACGTGGCACGTACGGGTGATGCCGCGCTGACGACGGGCCTCCCGGTCTATCTCTCCCTGCGCGCCATGATCCGAGCCCACGTGGAGGCGCGCCGTAGCAAGTCGGAGGACGCCGCCAGCTATTTGGCGGCGGCCGCTGCCTACCTGGCACCAGCGCCACCCATCTTGATCGCCATTGGTGGGCTGCCCGGCACCGGGAAATCGACCCTGGCGCGCGCGCTCGCCCCGGGTCTTGGTGCGGCACCAGGGGCGCTGATCCTGCGGAGCGACGAGATCCGCAAGCGCAAGCACGGCGTCAGTCCCGAACAGCGCCTGCCGGACAGCGCCTACACCGAAGCAGCGAGTGACAAGGTGTTCACAGCGCTCTCCCGTGACGCCGCCACGGTCACGGCGGGCGGCCATTCCTGCATCGCCGACGCCGCGTTCCTCCGCCCGGCACAGCGCTCTGCCGTGGCATACGCGGCGTCGAATGCAGGCACGCCATTCCAGGGCCTTTGGCTGACGGCGCCTCTTCCGGAGCTGGAAGCGCGCATCGCCAGACGCGTGGGCGATGCCTCGGACGCCACAATCGCCGTGCTGCATTCAGCGGCTCAGCACGATCAGGGTGGCGACGGCTGGGTGCCGATCGACGCGCGGGACGCGGATCTTGCGTTGGCACAGGCGCACCAAGCGGTGCAAAGTTGCTTTGGGTCGCATCGCCGGCGCGAGCCGTGCTAGAAACGCAAACCTGACCCGCACGGGAGGAGTAACAGGCCATGGCCATCCGCAAGCTGCTGCTGCCGCTGACCGGAACCGCCGCAGGCGAAGCCGCGCTGTCCACCGCGCTGCTCATTGCGCGCGTCTGGAACGCGCATGTCACCGCGTTGCATGTCCGCGTCGATAGCCGCGATGTGGCACCGCTGGCCGGAGAGGGGCTCTCCGGCGCGATGATCGAAGAGATGATGTCGGCAACGGAGAAGGAGTCGAGCGAACGGGCGCACGCTGTGCGGTCGATGTTCGATCGCTTCGTTGCCCAACATGAGGTGATCGTGCAGGAAGCCCGGCCTGGTGCCGATTGCGCCACCGCCAGTTTCGCCGCGGTCACCGGGCGCGAGGAGGACCTGGTCGCGCAACAGGCCCGGCTCGCCGATCTGACCGTTGTACCGCATCCCGATGCCGGAGAGGATGTGTCGTCGTCGGACGCGCTGCACGCGGTGCTGTTCGACTCTGGCCGGCCGGTGTTGATCTCGCCCCGCACGGCGCCGCAGGGGATCGGTACTCGCATCTGCCTGGGGTGGAATGGCACGGCCGAATCCGCCTCGGCGGTGTTGGCCGCATTGCCCTGGATGCAGCGTGCCGAGGGCGTGCGCATTCTCTCTGCCGAAGGGTACCAGCGTCGTGGCCCGGCGGCGCCGGAACTTGCCGCCTATCTCGCACTGCATGGCGTGCACGCGGACATCGTGATGTTCCAGTCGATCAACGGTGTGGTCGGTGCCGGCTTGCTCGCGGCGGCGCGTGAGTTCGGATGTGATCTACTCGCGATGGGCGCCTATTCGCATTCGCGTCTGCGTCAGCTGATCCTGGGCGGCGTGACACGCCACGTGCTGGAGAACTCAGCACTGCCCGTGATGATGAACCGCTAGGCTCGACGCCATTCGTCATGTCGCGCAAACTTGCCGCACCGCGTGCGGCAAGGGAGCGACGTGCAAACCATGGATAAGGCGGCCGCTTCGCCTCTGGCGACCTATCTCGCGCATCTCGAGCAAGACCAGCTTGCCTATCAGTTCAGTCCCGAGGCGAACGCGCCAGTGTTCTTTCCGCGCGTCATCTGTCCGACGACCGGGAGCGCGAACCTGGAGTGGCGCATCAGCGCCGGGCTAGGGACGGTGTACGCGACCACCGTCGTGCATCCACAACAGGGTGGGCCCTACAACGTCGCCCTGATCGATGTCGACGAAGGCTTTCGCATGATGAGCCGCGTGGAGGATATTCCACCCGCACAGGTGCGCATCGGCATGCGCGTCCAGTTCCGTACGCATCGCCCCGGCGGCGACGAACCACCATGTCCGGTGTTTCATCCGGTGGAGGCACCGTGATGCGCGGCTTGCAGCGCGGCAGTGCCGCCATCGTCGGTGTCGCCGAGTCCGACATCGGCGCGGTCGCTGATCTGATGAGCCCGATCGATCTCATGGCGCAGGGTATCCAACGCGCGCTTGTGGACTGCGGGCTGACATTGCGCGATGTCGATGGCCTGTTTTGCGCTACGACGCAGGCTCGCACCTCGGCAATGTCGCTGGTCGAATATCTTGACCTGCCCAACGCGTATACCGACTCAACCATCGTGGGTGGTTCGTCTTTCGAGATCCATATCGCGCACGCAGTGGCGGCCATCAACGCCGGGCTGTGCTCCGTCGCCGTGATTGCGTACGGCAGCACGCAACGCACGGTTGGACGGCGCGCCTCGTCGGTGCGCGAATACAATCCGTACGAAACACCCTTCAAGCCGTTCCTTCCCGCCAGCGCCTACGCGCTGGCCGCGTCTCGCCACATGCACGAATACGGGACGACCCGCGAGCAGCTCGCAGAGGTGGCCGTTGCGGCGCGGCAATGGGCATTGCTCAATCCTGCTGCCTGGGAGAAGAAGCCACTGACCGTTGTCGACGTGATTGCCGCGCGACCCATCAGCGATCCTTTTACCGTGCGCGACTGCTGTCTTGTGACCGATGGCGGCGGCGCGGTGATTGTGACGTCGGTCGAGCGTGCCAAATCGCTGAAGAAGCCGCCGATCTACATCCTGGGTTGCGGCCAGTCGATCACTCACGCAACGATCAGTTTCATGCCTAATCTCACCGTGAGTGGGGCGGTCGAGTCGGGCCGACAGGCCTACGTGATGGCTGGGTTGACAGCGAAGGACATCGACGTTGCGGAACTTTATGACGCATTCACACTAAATACCATTCTGTTCCTGGAAGATCTTGGTTTCTGCCAAAAAGGTGAAGGCGGTCCCTTCATCTCTGGTGGCCGTATCGCTCCTGGCGGCGCACTCCCGGTAAATACCAATGGCGGCGGCCTCTCATATTGTCATCCCGGAATGTACGGACTGTTCCTGCTGATTGAGGCGGTGCGTCAGCTCCGCGGTGAATGCGGCCAGCGGCAGGTCACGGACTGCGAGACCGCAATCGTGCATGGCAATGGCGGTGTGTTGTCGGCGCAGAGCACCGTCATTCTCGGCACACCATCCACGCTATGAGCGAGCCGGCTGCGACGACGGGTCGATGCCTTTGCGGTGACATCCAATACGCGTTCACCGGCGCGCCTGACCGCGTGTTCCATTGCCATTGCGATAGCTGCCGTCGACACGTGTCGTCACCGGTCACGACGTTCGTCTGCGTGTTGCGCGATACGTTTCGTTTCACCAAAGGCGAACCGCAGGTCTATGTCTCATCGCCCGGCGTGCGGCGTAGCTTCTGTCCACGCTGTGGTTCGCCGATCGCCTATGAGGCGGACCGTATCCCCAACGAAGTGCATTTGTATCACGGCACCTTGTCGGATCCAGCGGCGGTGCGACCGACGGCACACGTCCATGTCAGGGAACAACTCGAGTGGTTCGACGTGCAGGACGATTTGCCACGCTATGCGCGCGGCATGCGTGGCGTCGATCCGATTTGTCATGGGCCGCGCCAATCCGGGTGAGGCATCATGTCAGCGGCCGCTGGGACTGATACCAATGGGCGGAGAGACTGACCGACCAGCGCCGCCACGTCATGCCGGCGCTGGTCACCAACATGGCTTTGCTTGCATCACAAAGGCAAGGCATGGATGCCGCGACCAAGCCACGGCACGACGTGGATGGATGGGACGCAACGGTCCCTGGCATCACGCGAGGCGGTACAATACCACTTCGCGTTCGATCCGATCTTCCAGCTCGAGCGATGTTGGCACGACATAGCGGGCGAATTCGTGCAACCCGTCTCGTGGCAGGTAGGCACGACCCGGATCCGCGAGCCAGACATCAGCGTGGCGCGCCAACTCCCGAAGCCACGGCACGATATGGCCTGCCATCGGCGCCTCGTAACAAACGTCACCGCACAGGATCAGGTCCCAACAGCACGGGTGACCGACGATATCGGCTGCCTTGGCGTCCACCACGACATCATTTGAAGCCGCGTTGAGCGCGATTGCCGCAACAGCCAGCGGATCAATGTCCGCCGCTTCGACATGCGTGGCCCCCATGCGCGATGCCGCGATCGCACCGACGCCACACCCGGCCGCAAAATCCAGCACCCTGCGCCCCCTGACCTCGTCGGGATGATCGTAGATGTGCCGCGCCAGTGCCTGTCCACCAGGCCAGGCGAACGCCCAGTACGGCGGATCGACGTTCCGCTCAGACAACCATTCCTCGGTGGCACGCCAGATCGGCGTGATCTCGGTGGCCAAATGCAGCGCGAGCTCTGGCACAAATGGCGGCCGGGTGAGTACCGTATGCGTGCGAACGAACCTCGCAGGGTCGCTCACAACCAGCCGAGCAAGATGGCCGCGCCGACGGCCAATCCGACCTCGCGATTGGCACGGAACAGGCGCAAGCATAGCGCCGGGTCGTCGATGTCGAGCGCGACCACCTGACGCAGCAGCAGGCCGGCCGGAACCACAAGGGCCAGATAGGACCACGGCGACAGTCCGGCCAGATATCCAGCGAGGGCCAGCAGCGCGATCGTTCCCCCATAACAGGCGGCGAGGAACGGCGCGGTCCGCTCGCCGAACAGGCGGGCCGTGGAGCCGATCCCCACCAGCGCATCGTCTTCGCGGTCCTGGTGCGCGTAGATCGTGTCGAACCCGAGATCCCAGAGGATCGCCGCGCCGTAGAGTGCTGCCCAGGCCGTATCGATCCGACCGGCCCCGGCCACATATCCAAGCGGGGCACCAAAGCCGAAGGTGAAACCCATCATCAGTTGCGGCCACCAGGTCACCCGTTTGGCGAGCGGATAGAGGCCAACAAGCACAAGCGAGCCGGCCCCCAGCGCCCACGAGAGCATGTTCAGTTGCAATAGGATGGCCAGGCCGAGCACCAGGAGCACGACCAGGAACAAGAGGGCCTGGCGCGGCCGCAACGCGCCGGCGGCCAGCGGCCGTCCTGCGGTGCGCGCAACCTTGCGGTCGATGTCGCGGTCCCAGAGGTCGTTCACCACGCAGCCCGCGGACCGCATGACGACGGCGCCGATGCCGAACAACACGATGAGCCGAAGTGCCTCGGCCGGCGTCGGTCGCGCCAGCAGGATTCCCCACATGCCCGGCAGAAACAACAGCCAAGCGCCGATCGGACGGTCCAGTCGCGCCAGCAGCACATACGGCCGCCAGCCCGTCGGCAGCCGCGCCACCCAGCCGTCCGCGATGATATCGGTATGTGCCGCCATGGCTGTTACTCTGCCCGTCAGCATGTCCGGGTCAATCCGCCTGTTCGTACCTGCCGCCCTCGCCGCGGACGCGACGGTCCCCGCGACCGCCGCTCAGGCACATTATCTTGGCACGGTCATGCGCCGGACCGTGGGCGACACCGTGCGTCTGTTCAATGGCCGTGATGGGGAATGGACAGGGCGGATTGCGGACCTGCGGCGCAACGCAGTGGGCTTCATCGTTGAAACCCAGATCTGCTCGCAGGAGAGCGACC
>Ga0210386_10002451_pt1 | contig 16025 bp, 11 predicted proteins | sample IncBWH32OmetaG_FD_160091 | JGI IMG/M metagenome (GOLD analysis project Ga0210386, IMG submission 160091) | Forest soil microbial communities from Barre Woods Harvard Forest LTER site, Petersham, Massachusetts, United States - Inc-BW-H-32-O ... | reverse complement strand
ACTGCCTCTCGGCGATGAACGTCGATTGCACCGGGTTCGAGGTCGAGACGCTGATCAACATCAGGATCGCGCGGGCGGGCCTCGTTACGCATGAGGTTGGCAGCTTCGAGAGCAAACGCATCCACGGTCAGTCCAACCTCCGCACCTTCCGCGATGGCTGGCGGGTCTTGCGCACGATCCTGCGCGAGCGGGTGCGGCCGATGCCGAAGAGAGACGCTGAGGCGATTCACGTGGCTGCTGGCTCCGAGCAGCTCGAGGCGGTGCCTGTCGAGACGGGATGATCTCCCGGATACGACAGCCTCATGCCGTCGCAATGATGGTATGAGACAGATCTAGATCTCGGCCGGCGCCGGAGGCATCTGCCGGCCGTCGCTTGCGAGGGCGGCATCCTCGGAGCATCTTGCTCGGCTCGCGGCTATCTGGCGACGATATGGGCTCGGCGCTCGCGCTCGCGGCCGGCATCGACGGCGTAGTCCTCGTGTGGCTCCGCGCACGCGCCGGCATCCGTCTGGTCGGCTCGCCGTGCCGGTTTGCCGCGCCTCGTGCGCGGCGGCCAGGCCCCAACGAGGCCAGCAACCGCATCTCCGGGCACGGTCTCCGGAGATCATGCACGGCGTCTCAAGGCGCGCGCCGGCGCAGCCGATCATCGACCTGCCGCACCCTCATTGACTGCTGCACCCTGGATCCCAGGGCCGCGCTACGCTCCGTTGTGACCGCACCGCAGGAGCGCGACCCCGTTTCAGGTCAGCTCTTTACCTGATCTATGCGTTCACGAACACTTCCATCCCGAGTCGCTCTAACGATCGGCGTGCTCGTCCTCGGCACCGGGACTCTGGCCTCGTTCGCCGCGGTGCCTGGGTCAGTTGCCGCGGGAAGTCCTGCGGTTCGGCCGGCACGAATGGCGGTGTCTCGACCAGGTCGCGAGCACCGAGGGCCGCACGCATCATCGGCCCGCGGCCGCCACCACCATCATCCCTCGGCTCCGTTGGCGGTGAGCGTGGATGGGAACCGCCTCGTTGACGCGCATAGAGACACTGTTCGTCTAGTCGGCGTAAATCGCTCTGGCGCTCAATACATGTGCGTACTGGGGCAGAGCGTCTTCGACGGGCCGACGGATTCAGCGTCGATCACGGCAATGAAGTCCTGGGACATCAACGCGGTCCGGGTTCCGCTGAACGAGGATTGTTGGCTCGGGATCAACGGCGTCGCGCCAGCGTACTCTGGCGCCGCATATCAGTCAGCGGTCGAGGCGTACGTAGCCAAGCTCAATCGCGCCGGTCTCTACGTCATTCTCGATGTGCACTGGAATGGCTCTGGGTCTGAACAGGCGACGGGTCAGCGGGACATGCTCGATGCCAGCCACGGGTACACCCTGTGGCGGAGCATCGCAAACGCGTTCAGAGATCGCCCGGCGGTGCTGTTCGATCTCTATAACGAGCCCCACGGTCTCGGAGCGAGCTCGGCCGAACAATGGCGCTGCTGGTCACGGGGCTGTAGTTCGTTCGCGGGGATGGACGGTTTGGTCGCCACGATTCGGGAAACGGGGGCGCGAAACGTGATCCTTCTCGCCGGCCTCAGTTGGGCTTCTGATGACTCCGAATGGCTGCAGCACGAGCCATACGATCCAGCCCATCAACTTGCGGCCGCATTCCACGTCTATCGTGAACACACGGCATGTGCCGAAGAAGCATGTTGGAACAGCACGCTCGTCCCTCTCGCCGCGCGTGTTCCCGTCGTCGATGACGAGTTCGGTGAGATGCAGTGTGACGAACCTTCCGCGCTCGCGTGGGTTCGCAGTTGGATGTCTTACGCATCGGAACACGGCTTTTCAATGTTGGCTTGGAGCTGGAACGTCAAAGAAGGCGCTTGCTCGGGAGTCCCGCTCCTGATCGCAAGCTATGACGGGGCGCCGACCCCGTATGGCGCCACGGTGAAGACGTTCTTCCAGACGCATTCGCACTAGACAGTCGAGCGATCGCAGCGACCTGTGAACGCGTGGGGGCGCAGGGCCACGCCGAGCGAGGGCGGCGGCACCCGATCGTGAGATAAACGTCGTCGAGAGGCTATTAGCGGAACTCGACCATTGAATCTCACGTCAAGCCCTGTACCATAGGTGCCGCCAATCGAAAGGATGCGATGCTCGCGGCCCCAGCAGTCAAGATCACGGCTCGGCTACATAAACATGCGTATTGGGCCTCGCGCGAAACGGATATGCGCCGGGTGATCGCCGCCCGGCCGCGCGCAGCGTCGTAGTCCTGCATGGACTCCGGTCTCTCGCCAACGCTGTCTCGCGACATCTCCGTCGTGCTGTGCGCTTACACCGAGGAGCGTTGGGATGACCTCGTCGCCGCAGTCCGGTCGATTCGCAACCAGTCGCTCGCCGCACAGGAGATCGTCGTGGTGATCGACAACAACCCGACGCTGTTGGCTCGCGTTCGGGACTCGATGCCGGACGTGCTCGCGATCGAGAGCAAGGGCGCGCGAGGCGCGGGAGAAGCCCGTAATAGCGGTGTCAGGGCCGCCAGCGGTTCGATCGTCGCCTTTCTCGACGACGATGCGGTCGCGGACCCCGATTGGCTCGAGCACGGAGCTGACGCGTTTGCGTCGGACGAGGTCATAGGCGTCGGCGGCCGAATCGAGCCTGCGTGGGACGATGCGCCGCCGCGGTGGTTGGCCGAGGAGTTCTATTGGACGATTGGGTGCACCTATCCCGGGCTCCCAACATCCCGGGCTCCGGTGCGCAATCTCATCGCGACCAACATGTTCGTACGGCGCGCCGCGTTTCTCGAGATCGGCGGCTTTCGCGCGGGGTTTGGTAAGACCGGAGCCCGTTCAGGCACGGAGGAGACCGATCTCTGCATCAGAGCCGGGCAGAAGTGGCCAGAGAGAATTTGGCTATATGACCCAGCGGTCGCCGTCATCCATCGCGTTCCGAACGCGCGGGCGACTCCGAAGTACTTCGTGTCACGCTGTTACGACGAGGGTGTTGCAAAGGCGTCGATCGTGACGTTCGTAGGATGGCATGACGGGCTGGCGGCCGAGCGCGCGTATGCGGCGCACACGCTCCCGAGGGGTCTGGCGAGAGGGCTTGGAGCAGCCCTGTCGGGTCGTGATCCGCACGGTCTGGCGCGCAGCGCGTCGATTGTCGTCGGGCTTGCCGCGACGTTGGCCGGCTATGCAAGGGGGCGACGAGCCCGCGCAGGCGCCGCGCAGTCGGCTTTGACGGCGTCATCGATCAACGGATCGGTCGGCCACGAGCCGGCCGAGCTCGATCGCAACGGGACGCGGGGGTGGAACGCCGTTGATCGAAATGGCCGGCCGGGTCGATCGTCTCAATCGCATGCAATCCAGACGGCGAAAGAAGGTGTCCTCGTCGTTGGATCGGGCACCCACTTCATCAGCGGCGTCAGTCACTACACGCGCTACCTCGCGACGGCCTTGGCGCACAGCACGCCGACATCGGTGATCCTGATGCGGCGGCTGATTCCAAGGAACCTCTATCCAGGTCGTGCGCGCGTCGGCGACACGCTCACCGAGGAGCGTTATCCGTCAGACATGCCGGTCTTCGACGGAGTCGACTGGTATTGGATCCCGACGATCGTCGGAGCGCTGCGGTTTCTCCGGCGACGCCGACCGGAGGCCGTCGTGTTCCAATGGTGGACGGGCGCGGTGCTGCACTCGTACGTGCTGCTCGCTCTGGTCGCGCGGCGACTCGGCGCGCGGATCATCATCGAGGTCCACGAGATACAGGACACGGGGGAGGCCGGGCTCCTGCCCGCGCGTACCTACGTTCGACGCTTCGGCCGATGGCTGATGGCGATGGCCGACGGCTATCTCGTGCACTCCGAGTTCGACCGGGCCGCGCTAGCGAATAGCTTTGACGTCGACCAGCACCACGTGCGGGTGGTTCGCCACGGGCCTTTCTCGCATTATGCGGTCTCGGAATCACGGCCCAAACGCCAAGCGCCGAGCGACGCGTGGAACGTCTTCTTCTTCGGAACGATTCGTCCGTACAAGGGCCTGGAGGATTTGATTGTCGCCTTTGACAGGCTCGCGGCCGAGGATCGGCGCTGGTGGCTGACCGTCGTTGGCGAGACGTGGGAAGATTGGACTGGGCCGGTTGACCTGATCCGCACCTCCACGCACCGCGACCGGATCACGCTCGTCAATCGCTACGTTTCCGACGCCGAAGCGAGTCAGTGGTTTGCCGGTGCCGACATCGTCGCCCTGCCATACCGTAGATCGTCGGCAAGCGGACCGCTCCATCTCACGATGGAGGCGGGCCTGCCGGTAGTCGTCACGGACGTTGGCGGTCTCGGGGAAGCGACCAAGGACTACCAGGGCGCGATCCTGGTGCCGGCGGCGAACCCCGACGCGCTCGCCGAAGGCTTGCGAGCGGCGCTCGGTTTGCGTGGGCGGCGCTTCGAGGACCAGGGCTCTTGGACGCGTAACGCCGAGGCTGTGCTCGACGTGCTGAAGATCATCAAGGCCGAGCCGTCGATGGCTCACTACGATCGTGGGGACGATCGAGAGCGAGCCACCACCGGCTGCGACGGCGCCTGAGCGCCGGCGTCGAAGTTCGTGATGAGCCAAGCGGCCGCAGACCGATTGAAGACGCTGCCCGACTGCCTCGAGGGGGAGCCGCCGATCGCGGTTCGGTCGATCGACGTCGATGGCGAGGCCGGTGAGCTGCAGCTGCCGAGAAGCAGGACCGGAGACCCATACCGGCGGATGCTCGCGTTGGTGCGTCGGAACGGGCGCCCGCTCGGCTGGGCGGCGCTGCCGGTCGCGCCGACCGGCAGGGTCTCGTTCGATCGACTGGTGGTCGAGTTGCGCGACTCGTCGGCGAACGCCTGTGCAGTGCCGATCCAGACGCCGCGCGTGGGGCGAGAGCGGCCCCGAGATTCCCGACCAAGCCCGACCGTAGGTGTCGTCGCGGCGCCGTCGCTGAGCATCGTCGTCGCGACGTGTGCGGCCCCGTCGTCCGCGGTCGCCTGCGTTGAAGCGATCTTGGCCAGCGACGGCGATCGGTTCGAGGTCATCGTCGTCGAGAACCGCCCATCCGGCTCGCCGGTCGAGAGGGCGCTTCACGAGCGGTTCGGCGGCGACTCGCGTCTGTTGTACGTCGAGGAGGATCGGGCCGGCCTGTCGAGCGCCCGGAATGCCGGCTTGCGCGCTGCGCGTGGTGAGGTCGTAGCGTTTACCGATGACGATGTGCTCGTTGACCCGGCCTGGATCGCGTCGATACGCGACGCGTTCGCGACCGCCCCGGACGTCAGCTGCGTGACCGGGCTGATTTTGCCGCTCGAGTTCGAGACGCCTGCGCAGCTCTTGGTCGAGCGCTTTGCGGGATTTGGCAAGGGGTTGACCCCTCGCGTCTACTCACTGGATGCTCCGCCTGCCGACCAGCCGCTGTTCCCTTACACCGCTGGCTACTTTGCCTCCGGGGCAAACATGGCGTTTAGAACCGACGTGCTTCGAGGCTTCGGAGGCTTCGACCCCGTGCTTGGAACCGGCACACCGGCGCGCGGAGGGGAGGATCTCGACATCTGCATCCGCCTGCTGCTGGCCGGAGCGCGGCTAGCCTACGAACCCCGGGCGATCGTTTGGCACCGCCATCCGGACACCCACGCTGGCATGCGCCGGCGGGTGTTCGACTATGGGACGGCGCTTGGCGCGATGGCCACCAAGCATCTCCTCGTGGGGCCGAATCGTTGGGGAATCGTGTCGCGTGTCCCTCGGGGGCTGCGGTACTACACGAATCCCAGGTCTCGAAAGAACGCCCTGAGGGGATCGTCGTTTCCTCGGCGCCTGAGCCTCCTCGAGCGTCTGGGGCTCCTCTGTGGGCCGTTCGCGTATCTGGTCAGCCGGCTGCACGCCGGCGGCGCGAGCCCGATCGCACGACCCGATCAGCGGGGCGGCACGCCCGGGCAGGTCGTGCGGAGCCGAGGCCTCTGTTGATCGCGATCCGCACGATCCTCGCGCTGCTTTCGGGCCGCACGGATGGCCTCACGGCCAGCCACGAGTCGGCAGGCGAGCGGTCGCGGTGGCTGGGCGACCCCCGCCGCTGCGTGATCGCCGACTGCGCTCTCATGCTCTTGGCCGTCGCCGCCGTGGGAGCGTGCATGCTCAGCGATCACGGCGTTGCCCGACTGCTGCTCGTGCTCGCGGCCGCCTGCTTGATACCCGGCGGCGCCCTGCTCACTCGCCTTCCGGTCGAAGACGCGCTCGAGGCGATCGCGCTTTCCGTTGGTCTGGGGTTCACCGTCGAGGTGGCTGGCGCCCTGGTGATGGTGTGGACCGGCTGGTGGCATCCGGTCGGACTTGCGCTCGTGCTCGTGGCGGGTGCGTGCGTTTTGTTCGCCCTCGATCTCCGTCGCAACGTCGTGACGGTTCGCGGATCGCTGTAGCCATGAGCACGAGCAGACGGGCGGTCGAGCGGTGAGCTTGGCTCCTCCACCGGCCGAAATCGCTGACGCCGCGACAGGAAGGTTCAGGCGTATCCGGGTCGCGCGTCGAGGACCGCAGCTTGTCGTCCTCTCGATGCCGGCGGTCATCGCGCTCGTGCTTTGGAGGCTTTCGCTCCTCCATGTCGGCGTCTCGAACCTAGGCGACTACGGACTGCCGCCGGCTCTCCCAATTGGCTGGTATCTAGCGCTTGCGCTTGCGGTGGCAGGCGCCGTCTGGGCGATCACTGCGCGCCGCACAAGCGGGCCGATCATGGTCTGTTACGTCGTCGTCGTGGCGGTGATCCTTTTCGGCACGATCCCGTTGCTATCTGCGCAGCCGCAATACGCTTGGGTGTACAAGCATATCGGCGTGGTGCGTTACCTTGAGACGTACGGCAAGGTAAACCCACAAATAGACATCTACAATCGCTGGCCGGGGTTCTTCGCGCTGGCGGCCGTGTTCTCGCAGATCGCCGGTCGCTCCAATCCAGAGAGCTACGCCGGTTGGGCCGAGTTGATCTTCCTCGCTCTCGACGCGGTCCTCGTGATTGCGGCGGTAAAAGTGGTCGTGCGCGACATTCGCATCGCCGCCGGGGCGGGGCTCTTCTTTGTCATTACCAACTGGGTCGGCCAGACCTACTATTCACCCCAAGCATTCGCGTTCCTGTTGGCTCTCGCGCTGATCGTCGTGATGCTGCGGCAGCTGCGACCAGATCGGGCCGGCTACTCCAGACGGCTGACGCGACTGATCGAGCGTGTGGGGCGGACGCCGCAGCTGGCCGTGCCTGTCGAGGGTGCGACGAAGTGGCCTCGATGGGCGGCGATCGCGGCGGTGCTGAGCCTCGATGCGGCGATCGTGGCGAGCCATCAGCTCACACCCTATGCGTTGCTCGTGAGCGTCGCCCTGTTGATGATCGTCGGCGTCGTGCGTCCGTGGTGGCTGCTGCCGACGATGGCCGTCATGGCGTTTGCGTACCTCGCTCCCAATTTTCAGTTCATACAGCACCATTACGGTTTGTTTACCAGCATCGATCCCGCCAACAATCTGTACGTCGAAAAGTACAAGCAGGTGCCGACGGCGGGCAAGGTGTTCAACACGAACGCGCAGCTTGTCCTGATCGCTGCGCTCTACGTGCTGAGTCTGTGTGCCGCAATCCGCCTGCTCAGACGGGGGCTGTTGGCGCGATCGCTGCCGCTGGCCGTGCTTGCCGTCTCACCATTCGCCGTGTTGCTCGGGCAGAACTATGGCGGCGAGGCGTCCTTGCGGATAATTTTGTTCTCGAGCCCGTGGTGCGTTGCGTTGATATCGTGGGCGCTGGCGACCGTAACATGGAGGCGGACGAGGTCGGCGCTCACGATGCTTGTCGCGGTGATCTTCACGGGGCTCTTTGTTCCCTCGTTCCTCGGCCAAGCGGAGCTCAACATCATTTCGCCGCCCGAAGTGCGTGCGAGCGAATGGTTCTATTACCACGCGAAGCCCAAGTCCGTGTTGGTGCTTGCGGCGCCCGGCTTTCCGTATCGCTACGGCGGGACATATCCCGAGTTCAGCGGACCGGAAGGTGACGCAAACCCAAATCTTCTGTCACGTGAAAGCTTTCAGCGACGTCAGCTCGGAGCATATGACATTCCCGCGGTGATCGAACGGGTGACAAATGTCTCGAAATATGGATATGTCGTATTCACAAAGGACGAGACGGCCTACGCTCAGGTGCTGGGCATCACGCCGCCGGGAGCGCTTGGCAATTTGCAGGCAGCCGTGGCGCGCTCTCCCGCTTTCAAATTGTGGTACGGCAGCAAGGACGTGCAAATCTACGAACTCGTGGAAGGGTGGCGCGCGAAGGTGGATCGGGCCGCGCGGATTTCCAGAACGGTCAAAACGCCGTCGCGTGGCGCCAGAGGCGTCAGGATTGCGCACGCGAGGCGACGGAGATCTCGGCGAGCCGCGAGCGTCTCCAGGCACGGCTCGGCGCGAGCCAAGACGCCGTCCGGTCACCGGCCGCGGCGCGCGCGATCCAAAGACGGGCTGTCGTCAGCGAGAGCGCGCCAAGCTCGCAAGGTCGGACGTTTGTGAGTCGCCAACGACTTCAGGAGCTGACGAGTGGTCACTTGCCGCTACCCGCGTTTCGACATGTCGATCCCACCGCGGTTGGCGTCGTTGATCTAGATCGGTCGGTCAGGCCGCGCCCGCCGGGCGCCGGCGCTCGGATAGACGACCATCGTGACGGTCTGCTGCTCATACGTCTGCACGGCGAGCCGCTGGCGGTCGTGCATGTCGATCGTCGTCTTGATCTCGTCAGCGACGAGGAGCTGTATGCCGAGATACGACGAGCGGCGCGTGGCGAGATCGACCGCCACGTGAAACGCTTCGGGTGCGCGTGGACGCTGGCTGGCTCGGACGCGTCGAGCCGTGCGGGCTCGTCGCCCACGACGTGTCCGGGCGACAAACAGGCAGTGGGAGCTTCCTCGGTCGCGGTGATCGTCTGCACCGCCGGTCGCGAGGAGCCCCTCACGCGCTGCATTCGGTCGCTGCTCGCGCAGCGCGGAGCAAGGCTCGAGCTTGTGATCGTCGACAATCGCCCGGATCTGGGTGACACTCGGCGCGCGGTGATGAGCGCCGCTGCGGGCGACCCGCGCGTGCGCTACGTCGCCGAGCCTCGGGTCGGGCTTTCGGTGGCCCGCAATCGCGGCGTCAGCGAGACCGGCGCCGAGCTGGTTGCGTTCACCGACGATGACGTCGTCGCTGACCCTTCATGGCTGCAATGGCTCGTGAGCTCGTTCGCCGAGCCGGACGTGGTGGCCGCTTGCGGGATGGTCCTGCCGCTTGAGCTTCAGACGGAAGCGCAGAAGCGCTTCGAGCAGTATGCGGGGTTCTCCAAGGGGCTCGAGCGGCGCGCGTATGACCTGGACATGGGGCCGGCCGCCGGGCGGCTGCTGTACCCGTACGTGAACGGGGTCATCGGGGTAGGCAACAGCATGGCGTTCCGGCGCGTCGAGCTCGTCGCCGTCGGTGGCTTCGATCCGGCGCTCGGCACCGGCAGCCCCGCCGGGTCATGCGAGGAGACTTGGGCGTTCAGCAGGATGATCTTGCGCGGCGGCCGGATCGTGTACGAGCCGCGTGCGGTCTGCTGGCACGAACATCGCAAAGACGGCGGCGCGCTGCGTGACCAGGTCTTCGGGTATGGAGTGGGGCTCGGCGCGGTCTTGACGAAGGCGCTGACACACGACCCGCGCTTCTATCTCGCGGCCGCGAGATCGCTCCCGATCGCGATCGGCCTGCGGTGGCGCGCCATGGCGAGAAGGGTCGACGATTCCAGCGACAACGGCGCGGTCCGGCCGCAGGAGCTGTTGCGGGCCCGGCGTGAGGGGATCGTTCGCGGGCCGCTGCGGTATGCCGCGGGGGTCGTGCGCGCGCGCAGGCTGGGACTCAACGATTGATCTAGATCGGCGCTAGACCCAAATCGTTCGGCGCCTGCCCTCGCAGGATCGCGACGAGATGGTCGATGTCGTCGAACGCGGCATCGCGCAGCGTCGTGCGAATGCGCTCGTCGCCGTCGAGATCGGTCGAGGTCCAAAACTTGGCGCGCCGGCTCCCGGCTCCGTGGTGGTAGAGGACCTCGCCGTAGAGTCCACCTATCAGGAAATGGAAGTTGATCGCGTTGCATCTCTTCAAGGGGAAGAGCTCACGACCTAGACCTACGAACGCCTCTGTGATGTTCTGCCCGACATCCTGTCCCATGCCCCGGCTGAACGACACGCTCAACGCAGCTAGGTCACTTCGCCGCGCGCACAGCCCGCTTACATGGACAAAGGGGCGTATCGCGGGCGCCATCTCGTCTCGATAGAGGCCGGCCAGGGCAGCGCCTTGTTCGCATGGGCGAACGAGGACGTCGAGCCAGTCCGCACGCACCGGGAATGAATCGGAGTCCAGGGTGACGATGTAATCGACGTCCGATGCGACCTGGCTGACAAGATAGTCGAGCGCCTCGGGATGTTTTCGTTCGAACAGATCAGAGAGGCGCCCGAAGGGAAGGCGATCAGCTAGCCGTCCCAGGCTTGCATGTCGCTCACCCGGCATCAGGCGCACACGCGGGTACCGCTCGATCAGCCTGCGGTGCTGCGCGAGGTGTGAATTGTCGAATACGATGACTTCGTAATCCCAGCCCTGCGAGTACCGCTCAACCTGCTCCAGGCAACGGCCGATCCACGGAAAGCTCGCCGCTTCTTCCCAGTCGAAGCTGCCCCAGTGATCGCTCTTGTCGAAGCCGTTGACGACCAGGATCGCCACACGAGCGGTCCTGTGCCGTGCGGCGTCAGCCCCGCTCAAACCTGCTTCTCCGACGGAGGACATCTCGCTCGCGGGCTACGCCCGGCTTGCTTTCTTCGGTAGGTGCGCTGACAAGATCGAGGCACGAATGCCCAGCCGCTTTGTCGTCAGTTGGTGAAGCCAGACGTTCCAGGCGATCAGGCTGAAGGTGGTCGCCCAGGCGGCCCCGACGAGCCCAAACGCACGGACACCGACATAGCAGAGAGCCACGTTGAACAACGCGGTTATGCCGTACACGCGCGCCAGGTCGTTTTGATAACCGGTCATTCCCAAGAGGTAGCCAACAGCTCCGCACCCCACGCTCACCAGTTGTCCAAGCAGCAGCACCACGAGTGTCCAACGGGCGGCGACGAACGGCGTTCCAAACAGTTCGAGGATCGGGATCGCCAATGCCGCCAGGCCGAGCGCCAGCAGCAGCGACGGCCAGAAGATCCACTGGACCGAGACGGTCGCCACGTGCTGCAGACCGGCACGGTCGCCCCGCGCCTCGAATTCGGCGAACAGCGGCGCGCCGACGGCGCTGAATGCGACCAGCAGATAGCCGACGAGCGTCGCCGTCTGCGAGGCGGCTCGATACAGCGCGGCATTCCGCACGCCTCCCGCTGCCCCGACCACGATCAGGTCGGTCTGGCTGAGCGCAATCTGGAACCCGGCGACGAGCAGCAGCGGTGCCGACACCCGCAGCCATATGCGTGGTTGATAGACGGCCGGGCGCTGAGAGCTTGCGCGTGGTGTGATCTCACGAACCAGCCACGATTGCAGTAGCGCCACCCCGGCGAAGACGCCAAGCGTGATCGCGAGCCCGGTTCCGGCCGTCAGTCTTCCCCATGCGAGCCAGACGCCGGCCGAGGCAAGAAGGATGACCAGGGGTCGCAAGACGAGCGACGGGCCGTACGCACCGAGGACCCGTCCGCCGGCGCGGATGATCGAGGTGTCCAGGTTGATCAGCGCTCCCACCGGCACCAGCCAGATCGCGATCTCCGCTGCCGTCGCCGTTTTGCCCGAAGCGAGCACCGCGACGACCGGCGTTCCGATCACCGCTACCGCAAGGGCGACCGCGAGCGTCGCGCCGCGACTGATCCGCACCACGCCCCGCAGCCGTGCGTTGTCGTCGAGCGCGCGATACTCCGGGATGAACCGCAGCACCGACATCGGAAAGCCGAGCCCGGCGAGCAACGAAACGACCGTCGTCCACGCGATCAAATAGGTGTAGACGCCGAACTGCGTGATGCCCATCCATCGCGCGAACGCCACCTGCGACAGATAGGTCAGGCCCGCGCCGAGGACTTGGATCGTCAAAGCAACGATCGCCCCGCGTGCCAAGCGCACGAGGAACGACGTGCTCACCGCCATAGCCGGCGCTACCGGGGGTGACGTACCCTCCTCACACAGGAGCTCCTGGGTCATCCGCCTGCGTCTCTAGCGAGAGCGCTCGTCCGGAGCGAATAGCCATAGCGCGCCAACAGAGGCCACGTGAACGCTGTCACCGTCCGGCGATCACGAAGCGGCATCGCGGTGCGCCACTCGTCATCGAGCGCGATCTTCAGCCGCCCTTGCTTGAAGCGCATCGGATTGCCCGAGACCGTATGAGCGCGTTCGAGCGCCACCGCCTTGTCTTCCATCCAGTCCGATCGGCGTGTGACCCAGTCGTACGGCGAGAGAAGCCGCGACAAGCTGCCGTTGGGATCCGCCACGAAGTCCTCGTAGCGCAGCCGGTAGTAGCTGACCGCCCGGCTCGACAGCAGCTCGCCGACCACGTTCTGCTCCAGCCAACGTTTGGAGCTGGGCCATGTGCGTTCGGTTGGCATGTCCTCCGACGCCCAATGAATCTCCGGACGCTTGCGGGTTCGCGTCCACGAGAAGGCGACTGCTCGAGAATCACGGATCAGATGCACGACGTGGAGCTCGACGCTCGGCAGTCGCGACAGGATCAGCCCGTGCGTGGCGTCTCCGCTCGAATCGACGATGACGCGTCCACCCGACACTCGCAAGATCGTCCCGTACAGGCGCTCGAGCAGCTCGCTGTAGACGTTGAGCGACGCTTGAAACTTCGCCGGGCCGCGCTTTTGCAACAGCCAAGGAGCGCGGCGCATTTCGTCGAGGCTCCTCCTCAAGGCGATTGCGGCCGTCGCATCGACCTCCGCGGTCTCCACGCCAAACAGGCTGTGCGAGACCTGCCTCCAGAAGGCACATTCGTAAAACGGCACGCCGCAGCCGCAGAGCTGGTTCTCGCCAAACGAGCGCTCCCAGATGAAACGCAACTCGCCCACGGAGCAGAAGCCATCCTGCATGCCGATGATGCGATCGAGCAGCGTGCTCCCGCTCCGACCCGCCGATGCGATCAGCAACACCGGTACGCGGTCGCTCGATCGAGAGAGCTGGGCGCTTTCCTTGTCCGTCGGTACAGTCATGACGTCGCGGTCATGTCACTCATCCGGATCTCGGTCTGCCGGTAGGATCGATCGAGAGCCACGTGATTTCGCCATTGCAATCGAGTGCAAATCAGCGCCCTCGACGTCGACGCGTTGACCGGCCCTCCACGAGCGAGAGCCAGACGAGCGGGCTGACCAAGGGGTTTCTCCCGATCTCCGCGTTTCGGCGTCTCGATCCGACGGCCGTCGGGGTGGTTGATCTGGACGTGTCGGTCGTGCCGCGCAGCCCCGACGGAGGGCGCGCGGGCAACGGCGAGCGCGACTGTCTGCTGCTGGTGCGCTTGCACGGCGAGCCGCTGGCTGTCGTACACGTCGGTTGCGACCTCGCCAGCGCTGGCGAGGATGAGCTGGCGATTGCGCTGTGGCACCAGACGGGCGCAGAGATTCGCCGGCACGTCGCGCGCTTTCGGTGCGCCGCGACGCCGGCGGACTCTGGTGCGTTGGTGGGCGGACTCCGGTCGCCTACGAGTGGCTGTCCCGGTGGCAGGACGGTCGACGGCGGCGCGTCGGTGGCGGTGATCCTCTGCACTGTCGGGCGGGAAGAGCGGCTTGCCCGCTGCGTACGCTCGCTGCTGGCGCAACGAGGGCCGGACGTCGAGCTGGTGGTCGTCGACAATCGGCCGGAGTCGGGGGAGGTGTTGCGCACCCTGGCGGCGATCGGCCTCGACGATCCTCGCGTGCGCTACGTGCCAGAGCATCGAGTGGGACTCTCGGTCGCTCGAAACCGCGGGGTGAGCGAGACCGCCGCCGATCTGGTGGCGTTCACCGACGACGACGTGATCGCCGACCCGTCCTGGTTGCGGTGGCTGGTGGCGCCGTTCGCGGACCCGAGCGTGACTGCGACGTCCGGCATGGTGCTCCCGCTCGAGCTTCGCACCAAAGCGCAGAAGCGCTTCGAGCAGTTTGGCGGCTTCTTCAAGGGCGTGGAGCGCCGGAGCTACGATCTGCAAACCGGGCGGGCGCAGCAGCGGCTGCTGTATCCGTTTCTCGGTGACGTCTTCGGCAGCGGCAACAGCATGGCCTTCCGGCGCGCTGACCTGATCGCCGCCGGCGGCTTCGATCCGGCGCTGGGAACCGGCAGTCCGGCCGGTGGGGGCGAGGACATGTACGCGCTGAGCACAGCGATCCTGCGCGGTGGGCGGATCGTGTACGAGCCACGGGCGCTGTGCTGGCACGAACACCGCTGCGATGACGAGGCCCTGCGCAGGCAGGTCTTCAGCTATGGCACCGGTTTCACTGCGACGATGACCAAGGCGCTCGCCGACACCCCCCGCTTCTATCTGGCGGTCGCGCGAGCCGTTCCCCATGCGCTGGCGCTCGCCCGCCGGCGCCGCGCCGAAGTGGGCGGCGCCGCGGAGGCGTTTCCGCAGGAGCTGACACGGGAGCACCGGAGGGGATTGGTGCGGGGACCGCTGCGCTACGCCGAGGGTGTCATGCGGGCGCGTCGGCTTCACCTCGGCGACGTGATACGGGGAAATTGAGAGCGTGGTGTGGCGCGGGCCGAGATTTGCAGCCATCACGACCCGCCGACGGACAGGCGAAATCGTCGCCTGGCGCGGCGCACCGCGCGGTAGCTCGTCGTTCGCAAGCGCTCTCGCCGCCACGCGCGTGGCGCGCCCTGCCCCGCCAGGAGCCGTTCGATCTGCTCGGCGGTCGTCGTCCGACGGACCGTCCAACGCGCGATCGCCCACGGATCGTCGTCTGGGTGCGACAAAGCGTTCTTCACGGCCGCGGCTGACGAATAGCCTCCAGCGATAACCGCCTCGCGAACGCGTCGGTCGTGGGAGCCGTACGGGTAGGCGAACGTGTCGACGCTGCGACCAACGATCTGCTCGAGCTGCTCTTTGCTGTGGGAGACCTCGCTGTCGATCGCCGGCGTGTCGATCTCGTCGAGGTGGGGGTGGGTGACGCTGTGGGCGCCCAACTCGACCGACGGGCCGCAATCCGCCAGGGCACGAAGTTCCCCGACTCCGATCATCGATCGCTCGCCGATCTGACCGGTCGTGATGTAGACCGTGGCGCAGAGACGCCGTTCGCGAAGCAGTTCGATCGCGGCGAGCGTGTCGTCGTAGCCATCGTCGAACGTGATGCAGACCGGCCGTTCCGGCAAGACCTCCTCGCCACGGAGAGCGGCCGCGTGCTCGCCGATCGTGATCGGCGAGCGTCCACTTGCCGCAATCGCGTCGAGCTGGCCTGCGAAGTGCTCCAAGGGCACCGACAGTCGGTCGGTCGCCGCGGAGATCTCAGCGGGCACGCTGTGGTACAGGAGGATTGGGATCGAATCCACTGTCGCGTTGGCCATAGACCTCGAGCTGGCGCCTTACCGCGACGTGCCGGCGCGGCGCGATTCGCCCCTGCGCTCAGTGCCGCTTGTGGCGTCCAGGACGCCACATGTGAAGCGGCGTCGAGGCGCGGCGCGCCGACACGATCGCATCTCGCCCGAGCGAAGTCGACGAGCCCCGATGATCCACACGTCGAAACGGGACCGAGGCGTGACAGTGATCCGCACGGCATTCCTCCATCGGTCGCGTCCTTGCAATACCCATCCATCTGCCTCGATCAGAATAAACGGCGGCGGCGGATCGTATTGCAGGGGCTCCAGCCCGTCAAGCCAGACATCGTGCCGGCTGGAGATCGCGGCTACGATCACGCTGGTGTCCGCCGTCCCACGCACCGCTGAGTCCGAAGACGCCTCGCGCCAGCTGCTGCGGGGGGCTTACAGTCTACTCGCGAACACCGCGGTTACCTCGGCTCTTGGAATGGGATTCTGGGTAGCCGCCGCGCGACTCTACTCCAGTGTCGAGGTCGGTCGGGACACGG
>Ga0210386_10002448_pt1 | contig 16033 bp, 8 predicted proteins | sample IncBWH32OmetaG_FD_160091 | JGI IMG/M metagenome (GOLD analysis project Ga0210386, IMG submission 160091) | Forest soil microbial communities from Barre Woods Harvard Forest LTER site, Petersham, Massachusetts, United States - Inc-BW-H-32-O ... | reverse complement strand
CCGGTGATCCCATCATGCGTGGCCACCGGAAGTCGCGATGGTTTCGCGATGAATGTCAGGTCTGCCGGCTTTTTTGCGGGCAGAACATCGACCGAGCCGGTCTGGCTTGTGGAAGCCGACGCAACGATGACTACGTAGTGACCCGCGTTGTAAAGCGAACCCGCCGGGAACCAAGCTGTCTCGCCCAGTTGCACATCGCGCTTGATCACCTGGCTTGGTCCGACAATGTAGATCGTGCCTTTTCCATTCCCGCCGGCTTGTATGGAGAACGCAGACCCGGCCTCAAGGTTTTTAGGAACACTTAGATCGCCGTTTTGCGCGAGGGCTGAAACTGCAGCTAGCGCTCCTCCACCCAGCACCAACAATAGTCCTGCGTTCATTGGGCTCCCCCAAAGGTGTAAGTCGAAACCACAGTCCTCTCGCTACTCACCTTTCTTGCAAGGTCCTCGGGGATGTGGATGTTGAATGCGACCGGCGTTTGCGGCAATAGTGCATGGTCGACATACTGATCGCCGACCCAAACCACTTGTCCCGATTTGTCGTAAAACGTCCCGAGCACGTGTGCCACATTGGCGATTTGACCGCTCTGGTTGGTGAGCTGGCCGGTGAGTGAGGCGTCCGGCGCCGAATTCAGCTTTTCGTTCTCAATCTCAATAACCGGGTCGGCCGATGCCGGTACCAGCGTCGAAAAGGGATTCATCCGCACGCTCCCGACATCAGAAAGCGACACGTTCGGGAAGCGGATTAGAAATGGCGTGATCTGCTTCGGCAGGAGCTGATGTGAGATTTCGTCGAAGCTCCCTTCAGTCTCGATTGGCTTCTGGTCCTTCGTAAGCAGGGTTGCAGAGACCGAGACATATGCTGGAACAATATCTTCATTAAGAAGTTCGCCCAGAAGAACGAGCCCGTCGGCTCTCTGCACTGGACGCATATCGACGATGCGAACGTGAGGCGCTTCGACATCCTGCGCGCCCCAGTCGTCGCCAGCAGTGCGATTGATTACGTCCCAGCGCAGATAGTTCACAGGAATTACCTGCGGCGGCACGATAGCTTCCTTCTGCAGCGGCCATTCCACCTGCCACTCACCGCCGTTTCTCACGACATGCAGATCGCGCGCACTGACAGATGGTCCGACAACCGTCGACCAATGCATTTTGAGCTGAACATTTGCGTCCGAGTCGGAGGCATGTAGCGGTTGGATATCAAAGCTGCTGAGCGTTGCATAAGTTCGCAGGTCAGGATAATAGCTCGTCAGATCGCGCTGGAATTGAGGTTCGGTAAATTGCGCCTTATTGGCTAGGCTCGAATAGGCCTTATCCCACGCTTGCGCGCGAATCGCGTCTGCGAGGTTTTGAACGGCCGCTTCCGGAGTTGAAGAAGCCTGGACAAAGTTCTCGCCGCTCGCATACGCCGCAGCTGATGCATTTGGCCAAACGGTCCCGATCGCCACCAAGGCGACCGTTGCTCCGGCAAGTGAAAGCGCAAGCAAGCGTCCGTTACTCACGAGGCTAACCTCCCCGGCATAAGTTCTTCCCCCGCTGGAGAAGGGTAAGAGACACGACTCTCCAACGGCCTTCTCTCCGGAATCAGCAGCACCAACATCGCGAGTATGCTGCTGCCGATCGGCAGAATGCCCCACATCATGCCTTGCCACTGCGGAGGGATCTGGGGAGCATTCAGCGGCGTCGCCGGAGGCACCCCATCCTTGCTCCAAACGGTAATCGTGCTGTCTTCCAGGCTATCTACCGGACGCCAACCAGCAAACGACAACAACGGATCGTAGTAATGATCGCGAACGAAGATCCACTTCAAACCATAATGGTCTGCGTGTTGAAGAATCGCGCGCAGTGCATCTATCCCGTTCTTTCCGAAGTACTTCGAACTCGTAAGTGCACCGGCACCATTCTTGGTCAATTCCGGAAGCATACGACCCGAATTCCATTCGCCATCAACGCTGCCGGCATCCGTCATCATTGCGAGACGCGCAATCTTGTTACCAAATCCGAGTGTCACATAACGATATTGGTTGTGCCCGTCACGGTTGAGCCAAGCCGCCACCGAATCCACTTTGAAGTCCTCGGCGTCAGCCGGACGGTAAGTTGCCCACCCTACCGCCAGCGCGCATGAAAACGCGGCCAGAATACTTAGACCCACAATCGCTGGAGTTTTGAACCGTTCGACAAGCTCGGCAGCGAGCAGCCCCACAAATGGCAATGCGAGCAACGTAGCCCAGTAGCTAAAACGCTCCATCGTGAGGACCTCAAATGCGCGCCCTAGCAGGATGTGACCCACAGGAGTCGTGCCACCGAGTCCGACAAGAAACGCAACCCAGAATCCAAGAAGGAGAGGACGGAGCCTCACCACTGCTGATCCGCGCAGAAAAATGAACGGAAGCGCCAACACCAGCGCACCGTACGGGACGACAAAATAATTGAGACCCGACTGTGGGCTCAGGATGTAATTGGCGCGGCTGGAGTGAGGAATGGGGGCTTGCGTAACGGGGTAGTGGAACAGCGCAATCCAAAACGGGAGCAAAACGGCTCCAATCAGTGCTCCTACGACTACTACGATCGCCACTGTCCGCGTCACCAGTCCCGCGGTGGAAGACTCCTCGCCCTCGTGCCGATCCAGCATCGCCAGCGCAACCACTGGAATGGCAAAAAAGAAGGAACCAAACAGCAATGTCGCATGGTGGGCGGCAGCGGCAGCGGTGAACAATATGCTTGCTTTGATAAAGGCTCGCCACCTGCCGAAGCGAATCCACTCATACAGGAATGGAAGGGCATTCAGATAAATCGGTGCGGCAGCAGTCGTACCCAGCTGTCCGGCGGAATAGACAAGGAAGCTCTCGGAGCCAAGGAACACGCTCGCAAGAGCCGCGAATGACGCCGGACGCGGTGTTACCCACAACAAGGAGAATCGATAGATGCCCACCGCGAGCAGCAATATGGCTAAAAACTGCACCGCCATATACGCAAAATCCAGTCCTAGAACATGCGAAAACAAGGCCACCCACTGCTGAGGCAGCGGCGGATAGGTGGTCTGCGAAAACCCCGCATACCATTTCGTATTCCACGGATCAAACCAGTGATGAACGTAGTGTGAGGCAAAGAGAATATGTTGGTTCGTGTCGTACGACTTCAGCGGCAGTTTCATTAACAACAAGGGCAAGTGAACCATCATCACTGCCAGAAGTATGAGTGTAAGGGGGATCGGCCGTCTGGATTGTGATTGTGAGATCAAGTCAGACTTCTGCACAGGTTCCTCTCAAGATTTTTGTCCATTCGGAAACACCTGGCTGCAATTAATGCGCGAATGCAAGCTCCGGCATATGTGAATCGTTCAAGGGGTTTTGATTCAAAAACAGTAAGTGTCGGTTGCATTTGTTCTTGAAAATGAGCTTCGAATTGCGACACTTTTGGCAAGCTAAGTGCTCAGCATCAACAGTCAGCCAACGTGAGGCAGGATTCCGGAATCAAACCAACCATCGTGAGTTCGCGGGCTGTGTGAACTCTTGCAGTAACGAGCGGACTGGTGATTTCTTGAACCACATATATAGGTGTGTAAATATTGCTTGCCTGATGGCAATCATCGCAGGGACTTGCGCAACGCACGCGCAAACCTATCAAATTGGACCTGAAACATCCACGCCATCGCAGAATCAACCGAGTAAAGCGCAGCAGCCCAATCTTGGATGGGGTTCGAATATTGAGAATGCGCGCCTTGCCCGCGCAGCGCAACAGGCTCTTCAACGCGGCGAACGTGCTCAAGCATTAGACTACGCTCAGAGTGCATCGCAGTCGGCTCCGAACGATCCGCAACTGTGGTTCCTGCTCGGGTACGCTGCACGTCTCAATGCGAAGTACCAACTATCCATAGACGCATATTCGCATGGCCTAAAGCTCAGCCCCTCTTCCCTCGACGGGCTTTCGGGCCTCGCCCAAACCTACAGCGCAATGGGACGAAATGATGACGCAGTGCGCCTTCTCAAGCAGGTTCTTGCCGCTGATCCCAAACGCGCAAATGATGCTCTGGTGCTTGGCGATCTCGATATGCGGGCCGGTGATTACAACTCCGCGCTCGATGCGCTCGGCCGCGCAGAACGTTATCACCCTGACGCGCGATCGGAACTGCTGATGGCCGTTTGCTACGAGCATGAAAAGAAGCTGGACCGGGCAAATGAATACCTTGAGGCTGCTAAGAAACGAGCACCCGACAATCCCGAGGTCCAGCGATCTTTAGCCGGATTCTTCCGGGAAAGCGGTAAATATCCCGAGGCGATTGCGGCTCTAAAGTCCATACGACATCCTAAACCTGACATAACCGCGGAGCTTGCATTTACCTATCAACTCGACGGCAAGCTCGACGAATCCGCTCGCTTGTATGGGCAAGCAGCGGACGAGGCGCCGAAAGACATGCCTCTTCAGTTATCAGCCGCTCAAGCTCAGGTTGCAGCCGGCTCGATTGACCAGGCTGAGCCGTTTCTGAAGCGCGCTGCAGAAATCGACGCGAACTATTACAGCCTCCACGCAATTCGCGGAGAGATCGCCCGCGCTCAGAATCACGATGCTGTTGCTGTGCACGAGTACAACATGGCGATTGCGAGCCTGCCCGCGGAACCTGCCGAAGGCCCTCTCTATGGGATTGAGCTCCACATGGAGCTGTCGGCACTATATCGCGCGCAACGAGACGACCAGGCGGCGAAGCATCAGGTTGAGATATCACAAGAGCAGATCGGCAAGATCAGTGAGCAGGGTCCGAGCCGCGCGCCGTTCCTCCGTCTTCGCGCTCAAATCAAATTGGCATCGGGCGATTTCGATGGTGCACTTGCGGATGTGAAAGGCGCCCTATCGATCGATGCTCATGATCCCAATGGGCTCCAGCTCAATGGCGATGTCTTGATGAAGCTCGGACGTCCTGAAGAGGCAATTGCGACTTACAAGAAGATCCTCGCAATTGATTCTGGGAATCGATTTGCGCTGACCTCTCTTGGTTATGCATCTCGCGCTGCGGGTCGCGACGCCGACGCCGAGAAGTACTTCCAGCGTCTTGCCCAGGTCGACCCCAACCTATTCGTCCCATATCTCGCACTTGGTGATTTGTATACTGCTCGCCGCCGTTTCACACTCGCCGAGGAATCTTACGCGAAGGCGTACGAACTGGCTCCGAAGAATGCTCTTGTTGTAGCCGGCGGAATGAATGCAGCGATTGAAGCTCATAATCTTGCCCTCGCGGGAAAATGGCTAGACCGCGCCACGCCCGAAATGTCCTACGAGCCGCTCCTACTCCGCGAAGAGGAGCGCTATCTGACATTCAAAGGCGACTACCAGCAATCGGAGCAAATCGGCCAGCAAGCTTTGAAAGCGATGCCGCGCGACCGCGATGTCGTGGTCTATCTTGGCTACGATCTGCTTAATCTTGGAAAGTGGGATGAATTACAGGCTCTCACACGCCAGTATGAGAATGTTCTTCCCCGGGAGCCCGATATTCCTCTTCTGTTGGGCTATGTTCACAAACACCAGAATCAGTCTGAAGAAGCTGAGCAGGACTTCACCGAAACGCTCAAACGCGATCCCAATGTCGTCACGGCGTATGTCAACCGCGGCTATATGCTGAACGACTTACACAAGCCTGACGCAGCCGCGTCCGACTTTGAGGCGGCGTTGAAAAGAGATCCCAAAGATGGCGAGGCTCAGTTGGGGCTCGCGTATGCCGACCTCGACCTCCACAAGCCTTCCGCAGCCATTCGCCACGCCGACCTGGCGGAACAGGTGATGGGTAACTCAAAGAATGTCCATGTTATTCGCGCGACGGCATACGGTCGGGAAGACATGCTGGCCAAGGCGGCCGACGAATACAAAGCCGCTCTAGCCTTCACACCGGATGATCCGGCGCTTCATCTTGGGCTCGCCAACATCCTGTTTTCAGCACGGCGCTACCATGAAGCGATTGGCGAATTGCAGACAGCAGAACGTTATTCACCCAGGGATCCCGGCATCTCCGCGATGCTGGCGCGTTCCTACGCAGACCTTGGCGATCGCGATCAGACATTTCATTATGTTCAACTCGCTGAACAGCAGGCGCAGTCTGCGCCGCCGCCGCAGGGACCGTTTGGGGAATCAATACAGGGCGCAACGTTCGTCTCAACCGGAGAAGCGCTGGGCACACTTGGCGAACAAAAGGCCGCAATGGATCGCTTCCGCAAGGCACTGGAGATTCCGCAGAGCGACCGTGTCAGCGTGCGACTCGCCATTGCGCAGACCATGGCACAGCAAGGACACGACGACGACGCGCAGAGAGAAGTTGCACTTGCTCTGATGGAATCCGCAGCCGGCGACTCATTGCCTCCCAGTGGCGGCCAATACATCGAGGCTGCCGACATCTTCCGTTCGATACACGACTATCGGTTGTCGCAGACTTACATACAACATGCACGATCTTCCGGGGCACCCGACACCCAGGTTCGTATCGGCCTTGCAAACAACTACCTTGCTCTTGGAGAAACAACTAAGGCCAATGCCGAACTTGCAGCCATCAAGGTCGAAGCTGACGGCGCTCCCGATTACGAGTACCTCCTTGCCCAGGCGAACGTCTACCGTCAGGAGCACCACAACGTGCAGGCTCTTACATCGTTCGCACAAGCAGCGGATGCCGAGGGTGAAGAGCAGACCGCGACAACTAGCCTGCTTGAGGCTGGCGCGAATGAAGGTTTGCGCGTCACCCCCAAGGTCAGTGTGCTCTCCGACTTCGTGATGGAGCCTGTGTTTGAAGATTCAACAGTTTATGTACTTGACTCGAAACTTGACGCACCGTTCGCCGTTCCGCCCTCCGATACTTCCCTGCTTCCCCCGCCCCGCTCTTCCCTGCAGACTCAATTGACGAATGCCTTCCATCTCCACCTTGGAAGACTTCCCGATCCGGGCGGATTTTTTCAAGTGCGCAACCAGCGCGGAGATATCTCGATTCCCGCTACAAATTCAATCGAGAATCGTGACACCACCGATTACACGTTGAATTTTGGGCTCAATCCGACGGTCCATCTTGGGGCAAACGTTGTAAGTTTCAGCGGCGGCATCCAGACGACTATTCGTCGCGATTCCCTGGTTCCGGCGCAGCTGAATCAAAACCTCTTTCGACTGTTCATTTACATGGACACCAGTTCCTTTTTCAACGCGATCTCGGCCACGGGATTCCTCATCCGCGAAAGCGGCCCATTTACTGAGATCAACGAACATTCGCGTGGGCTCACGGGCGCACTTAATTTCCGCGTCGGATCTCCCTGGGGCAAGACTGCTCTGCTCACTGGATGGGGGGCCAACGACCAGCTTTTCACTCCTGTGAATTACGAAGACTACTACACGTCGAGCTACATCGGTCTGGAACACAGGTTCTCTGAACGTCTTCTTGTCCGGGGCATGGTTGAAGATATTCGCGCGTGGCGTGTGGTCGGAGGAGCCTATGCAATCGCGCAGAATGTGCGGCCCGCCGCATCAGTCGACTTCTCTCCAAGGCGGAACTGGGATATCCAGGCTTCAACCGCATTCTCAAGCGTGCGGAACTATCACGTCTATGATGCAACTCAAAACGGCTTCTCAATTTCCTACGCGCATCCATTTCGACGGAAATTCCACGACGACTCCGGGGCAGTTGTTTTGCAATACCCCATTCGCTTCGCGGCCGGCTTGCAGCAGGAGACGTTCTTCAATTTCAGTAGTGGTCAGAATCAGCAGTTGAGGCCTTTTATTCAGATCAGCATCTTCTAGGGGCATTATTGAATGAAAATCTGTCTCGTAGCGACGTTTCCGCCGAGCGGGAGGCAGTTGAACGAATATGCCTTCCACATCGCAAGGGAACTTAATAATACCCCGGACATCGAACTAACCATCCTGGGCGATGAGTTGACCAGCTATGAGTTCGCGACGGACGAGAATGGAGATCCGCTTAGGATCGATCCAAAAACTGAACTGCCCGGGTTCAACGTTATCCGCTGCTGGAGATTCGGCTCGCTGTCAACACCATGGCGGCTTCTCAATATGATCCGGAAGTTAAAGCCAGACGTCGTATGGTTCAACCTGGTCTTCTCGAGTTTTGCAACTCCTGAGAATCCGCTTGCCGCATTTGCCGGTCTCTCCGCACCTGCCTTGGTGCGCTCTGCCGGTTTTTACACGCACATCACATTGCATCACATCATCGAACATGTGGACTTTGCTGCCGCGGGCGTGCGACGCGAGCGTCTATATCGCATGGGCACCAACATCGCGACGCGCGCACTGCTCCGCGCCAATTCCGTATCGGTGCTGCTCCCCGGTTACCGTGAAACACTGTTGACGAAGTATTCCGCACAAAACGTTTTGCTCGGCACTCACGGCACGTTCGCATCTACGCCAACTCCGCCGGACTTCAGTAAGCGCGGCAACCCATGCCAGCGCATCCTTGCCATCGGACACTGGGGCACTTACAAGCGCCTGGAAACTTTGATGGCGGCATTTCCCCTTGTTCTTGAGAAAGTCCCGAATGCAAGACTTGTCATCGCCGGCGCTAATCATCACACGCGAGCAGGATACTGGGAATCCGTCCGTGACGCCCAACCGCCCGAACTCCCGATCGAGTTTCGCGGCTACGTCGCAGAAGATGAAATCCCAGAGCTCTTCCAATCCGCATCGGCACTGGTACTGCCGTATGATTCGGCAACCGGCTCAAGCGGTCCGGCGCATCAGGCGTGCGAATATGGTGTGCCCATAGTCTGCGCAGACATCCCAGATTTTCAAGGAATGGTCACCGACGAAGGGATGGCGGTGCGCTTTTACAACGTCGGCAACGCAAGTCATCTCGCAGAACAACTCGTTCGCATTTTGCGATCCCCCGAGTTGCAACGGACCATGTCAGAGCAAAACTTCTCAGCGGGAATTCAGATGACGATGACCAGCGTCATTCGCAGTTACCTGCGGTGGTTTCGGCTTCACCAAGTCAAACAAGCCATATTGAAGGACGGTGCCCTCACGCGTCCGCGTTTTTTGTGGCGTAAAGCGGTTCAATCAAACGGACTAATTCCTGGATGCAGTTTACGGACAGCGCTTCAATCTCAACATGAAGACGAAGCAGTTTCTCGGCTGCTTACAGAGGAAAGAGATGATTATCCATTAATCGAGCTGTCAGATTCTTGTGGCGCCGGCGGTGCAAATGCCTCGAAGCAACTTGAACATTAAAGCTACCCTGCAACGCCATCCCGGAGCATCCGTTAACAAAATATGGCCATCCAACATGATGCAGAGTTATTGATGGCGGGCAAACGATAAATCGAGGGGTCTTGCCGCCACCCGCGCACTGCAGTGAAATGACGGCACAAGCGAGAGGTGTTCCCGCGTCCGCCGGACAAATGCGATTTCTTTAATCTCATCGGTGCATTTCGCAGACGCACATCCCAAGGGAACAAGGAGAGTACCTTGCCAACAGAGAACGTGCACAGCCAAGTTTCTCGTCTACTTCTCGGCTCCTCATTTGCTCTGCTCTGCTTTTTCTTTTCCGGTTGCGCGCTCTTCGTTGGAAGCAATGCTCTCCAGAAACCGACAATCACGATAAGTGCAAGCCCCGCATCCATTACGACTGGGCAGACAGCCGAGCTCACTGTGATTGCGACCAATGCTACTCAAGTGACCCTTACCGGCAGCGACGGATCCACATACAGTCTTGGTCCGGCAGGTGGCACGCAGTCCGTGAAGCCTGTTGCAACTGCAACCTACACCGCGACTGCCACAAACAGCAAGGGCAATGCGGCTGCAACAGCCACCGTTACAGTTTCAGCAGTCCAGGCGACGGTAACTATTACCGCAAATCCATCAACCATAACGAGCGGTTCCGCATCCACCCTCACCGTCACAGCGACTAATGCAACGCAGGTGACAATAACCGGCACGGATGGTAGTTCCTACAACCTTCAACCTACCGGAGGTACGCAATCCGTTAGCCCGACCGCAACCACGACGTACACCGCGACCGCTACTGCCGGGGCCGGCAATGTGACAGCGACTGTGACCATCACTGTGGAACCAGCGGCTACGCTTCAGTCAATCAAGCATGTAATATTCATGCTGCAAGAGAACCATACCTTCGACAATTACTTCGGGATGCTCAATCCTTATCGCAAAGCCAACGGCTGGAATATCGGGGACGACGGTGTGGACTACGAAGTGGACGGCATTGACGATAAACTGGGCTCCATCAGTAACGTTGATGACGAAGGTGCTTCATTTCCACTTTTCAAGTTCACCAGCACCTGCATCGACGATGAAAGCTCCGATTGGCTCGCTAGCTACGGCGACGTCAACCGATACGATTTCTTAACAACGCGTCCGATTCTAATGGACGGATTCGTCCACGATGCTGAAGGCTATGCGAAGAGCTGTGCCGCATCGGGGGCAATCTGCTCCGGCAACTTTACTGATCTCACCGGCCAACGCGCCATGGGCTATTACGATCAGGGTTTTCTCAACTACTACTACTACATGGCCTCGCAGTTTGCTGTCTCCGATCGATGGTTCTCCCCCGTCTCGAGCAAAAGCATAGACAACAGAATTGCGACGTTTTCAGGGGGGACCACGCAAGGTCTGGTGAAAGATCCTGGCAGCGACGATCATCTTCCGCAACTGACTCTTCCGAATATTTTCCAGGAACTCCAGCAGGCGAATGTTTCCTGGAAGATCTATTACACGGTCACGCAGGGTCTTTGCACTGCAAGCAACGACGAATGTGACAGCTCCGCGAGCGCTGAATTTCCCGCCACTGATTTTGATACATTTAGCTACTCGACCCAATTCTTGTATGAGAATCCGACGGGGGCCGCGTGCACTCCGCCATTGCAGCCGTCCAGCGTCGTCGGCGACTCCACAGATTCGTTTTGTATCGACACGAATCACATCGCGCCGATATCTACTTACTTTACCGATCTCACCAACGGTACCTTGCCGAGTTTTGCGTTCATCGAAGCCGGTTACGGCAATAGCGATGAACATCCCGGCTCCGGCCAATCGATTCTGATTGGGCAGGCTCAGGTGGCAAACATCATCAACTCATTTATGGCGAGCCCTTCTTGGAGTGATTCGGTCTTCTTCCTAAGTTACGACGAGGGCGGCGGTCCGTATGATCACGTGCCACCAGTACCGGGGCATTCCAACGACTTTACCGACACGAGTCTTGGGTCGATTGCTGATATTTCGCAGATTGCGGTCAATCCCGATCAGTACAATCCGTGCGTACCGAGCGGGGGGACGCCGACGATCCACTGCGATCTTTCGCCTACCGATCCTGGCGCCAACGCTGGAGATGCACCTGCCGCTCAAGGCTTTGCTGCACAGTTAGGCTTCCGGTTGCCCAACATTATTGTTTCCCCATTTACGCGAAAACATTACGTGTCCCACACCCCGATGGATCACACCGCAGTCATCAAATTTGTCGAAAACCGATTCATCGGCAGTTCCGCTCACCTGACTTCCCGCGATGCCGCACAGCCAAATCTGCTGGACTTCTTCGACTTTAACAAGGTTCCGTGGTCGACGCCGCCTACGCCACCCGCTCCGGTTTCTGACGGTTCGTTCGCGAGCGACCCATGCACGCCGACGAGCTTCGCGCCGGCCAGCTCAGGCACACAGACAGGCGCTTCCCGACAATGAGATGCCCTATTCCTTGCACGGCATGAAGACGTTAATATGCAGCCACGTCGTGCGCGACGTAGTGGCTTCCGTCATATTCGGCCGCGACGCGAACGCGCTGTCCTGTATGCACGTTGGGAAACGTGCTCATAGTGCTTGAATTGAATTCGATCTGATAGCTCTGATCGTCTCTTGGATCAACTACCACCATCGAACCCGCATGCATGTCGAGTGCGATTAGATTCCCGGTGAATACGAATTGTGATCCTGGCGTGGCAAGTAACGTGATGTCGGTCGCATCCCCTCGGCCTTTTCCGTCGGGCTCAAACTGAATCGACACCAGTGCGCCTCTTTGCAGGTCGGAAGGCCCAGACTGCGTAGAACTAAAACTTCCCTGTCCTTTGCGCGAGAACTTCGTGTCGCTCGAAACGGTCACTCGGATTGGCTCTCCTCCCTGTCCGCCGATGAGCTCAAGATCTCCAGTGGTCTGGTTATAGCTGAGAACTTCGCCTCGGTAATCCCCCCGCTGCGCCTGCGACAAAATATGCACGCTGATAGCAAATACCGATGTTCCATCCAGAATGGTTTGAATCGAAGCATGTTCGCTTGGTCGAAGGTCGCGCAGCGAGATTCTCTTGCCGTCAACAAAGACTTGTGTCCGCTCGTCGAACAGGATCTTCATCGGTTTCTCGCCAAACATTCCCAGAGTGAAGCGATCCAGCACCGGATCAACGTCACGGATTGCACCGCCAAGAATCGTGCTCTTCCCGCGCGGCAGAGCCGGGATCGCCGACGAGTCATTCGATGCGTTTGCCGCCGTCCAATCTGATTCAAGCACCGCAACCTTCGCCGTCGCCTGCGCATTTAGAGCCAAGTGAGACGAAAGGGCAAGCGTACCGACTAGGGCAAAGCCAAGAATTCGTTTCATATTCCTGCACCTGTATTTATCTCGATTTGTCAGACAACCAATTGGATGAGGATTAACTGCAATTCGATGGTCGCGCGCGCGATTTCGTTATCCCGATAGAGCAACACCAATCCCAATTGGGCATCTAAATAAGTGTGCAAGTTTGCCCTATCTTGTCATGGGGCTTGAACTCACAAAAGCGGGAGCGCGGGTTGACACACGGATATCTAAAACTAATTGCATGCGCTGCGTTCATCGCTGGTCCAACCCTCTCTTCTCTCGCCAGGGCGAGTGATGAAACGGTAATTAAGATTCCGAGAAGTAGCGAGTTAACTCCAGTGCAACGCCTTAACCGGCAAGGCGTCGAAGCTGTGAAGAAATATGACTACAGGCGTGCCGAGTCCCTTTTTTACAAAGCCTATCTCTATGATCCGGCCGACCCTTTCACCCTGAATAATCTTGGCTACGTGTCAGAGCTCGAAGGGGATCTTGATCGCGCAAATAAATTCTATGCGCTGGCCACCGAGCAAGGATCAAACGCGAGCATTGATCTGAGCAATGTGGAACACCTGCGCGGCAAGCCGATGCGTGATGCATTGATCAACCTGCAAGACGCGCCGATGCGTATCAATCGGACAAACATTCAAGCAATACGATTGCTGGCCCAGAATCGCGGTTTCGAAGCCGTCGCACTCCTTAGGCAGATTCTTCCACTCGACCCGCGTAACGCCTTCACGCTTAATAATCTCGGTGTTGCCAGCGAGGCGATAGGTGATATTGACACCGCGCTTCGCTATTACCGTGCAGCCGCCGCATCCAATTCCTCCGAGCCTGCCGCGGTTACGCTCGATCAGACATGGCGCGGGAAATCAATCAGCGAGATGGCGGCTGCAAGTGCGAATCGTCTTGAAAGTCGAGTCCGTAATGCTGGTCCTGTGGAAGCCCAGGCAGAGATGTTTACGATCCGCGGCGTGTTCGCAGTTAACCAGAACGACTGGGCGTCGGCTCGCGAAGACTTTCTTCGCGCCTATTCACTTGATCCAAGCAGCGCATTCACGCTGAATAATCGCGGTTATGTAGCCGAAAAAGACGGTGATTTGGAGACAGCCCAGTTCTACTACGAGAAAGCTCAGAAAGCCGATAACGCAGGTGCTCGGGTTGGATTTGCAACTCAACTTTCTGCCGAGGGAAAGAGTCTGGGCGTGGTCGCAACGGGCAGTAACGAGAAAGTCGACAACGCACTCGAAGTCTACAGTCAGCAGAGGCGGCGGGAAACGGGCCCTGTCGAGCTGACCCCACGCGGCGATTCCACTACTCCAAGCCGGCCGAACGAATTGCAGAAGCCTGCGCCGGCGCCCTCAACTCAACAGCAACAAGTGCCGCAACCGTAATCGAGCCCCTTTTCTGGATGACCCGATGTCCAAGCTAGTCGTCGCCTATAAATCGCTGAATCGCCTCTCGCGTCTTCTACTTCCTCCACAGGTGGCGAATTCTCCTCACGCAGCGAATTTCGCTGAGCGGGAGAAAGACATTCTCCAGTTGACACGATCTGACTTCAACAGCCTCGTTGCCCTGGCTGAAACGAACCACGTTTTGGTACGCGGGATTGGAGTCTGCAGGGAGATTGCTCATCAGGCAAAGGACGAGATTCGGACGTCATGGGCAGATGCCTGCCTTTCCGCTGAGAAATCTCGGATCGGTACGGCGCTCTCGTATCTATCAAAGATCTGCGCTGCGTTCACCCAGCATCAACTTCCCGTTGTTGTCATCAAGTCTCTGGATCATTGGCCTGATCTTGGAAGTGATCTCGACATGTACACACCGGCAAAGCCCGATGATGTGATCCGGCTGATGGAAGAAGAGTTTGGTGCGCGCATTGCACCCCGCAGTTGGGGCGATCGGCTCGCCTGCAAATGGAACTTCATCGTTCCGGGGTTGCCTGAGCTAGTCGAAATCCACATTGGACGGCTTGGCCAGACCGGAGAACAGTTCGCCATCGCGCATTCCCTTATCGAGCGGACACGCTACATCACCGTGGGCAAGCTGCAGTTTCGAGTGCCATCGATCTCCGATCGGCTGATGATCTCGACATTGCAACGCATGTACCGCCACTTCTATTTCCGTCTGTGCGACATCATCGACAGCTCGCTCCTTGTTGAAAGCGGAAGCGTCGATTACGAAGACCTGCATGCTGCGGCAATGAAAGCCGGAATTTGGGAGGGCGTGGCCACATATCTCGCGATTGTCTCCGATTATGTTTGTCGCTATCGAGGAGTGGCGCTCGATATTCCTTCGTGGGTGATGACATCGGCCCGCTTTAGCGGAAAGGATGTCTACTTTGCCAAGGATTTCTTGCGAGTCCCCATCTTGCCGCAATCGGCGATGCTCTACGGATCGCAATTAGCGAGTGTAATTCGGCGGCGCCAACTGCATAGCGGCGCACGTTTGAGTCTGTTGCCGTGGCTCGCTACCGCGGCACTTGTAGGACAAAAGCTCACTGGAAGCGACAAGGGAATCTGGTGAATAGTTTCTAACCTCGGGCAGATAAGTGCCGGAGAAGTGAGGTCGTTTCAACGGGAGCCAATCTTTGGTTCGACTGACCAGGAGAGGGGAGGCCGAAAATCTCATAATTCGGCAGATAAATTATTATGGGTGACTTTGAACCAAGAACAAGAAGATCGGGGTCAAAAATAAGACCGTTCTTCAGCAGCTTTGGAGGCGGGTTTCGCCAGGATTATTCTTACAATTCTTCGTCTCTCGCCGTGGACTTTCAGGATTGCGATGCTGACGAGGCACACCCTCTCTACCTTGTGAATACGCGTCCCGATCCGGACCTTGCTGAGTTCTTGGGAGTGCCGACTTTTGGCAATCTCGACGCGGCTCTCAACCAGCGGAGCCCGCAATCGCGTATCATTTCGGCCATTGTTCATACTGGTTTGATCGGGCTTGTACTCTGGCTTGGCATGCACATTCGCCCGGTTATTGCCCCAGCTATGGCCGTAACCCACGTTGACTTCAAACTCTACGCACCTGCTCCACCTCCACCGAAGGTTCTGCCCGTGGCGCCCAAGATGGGCGGCGGTGGTGGTGGTGGTGCGCACCAACCCATCGAACCAACGAGAGGCAGGGCACCGCAAGTTGCGGAGGTACAGTTGAACGCGCCGCAACTGCTGAGGCTCGATCATCCCAAGCTCGCGGCTGAACCGACAACTCCAGTGAAGATTCCCGACGATCCCAAGATGCTGAACCTTGGCGCTACCGACTCGCCTCAGATCAAACTTGCGTCGCAGGGCAGTGGCAGCGGTTCTGGATTTGGCCATGGGCTGGGCGGCGGTCTCGGTGCCGGTCACGGCATCGGATCCGGTCCTGGAAGCGGAGGCGGCTATGGCGGCGGCTTGATGAGTGTTGGCGGCGGTGTGAGTGCTCCCGTCGTCATTCATTCGGTGCAACCGGAATTCTCGGAGGAAGCGCGCCAAGCCGG
>Ga0210386_10002444_pt1 | contig 16038 bp, 13 predicted proteins | sample IncBWH32OmetaG_FD_160091 | JGI IMG/M metagenome (GOLD analysis project Ga0210386, IMG submission 160091) | Forest soil microbial communities from Barre Woods Harvard Forest LTER site, Petersham, Massachusetts, United States - Inc-BW-H-32-O ... | reverse complement strand
ACTGTTGTATATGGCTTAATGGATCAGAACGATGCCACCCACTATATCCGCATTAACAAAGCCTATGAAGGCGTTGGCAATGCGTATACAATGGCACAGGTGTATGACTCTATCTATTACCCTGCAAACCAGATAAGCGTACAATTGCAAGATGTTAATAGCAATGGTAATGTGGTACAAACCATTACATTGGTTGCAGATTCATCTATACCCGTTCCTGCCGGCACATTTTCATATCCTAAGCAAATACTATACAAAACCAACGCTGCGCTTAATATTAATGATACGTACAACCTAATTGTTACTAATAACCATACACACCAGGTTTTAACCGGTTCTACTACACTTTTACAAGATGCTACTTTTAGTAGCACTGTAATAGGGCCTCCTTATTTCTTTTTTAACTTCAGCAATCAATATCCAACTACAATAGGATGGACAAGTACCGTTAACGCAAGAATTTACCAGTTGACATTCCGGTTCTTCTATAGTGAGCAAACGGGTTCAGGGAAATCTGAAAAATCTATTGATTGGGTATTTGCAACTCAAACTTCGCCTACTATTGACGGAGGTTTCCCAATGGGATATAATATAACGGGATACCAGTTCATTCAAATGGCTAATTCAATGATACCGGTTGAAGCCGGCGTTCAAAGGACTGCGGATTCATTGCGTTTGATCTTCACCAGCGGATCTGATGATTTTAATACATACATTCAACTAAGCCAGCCTTCACTTGGTATTGACCAGGACCCGCCTTCTTTTTCAGATGTAAAAAATGGAATAGGTATATATACAAGTCGTCATACTCAAACATTAACGAAGCAATTGGACCCATCATTAGTTGATTCATTAATAGCTGACAAGCAATTAAATTTTGTTCCTTAACCTTCCCTATCAAATCACAGCATACCTGAATGGCTGAGATGGACAAAAAAGAGATATCGGCATTGATCAGCCTGTTGGATGATCCGGATGAAAAAATATTCGGCTCAATAAAAGGTAAATTGTTGGATATTGGCGAAATAGTGATACCTGTGCTTGAAGATGCATGGGAATCTTCGTTCAGCCCTCTTTTACAATCGCGGATTGAAAACATTATTCATCGTATTCAATTCGAAAAAATACTGGAATCGCTTACTGAGTGGAAGCAAAACAATTCTGATAATTTATGGATGGGTGTTCTACTCATTGCCCGTTATCAGTATCCCGATCTGAAAGAAGAAAAACTGGAGAAGCAGATACAACTTATAAAGCAGGATGTTTGGCTTGAACTAAATGAAAACCTGACCGCGCTTGAAAAAGTAAGGGTAATAAATCATATTTTATTTGATGTTCACCGTTTCAGTGGAAATACTGAAAATTATAATGCTCCCGAAAATTCGTACATCAATAAAGTTCTTGAAAATAAAAAAGGGAACCCCCTTACATTGGCTATAATATACCTTGTAATAGCTAATCAATTACAAATGCCTATATATGGAGTTAACCTGCCACAACACTTTGTAATGGCTTATGTAGATGAAAATGATCTTTCAGATAACGAATGGGAAGACAAGATACTTTTTTATATTAACCCATTTAGTAAAGGTGCTGTATTCAGCCGCAGGGAAATTGATATGTTTTTAAAACAACTAAATCTTTCTCCTGAGAAAATGTACTATACACCTTGTTCTAACAGCAATATTATAGAGCGACTTATACGCAACCTGGTATCGGCCTATAATAAACTCGGCCACCCTGATAAGGTAGCCGAGCTTGAAGAAATGTTAAGTTTACTTGAAAAATAATTTTTTTTATTTTATCAGCATTTTACCTGCTGAAATAAAGTCTCCTTCTTCTGAAAGTACTTTGTATAAATACATACCTGATGATCGGCCTTCCATATTTATAGTATTGTTTCCATTGTTCAGTTCACCCGTATATACTTGCTCACCAATCATATTATATACTTCTAGCCTACCCTTATCGGCACCCAGTTTTACGTTAAATACGCCGTTACTCGGGTTAGGAAATACACTGGCACTATAATTATCAACTATTTGATCTACACCAGTTGGGCTGTAAAAGTGTATATCAATAACCGAGTGAAGTTCCATATTATTAGGAGACGCACCAGACTGACCATGTGGCGGATCGTAAAATGAAACCCCAGTTATACTTACCTTGGGAACATTAACACTTGTATTAATTATAGTACCCAAATTCTTTATAGCCCATTCGCGACACAAAATAAAAGCAGCCTTTTGCGGAGAGGCAGCAACCGATGAACAACCTGGATCAGGTATTTCGGCTACCATAGTATTACTACTTCCATCAGTTATTACCAAATGACAATCACTATCCGATTCAGGCCTGTATTCTTTAATAGTTACAATAACTGTGTATACAGAATCTTCTTGGGGCTGAATTTTTGGATTACTCGAAGTTGGTGTTACAGTTGGTAAGCCAACAAGGTGAGTTACACTTGTAGGGTGCGGATGTGCAAAATCTATACTTCCTGCATCTGCATCAGTAAATACCTTTTCACTCCATCTTTCGGTTCCTCCACAACTTGAAGATAGTGGCTCATCATCATCTCCGTCCCCTACGTCAAGCTTAGCCTGAGTATGTGCTGATTGAAGTGATGTAATTGCAACAGCGACACTAGCGCCAACCACTAGCAACATTAATGAACCAACCTTTTTGAGTTTTGAAAGAGAGGTAAACTTCTTCATATATCGCTTTTTAGCCCAAGGGGAGAATGGGAGTTATTATTAAATCAAAGGTATGAATCAGCAATTTAAAAAGCAAACATTCACAACATAAAATGAAACAGATTAACACTAAAGCGTTAATAGTGAGTTAAATAAATTTCATTTATTACTATTCTATTAACATAAGAATAAAAAAAGGGCGTGAAATACTTATTCCACGCCCTTCACAAGAAAACTAAACCCATCAGGAAACCTTTATTTCCTTAATAGATTGCTTTGCCTCTTCCTGTTTTTTAGGAAGTTCAATGTTAAGGATTCCATTTTCATAACTTGCTTTAATGTTTTCCACCTGAACATTTTCCGGCAAGGTAAAACTTCTGGAAAATGAACCGTAACGAAACTCTCTTCTGGTAAAGGTTCTTCCTTCTTCCTTGCTCTCATTTTTATGTTCGCAAGAAATACGCAGGGTTCCATCGTGTGCTTCCAGCTTAAAATCTTCTTTTTTTAAGCCCGGTGCGGAAACTTCTACATTAAAACCCTCAGCTTTTTCTGAAATATTAACTGCGGGTACAAATGCTGCATTACCTCCGGCGTTCCCGGTAAAGAACTCATCGAACATTGAATAAGGCCATGAATAGATCTCATTTCTATTACCTAAGCCATTTGGTTTTGACCATTTAATAAGTGTCATATAAATTGTTTTTAATTGTTATTATTTAATTTAACACTCTACTAACATCAAAGCCCATGCCAGCCATTTTTGCATGACATAATGACATATTTCATTTCACACTTATGTTTTCCCTAACTTTGCAAATAATATGAATAAGGTAAGTGGTAAAATATTTGATGTAAAGCTATTCAAGCGTATATTGGAATATGCCCGCCCCTATTGGCTAATAGCTTGGTTTTCGCTCGGGTGTATAATACTGCTTGCCGTTGCCACAGCTTATGGTCCACTATTAACGAAAAAAGCCATTAATATTGATATAGGGAAGAACCATGATATTCATGCTCTTTTAATTACAGCACTCCTTTGGTTTTCGCTGCTTATTTTAAGAGGGGTATTTCAATTCATGACTAATTATTCAACCAATTTGTTAGGTCAAAAAATAATAAAGGATATGCGAATTAATCTATATACGCATGTTCTGAACCTTCGTTTGCAGTTTTTTGACCAAACACCTATCGGCATGCTTATTACCCGTGTAACTTCAGACATGGAGGTTATAGAAGATGTGTTTTCTGAAGGAATTATCACCATCCTTAGCCAGTTACTTATGTTGGTGCTGGTAATAGGTGTAATGATATATATTAACTGGAAACTTGCATTGCTAAGCCTGAGTGTAATTCCGGTTTTACTTTTTGCAACGTATTTGTTTCAAAAGGCTACCCGCGAGTCATTTCAGGAAGTAAGGGTACAGGTTGCCAAGCTTAATTCCTTCGTACAAGAGCATATTACCGGGATGAATATTGTACAGATATTCAATCGTGAGCAAATTGAGTTCGATAGGTTCAAGCAAATAAATAACGATCATAAAATTGCCAACATACGTTCAATATGGTACTACTCCATCTTTTTCCCGGTAGTAGATATTCTTTCTCAAATATCTATAGCACTGGTAGTGTGGTATGCTGGTAAAGGAATTTTATACGGTATTTCAAGCCCTGGTGAAATTATAGCTTTCATGCAGTTCTTAAACCTATTGTTTGTCCCTATCAGGCAAATGTCTGACAAAATAAACACTCTGCAAATGGGCGTTGTTAGCGCCGAACGTATATTTAAGGTTTTTGATACCCAAACCTTTATTGATGATACAGGTAAAATAGAATCGGCAAAAATGGAAGGGAATATAGCATTCAATAATGTATGGTTTGCTTATAACGATGAAAACTGGGTACTAAAGGATGTTTCATTTAATGTAAAGAGCGGGCAAACGCTTGCTATTGTAGGTGCTACCGGTGCCGGTAAATCATCAATGATAAACATACTAGGCCGTTTTTATGATTACCAGAAAGGAAGCATTTCGATTGATGGTAAAGACCTGCGCGATTATAAGATCGACACACTCAGAAAGAACATAGCAATTGTGCTGCAGGATGTATTCCTGTTTTCAGATACTATAGCAAACAACATTACACTTTACAATAAAAGTATAACCCCGGCTCAAATGCAGTATGCTGCTGCTGTCATTGGTGCGGAAGAGTTTATTAATAGCTTACCTGAAGGGTATAATTTCAATGTTATGGAGCGAGGGGCTGTATTATCTGCCGGACAGAGGCAACTTGTATCTTTCATCAGGGCATATGTGCAAAACCCGGGCATACTTATTCTTGATGAAGCTACTTCATCAATTGACACCGAAACGGAAAGATTGATTCAACACGCAATTGAGAAACTCACTGAACATCGTACATCTATAATTATTGCACACAGGCTTGCTACTATTCAACGGGCAGATAAAATACTTGTATTAGACCATGGACAGGTAGTGGAAGAAGGTACACATCAGGAACTACTTCGTAAAGGAGGTTATTACAAAAACCTGTACGAAATACAATTTGAAAAACAGGAAAAGGTAAAAGCATAAATGGCTGCAGGATACTCCTCTACCCCACTTTACAAAAAACTAGGTATCAAACAGGGATTTTCAATTAAGCTTGTTAATCCGCCTGCAAACTATAAGGCATTAATAGGTGACATTATAGCTGATGTAACTATTACCAATAAAGGGAACCGGGTTGATTTCATTCATTTCTTTACCAATTCCGTAAAGGAGCTTGAAGAGAAATTGCCTATCTTAAAAAATGAGATTCTGAAAGATGGAATGATCTGGGTATCTTGGTATAAAAAAATGGCAAAGAAACCGACCGAACTTACAGATAATATTGTGAGAGATACCGCACTTGCAATAGGCCTTGTAGATGTAAAAGTTTGCGCAATTGACGAAGAATGGTCTGGATTAAAACTTGTTTACAGACTAAAAGACAGGTAGCTTAATTCAACTCAAACTGTAGCTTACTCAGGCTTCTGTATAAGCCATCAGGTACCTGCATCAGCTGTTCGTGATTACCAATTTCTTTAAGCTTACCTTTTTCCAATACCAATATTTTATCGGCATTGCGTATAGTCGATAACCTATGAGCAATAACAAATGAAGTACGCCCTTGCATAAGCTTATCAAGGGCTTCCTGCACCAGCCTCTCCGATTCTGAGTCTAAAGAACTGGTTGCTTCATCGAGTATTAATATAGCGGGATTACGCAGTACAGCGCGTGCAATTGCTATACGTTGCCTTTGTCCACCTGATAAAGCTATACCTCTCTCTCCTACTATAGTATTATATTTATCTGGGAAACTCATAATAAAGTCGTGAGCATTGGCTTTCTTGGCTGCTTCCATAATTTCTTCTTCAGAAGCATCGTTTTTGCCGTAAAGTATATTCTCACGTATAGTTCCTCCAAATAATAACACATCTTGTGGCACCAATGCCATTTGGCTCCTTAATTCAGTCAGGGAATATCCACGTGAGTCTTTACCATCAATCATAATAGAACCACTATTTAGATCATAAAATCTCAATAAAAGCTGGGTAATGGTTGACTTTCCTGCTCCACTGGGGCCAACTATAGCAATTGTTTCGCCCATGTTTACGGTAAAAGACAAGTCATTGATAACTTTCGTTTCTTTTCTTGATGGGTAATGAAACACCACGTTCCTGAACTCAACAACGCCTTTTATTTTTTCTGCATCTGGTATCTTATCACCGTATGTCTCACTAATATCTTCAATAGGCTCTTCCAATATATCCATCAGTCTTTCAGTAGCCCCAATAGCCCTTTGTATAGAAGCATATAGTTCGGCCACCCCGGCAAATGACGCACCAATTACGCCCGAGTATAATACAAACTTGAACATATCGCCTTTAGTAACCTGATGTAATTGTATTAATAATGAACCTTGCCATAACACTATTACAATAGAACCAAACATGCACAATATAATGAATGAGATGAAGAGTCCCCTGTAATTGCCACCCCGTATAGCTTGTTTTACAATCTCAAGTGTGCTCTTTTTATGGCGCTCAATTTCAAACCCTTCATTAGCAAATGCCTTTACCGTAGCTATTCCATGCATAGTTTCTTCTACAATAGTATTTGAAGAAGCTACCATATCCTGAGTTTGTTTAGATATTTTACGAATGAACCTGCCAAAGAACACAGCTATAACAGCTACTACAGGAACAATGGCAAGCATTATAAGCATAAGCTTAATTGAAATGTAGGCCAAAACAAAAATGCCTCCCGCTATGCTCAAAAATTGTCGTAAGAACTCAGCTATAGTAGTGGTAAACGCATCTTGTAACATGGCCACATCTGACGATATTCGGCTGGTTAACTCACCCACCCGACGCGTTGAAAAGAAGTCCATGTGCAGCCGTACAAGCCTCCCATATGTCGCCTGCCGTATGCCTGAAAGTGCTTTTTCTGTTACATTTACAAAAAGCACCACACGGCTATATGAAAAAACAGCTTGCAACACGAGTAAGCTGAAAGTAAGAATCAGGTTTGTAGTGCTCGGATTATCTACAATTTGCCCTAGCATCCATAATAAACTCAGCATGGTCGCAGTGGTAAGACCAAGGAATACCAGCCCTATAATATATGTGGTTTGATATTGCTTGAAAAACTTAGTTACCCTAAGAGCCCTTTTAAATGAAGCTTTTGAAATAGGTTTTGGCTTGTCACCATCACCGGAAAATCCAGGTCGTGCCATATGTTATATTACGAAAGAGCGGCAAAGTTACTTTAAAAAAGATTTTGTTGGTGGTTTGTAAAAAGATTGTATCTTTGCGCCTCATTTTAGAAGTCATGAAAAGAACATTTCAACCCTCTCAACGTAAAAGACGCAATAAACACGGTTTTCGCGAAAGAATGTCTACAGCTAACGGCAGAAGAGTACTTGCTGCCAGAAGAAAAAGAGGCAGAAAAAAACTTACAGTTTCTGACGAAAAGCAACATAAGAAATAGTAGCTGCTGAATGATCTGTTACCTGGTGCGCCGCACCAGTACAGTATTTCCATTAAACTCGTACTTCCAGTTAGGGCCAAATATGTCGCCAAGGTATCTTTCATAAAGATGCCTGCGGATGGATATTATGTTCTCATCTTCATCATCCTTACCAATTGCGGTAAACTCGTAGATCATCATGCGGGTATGGTATGACATGAATATCCTTATTATCTCGGATATTGTAGACATAACATCATATATTTCTCCTTTATTGGTTGCCACGTATTCTTCTCCTTTGTACTCATCGTTCACAACACCAAATACTATTGTAGCATGAAAAATATTGTCTTTCCTTCTTCCAAACCGAACCTCATACTTTGTTCCGGAATTTGTAGTAAAGTAATAAACATCGCCAGAGGGTATATTAGGTGGAACTATTGGGAAAACTATAGGCATATATTAGTGAGGTACTACGAGTAAGGGAATTAGCTGCAAATATATAAATAGAGTTTATCAACATAGCACCTGACTTATTAACTTCTACCATGTTAGTTTCATTTTTTTGCGATATAATATTATCTTTGCACACCTTATGAAAACAAGAAGTATAGTGCATGCTCCTAAGTCTTTTGTGATTTTAAGTCTGTGCATACTTCTATTATCATCCCGATATACTACCGCTCAATTGGTAGTTAACCCTGGCCAACCACAAACAATTTGCAAAGGAGATTCAGCAACTTTAGGCGGAACACCTACTGCAAGTGGCGGAACAGCTCCTTATTCATATGTATGGTTACCTTCAGCCGGTATGAATAATTCTAATGATGCTAACCCATCGGTTATCATAAACAATACCACAACATTTACCGTTACTGTAAATGATGCTGCAGGAAACAGGAAGGTTGATTCGGTTGTCATAAGCCTGAGTAATGTAGATGCTGCCAATGCAGGCCATGATACAGAAATATGCCCTTTAACAAGCGGAGCCACCCTTGGTGGCAGTGCTAACAGCAGTTCTTTCAATTATGTATGGACGCCGGCCGGTAGCGGCTTATCGTGTTATACCTGCCCCCATCCTACGGCGACACCAACTGTAACGACAACTTATTCCCTTATAGCTTCCAGTGGTGGTTGCGGAGACACCACATCGGTACTTGTAACTGTGCTGGCTTCACCAACTATTACGGTAACTTCTCCGGTTAGTGTAAAAGAAGGCTCTGAAGTAACCCTTAATGCCAGTGGTGGAGTAAAATATATGTGGATGCCTGATACATCTTCTATTATTTTTAATCCCAATACTTCAGACCCACAGGTTTTTCCAAATGTAACCACAACATTTACCGTTATAGGCATTGGTGCAGATAACTGCCCTGGAGTTAATGTAGTAGTAGTTGATGTTATACCTGACAAAGAACTTACATTTTATAATACATTTACTCCTAACGGAGATGGAATTAATGACACCTGGTTTATTGGCAATATTGATCTTTACCCGAATAATTCACTTACAATTTTTAACAGGTATGGTATACAGGTATATTATTCGCAACCATACTTTAATCAATGGGATGGAACAATACAAGGTTCAAACCTGCCAGATGCAACATATTACTATATACTCGATACCGGAGAAGGAGATAAGTATAAAGGCGCCGTTACAATTATAAGAAAGCCAAAATAACATGAAGAAGTTCAATAAAGTTTTGTTTTTTATATTGGTTTTAGCGTTTGATTGTACAAGTGGCTATGCTCAACAGTTGCCTGTCTTCACCCAATTTCCTTCTGACCTGCTTTACTTTAACCCTGCCATTGCCGGAACAAAAAGGCAGTATGATGTGCGAATTGATTACAGAGATCAATGGGTTGGTTTCCCTGATGCTCCTGTAACAGAAGGATTGAGCCTTAATTATAGATTAATGGGCGGCAAAATGGGAGTTGCATTTGATATGTATCAGGATGTAACCGGTCCGACTCAACGCAACGAATATACTGGTTGCTATGCATATCATTTAAAGCTACCAGACCTTATTATTTCTTTTGGCGTTCAGGCCAGCATGGTTGACTATATTGTAAATGGCCCGAAAATAACCATTCATCAATCTGGCGATCCGGCTATTGATCAGGCAGCAACATCAAGTGCTTTAACACCTAACGCAGGCGCCGGGTTTTATATGTACAACGATCGCTGGCAATTTGGCTTAAGTGCCGACAACCTTATTCAGGAGGATGCCAAGTTGTATAAAAAATACACTACTGCACCTGGTGACACAAGCACCAGTGGTATTGTAACCCTCATACCCCATTTTTATGGCTTTCTCGGATATAACTTCTCTGGCAATGCCAATTATGTTTGGCAAAGTTCATTATTTGCTGAACAAAGCGGTAGTACTCCCTTATATCTTGCCTATTCTTTACGCGTGCACATAAAAGAACTTTTTTATGTGGGTTTTTCCCTTCGTCTGCAAGATGCAGCCGCATTAGACCTAGGCGTTACCATTAAAAATGATTTCGAATTATGCTATTCGTATGATTTTATTACTTCTGCATTGGGCCATTACACAACAGGCTCGCATGAAATAACACTTATCTGGAGCTCTGATCACTTAGGAAAAGGAAGCGCGCACCGTGGCGACACCTTTGATACCTTCCAAAAGAAGAAGTACGGCTATATGTTCTAAACGAACTGTACTTTGCCCAACTAAATATTATTTAATGTGTGTTTATTATTTGCGCGGGTAGAACTTGCGCTGGAACAACAGGATCAATGCCACTCCTATAGTAATGGCTGAATCAGAGCAATTGAATACAGGCCTGAAGAATATAAACTCTTCACTACCCCATATAGGAAACCATTGAGGAAAATGCCCCTCCATTATCGGAAAATAGAGCATATCAACAACCTTGCCATGCAAGAAACCGGCATACCCACCACCCTGAGGAAAGAGCCTGGCTACCTCATAACTGCTATCATTGAAAATAAGCCCATAAAAAGCGCAATCAATAATGTTACCCAAAGCACCGCCAAATATCAATGCTATACTGGTAATAAGCCCCCAGTGAGCTTTTTCTTTTACTAAACGGGCAAGATACCAGCCAATACCAATTACCGCAACTATTCGGAATACACTAAGAAATATTTTACCATACTGGCCTGAAAACTGCATTCCATAAGCCATACCGTTATTTTCAGTAAAGTGAATAATGAACCATGAAGTAATCTTATACTCTTCACCCAACACAAAGTGGGTCTTAATGTAAACTTTAACGGCCTGGTCAATTAGTAGTACCAGGAAAATAATAATAAGAGGCCTTTTCACAAGTTTATTAAAAGGCGGCAAAGATACTGTTTCTCTCTATTTAGAGTCTATACAGTTTGAAATTCGTTCTGTTCTAGCTTGCGGGGATAGAACTTACGTTGAAAAATGAGGATAAGTATTACTCCAATAGTAATTGCTGAATCGGAGCAATTGAAAATATAACTGAAAAATGTAAATTCCTGATCATGCCATATCGGGAACCATGAGGGGAAGTTGCCATGAAATAATGGGCAATATATCATATCAACTACTTTACCATGCAAAAATCCTGCATAACCACCACCTTTGGGAAATAGTGTTGCAACACCACCCACACAGCTTTCATTGAATATGAGACCGTAAAATGCGCTATCGATTATATTGCCAATAGCTCCGGCAAATATCAAGGCTATGCTTGTAATAAGCCCCCAATGGGCTTTTTCCTTTACCAGGCGCATAAGGTACCACCCTATTCCAATCACAGCTGCTATTCTGAAAATGCTTAGGAATATTTTTCCATACTGGCCCGAAAATTCCATTCCATAGGCCATCCCATTATTTTCGGTGAAATGTATTATAAACCATGGCAATATCTTATATTCTTCACCCATGTAAAAATGAGTTTTAATATAGATCTTGGCTATCTGGTCAATGAGCAGGACAAGAAAAATAATAATAAGAGGTCTTTTCACAAGTTTCCGAAGAAAGACTATTACAATTGTTTTTCTTTATGAATTAAACTGCTGCTCAAGCTTGGCATCAATACTTAAGGTAGCATGAGGTACTCTTCTCAGGCGTTCTTTAGGTATTAACTTGCCGGTTGCGCGGCAAATGCCATATGTCTTATTCTCAATACGAATAAGAGCGTTCTGAAGGTTCTGGATGAATTTCTCCTGACGAAGAGCCAATTGAGCTGTTTCTTCTCTTGTTAATACATCTGATCCGTCTTCAAGCATTTTAAAGGTAGGTGATGTATCGTCGGTACCATGGTCATCGGTATGACAAAGAGTATTCTTTAAAAGGTCATAGTCCTTCTTTGCCTGATCGAGTTTATCTAATATAATTTTACGAAACTCTACTAATTCCTTTTCAGAGTAACGGTTCTTGGTATCTTCTTTACTTGCTTTAACAGGGGTTGCTTTAGCAATAACCGGAGCAACTACCTTCTTTGCTATTGGCCTTTCAACCACTTTCACTGCTTTAGGTGCAGGTTTCTTTTTCGCTTCCACTTTCTTTATCATTTTAGGCTTAGCCGCAAGTTTAGCTTTTGCTACTGGTTTTGCTTTTTTTACTACTTTTTTAGCTACTACTTTCTTAGCAGGGGCTTTCTTTACTGTTTTTTTGGCTACAACTTTCTTAGCTGTTTTATTGGCCTTTTTTACTGTTTTCTTTGCCATGTTATGGTCTTTAATTGTGTTTATTTATAAAAATAGAAGTGCTCACATTATCAGCAACTTCTACATCGATTGCTCCACCTTCGTCGATGGCTTCCACCATTTCGAGCGATGCGGCAAGCGTTTCGGCGCAAATGTAGTTAAAATTATTCTTAACAGCACTATCCACGGCTATATTCTTTTTTATCTTTAAATCTATCTTGTCCGTCACCTCAAAACTATTGTCTTTACGAAGGTTTTGAATGCGATTTATCAATTCACGTGCTATCCCCTCCTCCATTAGCTCAGGAGTAATTGTAATATCAAGTGCCACAGTCAGTTTATTGTCTGATGCTAAGTGCCAGCCTGGTATATCCTCAGATATTACTTCTACGTCACTCAGCAATAACTCAACCTCTTTTCCACCTAAATTAAGCTTATAACTGCCTTTTGACTCAATTTCCCTGATCTGCGACTGGTCGAATGCATTAATGGCATTTGCACCCTCTTTCATTAAGGGACCAAGTTTCTTTCCTAGTTCTTTAAAGTTTGGCTTTATCTTCTTAACAAGTATACCCGATGTATCGGTTATATATTCAAGGTTTTTAATATTCACCTCGGCCAAAATCAGCTTTTTAACAGCCTCTATCTGATGCTTTAGGTTTTCATCTAATATAGGTATAACAACTTTGTTAAGTGGCTGACGTACACGTATATTAACTTTCTTTCTTAAAGATAAAGTTAAAGAGCAAATACGTTGAGCCAGGTCCATTTTTTCTTCCAGGGAAGGGTTAATATCCTTCTTATTGGCAACAGGGAAATTACTATGATGTATTGATTCCACTTTTTCCCTCCCTGAGGTATTATTCAGATCGGCAAAAAGCCTTTCAGAATAAAATGGGGCTATCGGCGATATTAACTTCGCCACAGTTTCAAGGCATGTATAAAGGGTCTGAAATGCTGCAATCTTATCTTCGCTATAATCTCCTTTCCAGAAACGGCGACGGGATAAGCGTACATACCAGTTACTTAACTGGTCGCATACAAATTCTTCTATATCCCTTGCAGCACGCATTGGCTCATAGGCATCATAACTCTCCTCTACCCTTTTCACCAACGAACTGAGCACGGACAATATCCATTGATCAAGTTCGGGTCTATCAGCTACCGCAATCTCATTTTCCTTGAATGTAAATCCATCAATATTGGCATATAGGGCAAAGAATGCATATGTATTATGCAACGCGCGGAAGAACTTACGTTGTACCTCTGCAATGCCTTCTTCATCGAACTTAAGGTTATCCCATGGCTGCGCATTGCTTATCATATACCAACGCGTAGCATCCGGGCCATATTTACTCAAGGTTTCAAATGGATCGACCGCATTTCCAAGCCTCTTCGACATTTTATTGCCATGCTTATCTAATACAAGTCCATTTGACACTACATTCTTAAATGCCACTGAATCAAAAAGCATTACTGCTATTGCATGAAGAGTAAAGAACCAGCCACGTGTCTGGTCTACACCTTCAGCAATAAAGTCAGCCGGGAAGTTCTGCTTGAACACTTCTTTGTTTTCAAACGGATAGTGCCATTGCGCATACGGCATTGCACCTGAATCGAACCAAACATCTATCAGGTCAGGCTCACGGAACATTTTTTTGCCATTAGCCGATACCAGTACAATATTGTCAGCATAGGGCTTATGAAGATCTCTATGTTCAACGTCTTCCCACCTGCTCTTTTTAATATCGGCTTCTGTCATATAGCCTTTAGCTACTGACTTCTTAATTTCTTTATCAAGTTCTTCTACCGAACCAATACATAACTCTTCTGAGGAATCCTCAGTTCTCCATATTGGCAAAGGAATACCCCAAAAGCGTGAACGGGAAAGGTTCCAGTCAACCATGTTTTCAAGCCAGTTACCAAACCTACCTGTACCCGTAGCTTCCGGTTTCCAGTTTATGGTTTTATTAAGCTCTATCATCTTGTCCTTGGCAGCAGTAGTTTTTACAAACCATGAGTCAAGCGGGTAGTATATTACAGGTTGGTCTGTCCTCCAGCAATGCGGGTAGTTGTGTTCGTATTTTTCCACTTTAAATGCTCTGCCTTCCTTCTTCAACTTCAATGCTATGGCCAGGTCAGTAGATTTATCGAGGTCCTGCTGGTCTTCTTTGGTTTTAACTAATCTACCTGCAAAATCAGTTACGGCATCAACAAATTTACCTTGTTTGTTAACTAAGGTAAGGGTGCCTATTCCGTTTTGTTTTGCAACCCTGAAGTCATCAGCACCAAAACTCGGAGCTATATGCACAATACCTGTACCATCGGCTGTGGTAACAAAATCGCCAATTATGACTCTGAAACCATCTCCGCCTTCAGGCTTTGCATAAGGCAAAAGCTGCTCATAGTTTATACCGACAAGATCATTCCCGGTAAAGGTCTTCTCAACTTTAAAAGGTATTACTTTATCTCCTACTTTATAATCTTCAAGCGGAATTCCGTATGCTTTCTCTGAAAAATATTTACCAACCAACTCCTTAGCCATCACAATCTTTATGGGTTGGCCTGTGTATGGTTGAAATGTTGTTACCAGGTCGTACTCTATTTTTTTACCTACCGCTAATGCGCAGTTAGATGGAAGTGTCCATGGTGTAGTTGTCCATGCCAGAAAGAACACATCAAGCTTATCGCCTGTAAATAGTTTCTCTGACTTTTTATCATTTATTACTTTGAACTGAGCTGTAACAGTGGTGTCCTTTATATTCTTATAACAACCAGGTTGATTAAGCTCATGCGAGCTAAGGCCGGTACCCGCAGCCCATGAATAAGGCTGTATGGTATAGCCCTTATACAGCATTTTCTTTTCGTACAGCTTTTTTAACAGACTCCAAACACTCTCTATGTAGTTATTGTCAAATGTTACATAGGGATTATCCATATCAACCCAGTAACCCATTTTAAGAGTAACCTCCTCCCACTTGTCTTTATACTTCATCACCTCACGGCGGCAGGCAGCGTTATATTCCTCTACACTTATCTTTTTCCCTATATCTTCCTTGGTTATCCCCAATGACTTTTCTACGCTCAATTCTATTGGTAATCCATGAGTGTCCCAGCCACCTTTACGTTTCACCTGCTTACCTTTCAATGTTTGGTAACGGCAAAAAATATCTTTTATAGTACGGGCCATTACGTGGTGAATACCCGGCATTCCGTTTGCTGAAGGAGGACCTTCATAAAAAGTAAATGATGGAGAACCCTCACGAAGTGAAACACTCTTTTCAAACGTCTTTTCCTTATTCCATTTATCAAGTATATCCTTGCTTATAGAACTCAGGTCAAGATTTTTATATTCAGTATATTTCATATTAATGGACAGTGATTATATCGTTGCAATAACCTTCAACTCTACCGCAATGGGGGTAGGTAATGACTTTATTTCAACAGTTGTGCGGCAAGGCTGGTTTTCCTTAAAATACTCAGCATACACACGGTTATAAATGGCGAAATCAGCTTTCATATTGGTCAAGAATACCGTAACGTCAACTATTTTATTCCAGTCTGAGCCTGCTTCTTCCAATACGGCCTTAATATTTTCAAATACCGAACGGCATTGTACTTCAATATCGTATGAAACAATATTTCCTTTATCATCAAG
>Ga0210386_10002439_pt1 | contig 16046 bp, 19 predicted proteins | sample IncBWH32OmetaG_FD_160091 | JGI IMG/M metagenome (GOLD analysis project Ga0210386, IMG submission 160091) | Forest soil microbial communities from Barre Woods Harvard Forest LTER site, Petersham, Massachusetts, United States - Inc-BW-H-32-O ... | reverse complement strand
TCGCCGCCTGCAACAGAAAGTACAAAACGTTGCCGACGATTCCGTGGCCGAAGACCGCTCGGCCGATCTCGGAGAGCATCGACGGATATCCGGCAGAAAACGGAACGGAATGAGTGGCGTAGCCGAGCCAGGCCACACCGGCCAACAACAGCCCAAGAACCGTAGCCATCATGGTCAGCACCCGGCGCGCGTTAGGGCCTTCAGGCTTACGAAACAGGTTGACCGTGTTGGAGATCGCCTCGACCCCGGTCAGCGACGAGCCGCCGTTGGCGAAAGACCGCAGTATCACCAAGATGGTCGCGCCCATCACCAAGCCGCTGCCCTGGTGGATCGGCACCGCGCCGTCAAGGTGCTGCGGATCGTATACCGGCAGATTCCCGAAGACTTCACGAGCAAGGCCGACCACGATCATCAGCGTGAGCATGCCGATAAACCAGTACGTCGGCACCGCGAACGTGCGGCCCGCCTCCCGCAATCCGCGCAGGTTCGCGTAACAGAAGATGAGCACGGCGCCGACCGAGATTTCCAGGCTGTAGGGGCCCAGCACCGGTATCGCCGACGCCACCGCCACGGTGCCGGCCGCACACTGGATCGCCACGGTGACCACATAGTCGATCAACAGCGCCGCGGCCGCGATCTGCGCTATCCGCGGCCCGAAATTCTCCCTGGCCACGATGTATGAACCGCCGGCCCGGGTGTAGGCCATGACGACCTGCCGATACGACGCCGTCACCAACACCAAAATCAGCAGGATCACGCCGATCAGGGGGAGCAACAGCACAAACGCGGCCATCCCAGCAGCCGGCAGCAACTCGACCATGATCTGCTCGGGACCGTAAGCAGTCGACGAGATCGCATCCGGTGAAAGCGCCCCGAGCGCAACGCCATTCGACAACTTCTCATGCTGAAGGTCGTCGGTGATCATTGGCTTCCCGAGGAAAACCCGCTTCCACCCGTCGAAAAATGACCGCGCGATGCGCTGCTCGTCAGGCAAATCGGTCACCCGCTATTCCTAACCGATCTCGGAGCCCGCCGCCGTCATCCTTACGGGATCTTGACGCATGGGATCTTTACGCCCCCTACACGGGCGTGGGGACCGGATACCAGGACTGAAACGCCAATAAATTGGCCAGCACCGAAGCGGCCTGAAATGATGGATGACGTGGCAGACGAGGGAAACAACGGCGCTGGAGGATCAGCCGCGACGGCCGACCCCGGCACGGTGTTCGCCGCGCTGGCCGAGATCATCTACCAGGGCTCGGACTCGAGCCAGGTCTATGCGGCTATCTGTGTGGCCGCGACGCTGGTCGTCACGGGATGCGATCACGCCAGCTTGCTGGTGCGCCGCGACGGTCGCTACGTCACCGTTGGGGCCAGCGACCGCATCGCGCAGCGTATCGATGACATGGAACGTACGGCCGGGGACGGGCCGTGCGTCGACGCCATCGAAGAAGAGACGCCGCAGATCGAAACGGATCTCACGACACCGAACGAGTGGCCGCAGCTGGCCGCCCGTCTGGTCGCCGAGACGCCCGTGCGCGGGGCGATGGGCTTTCGCATCCTGGTCGATAAGCGCAAAACCGGTGCGCTCAATCTCTTCAGCGACAAGCCCAACGTCTTTGACGCCGAGTCCGCCGGCCAGGCCATCGTGCTGGCATCGTTCGCCAGCGTGGCGATCAACGCCGTCGCTCAGGGTGAGGACGTCGCCACCTTGCGGCGTGGCCTGATGAGCAACCGGGAAATCGGGAAGGCCGTGGGCATGCTGATGATGTTGAACGGCGTGGACGAGCACGAGGCCTTCGACGTGCTACGGCGGTATTCCCAGGATCTGAACATCAAACTCGCCGATGTGGCGCGGACAGTGATCGAGCACCGGGGCAACCCGGTATTCGGCGACCAGCGGTCGTCGAGCGAGCGCTAGCCGCCTACTCGGGCAGCCGTAACTCGGGTTTCTCGACCTCTTCGATGTTGACGTCTTTGAAGGTGACCACCCGCACGTGCTTGACGAACCGGGCCGGGCGATACATATCCCACACCCACGCGTCAGAAAGCCGCAGCTCGAAGTACACCTCGCCGTCCGCGTTGCGCGGCACCATCTCCACACCGTTTGCCAAGTAGAACCGACGCTCGGTTTCCACCACGTAGCTGAACTGGCCCACGATGTCCTTATATTCGCGGTACAGCGAGAGCTCCATCTCGGTTTCGTACTTTTCGAGATCTTCGGCACTCATCTGCTCAGCGTCCTTCTCCGTTGCCCCACTCAGCCCATTCGGGTTCCATCTTTCCCCACCTGTTGGCGGCCTGTTGAACCGGTGTGCCCGGCGTGGTTGCCACTCGCCGGACATTGATGAATGAATACCGATGCTCGGGACACGGGCCCCGCTCGTTCAGCGCGGCAGAGTGCGCACCGGTGCTGTAGCCCTTGTGCTCGGCGAACCCATAGCCCGGATGATCGGCATCCATCGCCACCATCAACCGGTCCCGGCTGACCTTGGCCAGCACGCTGGCTGCGGCGATACAGGCCGCCGCCGCGTCTCCGCCGATCACCGGCAGCGATGGCACCGGCAGCCCCGGCACTCGGAAACCGTCGCTGAGCACGTAGCCGGGACGCACCGGGAGCCCGGCTACCGCCCGCCGCATGCCTTCGATGTTGGCCACATGCACGCCGCGGCGGTCAACCTCGGCTGACGGGATGAACACCACGTGGTAGGCCAGCGCGTACCGGCAAATCAACGGGTACAGCGTCTCCCGTGTCTTTTCGGTGAGCTTTTTCGAATCATCCAGGGCACTAAGCCTTTCCAGTCGCCCGGGACCCAGCACGCAGGCCGCGACCACCAGGGGCCCGGCGCATGCCCCGCGGCCGACCTCGTCCACTCCGGCGACCGGTCCAAGACCGCTGCGGTACAGCGCCGACTCCAGGGTGCGCAAGCCGGAGGATTTACGGATCACCGTCCGTGGCGGCCAAGTGGTGGCCATGGCTAGTGATTCTGCTGCGGATTCACCGAACTCACACCACCCCATCGCGACGGCGGCCACACAATGAACCTTGCCTTACCGATGACGTTGTCCACCGGCACGGTGCCCGCCATGGGATCACCCGTGCACAACAGCCCATCCATTGCGTCGGTGGGGGTGCTGGTGCAGTGCGCCCGGGAGTCCGCCGAATGAGTGCGGTTGTCCCCCATCACCCACAACCGCCCCTGCGGGACGCTGACCGGCCCGAACTCTGGGCCCAGGCACGGGTACACCGACGGGTCTGCGTTCATCGTTGCCGGATCCAGATATGGCTCCTTCAAACGCGCGCCGTTGACCGTCAGCCCAGTATTGCTTCGGCACTGCACGGTCTGTCCGCCCACCGCGATCACGCGCTTGACCAGGTCGTTCTCGTCAGGCGGCACAAAGCCGATGAAGGACAGCGCATTCTGCAGCCAGCGCACCACGGTGTCGTGCGAGCGGATCGACTTGTAGCCGACGTTCCACGACGGCGGCCCCTTGAACACGATGACGTCACCGGGGTGCGGCGAACCGAAATGGTAGGTGACCTTGTCCACCATGATCCGGTCGCCAACGCAACCCGAGCAGCCGTGCAGCGTCGGTTCCATGGACTCCGACGGAATAAGGTACGGCCGTGCCACGAAGGTCAACATGACGTAATAGAGCACCAGCGCGATCGCCGCCAGGACGACGGTTTCCCGTAGCGCCGCGCGCTTCTTGGGTTCGTCCTCGGTCTCGGTGCTGGCCGAACCGCTGGTCGCGGCTTCTGGCTTGGCCGGATCAGACTCGGGGTGGCCTTCAGGCGACGAGTCGGTGGTTTCGGTCACTGCGTCAGCCTAGCCAGCGGGGTCCGCACCGTCGCGAGCCGCCACGCGGCGACGGGACTGCCACCCCGCCGCACCAGGTCAGCGCTTCTCTTTGATCTTGGCTTTCTTGCCGCGCAGCTCTCGCAGGTAGTAGAGCTTGGCGCGGCGGACATCACCGCGGGTAACAACCTCGATGTGGTCGATATTCGGCGAGTGCACGGGAAAGGTCCGTTCGACGCCTACGCCGTAGCTCTCCTTGCGTACGGTGAAGGTCTCGCGGATCCCGCCGCCTTGCCGACGTAGCACCACACCCTTGAACACCTGGATGCGCTCTTTGGCGCCCTCGATCACCTTGACGTGCACGTTGATTGTGTCGCCGGGGCTGAAGGCCGGGATGTCGTCCCGCAGCGACGACTTGTCGACGAAGTCCAGCGTGTTCATTTCGACGGACACTTCCTTGCAGTCGCGGCTGCGGGCTGATGCTCACGCGGTAGACACGTGGACAGTCAACCAAGCCGATGGATTCGGGCATCTGGGCGCGTCTCGCAGCAGGCGGGAGCGGACCGGCCGACCGACCGCCCCTGGAGACAACTGGTCAATTGTGCCAGATCGGGACCAGGCAGTGAAATCGCCGCGAATCGCCGATCCCGCTTACCCCGCCGTGACGTGGGCGAATGGTACATAGGACCAAGGTCCAATGGGTGAAGTGGAGAGCCATGCCAGCGCGGGCGCCGATGCTGCTGATCGCCGCGGCAGCGCTACTGACGCCGTTGGTGGCGGGCGTCGAAGCGAAGGTGTACGGCGCTCCCGATGGCGCATCGGGTGCGGCCCACGTCGTCACGCCGCCGGTGCGAGCGAGCACCCCGCCCCAGTCACCGAACGGAGTGCCCGGCGCCGCGTTCGACGGATTGCCGGCCCGCATCGAGCAGGCCACCCGAGACGCTGCCGCGAACGGCGCCACCGTCTCGGTTGCGGTCCTCGACCGAGCCAACAACCAACTGCTTTCCAACGGCAATGACCAGCTCGTCGCCATCGCGTCGGTGGCCAAGCTCTTCATCGCGGATGAGGTGCTGTCGCAGGAATCGGGCGGCGCAGAGGAGAATCGCCGGTTGTCCACGGCAGACCGCGAGGCCCTGGACAGCATGCTGCGCTCCTCCGACGACGGCGCCGCGGAGACGTTCTGGGCCGAGCGTGGCGGTGAGGCGATCATCACCGACGTCGCGGGCCGCTACGGGCTGACGTCCACCGCCCCACCCAGCGACGGGCGGTGGTGGAATACGACGAGTTCGGCTTCCGATTTGGTTCGCTATTACGACATGCTGCTCAACGGGTCCGGCGGCCTGTCTGAGGAGCGGGCGCTGGTCATCGTCGGCGACCTCGCCGGATCCACCGCAACCGGGGCCGATGGCTACCCCCAGCGGTTCGGAATTCCCGACGGCCTGTACGCCGAACCCGTTGCCGTCAAGCAGGGATGGATGTGCTGTATGGACGGCGGCAGCTGGATGCACTTGTCCACCGGGATCGTCGGCGCCGACCGACGCTATGTCATGGTGATCGAGTCGCTGCAGGCCTCCGATGACGCCACCGCGCGGGCAACAATCACCCAGGCGGTCAAGACGATGTTCCCGTCCGGCCGAATCTGAGCCGTTGCTCGCCGAAATCGACGATGGTGCAGGATTTCTCGCTGAAATCCGCGCTAAGGTCGATCTCGATGCCATAAGTCGGGACGGCGTTCGCGGGTGCGCTGCTCGGCAGCCTGCCGTCGCCAAGACTCGACGCGGGCGTGGTCGCCGGACAGCAGAACCTCGGGGACGTCCAGTCCGCGCCAGCTCGGCGGCCTGGTGTACGACGGGCCCTCCAGCAGGCCGCAGGAATGCGAATCATCCTGGTGCGAAAGCGGATTGCCCAGAACGTTGGGCAGCAGTCGTAGTATCGCCTCGATGATCACCAGTGCCGCCGATTCCCCTCCCGGCAGTACGTAGTCTCCGATCGAGACCTCTTCCACTCGCATCCGCGCGGCGGCGTCGTCTATGACCCGCTGGTCGATCCCCTCATAGCGACCGCAGGCGAACACCAGATGCGCCTCGCTGCTCCACTGCTGCGCCGACGCCTGGGTGAACAATGCGCCCGCAGGCGTCGGAACAACGAGAAGTGTTTCCTTCGAACAGATCTCGTCCAGAGCATCGCCCCAAACCGGCGCCCTCATCACCATCCCCGGACCGCCGCCGTATGGCGCGTCGTCCACCGAGTGATGCACATCGTGGGTCCATTTCCTCAGATCGTGCACTTCGAGCTGGACGAGACCCGACTCTATCGCCTTGCCCGGCAACGATTGTCGCAGCGGATCCAAATAGGACGGGAAGATCGTGACGACGTCAATCTTCATATTGGCCCTCAGGTCTCCAGTTCGAGCAAGCCGTCGGGCGGATCGATTTCGACGATTCGAGAGTCCAACGACACCGACGTGACGATCGCGCTCACGAACGGCACCAGCAACTCGTCGGCGTCGGCTCGGTTGACCGCCAGCAGTTCGCCGGCCGCGGTGTGCAAAACCTCGGCGACGGTGCCGATATCGCGGCCGTCCGTCGTTTTCACCAGAAGACCTTCCAGCTGGTGGTCGTAGTAGGTGTCCGGCTCGTCGATGGGCGGCAAGTCGTCGGAGTCGATGACGAACAAGCTGCCCCGCAGCGCGTCGGCCGCGTCACGGTCGGCCACCCCCTCCAACCGCAGCAGAAGTCGGCTCCCGTGCGGACGGACCGCCGCCACGATGCAGTTGCGCTCACGATGATCGGAAGCCCTGGCGCGCAGTACAGCACCCGGTGCGAACCGCGCTTCAGGGTCGTCGGTGCGAACCTCGACGACGATCTCGCCGGTCACACCGTGGGCCTTGACCACGCGCCCGACTGTTAGCTCCAAGGGAGTTCCATGGGCCGGGCCACGCTACTGGTCGGTGTCCACCACATCGACTCGGATGCCGCGACCACCGATTCCGGCGACCAGCGTGCGCAACGCGGTCGCGGTGCGACCGCCGCGACCGATCACCTTCCCGAGATCGTCGGGATGGACGTGCACCTCGACGGTCCTGCCACGTCTGCTGGTCACCAGATCGACTCGGACTTCGTCAGGGTTGTCGACGATCCCGCGGACCAGATGTTCGACGGCGTCGACGACGACGGTACTCATGGCTTAGTCATCCCAACAGTCAGCTCTCGGTTGCCGGTTCGGCCTGCTCGCTGCCGCCAGCCGGCTCGGCTTCATTGGACGGCTTGGCGGCTTCGTCGGCTTTTTCGTCAGCCTTCTCGGCTTTGTCCGACGCGGCGGCCTTCTTGGCGGGCGCTTTCTTCTTCTTCGGTGTCGCGGCCTCGGTGTCGGGAGATCCGTCGGCAGCGGCCAGCGCGGCGTTGAACAGCTCGAGCTTGCTCGGCTTGGGCGCGGCGACCTTCAATTTGCCTTCAGCGCCGGGTAGCCCCTTGAACTTCTGCCAATCGCCGGTGATCTTCAGCAGCTTGAGGACGGGCTCGGTGGGCTGAGCACCTACCGACAGCCAGTACTGGGCGCGCTCGGAGTCGATCTCGATGAGGCTCGGATCTTGCTTCGGGTGATATCTGCCGATGATCTCGATTGCGCGCCCGTCGCGGCGGGTCCGCGAGTCGGCGACGGCGATGCGGTACTGGGGATTGCGGATCTTGCCAAGCCGGCTGAGCTTGATCTTTACAGACATGGTTAAACGACTTCTCCTGTGGGTGTCACGCTGCAATTCAGCGATTCGGGCGGGATGCCAGAATCCGGTTTTGCCTCGCGTGAGTGCCGCGCCGGACCACGCCCGAAAGGGCACTGTCGCAGGGCGGACAGCCGCCCATTGTGCCAGAGCATGGCCACGCAGCGAAAATTCGCCCGGATTGGTCTCGGATTTAGAGGATTTTCTGGAAGCACTTGGTTTCTACCCGGCGGGTCATCCGCCAGCCCTCGGGGGTGCGGAGGAACTCGTCGTCATACCAGAGCCCGCAGAACATCACCTGCCCTTTATCTCCACCGAGGACCATCGGGTTGAAGCAGATTGTTCGCGACGACGCGGTGTCCCCGTCGATGCGCACCGAGAAGTTGCCCAGCATGTGGGCATACATCGGGAAATTCGGCAACACCTCAGCCAGCCAGGCCTTCACCTCCGGATAGCGGCCCTCGATGCCCCCAAGGGCCGTGTAATCGATGTATGCGTCCGGTGTGAACACCGCGTCCAGGTCGTCGAATCGGCGCAGATCGATGGCGCTCGAGTAGTCCACCAGCAGCTGCTGGATTTCCAACCGGTCAGAAATCTCGGCCTGGCTCAACATGGGTCGATTGAACACCGCGATTCCCACGACGGGCGGCGCGGGCCGGAAAGCCGACGGCCGAGCCGGTAAGCTCAGCGGCCATGCGGATGCTCATCGCCGCAGTCGCGGCTGTTCTCGCCCTCGTTGGCGGCAACACACCAGCGTGGGCCGATGCTGGTGTGCAGCCGGTCGGCTCGGTACCGATCCCCGACGGTCCGGCGCAGACCTGGCTGGTCGCTGATCTCGATTCCGGTCAGGTGCTGGCCGAGCGGGACGAGAACGTGCAGCACCCACCCGCCAGCACCATCAAGGTGCTGTTGGCATTGGCGGCCCTCGACGAGCTGAGCCTGGACTCCACGGTGGTCGCCGACGAGGCCGACAGCCACGTCGAATGCAACTGTGTGGGCGTGAAGGCCGGCCGCACCTATACGGCGCGCCAACTGCTCGACGCCCTGCTACTGGTGTCGGGTAACGACGCCGCCAACACGCTGGCGCACATGCTGGGCGGGCCGGCGGCCGCCGTCGCCAAGATGGACGCCAAAGCCGCATCGCTCGGCGCGGTGAACACCCACGCATCGACACCGTCCGGCCTGGACGGGCCGGGAGGCTCGGGCTGGTCGACGGCGCACGACCTGGCCGTCATCTTCCGGGCCGCGATGGCCAACCCGGTGTTCGCCCAGATCACCGCCGAGCCATCGGCTGTGTTTCCGGGCGATAACGGCGATCACGTGATCAGCAACCAGGACGAGCTGCTACAGCGCTACCCGGGCGCGATCGGGGGCAAGACCGGCTTCACCGACGCCGCGCGCAAGACGTTCGTCGGCGCCGCGGCCCGCGGAGGGCGCCGCCTGGTGGTCGCCATGATGTACGGGCTCGTGCACGAGGGCGGGCCAACCTACTGGGATCAAGCCGGCAGCCTGCTCAACTGGGGTTTCGCCCTCAACCCGCAATCGGCGATCGGCGTTCTGTAGACCGATGCCGATACGCCCCGGGCTTTGCTAGTCTTCCTTTGCCGTTGCTTCCTATTTTGCAGTTGCCCAATACCAGCTTTCACGGCATCGTGTCGACATGCGTCGACCCTGTCCATCGGTTGAGTCGACAGCCATTGCCAACCAAGGCCTGCGCCGCATGCAGCAGACGCAGGTGCCCGCAAGGAGTGAAGATCGATGACGGCCGAAAATCAACCCGCGGCGTCGGGCTTGCCACCTCAGTCTGACAAGGACGACTTCAACGCGCACGAATCGCTGGTCGATGGGCTGGCGGTGGTATCGGTGAGCGGCAGCGTGGACATGCTGACCGCCCCAGGGCTGGCCGAATCTCTCGATTCCGCGCTCGCCAAAAAACCGAACGGTCTGATCGTCGACCTGTCCAAAGTGGAGTTTCTCGGCTCAGCCGGGATCAGCGTCCTGATGAAAACCCGCGATAGCCTGGGCGACTCCACGCCGTTCTGCGTCGTGGCCGACGGGCCGGCCACCCACCGGCCGCTCACCTTGCTGGGGATCAACGAGATGATGTTGTTGTGCCGGACGTTGGACGACGCCGTCGGCAAACTCACCGATCGGTAGACGTTCAGGCCGGTAGGCCAACTCCGCTCAGCAGCGACAACAACAGTTGAATCCGTCGCTGCTCAAGTTCCGGTTGTGGCAGCACCGCTCCTACCAACGCGGCTCCGTCGAAGGTGTTGGTCAACAGCGCCACCAGAACGGGGAAAGTCTCCTGCGGGAAGCTCTCGGCACCGGGCAATGCGCGCGCGGCGTCGCAGATCTTCGTGCCGTACTGCTCCAGGACGTGTTGCAAAGTGGCGTTGAGTTTTGCGTCGGTGCGGGCGGCGATCATCAGTTCGTACAGCACCGCGTTGGTGGAGCTGCTGGTGATGTCCCGCAGGATGGTCAGCGCCGCCTCCAACGCCGGCTGGTCGGAGGGTATTGCGGCGACCTGCTTGGTGAACGAGTCGAGTTGACGCCGCAGCACCTCGTACGCCGTGGCCGCCATGAAGTCGCCCATCGTGTCGAAGTGACGGAACAGCGCCCCGACCGATACCCCGGCGCGCTTGGTGATCACGGCCGCGGAAGCGCGGGCATATCCGACTTCGATGATCGTCGCGATGCTGGCCTCGAGTAGTCGCGCAACCGTTTCTTCCCGGCGTTGCTGCTGGGTCCTCGCCATCGTCACACCTGCGCGCTCGAGCCGACGGGCTGCAGTCGACTCGCGGCGGCCCGCAGATAACGGCCCGATTTCACCGTCTTTCCATAGCCGTCGCGGAATTGCCCGTCCCGGAACACGATCGCACCGTTGACGCCGGTGGCCACGACGGCCGCGTCGTTGCGGTTGACCATCCGGCTCAGGTCGCCATAAAACGGAACCTTCTCCTCGTAGTAGCCGTCGACCGAGTCGTCCAGGCCGGCCGGATCGATCACCACGAAGTCGGCGCGGTCACCCTTGCGCAGTGTGCCGGCGTCCAGGCCGAACCATTCAGCCACCTCGCCGGTCAGGCGATGCACCGCGTGCTCGACGGTGAGGAACGGTGTGCCGTCCCGTTGGGCGTCCAGCGTGCGCTTGAGCAGCCGCAGCGAGAAGTTGTAGAAAGCCATGTTGCGCAGGTGCGCCCCGGCGTCGGAGAAGCCCATGTGGATGGACGGCTCGGCGGCCAACTTGTTGAGTTGCTTGGGCCGATGGTTGGCGACGACGGTGGTCCAGCGGACGTTGCGCTCACCATTTTCGACGAGGACGTCGAGGAACGCGTCGAGCGGATGCAGCCCCCGCTCGTCGGCGATCACCCCGAAGCTCTTGCCGATCAGCGACTTGTCGGGGCATTCGACGATCACGGCTTCGTGGAAGTCGCGGTGCCACAGTGACGGTCCGAGTTTGATGCGGTCGAACTGACGGCGGAACCTGCGACGGTATTCCTTGTCGGCCAGTAACGTGTTGCGCTCCAATTGATCGCGCAGGTGCAGCGCCGCGGTGCCCGCGCCGAACTCTTCGAAGACCGGCAGGTCGATTCCGTCGGAGTACAGCTCGAACGGAACCGGCAAATGCTGGAAGCGCACCTGCGAGCCCAGCAGGAAGTTGAGCAGCCGGGTACCCAGTCCGAAGACGTGCACCGCCAACGGCATCGACTTCGCGTCAGCAGATACCAGCAGGCTCATCCGAACAGCCTTGCGCAGCTTGAATATTGGGCTGCTGGCCAGGAAGAACAGCAGCCCGGACTCCGCCTTGGCCACGTTGGGTGCGCTCTGCAGAATCCGACCTCGCTTGCGCAATACCTTGATCAGCTTGCGCCGTTCACGCCATGTCGCAAAAGTGGACGGGAGCGCGCGGGACCGGAATCGGTCGCCGTCGAGTTTGTCGATCGCGGCGTCCATCCCGGACATCCCGAGCATTCCGGCCTCGAGCGCCTCGTCGAGCAATGCCGTCATCCTGTCGAGTTCGGCATCGGTGGGTCGCACGCTCTCGTCGGTCGCACGATCAAGGCCTAACACCGCGGTCCGCAGATCCGAATGACCCAACAGCGAGCCCACATTCGGGCCGAGCGGCAGGCTGTCGATTGCCTCAATGTATTCCGCTGCCGTCGACCAGGTCTTGTTGGCCTCTAGCGCGCCGTAGACGAACCCGCGGGGCACCGCCTCGACCCGGCTGAACAGATCTGCAGCATCGGCGGGGTGCGCGTAGACCGTCGACAGCGAGCACATGCCCAGCAACACCGTGGTGACGCCGTGGCGCACCGACTCCTGCAATCCGGGATCCAGCAACACCTCGGCGTCGTAGTGGGTGTGCACGTCGACGAAGCCAGGGACGACCCACTTGCCCTTGGCGTCGATCACCTCGGGGCAGCCGGTCTCATCTAGCGGCCCGGCGGACACCGCGCACACGACGCCGTCGCGGATGCCCAGCGTGCGGGTCTGCGGCGAGCTGCCGGTGCCGTCGAACCACAAACCGTCGCGAATGATCACGTCGTAGGTCACTGTCTTCCTCCACATCGTTGGGGTTGCAGCGAAGCTAGCATAGATAGCGAGTACTCGCAATCTTTTCTGCCGAGCTCGAAAGGCACCTAGTTGAGACCCTCCTCGCGTCCGGGCACCGAAGCATCGAACGCGTTAAGCGTGACACCGACCATCCAGAAGCAACCGACGAGAAAGACGATTTCGGCGAGGCCCTGCTCTCCGAAGGTGCTCAGGACAGCGCGGTAGGTCGTCTCGGGAAGCGGCCCGCCACGGTTCAGCGCGGCCGCCATGTCGTAGGCAACACGTTCCTCGTGGGTGAGGTCATCCGGGCGTTCCCCGGCGACGATGCTGGCGATTTTCTGATCGGCGAGGCCCGCCCGGCCGGCGAAATACTCGTGGCCGTAGATCTCGTAGCGTGCGCCTAACTTGGCGGCGGTAACCAGGATGACCAGCTGGTGGATCGCGGCGGGCAACACGCTGTGCTCCCACATTGCGCGGTTAAACGCCCACGCGGGCTTGCCGAACTGCGGGAAGTGCAGCCAGGCGTTGAACGGGCCAATCAGCGCACCATCGCTGCGGCGCGCAACGAGTTCACCAAAGTTCTCCTCGATGACGTCCACCATGTCGTCATAGAGGTTCTGTTGATCCGGGCTCAGGGCGGCCGGTGGCAACAACGGAAGGCGCATCTCCAGTCCTCAATTCTCGATCGGTAACACCCTTAGTCATAGCCTCCCCCTGCTTCGCGGACGTTGGGCCTGCGGACTCACCGCGCCGAGCAGCCCGGCGAGGTCGGCCACCGAGATCTCGTCGAGGCGCTGCACGGCGTCGATGATCTCGGCGCGCAGCGCCGCATCGGCGAACGGTTCGCCAAGCCAATGGAACTTCCGCACGACCCGGTCCCACGACATCGGCCGCGTGAGTGATCCTTCGAAGTCGGATTGTGCGCGGTGTAGTTCTCGGCCGTCGTTCAAGGTGATGCAGACGCGGGCCTCCGTCCGTTCGGGGTAGGCCTCGGTAAGGTCCGCTGCGGCTTCGACCTCCACCCGCGCCAGCAGGTCTTGGACGTCGTCGCGGCGCACCCGTTCGGTCTCGAGCTGCTCCGGGCCCACCTGACCGTCGATGAGGGCCACGCCCACGAGGTATTTGAGGTTGTAGTCCGCCTGCTCCTTGGTCGACGGGTGGTCCTTGTTGCCGTAATGGCCACCGCCGGCAAAGTCGAACGCGCCCTGGAAAACCTCGAGTTTCACGGTCGCGACGTCGGCGCCGCTGATGTCGTGCTCATCGCGTAGCGCCAATGTCGCGTCGATGATCACCTGGCCGTGAATCAGTGAACAGTACTGCTTGAGATAGGTCTGCTCGACGGCAGTCAGCGACCGGTCGGATGTGTGCAAGTCGATCGGCTGGTCGAACAGCCGCTCAAGGCCGTTCGGCCCTTCGAAAATTGCTCTGGGGCCGGTGATTCCGCGGCTCGCGAGCATTGTGGTATAGACCGCGCGCATCCCGGTGATGGCCGGCGAAATGCCCTTCCAGGTCGAAACAGGCTCCGCGTGCACCGCGGCGAGTGACACGTTGTCCACGGCGGAGGCGGCGATGGCGTCGGCGGTGCGCGCGACGTCGAGCGCGAGTAGCTTGGCCGAGCCGGCAGCCGCCGACATGGCCAATTGCAGCGCGTGGTTGAGACCGCGGGTCATCACGGGAACCGTTGCACTGAAACGACATTGAAGCTCGTAGGCAATTGCCAGAGCCAGCAGAAAGTCCGCTCCGCTTGCATCGACGTATTCGGCGACGGCGAAAACAGCACCGAAATTGTCGGCTGGGTGGCACAGACCGCCGGGAGTCAGATAGGTGTCGAGCAGATCGGGGTAGCGCACCAGCACCGCGTTGAAGAAAGCCGCCTGATCGACCGACGCGCGTCCTCCGCCGACGAAGGTCGCTGTCGGCCGGCTGCTGAACTGCTCGGCGTGGGCGCGGATGGCGGTGATGAGTTCTCCGTCGAGGGCGCCAACAGCGCAAGCAATGCTGTCGAGAACGTTGCGCTTCAGCGTGGGGGCGACATTCCCGCCCAGATCAGTCTGGTCGGCTCTGACCACGAAGTCCGCCAGCTGGTCTACGACGCATGTCTGGTTTTTGTCGGCCATGCCTGGTTCACCTCTCGCCTAGTGATGAGTATCGTTTGTGTCGAAAATCGTTGTGGCACTGGGACTGTCGTTGCCCGCCAGCTCGATGCGGCGATGCATGCCGCCCGACATCTGCGGCATCGTTGAGAGGTCGAACCATCGCGCGTCGAGGCTTTCGTCGTCGGCGGGAAACGGTTCTCCGGCAACCCAATCCATCCGGAACACATGATCGAGGTACTGCGCGTGATCACCGTTGGCATGAACTATTGAGCGAGTCACGTGTACCCACGCCAATCGTCGGGCGACCGCGTGGATGCCGGCCTCCTCAAACACTTCTCGAACGGCGCAGTCCGCGGGGTTCTCGCCGGGTTCCACAATGCCGGTGACGGGGGTCCATGCCTGGTTGTCGGCGCGTTTGACCAGCAGCACGTGTTGATCGCGAATGACAACCGCGGTCACACACGGTAACCACAGTGGCGCATGTCCGATGTGCCGACGAAGCTCGACGATGAATTGGGGAATCGGCATATCACGTGTTTAACACCAGACCGCGATCAGGACACATCTGCGTCCGCGGACCGACGCTACGATCGCGCGCGTACGAAGCGGCAACACTAGTGAGCTGCAGCGCAAGGTATCGACAAGGGCCACGTGGCACCGGCGCAATCGCCGGCGCGCTGGGCTTTTCGGCGGTCGAACTGGCAGGTGTCGCCAACGCCGCCCCGACACCACCGGCTGTGATTCAACATGCGCAGTTGGCCGCTGGGGTGGACCCGGCCGGCACGGACCCGGCTGGGGCGGAGGCTGGCACGGACCCGGTTGGGGCGGCCCGCCGCTGCCTCCGCCGTGTCCTTTGGGCATCTGCATCTGAGTCTTGCGACTCAGCGATTGCTTAACGAAGCGATATACCGCTGCAATTGCCCAAGACGGTCGCCTTGCCGAACAGTTCGGCAAGGCGACCGTCGTTTGGCCCATTGCCTTTTCGTTATCGGCACGTCGCGTGGGCAAGCCTGGTCACCGCCGAGAATGATGGCGCGCGCACAGATCGCTTGGCCAGCAAGTACAGTCTTTGCCGTGGCAAGCGGCGCCGTCGAATGATCGTTACCTCGCGTAGGGTGAGCCCCGCGAAGGCCCGCAGCATGGTCCGCGGTCCGGTGGCGTAGGGCGCGGCTGCCGTGGAGTTCCTCGTGACCATGACCACCAATGTTCCGGCGGGTACGCCCGACGAAGCGATCGACGAGGTCCGGGGTCGAGAGGCCGCCCGCTCGCGCGAACTCGCGGTCGGCGGAAACCTGCGCCGCTTGTGGCGCCCCCCGCTGAAGCCCGGTGAATGGCGCACGCTTGGCCTGTTCGCCGCCGACGATGCCGACGAACTGGAGCGACTGCTCGCATCAATGCCGTTGCGGGTGTGGCGCACCGACGAGGTCACGCCGCTCTCACCGCACTCGAACGACCCCGCACTTTCCGGACCAGGCAGCGGGCAAGAGTTTCTGATCACCATGACCATTGCCGTGCCCGAAGGGACCTCCTCCGCTGCTGTCGATGACGCCATGAAGCGGGAAGCGCAGCGCGCTCGTGAGCTCGCGGCGAGCGGTCACCTTAAGCGGTTGTGGGCGATGGCCACCACCCAGACCGGCGACCGGCGCACCCTCGGTTTATGGAATGCGAGCGATGTCAGAGAAATGGACGGCATCGTGGAATCACTTCCGCTGTATTCCTGGATGACGCTCGTGATTATTCCACTCACCGTGCATCCCAGTGACCCCGCTAACTCGCACTGACGATGATGCGCGACGACGGGCTGCGCTCCCTAGCTCGACGGTGAATTAAGCTGCGCCATCGCGGTTTTTCGTTCGACCCGAGCCGGATCGATGGCCG
>Ga0210386_10002437_pt1 | contig 16057 bp, 13 predicted proteins | sample IncBWH32OmetaG_FD_160091 | JGI IMG/M metagenome (GOLD analysis project Ga0210386, IMG submission 160091) | Forest soil microbial communities from Barre Woods Harvard Forest LTER site, Petersham, Massachusetts, United States - Inc-BW-H-32-O ... | reverse complement strand
CGATCCGGCGCTGGCACTGCCGGTGGTGAGCCCCCATCCGTTCTTTCCCGAGTTCTCGCTGCACATGGCGCCCGAGGATCGGGAGCGCACCGGCATCGAGGATGGCTCCGAGACGAAGCTGTATGTGACCGTGCGCGCGACCCCCGACCCACTCGACATCACCGCCAACCTACGTGCCCCACTGGTGGTCCACGAGGGTCGCGGCTACCAGGTGATCAACGCCAACCCCGAAGCCCGGTTGCAGGCGCCGTTGTTCACGCTGTCGGACGAGACGTCGCGAATAGCTTCATAATCCGAAGCGATGCTGATACTGGCGCGACGTCCGGGAGAGCGCGTCGTGATCGGCGACGAGATTTTGGTGACCGTCATGGAGGTCAGCGCCAGCACGGTGCGCCTGGGGATCGAGGCGCCACGAGGGGTGTCGATCTTCCGCGAGGAGATATGGCTCGCGGTCAAGGAGGAGAACAGGGCTGCTGCGGAGGCGCAGGCTGACGCGCTTCCCTCGGCTCCGATCGGCGAGGTCCGGGGGGACGCCGCGGCGCCTTCCGGTGAGGGTCCGACCCAGGACGAGCCGACCCAGGACGAGGATTCGTCGAGGGCCGAGCCGGAGACCTAGACTGGTTCGTTCGATTCCCTCGGAGAGGAGACTTCATGCATGCCGTGCTGATTCATGAGACCGGAGGCCCGGATGTCTTGCGCTTCGAGCAGACTGAGCGGCCTGAGCCTGCCGCGGAGGAAGTCTTGATCGAGGTTCGCGCCGCGTCGGTGAACCCGATCGACTGGAAGATCCGCCGCGGCCTGCGCGAGACACAGCTACCCGCGGTGCTCGGCAACGATGTATCGGGGGTGGTAGAGCGCTCGCGCATGGATGGGCTTGCCGCGGGAGATGAGGTGCTCGGCGTCGCGTCCAGCGGCGGCTACGCCGAGTTCGCCACTGTCCCGGCTACCCTGATCGCGAAGAAGCCTGCGGGCCTGAGCCACGAGCAGGCGGCGGCGCTGCCCGTCTCCGGGTTGACCGCTTGGCAGGCGCTGTTCGACAGCGGCGGTCTGCAAGCCGGTCAGACCGCGTTGGTCGCAGGCGGTGCCGGTGGTGTCGGCCATCTCGCCGTTCAATTCGCCAAGCACGCCGGTGCGCGTGTCATCGCCACCGGCTCGGCTCGAAATCGCGATTTCGTGCTTGGGCTTGGTGCCGATGAGTACATCGACTACTCAAGCCAGGATGTTGGCGAGGCCGCGAGCGACGTCGACGTGGCGTTCGACACCGTCGGCGGCGAGACGACCGAGTCGCTGGTGCCCACGCTGCGCGAGGGCGGTGTGCTCGTCACGATTGCCAATGCGCCACCCGAGCAGGCTGCCGCCGCGCGCGGCGCCCGCGCCGAGCTGCTCGTGATGAGCTCGAGCTCGGAGCAGCTCGAAAAGATCGCCGGGCTCGTCGCCGCCGGGGCGGTGCGCGTGGAGATCGCGCGGACGTTCCCGCTCAGTGAGGTCAGCCAAGCGCATGCGCTCAGCGAGGCCGGGCACACGCGCGGGAAGATCGTCCTCACGGTGAGCTAGGGCCGCTATCTCGGTGGGGCCCTAGCTCACCGTGAGGAAGGGCCGCTATCTCGGTAAGGGCCGCACGCCTTGTATCCCCCTATCGAGATAGGTCCTGACCCGTGTCGATGGACCACAGTCGCCGCTCGCTGCTTTGGGTGAGTCCGTGAGCCCGGGAGACTGATGAGCCCTCTGTGCGACTAAGCTTCTTGTATGTGCAGAAACATCAGAACTCTCTACAACTTCGAGCCTCCCGCCAGCGAGGACGAGGTGCGTGCCGCGGCGCTTCAGTACGTGCGAAAGATAAGCGGATTCAGCAAGCCTTCGCAGGCCAACGAGGTGGCCTTCGCGCGTGCCGTCGACGAGGTGGCAGAAGCATCGGCCACGCTGCTGGGCCAACTCGTCACCGCGGCGCCCGCGAAGGATCGTGAGGTCGAGGACGCCAAGCGCAAGGAGCGCAGCGCTCAGCGATTTGCGGCGTAGCGGGTCGTCTTCTACCTAATTTGCGAGGTAGGAACTTTCAGACGGGCTATGCCGGCCGCGAGTTGGGCCAAATCTCTGCCCCGATCTCAGCGGCAGGGCGGTAGAGACGAGCATCCTGGCCGGAATCGGGTACCGTTTATGTTTGCCCATGAGCCGGATTGATCAATCCATTAGAAGATTCGTAACAGCAAGCCCCGCTCAGTCGAGCGCCTGGTTGCTCGCGTTTGAAGGGGTGGCTCGTCGTGGCTAGATCCAGTGGCAGCGAGGCCTTAGAGAACGACGGGTGGATGCGTGGTTCCTCTACGTCGCTGCGTGGGGGCTTGCTCGCCTTGGTATTGGAGCGCCCGGGTCATGGGTATGAGCTGGCGAACCGGTTGGCCGACCGCCTTGGCGAGACTTGGCTGATCGTCCCGAAGGACATCTACCGGCTCCTCGAAGGGCTGGAAAAAGATGGGTTGCTGCTGCTCAGCGAGGAGCGCGAGCCAGGTCGTCGGTTACGACGTTTGGTCTACTACCCGACTGACTTAACGGCTCGGGCGGTGAGCGAATGGATGGAGACGCTCATCCCGAAGGAGCCTATGAGGATGGGTATCCGGGCCAAGGTCGCGGTCGCGCGCGAGCGGGATGCGCGTCTATTGCTGCTTGCGCTGCGAGGCTATGAGCAGGAGTGCCTGCGGCTGTTGAAGCTTGCTCCGCCGCCGGCGAATGTGCCGTCGTGGAAGGGGTTGCTCGTCGATTGCACGCGCGACGCCGTGGACGCACAACTACGTTGCGAAGTCGAATGGGCGAGGCGCACGCGGCGGCGCGTCGAGGAATACATCGCGCGGCGAGGATAGGCGCGATCTCGTGACACCCCTGTTGTCTTTTGAGAACGTCGGCAAGCGGTACCCTGACGGCTCTCGCGAGATCGTAGTTCTCGACGGTGCTTGCTTTGAGATCGGCGAGGGCGTATTCACCGGTGTGTGGGGCGCGCGGCGTGCCGGCAAGTCGACACTGTTGCGATTGATGGCCGGCGTCGAGTCGCCGGATGCCGGACAGGTGCGCTTCGACGGACGCGATCTGGCAGGGATGTCGCTTGTGCGACGCGAACGGCTGCTGCGGGCAGAGATCGCGCTGATGAGCACGGGTGACTGGCATCCCGTCTCACGAGAGACCGTCGTCGAACATGTCGCGCTGTCGCTTGGGAGCAGCACGTCGTCGATGCCTGAGGCTAGACGCAGGGCAAGGCGTGTGCTCGATCGTGTGGGGATTGCCGGCCATGCGGACGATCTGACGGGATCGCTGTCGTTGACCGAGAGGATGCGGGTGATACTCGCCAGGGCATTGGTGCGCGAGCCGCGTCTCCTGTTGGTGGACGAGCCGGCGTCGGTGCCGAGCCTTTCGGAGCGCGATGCTCTGTACGGACTGCTTCGTGAGCTCACGAGGGAGTCGGGGACGACCCTCGTGGTGGCCTCGGAAGAGATGGCTCCGCTGCATGGCGCCGAGGTCGTGATGTCGATTGGCGACGGCGAATTGTGCTCGACCGACGAGCGCGGCACGGTCGTCCACTTTCCCGGTGGCATGCCGGCCGTCAGTCCTGAACCGTGAGCGCGCTAGAGCTGCGCGGTCGTCAAGCACTATCCCACAGGAGAGGAGCCCGTTCGGGCTGTGGACGGTGTATCCATGACTATCTCCGCTGGAGAGTTCGTCGCCCTCTACGGTCCCAGCGGTTCGGGCAAGACGACATTGCTGATGTTGGCGGTAGGGCTGCTGGCACCCGACAGCGGGAGCATCTGTTTTGGAGAGAAGGACATAGGGCGACTCTCCGAGCGTGAGTGTGCGCGCTACCGCCTCAGAGACGTCGGCTTCATCTTTCAGTCCTTTCATCTCGCCAATGGGGCGACTGCGCTTGACAACGTGACAACCAAGCTGATCGGAGACGGCATGAGCTTGCGGGCCGCGCGGGAGCTGGCGCGTCCGTGGCTCGAGCGCGTCGGTCTGGGTGATAGGGCCGAGCGCATGCCGGCCCAGCTTTCGATGGGAGAGCGTCAACGTGTCGCGATCGCTCGTGCCCTGGTCAACGTCCCCGGGCTGCTGCTGGCCGACGAGCCGACCGGCAATCTCGACTCCAAGCGCACACGCGAGACGCTTGCCTTGCTTCGCGATGTCTGCCATGGGCAGGGCATCCCGGGATTGCTCGTGACCCACGACGCCGAGGCGGTCGCGTTCGTCGACCGTGTCTACACGCTGCGCGACGGGCGTCTGAGCGACGGTCTGGACAGCGAGCTGGCCGCGACTCCGTTGTGAGCAAGACGATGCGTCCGGCGATCTTGGGCATTCGCATCAGCGTTCTCTTCCACCTGTACCTGCGCCGCTTGCGCTCGCATACCGTGCAAGAGCTCTTGGCCGGCAGCGGGATCGCGGTAGGGGTGGCCCTTGTCTTGGGTGTGCTGCTGGCGAACGCGAGCCTGCTTGGCTCCACCGAACAGACGGTGCACGGAGTCATCGGCGCGGCACGACTCGAGCTGGCTGCACGCTCGAACAATGGCTTTGACGAACAGCTGGCCAACCGCGTACGTCTGCTGCCGGGAGTTCAGGCAGCGGCTTCGGTGCTGCAAGAGAGCGCTACGGTCATCGGCCCCAAGGGACGCGTGTCGGTCCGTCTGGTCGGCGTGACTCCGGCGCTTGTGACGCTCGGCGGCGCGATCACCCGGGACGTCGGTGCGGGACCCGCTTTGATCGGAGGAGGGGTGGGGTTGCCCTTGGGTGTAGCACGCACGATCGGGGTTCGGCCCGAACATGTGGCGAGGTTGCTGGACGGCGGTCAGGCTCACCTCGTGAGGGTTCGCGCGGTGCTCGGCGCGGAAACCATCGGTCCGGTCGCGGAAAGTCCACTCACTTTGGCCTTGCTTGGCTACGCGCAACGCCTGGCCGGTCGCCCCGGACGGGTGACACAGGTCTATGTGCAGCCGCGAGCCGGGGCTGACCGAGAGGTGGCGCGTGAGCTGCGGGGGCTGGCTGCGGGACGCTTGGACGTTGTTCCCGCCGATAACGAACTGCGCTTGCTGCGGGCGATCGCACAACCCAACAATCAGGCTACGACGATGTTCGCGCTGATCGGCGCGATGGTCGGCTTCCTTCTGACGTTCAACGCGATGCTGCTGACCGTACCCGAGCGTCGCCGTTACATCGCCGACTTGCGCATGCAGGGCTATGACTGGCGCCAAGCTCTCCTGATCATAGGATTCGAAGCGCTTGCACTGGGTCTTGTCGCATCGGTGGCAGGCATTGCTCTCGGCTATGTCCTGTCACACACTTTGTTTCATCGGGTTCCTGTCTACCTGGCGTTTGCTTTTCCAGTCGGCAGTCAACAGGTCATTCAAGTGTCGCTGGTTCTGTTTGCGTTCGGCTGTGGCGTGCTCGCCACGCTGCTCGCTTCACTGGTTCCCGTATTCGACCTGCGCCCCGGGCGCACGCGCGATGCCGTCCTCAGACAGGCTGGAGGCGCCGGTGAGGGCATCGGCAAGCGAACCGCCAAGGGATTCGGGATGGTTGGACTATTGATGGTCGTGATCGCGACCGCGCTCGTCCTCATCGCGCCGAATCTCACGCTGGCAGGTGGGGCTACGCTGGCGCTGGCAACGCTCTGCCTGATCCCTGTCGCGTTTACAGGTGCCGCGCAAGTCCTTCGCCGCGCGAGCGAGCACATACCCAGCAGCGCTCTGGTCCTCGCCGTCAGAGAACTGCGCACGACAAGTATGCCGCTGGTCGCCCTGGCCGGTGTAGGCGCGCTCGCGATCTACGGCAGTGTGGCCATCGGCGGCGCAAGGCACGATCTGTTGAGCGGCCTCGACGCGAATTTCCGCGAATATCTCGGTACGGCAGACGTCTGGGTCACAACTGGTGGCAACGATCTGACTACCAACAGCTTCCAAGCTCCCGGTCTGCAGGCCAAGCTCGCAAAAGCAGCGGGAGTCAGCTCGGCGCGCGTCTACCAGGGAGAGCTGATGGACGTCGGGACGCGCCGCGTCTGGGTGATAGCACGCCCGCCGGGCGACGGCACGATGATTCCCGCGAGTCAGCTGCTCGAGGGCGAACTTGCGCACGGGAACGAACTACTACGTGGTAGCGGCTGGGCGGCGGTTTCCACGAGCTTTGCGGTCGAACATCACTTGCGGGTCGGCAACACTTTTACGTTGCCGACACCATCGGGGACGCGATCGTTTGGAGTCGCGGCGATCACCACAAACGTCGGTTGGCCGCCGGGCGCGCTCATAGTCAACACGAACGACTACCGTCGTTACTGGCTGACGTCCGAACCCTCGGCGCTGGAGGTAAATTTCCAGCCGGATGTCAGTCCATCGGTGGGCTTGCGCTCGATCGATCGAGTCCTTGCCGGCTATCCGGGCCTTTCGGCGCAGACTCGCCAAGCACGGGAAGTGCAATATGCCGCCAACTCGCGCGAAGCTCTGCAGTCGCTCGGCGAGATATCGACGCTGCTCCTGATCGCCGCCGCACTCGCGGTCGCGTCGGCTCTCAGCGCCACGATCTGGCAGCGCAGAGCACTGTTGGCGTCGCTGAAGATTCAGGGCTATGACCGCCATCAGCTTTGGCGCGGACTGCTCCTGGAGAGCATGATCGTGTTGGGCTTCGGCTGCCTGATCGGTGCGGTCCTTGGCATATACGGACACGTGCTGGCAAGTCGATGGCTGAAGCTCACGACCGGCTTCTCTGCTCCCTTCTCGCTGAGAGTGCCGAGTGTGTTGCTCGACATCGGACTCGTGGCTGGAATCGGGCTGATCGTGATCGCGCTTCCCGGGTTTCTCGCCGCACGCGTCTCCTCGCGCGCGGCCCTGCAGGAATGACGCGTCAGAAGGGGCTGCTCCCGGCGATGTTCTTCAGGTGCGTATCTTCGCTTCAAATCGAGCCGCGACGAACAGGATGTTCGTGTCCACGGCGGCTCGCTATTGGATCGACGTCTTTCCGTCCGTTTGTCGTGAAATTCGTGGCTGGGAGCGTGCGGCTCGCAAGATACCGGACCCGCTTCTACGGGCGGTCGCGCTAAAAGCCCTCCGCGACGAGCGCGGCAACCTCGAGGGCGCCGCTGCCTACGCGGCGTTCACGCCACGTCGATACCGCGTCGATGTGGCGCGTGCGGTGATTGCCTTTCAAGCTGTCTATGACTATGCCGACGCGCTCTCGGAGCAGCCAGGTAGTGGCGAGGCAGGGATACGTCGACTTCACCAGGCGCTGCTCGTGGCGCTCAAGCCCGGCGTCTCGCACCTCGACTACTACGCTTACCAGAGTCAATACAACGATGGTGGCTATCTGACTTGTCTCATCGACAAATGTCGTGCCGCCCTTGGCTCACTGCCTTCCTTCCCGATCATGGAGCTCCAAATACAGCGAGCTGCCAGTCGCATCGTCACCTATCAGTGCCTCAATCACCAGGGTCCAGGGATGGCCCACGACGCATTTGCCTGCTGGGCACGCAGAGAAACGAGTCCAGGAGCCGACTTGAGGTGGTGGGAGACGGGTGCCGCGGCGGGCTCGTCGCTTGCTGTGTTCGCATTGATGTCAGCCGCAGGTCAAGCAAAACTGGAGACCGCGCATGTAGCTGCATTGGACTGTGCTTATTTTCCTTGGATTGGATCTCTCCATACTCTTCTCGACAGCCTCATCGACGAGCGCGAGGACACGATTACCGGTCAGCACTGTCTCACCGCTCACTATGCGTCGCGGGAGGAGGCCGCCAGTCGACTACAGGCGCTTGCCGCGCGAGCAGCCGGGTATGCCGAGTCTCTACCAGACGGTGGGCAGCACGTGATGATCCTCGCGGCGATGGCGAGCTTCTATCTCGCGAGCCCTCAGGCGAGGGACCCTCGTGTGCGGCTGGTGGCTGAGCGAGTATTGACGGCATTGGGAGTCCACGCATTACCCGCCATGCACGTGCTGCGCGCGAGGCACGCGGTGAGACGTCTCCTCCAAAAACGAGACTGACGCAAACTGCATTGAATAGTCAAATTGCGAATATTCGACTATGCTCTTGTCCTACTTCGTGGGGGCGGGCATAGTGGCCGTTCGATGATCTCCGCGCATTTGTTGCACGAATTTGCCTGCTCGCCGTTCGTCGGCGGAGGCGCGTCGGCATCGGAGGAGGAGGCGTGAGTGTGAGTGGGAGCGATCACACGCTCCGCATCAGACCTGCGCCCGATTCTCAGTATTCTCGCTCACTGGAATACGGGGTCGCGATCTTGGAGTGCTTTGCCGCCGAGGAACCTGTATTTCGCGTCAGTGAGCTTGCCGACATCATCAAGGTGAGCCGCTCCACGACCCATCGTTATGCGATGACGCTCGTCGAGTTGGGGTATCTCGAGCAGGACAAGAGCCGTCGCTACAGGCTTGCCCGGAGCGCCGGCGGACCGGGGATGGGGTTTATCGATACGCTCCGCTCGGAGACTCCCGCGGCGAGACCGATCCTCGAAGATCTACGCGACTTGACAGGTCACACGGTCAGTATGGGTGTGTTCGAGGGGAATCGCGTGCTCTACACACACCGTCTGTTCGCACACGGGACAGGCCAGTACGAGGCCGACCTCGGACTTGGCGTAGGTGCCTACGTGCCCGCCTATTGCACCGCGATCGGCAAGGCCCTGTTGACGAGTCTGAGCGCACCGGGCCAGCGCGAAGCGATCGCCGAGTTCGAGCTCGAGCGCCATGGGCCGAACACGATCACGAACAGGCAGATATTGGCCGACGCGCTACTGGATATCAACGCCCTCGGTCTCGCTACCTGTGACGAAGAGCAAGCTCGAGGTGTGCGCTCGATCGCGGCAGTGGTCGATCATCCAGGCCGCTCCCGGTCGATGGCGGTGAGTGTCACCGTTCCCGCGATGCGTTTGTCGCTCGTGGCGATGAGCGCGAAGTTCGGAGCGAGCGTAAGGGCGGCAGCCGAGCGCATCTAGCAGCTGGGATACTGGGGGTGTGGATTCTTCTCATCCGCCGGCGGTCGAATCGCTCCTGCTGCGGCCGTTGGACCGGCCGCCAGATGTTCGTGTGCGCGTCCCCGGTTCCAAGAGCGTCACTAACCGCGCTTTGCTCTGTGCGGCGCTCTCTCCGGGGCACAGCAGGCTGACGGGAGCACTTTTCGCTGAAGACACTCGCGCGATGCTCGCGGCCGTGTCGGCTCTCGGGGCCGACGTGACAGCTGACGAAGCAGGCGGAACGGTCAATGTGGTCGGTGCAGATATTGGACGCCCATCCACGACGCGCCGGGTTGATGCGCGACAGTCGGGCACGACATCTCGGTTTCTTCTGCCGGTGCTGGCGCTCGGCAGTGGGTGTTCCGTGGTCGACGGAGACGCCCAGCTTCGGTCCCGGCCGTTCGGGCCGTTGATCTCGGCTCTTCGCGATCTCGGCGCCGACGTTCGCGAGCTCGGCGAGCCGGATCATCTGCCGGTCGCGGTCACCGGGCCGCTGCTCGGGGGCGAGGTCCTCTTGCCGGGCGATGTGACGAGCCAGTTCCTATCCGGGCTTCTCATGGCAGCGCCGCTGATGCGTAACGGGCTTCGGGTGCGGCTGAGCTCACCGGCCGTGTCGGTGCCCTACCTTCGGCTAACCGCCGCGGTCATGGCGCACTTCGGCGTCCGCGCGCACCTTGACGACTCAGGAGCTCTCGTGCATGCAGGCTCGTACCGGGCGTGCGAGTTCGCGGTCGAGCCGGATGCGAGCGCAGCGTCCTATTTCCTTGGTGCCGCGGCGATCACCGGTGGGCGGGTCACCATCGAAGGTCTCGGCTCGGCGAGCCCGCAGGGTGACGTTGCGTTCGTAGATGTCCTCGAGCGCATGGGGGCCCGCGTCGATCGGGCTGCTGACGCGATCACCGTAACGGGCCCCTCGACGTCGGCAGGTCTACACGGCGTCGATGTCGACATGGCCGACATCTCAGACACCGCCCAAACAGTCGCGGCGGTCGCCGTGTTCGCAAGCACGCCCACAAGGGTTCGAGGCATCGGCTTCATCCGGGCGAAGGAGACCGACCGCATCGGTGCGATAGTCACCGAGCTTCGCTGCGCCGGCATCACCGCAGATGAGCACGAGGACGGCTTCACGATCCATCCCGGCGCGCCGAACCCGACTCGCGTGCAGACATATGACGACCACCGGATGGCAATGAGCATGGCCCTTCTAGGGCTCCGAGCACCGGGCATTCAGATCGAGAACCCTGGGTGCGTCGCGAAGACCTACCCGGGGTATTTCGCCGACCTCGCTCGACTCGGCTGACCTGCGCCTCGGCCGGCACGCCTCGGCGTTCGCTGCCGCCGGTGGAGGTGCGACGAGGCGCCCATCGCGGACCCAATCGCACACCCACGGTGAGCCGTGTATCAACAGCCTCTCTTGGCGCTCTCCAGTCTCCGGAGCCTCCCCATCGAATGGCCCAATTTTCTGTCCTTTTCCAGGACCTTTCGTGATGGGCGCGGCGGGTTTCGAACTGCGACCTCTCGCGTGTGAAACGGCCTGGGCAAGGCTTGAGGAAGCGCAAGAAACGGCTCTAACAAGCTAGTTGCAGAACGCGCTCCGATTCGCTGATCCCCGTAGATACTCTGGAGTTCCCCGTGGATTTAGCCCACCAACAGCTCCGGTGGGCTAAAGTCGGGCGGGGCTCCAGCGTCCTATTGGCCACGGCTTTTGCTTGGAAAGTAAGCCTTGCCTCGGACTTGGCGTCGTCCGTTGCAGCAGCGCGAGCGGCATCCGCCGGAGCACTCGCATTCTTCGGACGCAGAAGCCTCGTGTATTCGGCAGGCACGTTGCTGCTTTGCCGTGCGGAAGCAGGCGGCCTGCGAGTGCCGGACGATACGTTCGGAGTTCGTCCATTGCGCAAGCGTGGTGTCGGGGTGTCTTGCTCTCGTTCTTGTCCAGAAGGAGGAGTCTGCCGAGCAATGCTGCAGGTGGTTCCTCGTAGTCAAAGCGGAAGCGTAGGCGGGATCAGGCCGTGCCGCTCACGGCTCGCGAGGCACAGAGAGCGGAGTGGTAAAGCCTCGGTTGTCCCGTGAAGCGAGTCAATATGTCTCTCGTGGCGTTGCGGGCCCACCGTAGACGTCTGGCTCTCGTCGCAAGCGCCTTTTCGCCGTGGGGGGTGAGGCAGGCGCGGCTTCGTCCTCTGGCAGCTCGCCGAGGACGTAGGTGAAATGTGGCATCCCGCCGGTCGTGAAGCGGCGCAGTATCTCGTAGCGCATCTCCGCCTGTGTGCCTACCGCCTGATCGAGGAGGTGGCGCATGTGACGCTCCTCGATCGCGAGCCCCCGGTCTCGGAGGCGCATCTCCTCGGCGGCTGCCGGGGCGGCGTTGACCAGCTCGGTAAGACGTTGGCTCAGGTGGGACTGCTCCGCCTTGAACCGCTGGTACTCCTCGGGCCCCATGTGGTCGACCATCAAACGCTGCCCTTCCTCCGAGCGCAGCTGGTCTGGCCCGGTTACCTCGCCGCTTGCAAGGCGCGCCTGACTCGCAGCCTCCTCCTGCTGGCAGGAGGCGAACGGCTCCACCCGATATGCGGGTGGAGCCGACACCAGAGTGACGGCCGGCCCGGCGGGAGTCATCGCCACCAGGTTGGCCATGCCGGGAGCTTGTCCGTGCAGCTGTGAGATCTCCACGTTGCGCGAGCGCATCAGATGGGGCGGCGTGTTCTGGTTGGCCAGGGCAGCGAGCATCGCGCTCGTGCGATCGCCGTGCGCAGCGACGCGTCGGTCGTACTCGCCAAACAGCTGTGAGATCTGCTCGAGCAGGTCGTGATCGGAGAGGCTCCCGAAGATGATCTTCTGGCTGCTTGCGCCCCAGATCGAGCGGGCCCACTCCTCGCCCCAACGCGCGCGAAGCTGGTTGAACGATTGGGCGGCCCAGACGCACAACACACCCTGGGAAGCGCCCTGGCTCATGATCTGCGGCAGGCTCGGAAGCGGGGCGATCGCGCCGACCTCGTCCAGCAGCAACAGCAGGGGCGGGTCCAGGCGGCCATCCGGACGCTCGGCGGCCAGCCGGTAGGCGACGCTTACGATCGACTCGACCAGCAACGCGACGAGCGGCGCAATCACCGTCATCGTGTCCTCCGGGCTGACGATGTAAAGCGTGGAGGCAGAGCGCAGGAACGCCTCGATGTCGAAGTCCCCGGCATCCGCGTTGTCTAGGACGGCAGCGTTGCCGACGATCCCCGCGAGACGCTCGCTGACCGTGCCGAACGTTCCCGCCTTCGTTTCCGGTGGCTGTTTGGCGATGCCTTTGAGGCCCGACGCATAGTCGCGTGCGGACGGGGCGCTGTCGGCGTAGTCGTCGAGGATGTCGATCGCCTCATCGACGTTCAGGGCGTCGATCCACCCCTTCATCCGGCGCACACCGCAATGCGACAGGGCCGCGGCATGGAAGAAGCCCCGCATGACGGTTGCGCCGGCATTGCGGAAGAACTTGTCCTCTTCGGGCTTCTCGGGGCCGAGGAGCTTCAGAACGCGCAGCTCACACGTGGCGGGATCCTCACAGCCCGAGGTGGGAGACCAGCGGATGCAGCGCGCGCCGCCGATGTGGTCGCGCCGCTCGGTCGGCGCGTACGCATAGACATCGCCGCCGCCATGCAACGCAAGACTCAGCCGTCGGCCGCGTGTTGCCCGCAGCACATCCGGCTTCGTCGATGCGGAGATGAGCGCACCGGGCCAAGTCATCGCCGAGGGGACGAGCACTCCGGAGGTCTTGCCCACCCGCGGCGGCCCGAGAACCGCGACAGAGTCCTCCTTCGAGGCGAGCAGCATGGTGCGGAGACGTCCATCGGTCTCCTGCCAGCCGACGAAGGTTCCCTCCAGCCACGGCACGCCATCCTTGGGCTTCACTGGCCATCGCAGGATTTCTGGCATCTACCCTCCTAGCTGGGCGCCGAGGCGGGAGGCTCCCGCTTCGCGATCTCGAGGTTTCGCCGCGCATCCTCGCTGTCGCCGCGGCCCGTGCGACGGCTGAACCGGTTTTCGTGGTCACAATCTGCGAGCTCCATCCACGCGCCGGCCGCCGAGCGGAGTGCGCTGTGCCAGTTCGTCCCCTCGATGGCATCGCCGTCCTTGAGCAGCTGCACGTGCCAAGCACGGAAGAACTCGAGCTCAGAGCGCAGAGCCTCGTGGCGAGGCCAACAGGGTGGCAGCTTCACCCAGATCGAGTAATGCTCGAGCAGCCACCCTACCCAGGCAGCCAATGATTGCCATCGCTGATCTAGCTCAGCCGGACCGAGGCCAGCCCAGTTCCACTCATCTGTCGTCATGGTATCTATCTGAACCCTACTTCTGCCGCCCGGCCTGCGGGCCCGATGGCCGCTTCTCCGGCGGCTTGGCCGCCGGCTGGGTCTGGCGACGTTGTTGTGCGCCCCGCCGAGCCGAATCTCGTTGTTGGCCCGCACGGTGCCCTTTCTGTGCCTGCTGCTTCTGCTCTGCGGCTTGCTCCTGTTGGTCCTTCGCCTTGGTAGCGGCTTGCTTTTGCTGGGCTTGCGCTTTGGCCGCTTGCTCCTGTTGGGTCTTTGCCTTTGCGACTTGCTCTTGCTGGGCCTTCGCCTGTGCCTGCGCTTTGGCGGCTTGCTGTTGCTGAGCTCTTGCCCGTGCGGCTTGCTCTTGTTGGTCCTTCGCGGCTTGCTGTTGCTGAGTTCTTGCCTTCGCGGCTTGCTCTTGTTGGGCCTTCGCTTGTGCCTGCTGCGTCTTTGCGGCTTGCTCCTGCTGCGCTTTCGCTTGTTCCTGCTGCGCTTTGGCGGCTTGCTCTTGTTGAGCTCTTGCCTTCGCGGCTTGTTCCTGCTGTGCCTTCGCCTGTGTCTGCTGCTCCTTTGCAGATTGTTCATGCTGTGCTTTGGCGGCTTGCTCCTGCTGTGCCCTGGCCTGCTGGACCTTGGTCTCTTCCTGCTGCGTCTTAGCGGCCTGCTCGTGCTGGGTCTCCGCGCGTGTTGCCTGCTCTTGTTGGGCCTTGGCCCCTTCCTGCCGTGCCTTCGCGGCTTGTTCCTGCTTCGCTTCCGTGGCTTGCTCTTGTTGGGTCTTTGCCTGCTCCTGCTGCGCCTTCGCCTGGGCCTGCTGCGCCTCTGCAGCCTGCTCCTGCTGCGTCTTAGCGGCCTGCTCGTGCTGCGTCTTAGCGGCCTGCTCGTGCTGCGCCGTTGCCCGCGCGGCCTCTTCCTGTTGTGTCTTGGCTGCCTGCTCGTGCTGGGTCTCCGCGCGTGCCGACTGCTCCTGCTGGGTCTTGGTCTCTTCCTGTTTGGCCTCAGCCTCCTCCTGCTGCCCCTGTGTTCCCCTAGCCGTCGCCGTGGGCTGCTCGGAACGATCCGTCTCGGTGTGCGTTGCCGGGGACGGCGTCTCGAGTTCGCGGTCCAGGGCTGACCCTTCTGGAGGAGGCGGCCCTGGAGGCGGCGGCGGGCTGGGAGAAGGAGCATCTGGCGGCGCGGGATCACGGGCAGGGACCGGCCCGTCATCGCCCGTGAAGCTCCACGGGCGCTCGCGCACGGCGTTGGGATCGATCCCCAGGGCGCTCAGCTGCTCCCGGGTGGTGTCGTCTAGCGTGCGCACGTTCAACTGCCCTTGCCGGTCGCGCCAAGGCACACGGCTCATGTCCTCCCAGGGGTGAATCGTGTGCTCGTAGCCTGCTGTGATTCGGCGCTCCATCTCGTACGCCGACGACTCTCGGTATGTGCGCTCGGGGGTGAGAGGTCTCCCGTGTGCGCCCTGGGTGGGCTGGGGGTAGTCGACCTTTGGCTCGGCTGGACCGGTGTCGATCACCAATCGGCCTTCACTCATCGTCTTGCGGAGCCACGTCTCGTTGTGGGCCAGCCGTGCGCGCTCGAGCTCGACGCTGCCCTTCCGCTCGCCGGCCTGCTCGGCCGAAAGACCGTCATACGGCTCGGCGTCGAACATCGTAGCGGCGTAGTCGACGCGCCGCTGATCTTCACCGATGACGATCGGCCTCAAGGTCTCGTCGATCGCCGCCGGCCTCGAGGTCTCGCCGCCGAACGGGCCACGCTCGCGGCTCATCTCGCTGCCGGGGGGATCGGTCAGGCTTGCGGGCTCGGTCTGCACGAGATCGAACACCGCCTGGTCGCGGAAGATGTCGGGCGCTGTGGCCAGTCCGTGACTCCTTGCCCAATCTACCGCCAGCTCACTCTCGTGGAGGATCGCCCGTTGGTTGAAATCCGCCGACTCCCAGCCGGCTCTCGCGTTCACCAGATCGTGGTTCGCATCGACCCTTCGCATCCGCGCCTCAGCGCACTCGGACTCGGTCGAATGCGGGTCGAGCGCAGTGGTGTGCTCGGCCGCGACGGCGGCGGCGTACGCGGCGGTCGCCCGCTCGAGGCGCCGCGCGGGCGCCATCTCGACAGCGTTGCGGAGCGAGACGAGGTCCTTCTGCGCGGCCATCGTGTCTCTATGCGCGTCACGCCGCTCGTCCTCCGTGGCGGCCGGATCGCCGGCGAGGCGCTCCTCGAGCGCTTGTGAAGCGACGAGCCGCCGCTCGGCATCGTGCAGCTTGCCCTCGGGCCCCTCCTTCGCGTCGATTGCCTGCACCAGCCGACCCGCGCGCCCGGCGCTCACGTCGCTGTACGGATCCTCTCCCGGGCTGGGTCCGCTGATCTCGGCGCCGTGGCGCGCCTCGGCCGTCAACGCGTCGGCCGAGGGCTCAGCGTCTTGGTGCTCTCGCTCCCAGTCATCGACGCCGGCAGCGGTCTCCGCGAGCATGGGATTGCCTGATTCAGCGTGCTGCGACGCAGTGGCCGGCCCTCCTGCCAGCGCCAGGAGTCTCACGAGCTGCACTGCGAAGAACGCCTTCGCCAAGCGATGGCGGAATGGCCTCACCATCGGTCCGGGCTCATCCCCTCGACCCGTCCCGGACGACATCGACCCGGATCAGACCGGCTCGCATCAGCTCCGGGAGAGTGGCCACTACCCGCGCCTCGATACCGGCCGCCGCCGTGGACCCGTCGAACTCGAGCCGCCGGCACTCCTCGGCGATCGAGTCGTGACCACTCCCGGTGAGCAGGAACTCGTAAACGACGACGTCGACGCGGGTCCGC
>Ga0210386_10002436_pt1 | contig 16060 bp, 10 predicted proteins | sample IncBWH32OmetaG_FD_160091 | JGI IMG/M metagenome (GOLD analysis project Ga0210386, IMG submission 160091) | Forest soil microbial communities from Barre Woods Harvard Forest LTER site, Petersham, Massachusetts, United States - Inc-BW-H-32-O ... | reverse complement strand
CGTCGAGCAGATCGGGCACGCTTCGCAACCCTTCGTTGAGCGCGACGATCAGCCTGTTTTCGCGGTCGATGCGATGCGCGATGTACTCCTCGAGCTTCTCGCGCGCGTCCCACACGATCTCGCCGTGACCTGGGCACAGGACGTTGAAGTCCTCGCGCAGCCGCAGGCGCGTCAACGCCAGCAGGTACCCCGACATCGCGCCCGGGTGCGGCGTGATCAGAACGCTGCCGTCGCCGAGCACCGCATCGCCGGTGAAGCACGCGCCGTCGGCGATGAACGCGTAGTGGTCTTCGGCGTGCCCCGGCGTGTGCACGGCCTCGAACGGTCCGAAGCGCACTTCCTCCGCGAGCCGCACGTCCGCGTCGCGCCGCGCCGCGGCGAGCGGCGCCGGGCGCACTTCCAGCAACGTCTCGACCGCCTCGTCGTGGTCTTCGTGGCCGTGCGTCAGCACGACCCCGCCGAGCCCGCCGCGCGCGTCGATCGCCGCCATCAGCCGTCGCACGTGCGCGTCGATCAACGGCCCCGGATCGACGACCCACGCGGGACGTCGTCCGACGACCCACGTGTTGGTGCCTGTAAGCGTCAGCGGCCCCGGGTTCGGCGCGCGCAGGCGCAAGATGTCGTAGTCACGCAGCAACCCCGCGTCCGAGCGGGCCTCGACCGTATCCGATGCCCCGATCGGCTCGGAATCCGGCGAAATAGAACCGTTCATCGGGCCCGGACGTTAGCTGACACGCCGGGCGGTTGGATTGCCGACGAATCGAACTGTCCGACGTTCGATCAGCACGAAATCCTCACCAAGAGTGCGCATCGCGACGCGACGCGCACGATCGACTGTCCAACTGACCGAGGGCCGGCCTCCACTCACTTGACCTGTGCGACGGCGCGCCATCGAGCGCGCCTCCGCGTCCGCGCCCGCCGTCGCGTCCACGTCTATTCCAGGCTGGCCATCACGTGCTTGACGACCGTGTAGTCCTCCAGCGAGTACACGCTCAGGTCCTTGCCGTACCCCGACTCCTTGAAGCCGCCGTGCGGCATCTCCGAGACAAGCGGGATGTGGTCGTTGATCCACACGCAGCCGAAGCGCAGCGCGCGCGAGACGCGCAGCGCGCGCGCGACGTCGCGTGTCCAGACCGACGACGCGAGGCCGTAGCGCGTGCTGTTCGCCCACGCGATCGCCTGCTCCTCGTCGCTGAACCGCTGCACCGTGATCACCGGCCCGAAGATCTCGCGCTGGATCATCTCGTCGTCCTGCTCGAGACCCGCGACGACCGTCGGCTCCAGGTAGAACCCCGGGCGCTCGGGCTCCCCGCCGCCCGTCACGATCTCCGCGCGGTCTGGGCGACGTTCGAGGAAGCCCTCGACGCGCTCGCGCTGGCGCTTGGAGTTGACCGGCCCAAGCGTCGTCTCGGGCGCCAGCGTGTCGCCGATCACGAGACCTCTCGCCTGCTCGGCGAGTCCCGCGACGACGTCGTCGTAGACGCTGCCCGCGGCGAGCACGCGCGTCGCCGCCGTGCAGTCCTGCCCCGCGTTGTAGTAGCCGGTGCCCGCGATCGTCTCGAGCGCCGACTCCAGACTGACGTCGTCGAACACGACCACCGGCGCCTTGCCGCCGAGCTCGAGGTGCACGCGCTTCAGCGTCTCCGCCGCCGTGCGCGCGAGGTGCTTGCCCGTGTCGACCGATCCGGTCAGCGCGAGCATGTCGACGTCGGGGTGTGAGATCAGCGCCTCGCCCGTCGGCTCGCCCGGACCGGTGATCACGTTGAGCACTCCCTTTGGCAGGATCTCCGCGGTCAGCTCGGCGAGTCGCAGCGTCGTCACCGGCGTCGTCTCGGCCGGCTTCAGCACGACCGTGTTGCCCGCCGCGATCGCCGGCGCGAATTTCCAGATCGCCATCATCAGCGGGTAGTTCCACGGGGTGATCTGGCCGATCACGCCGACCGGCTCGCGGCGCGTGAACGACGTGTAGCCCTCCATGTACTCGCCCGCCGCGCGTCCCTCCAGCACGCGCGCCGCGCCGGCGAAGAAGCGCAGGTTGTCGACCATCACTCCCAGCTCGTCGCGCTTGACCGCCTCGATCGGCTTGCCCGCGTTGAGCGCCTCCAGCCGCGCGATCTGCTCGCCGTGCTCCTCCAGAGCCGCCGCGATCTGAAGCAGCGCCTCCGAGCGCTGCTGCGGCGTCGTCCGCGACCAGCCCTCGAACGCGCGTCGCGCGGCGGCGACCGCGCGGTCGACGTCCTCCGCGTCCGAGCGCGGCGCCCGCGCGATCTCCTCGCCCGTCGCCGGGTTCAGCACCGGTTCGGTCTCGCCGGCGGCCGAGCCGACCGACTCGCCGTCGATGAAGTTGTTGAGCGTGTCCGTCGTTGACGCCATCTCGCTCCTCCGCTCCTATGCCGTCTGTGGGATGCCGAGCGCTTGCGCGACGGCCGGGTGGGTGATCTCGCCTGCCCGCACGTTCAGTCCCTGGCGCAGCGCCGGGTCGTCGTGCAGCGCCGCATCGACGCCGCGCTCGGCCAGCTCGATCACGTACGGCAGCGTCGCGTTCGTCAGCGCGTACGTCGAGGTGATCGGCACCGCTCCCGGCATGTTCGTCACGCAGTAGTGAGTGATCTGATCGACCTCGTACGTCGGATGTGAGTGCGTCGTCGGCCGCGACGTCTCGAAGCAGCCGCCCTGGTCGATCGACACGTCGACCAGCACCGCGTGGCGCTTCATCAACTTCAGCTGCTCGCGCGTGACGACGTGCGGCGCGCGCCCACCGTGCACGAGCACCGCGCCGATCACGAGATCCGCGAGCGGCAGCATCTGCTCGATCGCCAACGTCGAGCTGTAGACGGTCGACGCGCGTCCCGCGAACGCCACTTCCAGCTCGCGCAGCCGGTCGATCGAGCGGTCGAACACGAACACGTCCGCCTGCAGCCCGATCGCGATGAACGCCGCGTTCATCCCGACGACGCCGCCGCCGATCACGAGCACCGTCGCCGCCGCGACGCCCGGCACGCCGCCGAGCAGGATCCCGCGGCCGCCGAGCGGCTTCTCGAGCATGAACGCGCCCGCCTGCGTCGCGAGCTTGCCGGCGACCTCGCTCATCGGCGCGAGCAACGGCAGCCGCCCGGCGCCGTCCTCGACGGTCTCGTACGCGATGCACGTCGCGCCCGACTCCTGCAGCCCGCGCGCGAGCTCCGGCTCGGCCGCCAGATGCAGGTACGTGAACAGCGTCTGCCCCGGGCGCAGCATCGCCACCTCGACGGCTTGCGGCTCCTTCACCTTCAGCACGAGCTCGGCCTCGCCGAACACCGTCTGCGCGTCCGGCACGATCCGCGCGCCCTGCGCGCGGAACTCGTCGTCGCCCATCGCGCTGCCAGCGCCCGCGCCGGCCTGCACCAGCACCTCGTGCCCGCGCGAGGTCAGCTCGCGCACGCCCGCCGGCGTGATCGCCACGCGGTACTCGTCCGTCTTGATCTCGCTCGGCACGCCGATCTTCATCTCGCAAGCTCCCTTCCACGCAGCGCCAGCCAGAACTCGATGCGGTCACGCGCGTTGGCGAAGTCGCGACCGGTCAGCTGCTCGACGCGGCGCACGCGGTAGCGCAGCGTGTGACGATGGCAGTACAGCGCGCTCGCCGCGCGCTCCCAGTGTCCGTTGTGTTCGATGAAGGTGTCGAGCGAGCGCAGCAGCTCCTCGCCGTACTCGCCGTCGCCCTGTTCGACCGGCCCAAGCACGCCACGGCAGTACGACGTCAGCGCGTCGTCATCCTGGATCGAGAGCAGCAGTTGGAACGCTCCGAGGTCGCGATACGACGCGACCTCCGGCGCGCTGCCGTTCGCAAGGCGCACCGCCTCTAGCGCGCAGCGCGCCTCGTGGAAGCTCAGCCGCAGTGACTGCGCCGCGCTCGCTCGGCTCGCCGACGCGCGCACCTCGCCGACGCGCGCCTGCAGCACGCCGCGCAGCTTGCGCGCCAGCTCGATCGGCTCGCATCCTTGCGCGTCGATCACCGCGCACAAGAGGCCCGCGCGGATCGCCACGAGGCTGTGCGTCCGCTCGCGCTCGAGCGCGCGTTCCAGCGGCGCCGCCGCCGCGCTCGGGTCATCGACCGCGAACGCGAGCACCGCGACCTGCTCGCCGATCCCGAACGGCCGCAGCCGCGCCTGCAGCTCCTCGGGGTAGAGGTGGCCGGTCAGCGCCTCCGCCAGCACGTCGCCGGCCATGTTGCGCTGGAGCATCTCGTAACGCTCGTTGACCAGCTGCGCGAACGCGCGCTCGGTGATCGCGATGAACGGCAGCTCGTACGGCACCTCGAACAGCGGAAAGCCGCGCTTGCGCGCCGCCGTGACCAGCGCCGCCGGCAGCCGCTTGTGCTTGAACCCCGTCCCGAACCCGAGCCCCGCGATCCGGTGGTCGGCGAGCCGCTCGATCAGCTCACGCTGGCTCTTCGGTCCGTTCAGCTGGATGCCCGTCGTCAACAGCAGCTCGCCGCCGCGCAGCCACGGCGTCGGATCCTCGAGCTCGGTGCTGTGCACCCAACGAACGTGTGCCTGCGCGGCCTCGTGGCCGCTCGCGAGCTCGAGGCCGAGCTCGGCGATCAGGCTTTCGACGGTGAGCTCCACGCCGCCATCCGCTCGCACGCCTCGCTCAGCACCGGCCGCAGGATCGCGACGATCTCCTCGAACTGCTCGGCGCCCGCGATCAGCGGCGGCGACAGCTGCACGATCGGGTCGCCGCGATCGTCCGTGCGACAGATCAAGCCCCGCTTGTACAGCTCGCCCGAAAGGAAGCCGCGCAGCAACTGCTCCGATTCGGCGTCGTCGAACGTCTCCTTCGTCTCCTTGTCCTTGACCAGCTCGATCGCGTGGAAGTACCCCGCGCCGCGCACGTCGCCGACGATCGGCAACTCGCGCAGGTCGTCGAGCATCTCGCGGAACAGCCCCTCGTTCTCGCGCACGTTCCCGTTCAGGTCCTCGCGCTCCATCAGCTCGATGTTCGCCAGGCCGACCGCGCACGCGATCGGGTGCCCGCCGAACGTGAACCCGTGGACGAACGACTCCTTGCCGTGCAGGAACGGCTCGGCGATGTGGTCGCCCGCGATCACAGCCCCGAGCGGCGCGTACGCCGAGCTGATCCCCTTCGCCGTCGTGATCATGTCCGGCTGATAGTCGAACCGTTCGCAACCGAACCAGCGGCCGAGGCGACCCCACGCGCAGATCACCTCGTCGGAGATCAACAGCACGCCGTGGCGGTCGCAGATCTCGCGCACGCGCTGGAAATAGCCGTCCTGCGGCACGAAGCAGCCGCCGCCGTTCTGCACCGGCTCGAGGATCACCGCCGCAACCGTGTCCGCACCCTCGAATTCGATCGCCTGCTCGATCGCGTCCGCCGCCCACAGCGGATCGCGATCCTCGCTCCAGCGGTAGGAGTTCGTGTTCGCCACGTGCACGCCGCCCGGCGTCAGCGGTTCGAACGGCTCGCGCAGCGGCGGCAGCCCCGTCGCCGTCAGCGCGCCCATCGACGTTCCGTGGTAGGCGAGATGCCGCGAGATCAGCTTGTGCCTGTTCATCTCGCCGCGCGCTCGCTGATAGGACTTCGCGAGCTTCCACGCCGACTCGACCGCCTCCGAGCCGCCCGAGGTGAAGAACACGCGGTTGAGGTTGCCCGGCGCGAGTCCCGCGATCCGCGCCGCCAGCTCGATCGCCGGCGGGTGCGCGTAGCTCCAGTTCGTGTAGAAGGCGAGCTGCTTCGCCTGCGCCGCGGCCGCCTCGCCGAGCTCCGCGCGACCGTGCCCCGCGTTGACGCAGTACAGCGCCGACAGCCCGTCGAGGTAGCGCTTGCCGTGCTCGTCGTACACGTAGCACCCCTCGCCGCGCACGATCACCGGCACCGCGTGACGCTCGTCGTAGGAGCCCATCCGCGTGAAGTGCATCCACAGGTTGCGCCTGGCGAGTCGCTGCAGACGGTCGGGGTCTTCGGCCGGCGCCATGCCGGCCGGTCCAGGCGCCCACGGCGTGCCCGTCGACTCGGCCGTGCGGCTCGCGGCCGTCGCCTGGTCAAGATCCGCCGTGTCCGCCATCGGTCTTCTCCCTGGTCGAAGCGAGACGCGAGCGCGGCGCGCCTACGCGCAACGAATAGACACTGAGGATAACGGTACTGCGACGAAGATCGCTTCTCAAGTACGGACTTGGGCAAGAAGCCTCAAGCGCATTGTACTAATCGTACAATCATGCTGGCTCGATTTGGGAGGACCGCCCATTGCCCCCAGCCTGGCGGAGGCATAAGTTTGTCGCAGTTCGCACGACCACCAGAGGAAGAGGACGATCGATGGCCACCGAGAGCGGCGCCGCACCAGCAGCTCCAGGGCAGCATGCGCAGCACGACGGCGTCATCGACAAGGGCCTGAAGAAGGGCGCGATCGGCTACATCTCGAACGTCGTCATCGGCGTCGCCTCGACCGCGCCCGCGTACTCGCTCGCGGCGACGCTCGGCTTCGTCGCCGCGGTCAAGGGCGTCGGCGTGCACGCCCCGGCCGTGCTGCTCGTCGCGTTCGTTCCGATGCTGCTAGTCGCCTCGGCATACAAATACTTCAACCGCGCCGACCCCGACGCGGGGACCACGTTCGCGTGGACGACGCGCGCCGTCGGCCCCGGTCTCGGCTGGATGAACGGCTGGGCGATCTTCCTCGCGGACGTGATCGTGATGGCCTCGCTATCGGACATCGCCGCGATCTACACCTTCAAGCTGTTCGGCTTCAGCGAACTCGGCAACTCCAACGCGGCGATCATCGTCGCGGCCGCCCTGTGGATCGTCCTGATGACGTGGATCTGCTACCGCGGAATCGAGCTCTCGGCGAGGATCCAGACGATTCTGCTCGGCACCGAGGTCGCGATCCTCGGAGCCTTCGCCGTCGTCGCGCTCGTCAAGGTCTACGGCGGCAGCGCACCGCACGGCGCGATCAAGCCGACGCTCGACTGGTTCAACCCGTTCGCGATGAAGTTCGGCGATCTGTTCGTCGCGCTGCTGCTGGCCGTCTTCATCTACTGGGGTTGGGATTCGGGCGTCGCCGTCAACGAGGAGTCCGAAGATCCCGCGGAGGGTCCGGGCAAGGCCGCGGTCGTCTCGACGATCCTGCTCCTGCTGATCTACGTCGTCGTGTCGGCTTCCGCGCAGGCGTTCCACGGCGTCGGGTTCATCACGAACGAAGAAAACTCGAGCGACGTCTTGAACGCGCTCGGCACCGGCGTGTTCGGCGAACCGTGGAACAAGCTGCTGATCATCACCGTGCTGACGTCCGCGTCGGCCTCGACGCAGACGACGATCCTGCCCACGGCGCGCACGACGCTCTCGATGGCGCACTGGAAAGCGGTCACGTCGCTGCTCGCGCGCGTCCACAAGCGCTACCTGACGCCGACCGTCTCCACGCTCGGCTTCGGCGCGCTCTCGATCGTCGTGACCGTCGTGCTGCTGCTGCTGTCCTCGTCGGTCCTCGAAGCCTCGATCTCCGCCGTCGGCTTCCCGATCGTCTTCTACTACGGCTGGACCGGCATCGCCTGCGCGATCTACTACCGCCGCGAGCTGACCAAGAGCGTGCGCAACTTCCTGCTGCTCGGCGTCGGCCCGCTCCTCGGCGGCCTGATCCTGTGGGCGGTCGGCGTGCGGGCGATGATCTACTACGGTCATGCCGCGAACAACGCCTCGAAGCCGATCCTCGGCATCTCCTTGCCGCTTTGGATGGGCGTCGGCGGCCTGATCCTCGGTTTCTTCCTGATGCTCCTCTCCAGGGGCGTGTTCAAGGACTACTTCTCGCGCAAGCTCGAAACCGCGCCGCCCGGAGTGCTCGAGCACCCGCTCGCCACGATACCCCCGCCCGTCGGCTTCGGAGAGACATAGCTCAGGCTGCTAGACGGCGAGCTCGCACACACCGTGCGGCGAGCCGAACTCCGCGAGCTTCTCGAGGAACGGCTGCGGCGCAAACGCCTCCGGGCCGAGTACGCCGGCGCCCTTCCACACCCCCTCGTCCAGCAGCTCCAGCGCGACGACCGGGTTGACGGCCGTCTGCCAGACGACCGCCTGGCTTCCGTATTCGCGCATCGTGTGCTCGTTGTCGACCACGTGGTACAGGTACGTCGAGCGCGGCGCTCCGTCGGCGCCCGTGCCGCGCACCCACGTTCCGGCGCACGTGCGGCCGGTCATCCGCTCACCGAGCGTCGCCGGGTCGGGCAGCGCCGCGGCGACGACATCGCGCGGAGCGACCTTCGCGTCGTGGACCGACACCGGCTCGGTCGAGTCCAGGCCTAGCTTGTGCAGCGTGCGCAGCACGTCGATGAACTCCGCGCCCAGCCCGTACTTGAACGTGACGCGCTCGCAGTCGACCCACCGCGGGATCAGCACGACCTCCTCGTGCTCGACGTTCACGCACTCGACCGTGCCGATTCCCTCCGGGAACTCGAACAGCTCCGGCTCGGAGAACGGCGCCGTCGTGTAGAAACCGCGCTCGCGCTCCCAGATCAGCGGCGGGTTCAGGCACTCCTCGATCGTCGTCCAGATCGAGAACGTCGGCGCGAAGTCATAGCCCTCGACGATCAGATCGGCGCCGTCGCGCACGCCGATCTCCTCGACGCTCGTGAACAGTTCCTGCGCGGCGTACGCCGCGAACACGTCCGACAGTCCCGGCTCGACGCCGATCCCGACGAGCGCGAGCAGCCCGGCCTGCTCCCACGCCTCGTGCCGGTCGAGCTGGAGCTGACCGAGCATCTTCCCCGGCAGCTCGTACGGGCGCTGCGGGTGCGGTCGCGACAGCGTCATCGCCATGTCGAGGTACGTCACGCGCGACTCGAACGCAGCCGCGAAGATCGGCTCGTTGAAGCGCGGATCGCACGCGTTCAAGACGGCGTCCGGGCGCACACGGCCGATCAGCTCGAGCAGGCTTGCCACACTCGAGGCGTCGACGCGCTCGGCCGCGAAGCGCCCCGGCTCGCCGAGCCCCGCGACGACCGACCTGACGCGCTCGGACGCGACGTCCGCGAGCACGATCCGCTCGAACGCTGGCCGGCGCTGCGCGATCGCCGCAAACGCCGCGCCGACGCCCCCGGCACCGACCACGAGAATCCTCATCGTCAACGAAGTCTGACGCAGGCGGCTCCCGTATGCTGCGGCGATCGATGGCGAGCGCGCTCCTGGACCGACCCTCGACCACGGCAGCCCCCACCCGACGACGCGATAGCTGGTCGCCATCTCCGCGGCTGAGCCGCAGCGAGATCCTGTGGGTGGTCCTCGTCGCCGTCGCGCTCGCCGTGCTGACGAGCTGGCCGCTGGTGCTGCATATCGGCAGTCGCATCTCGCCTGACAACGGCGACCCGGTGCGTACGGCGTGGCAGATCGCGTGGGTCGGGCACGCGATGCTGCACGACCCACTGCACCTGTTCACCTCCAACGCCTTCTACCCGCACCCGCTCAGCCTCGCCTTCTCCGACTCGCTGCTCGGCTATGGCCCGGCGGCGTTCTTCGGCTCGGGCGCGATCGCGGCGCTCGTCCGTTACAACCTGCTGTTCCTGCTCGCCTGGTCGCTGTGCTTCGTCGGCTGCTACCTGCTCGCACGCGAGCTCGGGCTGCGCAAGCTGGGCGCAGCCGCCGCGGCGGCCGCCTTCGCGTACGCGCCATACCGCGTGACCGAGGCCGGCCACCTGCACGTGATCTCCTCCGGCGGCGTCCCGCTCGCGCTGTTCCTGCTGCTGCGCGGCTACCGACGCTCCTCGCGTGCGCTCGTGATCGCCGGCTGGCTCGTCTCCGCGTGGCAGATCAGCCTCGGCTTCACGCTCGGGCTGCAGTTCGCCTACCTGATGGCCGTGCTCGCGCTGCTCGCCGCGCTCTACTGGTGGCGCGCCGGCAAACCGGCGTTGCCGCGCGCGCTCGCCGCGATCACCGCCGCCGGCGTCCTGATCGTCGGCGCCGTGACCGTCTACGAGGCGCGGCCGTACCTGAAAGTCGCGCACGACTACTCGACCGCGAAGCGCACGATCAGAGAAGTCGAGAACTACTCCTCCGGACCCGCCGCGTGGGTCTCCGCCTCCGCCGAGAACCGCGTCTGGGGCGGCGTCACCGCCGGCGCGCGCGCGCATGTGCACTCGAAGAACGAGGACGTCTTCTTCCCCGGCGCGCTGATCCTGCTGCTCGCGCTGATCGGCCTCGCGGCGCCGCTGTACACGCGACGATTGCGCATCGGCCTCGCCGTCGGCGCGGGTACGTGCGCCGTGCTCGCGCTCGGCCTCGGGCTGACCGGCGCCGGCTATCCGTACCGATTGCTCTACGACTACGCGCCCGGTTGGGACGGCGTGCGCGTGCCCGGGCGCGTGTTCACGCTCGCGACGCTGTTCATCGCGCTGCTCGCCGGCGCCGGCGCGCAGCTGCTCGCCGGCCGCCTCGGCGCACTGCTGGCGCGGTTCGGCCGCTTCGACCAGGGCGGCGGCCGCGAGCCCGCTCGCGCACGGCCGCGCGGGCGCATCTCGGCCGCCTCTCTGAGCGCGCTCGTCGGCGTGCTGCTCGCGATCGGGATCGTCGGCGAAGGCGCCGGGCGCCTGGGCCATCCGATCGTGCCGCAGCCGGCGCGCGCGGAGATCGGCCTGCGCGGACCGCTGCTCGACCTGCCGACCGACGGCACGCTCGACCGCATCTGGCAGTACTTCTCGACCAACGGCTTCTACAAGATCCCCGTCGGCAACAGCACGTTCGACCTGCCGGCGGTCGACGACCTGCGCGGCGGCATGAGCGGCTTTCCCGACAAGGCGAGCATCGAGAAGCTGCGCTACTACGGCATCCGCACCGTCGTCCTGCACCTCGTGATCCCCAAGGAACTGCCGCCGGCACACGGGTTCGACACGGCCGAGCCGCCCGACCCGGCCGCGGCCGCCGCCAAGCCGATCGCCGGGCTCGGCGTGACCCGCCGGCGCGTCGGCTCGCTCGTGATCTACGAGATCGGCCCCGGCCCAAAGGCCCTCCACGGGTCCGACTGATGAGCGCCAAGCGCCTCGCGCTGGCGGCGATCCTGATCGTCGGGCTCGGCTACGCGACGATGCTGCAGAACTGGTCGGACAACCAGAGCTCGCACTACGACCTGATCCGCGCGCTCGACGCCGGTCGCACGACGATCGACTACGGGCCGTACCCGACGAAAGACAAGGCCGAATACCACGGTCACTACTTCTCCGCCCGCGCGCCCGGCCTGGCGCTCTACTCGCTGCCGTTCTACGAGCTGCTGAAGGGCGCCGACGCCCCGGCGATCGCGCGGCAGTCCCACGCGCTGCGCGGCGAAGACGAGATGATCGACTTCGTCGGTGAGTGGGGCAACGTGCTCCCGGGCCTGATCCTGCTGCTGCTCGTCTGGCGCGTCGCCGAGCGCTTCGAGCCCGGCTACGGCGTGGCGGCGGCCGTGATCGTCGGCCTCGGCACGATGGTGCTGCCGTTCTCGACGCTGCTGTTCTCGCACGTCTTCTCGGCGATGCTCGGCTTCGCGGCGTTCGCGGTGATGCTGCGCGAGCGCGCCGGGCCCCCGCGACCGCTGCTGCTCGCCGCCGCCGGCCTGCTGGTGGGCTACGCGATCACCTCCGAGTACCCGCTCGCGTTCGTCGCGGTCGTGCTCGGCGGCTACCTGGTCTCCCGCGCGGACGCGTGGACGCCGCGGCTGCTGGCGCTGCGCGCCGGCGCCTACGTCGCCGGCGGCCTCGTCGGGATCGTGCCGCTGCTCTTGTACAACCACGCCGCGTTTGGCTCCTGGACGCATCTGGCCTACTCGAACATCCCCCAGCAGCAGAAAGGCTTCTTCGGCATCTCCGCGCCCAGCCTGCCCGTGCTCGCGACGCTGCTGTTCGACTCGCGCGGCCTGTTGACGCTCTCGCCGGTGCTGATCATGGGAGCGATCGGCACGGTGCTCTTGTATCGGCGCGGCAACCGCGCGGAGGCGCTGACGATCGTCGCCGTGTGCGTGTGCTACCTCGGCTACAACTCCGGCTACTACCTCCCCTTCGGCGGCGGCTCGATGGGACCGCGCTTCTTGATCACGCTGCTGCCGTTCCTCTCCTTCCCGATCGCGCTCGCGCTGCGCCGCTTCCCGGGACCGACGCTCGCGCTCGCGGGCGCGTCGATCGCGGTCGCGGTCGTCGCGACGATCACCCACCCGCTCGTCGGCTACGAGACCGAGACCGTCGTCTGGGGCCGGCTGCTCGAAAACGGCGAATTCCAGCCGACGATCGCCTCGGCGTTCGGCGCCGGCCGCGGCTGGGGCGCGATCTGGCCGTTCCTGCTCGCGGCCGGCGTCGGCGTCGCGCTCTCAGCGAGCGCGCTCCCGCGCCTGCGCCTGCGCCTCGCCACGCTCGGCTGGGGCGCGCTCGCGCTGCTCGCCTGGGCGCTGTTCGCCGCGCTCGCGCCGACCGCGCTGGGAATCGACCACCGTGGCCTGCTCAGCATCGTCGGCGCCGGCGATCACACGGCGCTGAACCTGAAGCTGCACAACGGCAGCCGCTACCCGCTGAGCACGCTCGTCGAGGTCGCCGCGGGCGCCGGCCTGCTCGCGCTCGCCGCCGCGTGGCTGTTTCGCCGCGCCCCGCGGCGAACGGCGCTCAGTGCTTGCTCGTCCTGACGTTGCACTTCGCGCCGTGCAGCTTCTTGCAGACGACGACGTAGCCCGGCCGCGGCACGTGGCGAGTGTCGGTCAGACCCGCGTCGAAGCGCGTGCGCGTGTTGCCGCCCGTCCAGTCATAGATGTACAGGCGCTTGATCTGTCGCTGTGACGCCGCGACGTTGAACATGTAGCCGAGCACCTTCGCCGCGCGCCGCAGACCCGAGCCGTTGCGGTTCGAGAAGGCGCCGCCGAACTGGACGATGCCGCCCGTCTCGGTCAGCCACACCTGGCCGCCGAGCGCGCGGCTGATTTCGCGCGTGCGCCAGCTTTCAAAGCGGTTGATGTCCGAGTAGTTGTGCAGGCCCCAGATCGAGGGCATCACCGTGTGCAGCCTTCCGACCTCGCGCTTGAATTCGGCGATGTACTGCAGCGTTGGCGAGATGATGTTGGCGTCGAGCACGTCCAGGCCGAGCACCGTGCAGCCCTTGCACACGCGCAGCAGCGCCTGGTAGTACTGCGCCGTCGCGCTCGCCGACGGGCTCGCGAGCACGCCACGGATGTTGCCGCGGTTGGACTCGTCCCACGCCTGGTACTGCTTGACGTGCGGGAACAGCTTCACGAATTTCTGCACGTCGTGTTTGTACTGGGCGACGCTTGGCATCCTCGTCGGCGTGTACTCGGAGTGGTAGAAGGCGACCAGGATCTGCATGTGCGCCGCTTCGGCGTCTTTGATCCAGGCCTTCGCCTTGTCGAGCGAGTACGAGTGGGCGACCGCATCCCACGGCGCGATGTAGCGAGCGATTTTCGTTTTCAGCTGCTTCGCGTTGGGGTCGGTGAACATCTCGGCCGACTCGTCGCCGAGGCCGGTCAGGTAGGTCGCGGCGGCGTGCGCCGTCGGCGTGCGCCGTGCGGCCTTCGCGGCCGGCTTGGCGGCCGCCGCGCCGGTCTGGCCGAGCGCCAGCGGCGCGAGCGCGGCGATCGCCGCGGCGAGCGCGAGCGCCGAGAGCAGGATTGGACGTCGAAGAGTTCGCATATCGAGCCGGAACAGGGTCGCGGGGGCAGGGTTGCGGCGTGAGCGCCGACTGCAACGACTCTTACGCGGCGTTTACCGCGCAACCTGCAAGCGCCGGCCGATCTTTAGGCGGTCTTTACTCCTCGTCCTCGCCCGGCCGCCCAACGCCGCCCGCCTGCGCCCGCGGCTCGCCCTCGGCGGCGCGCCCGCGGCGCAGCGTCGGGTCGGCGACGAGCCGCACGTCGACGCCCGGCAGGTCGCGCAGCAGGCGCATCAGCAGCGCCGGGTCGACGCCGTCGTCGCTCGTGCGCCCGCCGAAGCGCCCGAGCCCGCGCCGTCGGCGCGGCGTGCCCATCAGCAGGTACGTGCTGCCCAGTTCGCCCGCCACGTCGACCGCGACCGCCGCGACGTCCTCCCCCTCCTCGACTCGCAGCCGCGCGCCGAGCATCGCGACGAGCCGGCGCAGCTCCTCGAGCTGCTTGCGGTCCGCGGCGCTCGGCGGGCGCCCCGGCGGGCGCACGACGAGCACGTCGAGCATCGCGTCGAGGCGCTGCGCCGAGCGCCACGCGCGGCGCACGACCCGCTCGGAGTCGGGTCCGGGCGTGACGAGCGCGAGCAGCCGCTCGGCGATCGCCTGCGGGGCCGGTTGCAACGCGGCGGGCACGCCCTCCTCGTCGCGACGGACGATCGCCTTCGGCTCGTGGATCAGCCGCTTGACTTCGACCTCCTCGGCGACCTGGCGCAGCGCCGTCTCGCGCAGCGCCGCGAGGTTCTCGATCTTGAAGAAGTTGTTCAGCGCCGCCGGCACGCGCTCGGGGCGATAGACCTTGCCCGCGCGCAGCCGCGCGATCAGCGCCTCCGGCGTCAGGTCGATCAGCACGACCTCGTCGGCCGCCGACAGGACCTCGTCGGGGATCGTCTCGCGCACGTGCGCGCCGGTCAACTGCGTGACCCGATCGTTGAGGCTCTCGAGGTGCTGAACGTTGACCGTCGAGAACACGTCGATTCCCGCGTCGAGCACGTCGCGCACATCCTCGTAGCGCTTCTCGTGCTCGACGCCCGGAGCGTTCGTGTGCGCGAGCTCGTCGATCAGGCACAGCTCGGGGCGGCGCGCGAGGATCGCCGGCAGGTCCATCTCCTCGAGCGGTTTGCACCGGTAGGGAACCCGCCGGCGCGGGATCGTCTCGAGCCCGTCCGCCTGCGCCACCGTCTCCTCGCGCCCGTGCGGCTCCAGGTAGCCGACCACCACGTCGTGGCCGCTCTCGGCTTCGGACGCTCCCTCCTGCAGCATCCGGTAGGTCTTCCCCACGCCCGGGGCCATGCCGATGAAGACCTTCAGCTTCCCGCGTTCGTCATCCACCCAGGAGATTGTGGACGATCAGGTCGATCAGCTTGATCCCGATGAACGGGGCGATGATCCCGCCGAGCCCATAGATCCACAGGTTGCGGCGCAAGAGAGCGCTGGCGCCGATCGGTCGGTAGCGCACGCCGCGCAGCGACAGCGGGATCAACAGCGGGATCACGATCGCGTTGAAGATGATCGCCGAGACGATCGCCGAGCGCGGCGTGCCGAGGCTCATGATGTTGAGCACGTGCAGCGGGCCCTTTGCTTCTGTCCCGCCCGCCCCGGCCACGTACGTCGAGATGAAGACGGCCGGCAGGATCGCGAAGTACTTGGCGACGTCGTTGGCGATCGAGAACGTCGTCAGCGCGCCGCGCGTGATCAACAGCTGCTTGCCGACCTCGACGATCTCGATCAGCTTCGTCGGGTTGGAGTCCAGATCGACCATGTTGCCGGCCTCGCGCGCGGCCTGCGTGCCGGTGTTCATCGCCACGCCGACGTCGGCCTGCGCGAGCGCTGGCGCGTCGTTCGTGCCGTCGCCGGTCATCGCGACGAGGCGCCCGTCCTGCTGCTGCTCGCGGATCAACGCGAGCTTGCGCTCGGGCGTCGCTTCGGCGAGGAAGTCGTCGACGCCCGACTCTTCCGCGATCTTGGCCGCCGTCAGGCGGTTGTCGCCGGTCACCATCACCGTCTTGATGCCCATCGCCCGCAGCTGGTCGAAGCGGGCCTTCATGCCCTCCTTGATCGTGTCCTTCAGATAGACGACGCCGAGCACTTGGCTGTCGCGCGAGACGGCGAGCGGCGTGCCGCCCTCGTTGCCGATCCGGTCGAGCTGCACCTGCAGCTCGGGCGGCGGCGCGCCGCCTTCGCGCCGGACGAGCTCGATGATCGCGTCGCCGGCGCCCTTGCGCAGCTGCTGGCCGTCGTAGTCGACGCCGCTCATGCGCGTCTGCGCGGTGAACGGCACGAACTCAGCGTGCATCGTCGCCATGTCGTGCTCGCGGATGCCGTACTGCTTGGCGAGCACGACGATCGAGCGTCCCTCGGGCGTCTCGTCGGCGAGCGAGGATAGCTGCGCCGCTTCGGCCAGCTCCGCCTCCGGCAC
>Ga0210386_10002435_pt1 | contig 16065 bp, 14 predicted proteins | sample IncBWH32OmetaG_FD_160091 | JGI IMG/M metagenome (GOLD analysis project Ga0210386, IMG submission 160091) | Forest soil microbial communities from Barre Woods Harvard Forest LTER site, Petersham, Massachusetts, United States - Inc-BW-H-32-O ... | reverse complement strand
TCCATATATATACTTTAATTAATAAGTCCGGAACGTCCAAATGCACATCTTGCATCTTTAGCATATGGTAAACCTTTACCCATTTTTTTCTTAAAGTGTCAGGAATGAATTTGTTGATTTTTGTTTCATTCCACTCTAATATATTCCCACCAGATTCCAGGGATGAAACAATGGAGACATCTTCAAGTGTATCTAAAGGATATACCTGAAGCGAAACGAATATTATATCATTTTTACCCCAGCTCATATTGTTTAACTTGCATGAGAAAGCGGGAGCCCATGCATTGTGCTCATCCATTTTGTAGGAATGTTTACCGGAAAAATGAATAGTGTCATGTGTGAAGTTTGTATCAGCATCTGACCAGTTTTTTGTCGGTTTTTCAAAATCATTTTTCGATTGAAAGCTATATTGATCAATATTGTTCTTTAAGCGATTTTTTGAGTAAAGGAAAAAGTTAGCATCATAAAAATCCCATCTTTTTATCATAAACGGGTAATAGTTTGATATGATTTGTTGCACAATAGGATCATATGCTGCCGTGGCTCCAAACCCAAAATATGGTTTTTTCTGCTCCTCCATGAAGTGGATAAGTTTTAAATAGTTATTAAGACCTGAAATCTGGCTGCATCCAAAGTCTGTGGCTTTATGGAATGTGCTATCGGCCTGATCTTTATGTATATAATAATCTGTAACATACTTGTCCGAATCCTCGGTTTGTAATATAGCATTATAGTTATCTTTCCCTAGTGCTTTTACAAGTGAATCGTTTATAATAATAGGTTGTTCGTAGGGAGCTTTGTAGAATAGTGTATAATACTTACGAGTATGCACTAATGAGAATATATTAATTGCACAAATCAATATTAACACAGGTATTGTTACATTTAAAGATTGCTCAGTTAACGAACCAAAAAGAAACAATAAAAGAAAAGGGAACGTGAAAAGAAGCATTGAATACTGTAATACTGGGTTTACGAACGTTGAGTATAAAAAACCAATAAGTAAGGGAAGAAAGAACCATAAGAATGAAATAATAAGGAATTTTAAATGAATTGTTTTGTTTTTTATTGCACTATAAATGCTGAAAAAAACAATAAGTGCAACTAACCCTAAAACAGTTCGGGAAAAATGGAAAACATAGTAAAGATACTCTAAAGGGAAGGTTAATGCAGGTTTACCAAGCCATCCATCAGCACCACCAATACCACCATGGTTCAACTGATAAAAGAAAATACGTAAATGAGGGATATAAAGAATAAAAATTGAAATGCCCGCGGCAATGTATTTGATAAGATGTTTCTTTTTAATGAAAAGTAGACCTGTTAGCCCCACAATAGCTGCGAATAATAAAGTGAAATGATGGTTATAAGCACACAATGCACTAAATAATACATAAAGACCAAGGTTTTTGTATGGTTTTTCATTGGGTGTAAGTATTATCTTACTCCAGTAATAAACCATGGCTAATGAAAAAAGCAATCCACTGGAATATGGTCTGATTATTTGACTATACATTATTGGATATTCCAATGTTGCCAAATAGGCCGCACATACAAGACCAACGGTAGAAGTAAACCATGTTTGCCCGATTTTGAATATAAGATAAACAGAAATAATGCCTGCCACAATAAATGGAAACTTTACAACTATTTCGTTATAGCCAAAGAGTTTGGTCCAGTAATATAAAAACACCTGAACCCCGGCAGGGTGGCCGTCAATAATAATTCCTTTGTTTATTAGCTCGGAAAATGAGTTGAAATGAGTGCGTAATAAAGCACTTAGCTCATCGTAAGTATATGGTATTTGCAGTGGGTGTATTAGTCTAAGTATTGCTGCAATTACAGTTATAGATAATATAAGTATAGTAACTGATTTGTTCTTCACCCTTATATTTTAATTTGAAGGCAATTTAGCAATCTTATTTAAGCTCCCGAATTTTATTTCCATATCATCAATATATGTCAGCCCTTTTGTAGACCAAACATATATCTTTATTAAGTCATCAGGGTTTTTAAGCTTGGGTAGCTTCCAATATGAATGAAACTCATGCCAGGTATCAGTTTCATCTATTGAAGATTTGATACCTGAAGATTCCCAGAAGTAAAGATCTTTATCCTTCTCTGAACAACTTACTACTACTGCAGCATTATTGTTAAAACTATGCATGTATGTCCATAAGGTAACTAATATATAATTGCCTGTGTCTTGTGGTAAATTGCCTGCCTTAATGGTAAAAGTAGGGCTGAATTGACTAATGCTGTCAACAAATGCACTTTTTCTTCCTGCATGTGCAACCTGTTGTGTGATATTATTGTCATTTCCCCAAATGTTGTTTTCAAAGCTGTTACTAAAGCTCAATCCACTATAAAAAGCGACAGTAGGCTCAACCGAAATTCCCCGATACTCATCACCAGTTTTCAGGAATATCTTCCAGTAAAATTCTTTATTCATATTGCCAAAAGAGAACATAAAGTTTTTGAATTGGTATGTTTGAATTAAGTTAAGCCCTACACACAAACAAGTTGCAGAGACAAACAGTGTTTTTAACCATATTAGCTTAATTTGGTTTAATGATAAGGCTAATAATAAACCAAAGGCAGGGTAAAAGTCAATAAATGCCCTTAACCCAAATCCTCCATAGTTATAACACCACCAGCTTGAAAGCACATAAACAATTAAAAATAGAAAAGCTAGAAAACTGAAAAACATAAATCTATTTTCTTTGAAAAGAACAAAGAGCCCCGGTAATAAAATGAGCATTAACGGGGTGTATATGAACCAGCCATTCCGGTAACTGAAAAGAATTTGGAGAATATGTGACTTGCTGAAATCAAAGCCTTCGCCGGAATAGCTCCATACAAAAAAATGCCCGGTTTGAGCATACCAGAGCACTAATTGAATGCTGATTATTATTACTCCAGATAGTATAGCAAATACAATGATTTTTTTTGAGTGAAGTAAATTAGTTAAGAGCGATTTCAAAACGGAATAAGACCCGGCAAAGAACGGTAGCAATGATAAACTAAGAACATTAGTCGGGCGTATAGTAACTAATAGACTTAAGGTGCAGGTGGTAATTATTACATTCTTCAAGTTAAAGCTACGAATTGCCCTTTTTGTGAAATAAAAAAACATAGCACTTAACCCAAATGAATATGTGTGAGACATGGATGGTTCCATGGTAGCATAATAGAATAGATTCGTTCCGAATACTATAGCTGAAAGAGCAATACAAATAATTGCTTCAGATACTTCGTATTCTAAAAGTAGTTTACGCAGATAATAAAGCCCCACCAAAAGATAAAATAGTGCCGAAATACTTATAGCGCATTGAAATAATAGCGAATAACCATTTAGCTCATACCCTGAAAAGTAACTTAAGATATAGGCACCACCAAAAAAAGGTGACATTAATATTGCGGTTCCTGCAAAGTATTTATTGCATTCATTGCCATTCGTTGTTAGAGGCAATGCGTACAACCCTTCTTCAATACCTGGGTGTAAGGCCTTTTCTTCTGCTATGATTTTTTTATAATCAAATTTATGTAGAATAAAAACACAGGGTAAATATGCATAATAGCCATATCCATCGCCACATATAGTGGTTTTCCAATTTTCTCCGCCGCCCGCTTTCCATCTGTTTTTTGCCGAATAGTTTAAGCAGATAAGCATAATAACAAGAATTATTATGCGTGATAGAAATTTCATGAAGCAAGGCGTAAAGTTTAAGTCTTTGCCAAAATTACGAAATATCACATTCTGGCTTCTTTTGTTACTGGCAAAAAGGCCTGTATATCAAATAAGAAGGGATGAAGTTTACTTTATGTTAAATATTTTATGATTTTTGTTGTAATTGCAAATAAATATGGCGGTAATCAATTCCATCGTATCATGGCTAATGAAGAAGCGTATGCATCAGATAGAGCTCTTCATGCGTTACCCTCATGAAGTTCAGCAAGAGTGGCTATACAGGTTAATTGATATATCAAAGGGAACTGAATGGGGAAAAAAATATGACTATTCCTCTATTAAATCAGAGACTGAGTTTAAGAAAAGGGTACCAATAAGTGAATATGATGACCTGAAGCCATATATAGACCGCCTTAGAAAAGGCGAGCAGAATATTTTATGGCATAGTGAAGTGCGTTGGTTTGCAAAATCATCAGGCACTACCAGTGATAAGAGTAAGTTTATTCCTGTGAGCCAGGAATCGCTTGACGAATGCCATTTCAAGGGTGGGAAAGATATGCTAACTTTATATTGCTACAATAACCCCGATACACATTTGTTTGATGGTAAAACCCTTACATTAGGTGGTAGCCATAAGGAAGAAGAGGGGAATATATACGCCCGAAATGGTGATCTATCAGCAATTTTGATGGAGAATTTACCATTATGGGCAGAGTTTTTTAGGGCTCCTGAAATTTCTATAGCCCTAATGAGTGAGTGGGAGGAGAAAATGGACAAAATTGCGCGGGCGGTAATGAATGAAAATATAACATGCCTCAGTGGTGTTCCTTCATGGATGTTAGTGCTGTTACGCCATACACTGAAATTAAGCGGAAAGAACAGTTTTGCTGAAATGTGGCCAAATATGGAGGTTTTTTTGCACGGGGGGGTGAATTTTACTCCATATAAAGAGCAATATATTGAGATGTTTATGCCATTGAAGATAAATTTCTGGGAGGTGTATAATGCATCAGAAGGTTTTTTTGGAATACAAGATAGTTTTGGCAGGAATGACATGTTGCTGATGCTTGATTATGGTATCTATTATGAGTTCATTCCAATGGCTAATCTTGAGAAACGTGATAAAGCACTTACGCTCAGTGAAGTAAAGTTGGGTGAAAATTATGCGTTGGTTATATCTACCAGTGGAGGTTTATGGAGATATATGCTTGGCGACACAATTCAATTTACCTCAACAAATCCATTTAGGTTTATAATTACCGGAAGGGTCAAACAATTTATTAATGCTTTTGGGGAAGAACTGATAATGGATAATGCTGAAAAAGCATTGCAAACTGCCTGCGAACGTACGGGGGCTATTGTTACGGAGTATACTGTGGCGCCTGTATATATGAGTGGAGAATTAAAAGGTGCGCATGAGTGGCTAATTGAATTTGAGTGTTTACCTGAAAATTTGAATTATTTTACGGAAATATTGGATAATGCGTTAAAGACCCTGAATTCAGATTATGAAGCGAAAAGATATAAAGATATGACACTAACACTACCTGTTATACGTTCTTTAGCGACTAATACTTTTTTTGAATGGATGAAAAAGCGTGGTAAGCTAGGTGGGCAAAATAAAGTCCCCAGGCTTTCAAATGACCGTAAATACGTGGATGATATATTGGCTCAAATTAAGCAAGCTAAATGAGATATAGCTTAATAATAATAGGTGTTATAATAGTGTTTTTCGAGAGCGCCTTCAAGTTTCCGTCGACATATAAACTGATATCTAAGATTCCGCTCGATAATGGCGCTTTTACAACCGACAACCTTCAGAATGTTTATGTATTTGAAGGTAATACACTGAAAAAGTATAATGCCTCAGGAGCCTTGTTGTACACACATAGCGATAAGTCATATGGCGATATAACAAGTGTAGATGTTTTCGACCCAATGAAGGTAATGGTCTTTTACAAGGGATTCCCTCAAATAGTATATTTAGATAATACATTAAGTCAAAATGGTAATACAATCAGCCCGGCAGATATGGGATATCCGTTAGCTTCCATGGCATGTATGTCTCACGATAATGGCTTGTGGATATACGATGATCAGGTTGCCCAACTCATTCGGTTTGATGTGAATTTAACACCATTGCAAAAAACTGGAAGCCTCAATCAATTATTGGGTATATCAGTAAATCCTATTTCATTATCTGAATATAATGGGTATGAGTATCTTAATGATACAACCCAGGGAATACTGGTTTTTGATGCTTTTGGTACATATTACAAAACCTTACCATTTATAGGGTTGAAGCACTTTGAGGTGAGTGGGGATGATGTGTTCTATATTCAACATCACAAATTGCACTCCTTTCACATGAAAACAATTACTGAAGATATTATTATGCAGCCCGACAGCCTCGCAACCCAGGCTAGGGTAGAGAAAAATTTACTGTATGAAAAATATATGGATACCTTAAGGGTATATGAAATCAAGTAACTACTTACTTATTTCCTTTTCAATATAATCTTCTATTTTAAAGCTTGGTTCCCATTTCAGTATTGTACGGGCCTTTGTTGTGTCCGCAAAGGTTATTTCGGCTTCGCCATCACGTTTTTCAATAAAGCAATGCTTGTCGGATATTTTTTTAGCAAGATCGACTATACTTAGCGTAGAACCATTACCAATATTAAAGGCTGTATTTAGTTTTTCAGGGTGAATTGAGGCAAGGTAGTTCGCTTTGGCAAGGTCGCTAACATGAATGAAATCTCGTTTTTGTTTGCCATCACCGGTTATTAAAAGCTCCTTATTGTTCTTTTTACAATTCAGAAATATACCAACAACACTACTATACGCGTTGAACTTATTGGCCGGATTAAAACTACGTGGGCCGTAAGGGTTAAAATACCTTAATGTAACATAATTTATTGGATAACGTGTGGCTATTAGTTCAAGATATTTTTCTACTTCATACTTCTGAAAAGCATAAGGGCTCAAACAGTCAACTTTCTCATTTTCTGCGGTGGGTATATGTTCAGGCGTGCCATATATGGCACTTGAACCACTATAAACCAATCGAGGATAATGATTTTCTTTTATCATTAGCTCAATAAGATGAATGCCATTGACCAAATTGGCTGTAATATGCTCTGTAATATATTGAAAACTTGGTTGAATTCGCGGTAATGCCGCTAAATGGAATATTTTATCATACTCTTTTAACGATAGAACATCACAACAGTCTTGTTTAATAAATGCAAAACGATTGTTATTCTTTTGGTGTTCTATATTGTTTAAAGAGCCGGTACTGAGATTGTCTATACCTGTAATATGCCAGTCTGTATACTCTATTAAATAGTCAAGTAAGTTAGATCCTATAAAACCTGCAACTCCTGTTATAAGTACCTTCATCTTTCTTTAATTCTGGTTAAAGGTAAAGTTTTTAACGTATTCAACTATTTCATTCATTGTAAAGGCATAGGCAAGCTCATGCTTTGTCCCTATATAAGGCCTAAAACGCAATGTGTTTTGCAGGCTACCAATAGGAGGCTTGCCATTGAAGATTATGAGAACCTTCGTGTTCGTATATTCTCCAATATTATTAACACCTGAATGTTGTGTTATTATCAACTGACTTTTAGCACATGCTTCAAGAATTACCTGGTTGTCTTTTGATAAACAAACCTCAATATTGCCCTCTGACTTTAATTCGGTGCTTAATGAAGGATGACCTGTTATATAAACTTTGTCGAAATAGTGGCTTATTGATCTTGCAACTTCAAGATAGTCCCAGGGACCTCCATTATTTAATGAGAATTCTGCACCTTTTTTTCTTGGAAATATAACTACCGTTTTCTCTTTCTTTTTTTCATAAACTTTATCAAGCGCGTATGTTTTCATGAACGGCCTTTTCAATATCCAATTACGATGAATAAACCAGTAGTAGAATTCATTATCAATATTCCACAAAGGAGTAACTATATCTTTTTTTGCCACCAGAAAGAATTTATCAATCTCGTGTTGTACGTCCGGAGGGGGGACAGTCTTATTTTCCGAAGGAGTGACTTCTGCAAAAAAATCCCTTAAAGGGAAATAGCGTTCAATTATACTGTTCCCATTCTCATCTACTAAAAAAGGTTTATGTAATTCCATTCCACAATAGTATATTTTCACTCCTTTCGAGTGAAGGTACATAAGGAATGGAAGGTTATGAGCTAAAAAATGACCAAATTCTCCTTTAAATGGGCCGTAATAACACTTTTTTACGAGGAGGGTCCAGTATAATTTAAAATATGCAGAAATATATCCCCGCGCAATCCTGAACCAAAATCTGGCTAATGCTAAACCAGAATATTGTTTTGCAAAAAAAACATTGTCTGAGAAATCGCCTTTAGGTGCATACTTATAATCCGGTAACCTCATTTCTTGAATATTATCACAAAAGTAAGTTAAATCAGAACCCCTGCGTTTAATGTTAAATAATAGATTTCAGTGACTAATAAAGGGTTAAAAGTAGTATATTTGAGGGCGATTGCGATATGAAACAGAAAACTTCATTTATTGTTCAGGCACGTAGTACGTCAACAAGGCTCCCGGGTAAAGTGCTTATACCTTTTTATCACACTGAAACTATTTTGGATATTCAGTTAAATAACCTTAAAAATAGATTTCCTGGTATACCAATTATAATTGCTACTACAGATAATAGAGCTGATGACCTGCTTGCAAACAAGTATTCTGAAAATTTTACCGTATTCAGAGGAGATGAAAATAATGTACTGAAAAGGTTTATTGATGCAGCAAAGCAATATAGTGTAGAAAACATTGTAAGGATTTGTTCCGATAATCCTTTCCTCTCAATGACCCATCTTAGTGCTTTAATTGATTCTTATTTTAAAACATTGCCTGATTATATTACATACAGGTTTAAGAATGGTACGCCTGCGATGAAGTCTCATGTAGGGTTGTTTGCTGAAATGGTAAGCTTGAAAGCACTCGAAGCTGTTAAGCAAAGTACCTTTGACAAATTATATACAGAGCATGTAACGAACTATATTTACTCAAATCCTGAAAAATTCAGATTAGAGTTTCTGCAGGTACCCCTTATTTTGGAGCCATTTGTAGATAAACTGCGACTAACCATTGACACAAAAGAGGATTTTGCAAGCATACAAAAGCTGTATCTTGCAGTTTTAAAGAAAGGGAGTGATTATACCTTGGAAGAGATAATTGCCCAAGTGGAAGCAGATAATGGCCTTTTAAAAGAAATGATAGGGCAGATTGAAAAGTATGCAAAATAATAACAGTACATATATCATTGGAGAGGTAGGCCAGAATCATAATGGGTCTATGGATATTGCAAGGCAAATTATTGATACGGTAGCAAAAGATATCCACGAGGATTTATTCGGCCTCAGCTTGAAAAAAATGGATGCTGTTAAATTTACCAAGCGTGATCTTAAGGAGGAACTTTCTCAATCGCAAATGGATAAGCCATATTATTCTCCTCATTCATTTGGCAAAACATATGGAGAACACCGGGCATTTTTAGAGCTATCGGACGAACAACACTTTGAACTATATAAATATTCGAAATCGTATGGGTTCGACTTTGTAGAAACATTATGTGCTATTGGCTGCCTGTCTTTACTGAAATTGTTTACCCCAGATCGATTAAAGGTTGCAAGCCGTGATCTTACTAATTTGCCTTTGCTTCAGGCTATGGCAGAAACCAAAATACCTGTAATACTTTCGACCGGTATGGCAGGTAAAAAAGAATTGGATGATGCACTTAACGTTATTACGAAATATCATAATGATATTTCTATTTTGCATTGCGTATCACAATATCCTACGCATCCGCAAAATGTTAATTTAAATACTATTCAATACTTAAAGGGAAATTATCCTGACTATATTACCGGTTATTCTGATCACACTATTGGTATATCAACTCCTATAGCGGCTGTTGCAATGGGTGCAAGAATTATTGAAAAGCACATTACACTTGACAGAACAATGAAAGGCACAGACCAGGCAGGTTCTCTAGGCCCGGATGGTGTACAAAGAATGATGCGCGATATCAGGTTGCTTGAAATGTCTTTTGGCAAGAAAGAAATATTCATCGATTCAAATGTAAAACAGGCAAAAGTAAAACTTGAAAGATCTATAGCTACAAAGCGAGATATAAAGAGGGGTGATAGAATAGGGCCAGAGGATATTCATCTGCTTTCTCCAGGAGATGGTTTTAAGTGGTCTGAAAGAGAAGAAGTGATTGGGAAGAAGGCAAGTAAAGATTTGAGTAGGGATGAAGTTATATACAAACCGGATATTGAGTAACAGTGTAAGACGCTGAATTGAGATTGTTCTATATGGAAAGATATTTTATAAATTCATTCTGATTATGTTGCCAAAGCTTGTATTAACAGATGTAGACGGTGTACTGACTGACGGTGGAATGTACTATGACCAGAAAGGTAACGAATGGAAAAAATTCAATACTTCAGATAGCCTGGGCGTACTTTTGTGCAAAGCACTGAAAATTGAAATTGCTTTTATTACCGGTGAGAACACCAGGATTGTTGACAGGCGTGCAGAAAAATTGCAAATAACTCATCTTATTCAAGGTAGCAAAGATAAACTGGGTGATGCGGAGAAGCTTTGTAAAAAACTGAAGATAAAACTGAATGAAACGGCATACATAGGGGATGATCTTATTGATGTTCCTTTATTGGGAAAAGTTGGCTTTTCAGCAGCACCTGCAAATGCTTCAGGCTATATAAAAGATAAAGTGGACTTTGTAACAACTAAAGAGGGTGGAAGTGGTGCATTTCGTGAATTTGTTGAAGAAATTCTGCGAAGAGAAGGAAAACTCGAGTCGGTTATAGAGGTGTTATTGAAAGAAAGATATGGTAAACAATTGAGGTAGTATGATTTATTTAAAAATATGGATATTGTTCATAAGGACCTTGTTCAGCTATTTATTATATCCTAATAGTAAAGATAAGCACTCATTATCAGGTAAGAAATTGTTTTCTGTGACTTTTCGTTGTACCGAGAAAAACAAAAAAAGTTTTATTTTTTTTGGAAAGTCTTTAATTCGCTGTGTTTTCTCTGGTAAAATAAGCATGAAGGAAGCATGTCATGTTTATAACTCGGGCAAGACTTTCTTTTATGATAATGATTTTTCGATGAAGAAGGAGAATGAAAGAATTTCCCATATTGAATATTTTCTGGAAAAAAGAATTAGTGGTAGTGTATGGAAAGATTTGTTATTAGGCTATTTTACTATAGGCGATAAAATCATTCAGATTTTTTTTGAGATCGTGCTTTTTTTATTTCTATTTCCTGTTTCATTATTTGTAAAATATAAGGGATCAGTTGGGTTTATTTTATGTGAATATATAGAGCTCGTGAACCTTGTTAAAATTGTGAAGAAAAATAAAATAGACACTCTCTATTATTACTCTATCTATGAGAAGGATTCTAATATTTCATCAATTGCATTACAAAATGAGGGGGTAAGGGTTGTGAAAATAACATCTCTTACGCCATTAAAGTTTTGGAATCATACTATAGTAGCAGTTGATGAATTAATACTATGCGACATGAACCAATTGGAAGAATTGAGCACTTTCAAAGACACCATACAAGCTACAAATGTGAAAGTTTGGGGGCCTGAAACAATTGCCAACTCTGCAAAGCATTATTTAAATCAGAATAAATATGATTTAAATAAGAACGTTATTGGTTTTTATTCGACAGCAGTTTATTTGAGGGAGTATCAGGGAAATATTAAGCAGAATTTTGGGGGAAATGAGAATATAGTAAAGCAATACTTGGCTGAGTATATTAAGAATCATGTTGGTACTAAACTTATAATCTTTCCACATCCTAGAGAAAAAAAGAAAGTCTTTAAAGATAGGGTTAATGAACATTATAAGGCTTTTTTTGAAGGTATTGACTACTGTATTTATAATAGCCTGTCCCCATCTGCTGAATGTTTCGAAATGGTTGACTTGGGTGTAGCAATGTATTCAAGTGTTATATACGAAAGGCTTTACTTTGGGTTTAAAAGTATAATGATGCCTTTTGGGGAACTTGGATTGGAATTACCAGGTGAAACTTTAAGCCATATTTGTGCAAAGAATAAACTCGACTTTTTCAGGAAAATGGATGTTTTTATGAAGTTATCTGTCTCGGAATATTTTGAGGAGACAGGAATAAGGAAATCACCATTTATGATTAAGATTCTTAATAAAACTGGAAAGGAATGAGTATGGTAATTGCGAATTTTATGGCTTGGATATAAGAAGAAATATAACAAGGTGGCTGGATTGTTAATACCGTTTATAGCAATTCTTAAGCCTGTTTTTGAACTTAAATGATGAACTCAAATTCAGAGAAAAAAAAGGTACTTATAATCTCTTATGCCTTTCCACCATACCCTGGTATAGGAGGTCGGCGCTGGGCAAAGTTCACTAAGTACCTGGTAAAAAATGGGCATGAGGTATTTGTAATATGTTCTGAAAATCCTTTTAAAGAAAAATCAGCGTGGATTAACGATATAGAACAAATAAATATACAAGTCTATCCTCTTCCATTAAAATACCCAAAGTTTATACTGTTTGGAGTAACGAGCATTTGGGATAAGTTAATCTATCGTATGTATAAATTATATTTCTCATCATATTCAAAGGGAGTTATATTTGAGCGGACAATATTCTGGAGACAACAATTGCAGCGGAAGGCTTCCGTAATTATTGAAAAGGAAAAAATTAAAAATGTAATTGTTTCGATTCCACCATATAGGCTTGCTTCTCATTCTATTAAATTAAAGCAAAAGTACCCCGATATTAACCTTATATTAGATTATAGAGATCCTTGGACTGATAATAAATCATACCATGGCTTTAAAGGGCTTAGTGCAAAACGACTTATGTATGAAAGAAATCAGGAAAATAAGGCACTTGCTATAGCGGATACTGTAATTGCTGTTTCTGAAAACATGACTGAAAACCTAAAAAAAAACAATAACTGTAGAAAGGCAATAACTATTCAAAATGGTTATGACCCAGATGATATAATTGTTGATAATAAAGCGAAATATTCTATTGAAGGTGATAAATTGAAGTTCATATACGCCGGTACGGTATACAGTAATCTTGAATATATTATAGAGCCTTTATTGAAATATTTTGAAAAACTTAAAGAAAAGAACAAACCATTATATGATACCATCTCTTTTGAGTTTTATGGAAAACAAAATCCAGAATTCGAAAAAAAAATTAAAAATTTTGACAGTGATATAATATCATTACATGATTATTTACCTTTGATTGAAATTCAAAAGAAAATAAGGGAAAGTATGTTTTGTATAGTAATGAGTGCACCTGATCATTCATTTGCTTTTAATACTAAATTCTTCGAGTATATAGCAAATCATAAGCCTATTCTGTTATTCTCTTATCATGGTGATACATCAAAATTTATTCTGAAAAATAATTTAGGGTTTTGTATTAATCCTGACAATATAGAAAAAGATCTTGATAGTTTCTTTGCACAACTACAGAACACAATTTTGAGATTTAATTATGGTTTTGATACGGAACAATATGGAGTACCTTATCTTACATCCCAAGTGGAGGAAATATTGAAGTAATGAAAAAAGCATTAGTTAAATATATTCAGCGATTCTCTTACCCTCATAGTGTATATATATCAGCAATAAAGCCATTCATAAACCATATTGAGAAAACTATACTTATTGATGCTCCATGTGGCAATGGAGCTACTTCATGGTGTCTTTCAGCTATAAAGAGCCTTGAAGTGTTTGGCTATGATATTAGTGAGGAATCTATTCAAACAGCCAAAGATAGTTTTAGCAGAAGTAATTTATATTATTATGTTGCCGATATACATAATGTAATATCAAAGCATGAAGATATGCAATATTTTTGCATTATTAACTCGCTTTTTTTATTGCCCGAGCCTGACAAAATACTCGAGAAATTACGAGGGGCTTTAAATAAGGAGGGTAAGTTGTTTCTTGTTGTTCCAAATATACATACTAACAATTTTAAGTGGTTTCAGAAAAATTATCCTGAGGTTAATAAGTTTACTATTGCCGATTCTGAGTTTGGTGATTACTTTTCTTCTCGTGGATGGCATGTTCAGAAAATAAGCTCAATTGTATATGCACGCACTTTCAATAGAAAGGATGTTAAGTTTTTTTTTGTGTTTGCTCCGTTGTATTTAAAGGCATTGAATTTCGTTCAAACAATATTGAAAATTGGAAAGCCAAACTATTTTATGTTAGTACTGAATAAAAGCAATTGATGAGAAAGAAGAATGTTTTATTTACTTTCGACTATGAACTTTTTCTCGGCAAAAGAAGTGGTAATGTCAGTAATTGTGTTATAGATCCTACCAATAGACTACTCGATATTTTTTCTGACTTTAAATTGTCTAAGGCTATTTTTTTTGTTGATACAATATGGCTTATGCGGCTGAAAGAAATTATATTGAATAATGTAGCAGCTAAAAAAGATTTTGAAAGAGTGGTTCAACAGCTTAATGAAATTAAAAATAAAGGGCATTACATTTTCCCTCATTTACATCCTCATTGGATTAATGCGAGTTATTTAACAGATGTTAATCAATGGCAACTTATTAATTATTCAAGGTACCGCTTCCATAATCTTGATAAGGGTGAGCGTGAAACGTATTTCAAAGATTCAATCGGGTTTTTGAAGGAGATTCTTGGAGAAGAGTATAGGCCAATTGCATATAGAGCAGGCGGGTGGTCAATACAACCATTTGAAGATTTTGAACCTTTATTCCGTAAGTATGGTATAAAGTACGACCTGAGTGTTTTGCCCGGGAATAAATGTATATCAACGGGTCAGCACTACGATTTTTCTGATATTGACCTGAAGAGGCCTTATTCATTTTCAAAAGATGTTACAGTACCTGTTAATGGTGATTTTACTGAATTTCCGATCAGTACAATAGATGTACCTCCTTACAAATTGCTACTGAATAAGTTATTGCTTAAGTATTTACTATGGACTGGAGATCGCACTTATGGTGATGGACAAAGTATAGTGACCGAAACAGTTGAACAATCGGGAAAGAAAGGAGAAATGGTCTCTGTTGAATTGCTAAACAAAGTTAAATTATCACTCTACTTAAAGTTTCTTGAAAAGAATAATTATATGCATTTCATAGCTCACCCTAAAATGTTAACAGACCATAATATAAATACCTTTGTAAGGTTTCTTGAAAAAACCTTGAAATTGTATATTGTTGAAACTGATATTCGGAAGATGATTTAATGGAACTATCCTATTTTTGTATAAGTGAAAAAGAAAATTCTTATAGTTGTTGGTACTCGGCCTAACTTTATAAAAGTTACGCAATTTAAATCAATACTGAATAATTATCCTCTAATTGAATGTAAGCTCGTTCATACCGGGCAACATTTTGATGATAAAATGTCTTCAGTTTTTTTTGAGCAATTTAATCTGGTGCCCGATATATTCCTCAATATTTCGCACGGTACTCCTGTTGCACAGATTGCTGAAATAATGCAGGGGCTTGAGAAAGTAATGTCGGAATATAGCCCTGATCTGGTTATTGTTCCGGGAGATGTTAATTCTACCCTCGCAGGGGCTATTACAGCTAATAAAATGAATGTAAAGCTTGCCCATCTTGAAAGCGGGTTACGCAGTTACGATGTTACTATGCCCGAAGAGTATAACCGTATACTTACTGATGCACTTGCTGATTATTTTTTCGTTACAGAGCAAAGTGGGTATGATAATTTGATTAAAGAAGGCAAGAACAAGGATAGAATTTTCCTAGTCGGAAACACTATGATAGATACTATAATGGGCTATTCTAAGCAGATTGACCAGTCTGAAGTATTAAATAAATTAGGTGTTTCTAAGAATAAGTTTGTGTTAATGACGATCCACCGGCCTGCGAATGTCGATACATTTGAAGGGTTAAAAAAGCTCTGTAACCTTATCATTCACATCACTAATAAATATAAGCTTGTTTTCCCCGTTCATCCGCGAACTCTGAAAAATATGGAGAAGTTTGGATTGTATGATACAATAAAAGAGAATTTAAATCTTGTGTTTACAGATCCGTTAGACTATTTTTCATTTCAGAAGCTAACTAAATCTTGTAGCTTTATTATTACGGATAGCGGGGGCATACAAGAAGAGTCTACGTTTTTACAGATACCATGCCTAACCCTTAGGCCAAATACTGAAAGGCCTGTAACGGTAGATATTGGTACTAATGAACTTATTCCTTTTGATTTGGATATTATTCAAAAGCGGATAGAAAGCATCGAAAGTGGAGCTTACAAGAAA
>Ga0210386_10002432_pt1 | contig 16073 bp, 17 predicted proteins | sample IncBWH32OmetaG_FD_160091 | JGI IMG/M metagenome (GOLD analysis project Ga0210386, IMG submission 160091) | Forest soil microbial communities from Barre Woods Harvard Forest LTER site, Petersham, Massachusetts, United States - Inc-BW-H-32-O ... | reverse complement strand
AATATCATTCCGGCCATTGAAAAGCAGGGGATACGGCGAATTATAACTGTAACTGGGACTGGTGCGCTGTGGAGCGGCGACAAACCCTCCGCCCTCGATAAGCTGAATCACTCGCTACTCAAGCTTGTAGCTCCGAAAGTCCTGCTCGACGGCGAAGAGCATATACGCCTGCTGGCAGCCAGCAAACTTGACTGGACCTGCGTGCGCTCGCCAGTTATGACGCGAGACACGTCAACAAAATATCGTTTGCGGTTGAAGCTGCCGGGGCCGCTCGCCACCATTCCGCGCTCGGCGGTTGCCCAGTGCCTAGTCGATCGGTTGGAAACACGTGATTACATACGCGCGGCACCGGTAATGTATCGGGCATAGCACCGGCTTAAGAATTGGCCACGGCCAAACCCCTCTAAACTTTGTAGGAAAATTAACAGCGCCGTATTGGACTCGGTTGTATGTTATAGATGTGACTAGTGAAGGGAGGGTTCTATGATCCACAAACGTTTAGCGCGTGCGCGAGCATCAACGCCCCGTAAAACTTGGTGGCGGCAATATTTAGCGTACTGAGCACATAGTCGTCTTTGGCGGCCAATTATCAAGCATGCTGCGCTTATAGTTAGTTACTTACGGATTGATACTATAACAAGCCGCCTTAATCAGTTTTGGCATGTGCGTGTAGGTGGTCTGTTCTCTAGCTACTGCGTTTGCCCTCTGGCCGCTTGGCGGGCATGGACTTGTTCATCGGCTGGCGTCAAGCGGCCGGTTAGGCTGCGGGGCCAGAGTTGCTGGGCATGAACAGTGGCAACTTCGACCGAGTAGTACAGCACTTGTGCCTGTAAGTAGATCCAAAAGAGTAGCCCCAAGGCAATAGCAAAATAGCTGTACAGCGCGTCCAAACTTTTCAGTTCCCGGACCAACAAGTAACTCCCCAGCGCCTGTAGAATCACCAAGCCCACAGCTGCCGTGGCAGCGCCTACTCTGGTTTCCTTGACGGTTACATGGCGGGGCAGGCTAACATTCAGCAGGAAGACGAATAGCCAGAATAGTATAAACACGTTGACGGCGACCGACAGTAGTCGAAAAGCTATACCATGCCCGGCTGCCGCTGCCAGGCCAGCACTAATTGAAGCCGCTAGAAAGCCTAGTCCACCAATTATTACCAAGCCGAGGTTCTTAAGAATCGTTTTGGGCAAACTGTCTTGATTGCGTTTCGGTACCTGCCAAATATGATTTACGCCATGGCGGAAAACAGCAGCCACACCGCGCGCGCCATATAAGGTGAAGACGATACCGACTACCAGCGCCAGCCCACTTTTGTGAATAGTATGAACATGCTCCGATAGCTGATTCCCCAGCACCGGGAAGTAGTCGGTCATACTCCGGATGATTGTCGCCTGCAGGTGTGGGTGGCTATGGGCAATGCTATCAGTAACCGTTGTTAACACTAGCAAAAGCGGGAAGAGCGACAAGAAGCTATAGTAGGTTAGCAGCGCGGCTTGGTAGCCAGACTGGTCCTCTCCATACTTCTTGATCACTGCGTAGGTGAAGCCCGGCAGCCGGTGGCCCTGCTGGAAGGTATCAATGTTGCGGATGGCCTTTTGGATGAAATTCATAGTGGGAGGTGCTGTGCGAGTGCCTCAGTTTATTATTTTTTGGGCGAGTGCGCTACTTTTTTTATGGCGCCCAGCACGGCTTCGCCCTTGCCAGCCCAGTCACTAACCGCTGCAATCCTATCTTCGATATGCCGGTGGATGGCTACTATTTTGGCCCGGATAACCAACAAGGTAACCACCCCAACCAAGGCCGCAAGCAGCATCAAACTCATAAATACGATACCGATAATGTAATATGCTGTCTGCAGATCGGACATCACTAACTCCTTAGTACGTATGTAATAGTTCTCCTTGTAATTACAGCACACTGGGCCTGGATTATCCACCATGTAAAAAAGTTTACAGCCCGCCCCAGCCATAAGCCTAATAATGAAGCTACACATAAAAAGGAGAACGATTATGTCTAGTGAAGAAGCTGATAACTTGATGAGCACTTATGAGAAATGGGACGCGAAGCGTGCCAAGCACGAATTCATCCACCGCATGGAGCGCAAACTAAGCCGCAAGGAACGGCGCGGCCGCTCCTGATTGTCACTGCGCCGTCAAGCAGGTCTTCTCAACCCTACGCAAAGTGATTTGGCGCCTTGTAGCTTTGAGCTATTTACCCGCAACGGGCTTCTCTGCAACTACATAATAGCCTACGCCAGCAGGTAATCCTGTAGACGTGCCGAAAACAGCTTCCATCTCTTGAAATTCTTTCCCTCCACCATTTATACGGTTCCGCACCAATAGGCCCGTTTCCCGCAACTTGCGTTCTACTTCTTCTGGAGGAAATAAAAAGTAGTCCCAGCTTATCTTGACAATAAGCTTAGCTCCAGGCTTAAGAACACGTTCAGCTTCTTTTATTAGCGTACGCTTGGTGTCTACTAGTAAGGGTGCGTTTAATACATCGGCCATGTAGCATTCTCCAACGCTCTCATTTGCCAATGGTAAGCAAGTAGCGTCTCCAATAACAAACCTTATATCCTCCTGTGGCCTTTCTGCCCTGACGTAATCTTGGAAACCTCGTATGGCATCTCGAACAGCTGGGCCGTACTCTTGACCATTTACTGCAGAATAATAATTACCTTCGGCTGCATCTACACCAAGGTATAATTTACTCTCCGTGAAGCTTCGATTTCCCCTCAAGGCTGACGGGTCAGTTCCGTAACCTACTTCTAGATAAACCTCGGCACCGGGATATAGTTCAAAGGCTTCATTCCGGCCTTTTTCAAACATAAAACAAAAAGTACCACAAAAGTAGTACGCGGGCAAATGGCGGACAGCAGCGGAACAGGACTAGAGCTGCTTAAACTGGTGCTTGGTTTTTAAAAACGGATGCGTTGCATGAAGCGGTCGACTACGTCGAAAGCGTGCTCTTCAAAAGGCAGGATATCAATAAACAGGTCCACTATTTTGTCTTCGTACTTAGGATCAAAGTAGATCGTTGTCAGTGGAGCAAACCGTTTGAGCGGCATGAAGATCACGCTAGCAAGCTGGCCCTCTGGCGCTACCGCGAAGGACCGGAATTCTTCGTAGCCGTGGTAGCGTTGGCCAATACTAACGCCATTGCTGTCCGCCCGGTACATCTGTTGCTTGGGTTTGCGCGCGCCGTAAATAGCTAGCACCAGGGCACCGACAAGTACTACGCTGGTGGATATCGGGTCATGCGTTAATAAGAAGACCAGCCCGGCCAGCAGCACACCTGCCAGTATTAATGCTACATACCAACCAGGTGACTTATCATGAGCGATAAACTCCGCGGCCGTCCAGCTGACACCACCATTATCGGTGGCCGAAAGGCTGTTCGGAGTAGATGACGAGGGCGGCTCGGGTGCCGGTGGGCTGGCAATTGTTGTTTGGGGCGCACTGTCTTGGGGTGGTTCAGGAAGTGCCTGAGGCGTCGCTGGAGCCGGAGCCTCTGGGCTAGGCACTTCGGACTCTGTTACTTCAGTATGCGGTGCTGGTACAGCCGCCTGTTCTGCTAATGGTGGCTTGTCCAAGATTGCTGTTCGCTGGTCTGCTTCCCGGGGCGCGCCGGTAGGGACAATCACGGTACCCGGTTGGGCTGGCGTTTCGACATCTGTTGGCGCACCTGGTTTTTCGGTTTCTGCCATAAGCGTATTGTACCGCAACGGCAAGGGCAAGACAAAAACCGGTTTGTGACAGCCCGCAACAACCAGGTTTGAGAATAGTGTCATCTGCTGCTATAATCACCTCTGTTACGGAGAGGTGTCCGAGCGGTTTAAGGAACTGGTCTTGAAAACCAGCGTGCCAGCAATGGTACCGTGGGTTCGAATCCCACCCTCTCCGCCATGTTTCGAACTTGTCCCGTTCGCCCCACTTGGTGTGCGAAGTTCGAACCTATGCTGTTCGCCAACAGATAGGAAGTAAGCTATAATACGTCGGTCTGGAGAGGTACCCAAGTGGCTGAAGGGGTCGGTTTGCTAAATCGATAGGGGGGAGCAATCCCCCGCGAGGGTTCGAATCCCTCTCTCTCCGCCAATCATTTATTTATTGTTCACTCTTTATTTAAAATCAAACGCCAGCTAAAACTCTAGGGTTGGGCAAAGACGATAGCTTCAACGCGATGAGCACCGGCAGCACGGAGCGTCGTCGCTGCTGCCTCAAGAGTGGCACCGGTGGTGATAACGTCGTCGACCAGCATGATATGGGCACCACGTGTCAGACTGGGCCGTTTGACGCGAAAGGCGTGGATTAGCTGGGTTAAGCGCTCCTGGCGCGACGTAGCATGCTGGTGAGCTTGGCCGTGTCGTGCCAGATAGTCACCATATAGGAGTTTGGTTTGCCGGGCTAACTCGCGGGCCAATAGTTTGGCCTGGTCATAGCCGCGCTGCCGTACCCGACTGGTAGCGGTTGGTACAGGAATAAGCAGCACATCTGTTGGCGCTGACACGACTAAAGGTGCCAAGCGTGTAGCCATCGTCCGTGCCGCGGCTTGGGCACCAGCCAACTTCAATTGCCAGATCAAATCCTTGGCGGCACCTTCGTATATAGTGCCGACCTGAACACGGCGCAACTTACTGGTTTTGCGACAAGCCGAACAGGTTAGGGCACCTGCCGAAACCTTTCGGCAGCGATAGCAACGTCCTGGTATGACAGCCAGCCTGGTCGTACATATTGCACAGAGTAGGTCTGGTTCCAAGCCGCAACCCAAGCATTCGTACGGCGCTAGTGAACTAATTAATTGGTCCAGCAAGTTCATAGTGAATCATTCCTTAACTCCCGTAATCAAAGCTGTTGTGTTTAATGTGTTGTAAATATGTGTGCCAGAAGTTGCGTAGCCTTTACCGCCTAAGCTATACTGCTACTAAGATAAAAATGCAAGCTTCTTAAGAAGCATTTAATTACTAAAGGGCTCTCGTACTCGGTTCAAATTTGAAACCCAAATGTACGAAAGCTGCACACTAAAAGTAGTGGAGGGTAACACTATTATGGCGCGACGCAATCGCGACGACGATCTGTTGCTAGAAGAAGATGAATTAACCGCGGCCTTTCTGGGTGACGAGGCCGGTGTTCCCGTTGGCGCTGATCAACCAGCTGGTGCGCCTGCTGGACCCGTTGCTGCCGATGATGAGTGGGACGAGGACGATAATGTACCTGGTCAGCTAGCTGTCGATGTGTACGAAACGCGCGAAAAACTAGTAGTCAAAGCCCGCACGGCCGGCGTCAATAAGAACGATCTCGACGTCAGCATCTCAGACAACCAGCTCACTATTCGCGGTACGCTTAGTTCCGGGAATGAAGAAGGTGTTGAGAATTACTTCCTGCAAGAATGTTACTGGGGCGAGTTCTCGCGCACTATTGCGCTTCCCGTACCAGTCAAGGAAGAGGAGATCGAGGCTGTCCTCAAAGACGGCGTCCTGACCATTAGCTTCGGCAAGGTCCAACAGGATACGGTCAAGAAGATCCAAGTTTTGTAAACATACGCTTGGCTCTTAGGATAAAGATACTGTCCAAATTAATAAGACCCCGATAATCCGGGGTCTTATTAATTGCACTACGCAAGCTTCGAGCGATTGCCCATATATCTTCTGGCTTATGTGCTGGAAGCGGACTTTTCTTACTGGGTAACAGTACTGCTCTGGTTGAGCACAAAGTGAACTATCAACTGCGCTAGGGCGACTATGACTAAGCCCACTATGGCGTAAATAAGCGTATTTTTGGCGTTACCGACACTACCGCTATCACCACCAGAGGTAATGTAACGGAAACCACCGTAAATTATCATAACCACGGAGACTACACCAACTACAATCGAGAAGATCTTCACGATGCTAGCAGCGGCAGTAGAGACATTGGTCGTTGTGTCGCTACAATCTATAGCAGAGCCGCTCCCTAAGGCACCGTTTGCCCCGGCTGCAATGTTAGTAGCAGTGTTCGAGCAAGTTCCGGCAGCGGCAGATACAGCTACTGGTACAAGCATAGGCATTACAAGCATCAGCGTCGTGGCTATCATGAACATACGTCTTTTGAGTTTTTGAATCATACGGACCTTTCATTACTTTTACTTAACTTTATACTACAGAAATCTTGCTTAATCAAGCTTGTGCTCGCTTTCATTTTAATGGCAGTTCGGATCGTTCGCAAGGATTGTGCTGTTAGATGGGCAGACTTGGGCGCCACTAGAAGTACTGAGGGCGAAGTGTACTAAGAATTGAGCCGCGGCCGCGATGGCTAGCCCGATGAGCGCATACACGAGCGTGGTCTTCGCTGAGCCGACCCTTCCTGCATCTCCGCCGGAGGTGGTGTACTTAATGCCGCTAATAATGATCATAATGACTCCGGCCATACCGGCTACGACACTAAGGATGACGACCACGCTGCTAACCACGCTGTCGATGCTGGTGCCGCCACCACCGACTTGGCTGAGACCGTTGTTGGCGTCGTCTTTTAAGTCTGCCACGACGGGGTTCAGAGGCAGGGCGTTAGCAACGACCGGGCTGAATAAGGCAAGACCGGTTATGCTAATTACTAGTGTTAGGATTGCGATTTTTAGATGTTTCATGATTAGTTCCTCTTAGGTTATCTTATCCAGAACGAAGGCTACTATAGCCTGCGCCAATGCGGCTACCAAAACACCGATGAGCGAATATACCAAGCCAGTACGCGCCGAAGCGATAGCGTTCGCATCACCGCTGGCAGTAATCAGACGGACGCCGCTGAGCACTATGCCGATGACAGCACCGATACCAACCACTACCGATATGATGTCGATAGCTCCCTTAATAATATTGACTATAGGGTTATTGGTGCCATTATTGCCCTGTTGGGCGCTGACATCACCGCAGACATCAGGTGACCCACCGACGCTGCCATTGCCACAATTCGAGAAAATTTCAACAGCACCGGCGTGACTCGTCAATACCGCCGCTGGAGCTAGCAACAAAGCCAAAAGGCCGAGGACTGTCAGTAGCCGTCTCATAAGTTCCCCAATACTAACGATACTATCGCTTCGGCCGTCAGTGCAACCAATAAGCCAATCAGGGCATAGACAATAGTGTTACGAGCCTTGGCCGTCTCTTGCGGATTGCCTTGGGCGGTTACGAACCGTAGACCGGCGATGACAATAAATAGCACCGCCAGGGCAGCTATAATAGCAATCACAATCTGTATGATCGCTTGCAAGTCGCCACTAGTGTTAGTCGCTTGCGGCAATCCAGTCTGGCAGCCAGCGCCATCTCCACCAGCATCACAAAAGCCAGTGGCCCCAAATCTTCCCAGCAACTGGGCTGCTAGTACATACATCATGAGACACTCTTGGCAATGAAGGCCACGATTGCCGCCGCCATAACCGCTATGGCTAAGCCGACAAGTGCGTTTACGATAGTATTCTTGGCCTGTCCCGTCTTGTCGGGCTCGCCTTGGCTAGTGGTATATATGATGCCACCGTAGATTACAAAAACGAAAGCGATGATGGCAGCCACCCTGAGTAGAATTTCAATGATAGCGGCTACAACCAGCCAAATGTCGCTCAGGCTGGTAATGCTCGGGCTACACAAGCCATTGGAGTCAGTAGCGCTCGGCAAATATTCATACCAGGTCGGGAACCCTAGGAAACTGCCGCCTCCGCAGGCCGCCGCGAAATGAAAGAATAGTGCGTTTATCATTAGTGAAGAAACCCTGCCGGAATTATATAGTTCAATATGGCGTATCCAAAGATATATATCAAGAGCGCGATGAGCGTGCTGCGGATCCGTCCGATAGCTAGAGCTGTGGCCTGCGGATCGCCACGGGAGGCCGAATACTGGATACCGCCAACGACGATAGAGCCGACAATAACTAAACCAACACCGTCCGAAAGTATGCGAATGATGGCAAACGTGGCATCGGCTATGGGATTACCCTCGCCCTTACAGCCGATATCAATGCTCACTTGCACGGCTTCGCTGCCGCCACCACAGGGTGTCGCGGTTGTGGGGGGGCTATAGCCTTTGCCGACTACCCCGGATGCTTTGGCGGCAGTATAGGCGTTACACTGGCTCTTGAGTTTGTTGGTGCCGTACTTGGCGCAGATTTTACCTTCGGCAGCGTCGAGAGCGGTTTGGGTCGAGTAGTCTTTGCAGTTTCCGCCTAGTTTCTGGCCTTTGATCTTTTGGAGGGCAGGGCATATTTGATTATCCAATATACTCTGGAGCGTTGGATTAACAGCATCGGCATGCGCCTGGCCTGAGCCAGAAAAGACCGCGCCCACGACCGCCAGTACGATTACCATACCGACCAAGACAATATTTTTCATAATACGCTGTTGCATGCTTTGTATTTCTTAGGCTACCTTACTACTATAGATTATTATGGAATTTCGTAAAGAGAAAAACAAGTTCAGGTCGAAAAATCCCCTAGCTAGTTTAGCAGTGCAGACCATTACGCTTGTGTTATCTTGTGCTATAGTAAAGACAAAGTAAGAATAAAAAATGAAACGCCGCTTACTCTATTTAGCCCCCATCTTGCTTGTCCTTGCTTCTCTTGGTGCCAGCTTCATTCAGCCACCACAAGCCATTGCCGCGTCGTCAGCCGCAGCATCAGATTGTAATAGCACCGAGTCGGGCGGTACCCCAGGAGACATAAAATCCTGTGAGCAAGGCTACGATGGTGCTGTCGCCGGAAAATCAAAGATCGATGCTTGCCCAAACAGCATGGGTGAAGGCAGCCGAGATCCGAATTCGCTGAGCCAAGCCCAATGTAATGCCGGCTGGACAGATGGCGAAGCTGCGGTAGCCAGAAATAAAGGTACCACTCCGACACCGCCCACAAGCCCCAGCCCGGCAGCCCAACAAGACTGTAATAAAACCGAGTCGGGCAGCGCACCATCGATTGCCGCATGTGAAATAGGTTATGACGATGCGGCGTCTGGCCAGCCCCAAGATCCAACCTGTGCCGCACTTGGTTCGGGATCAAAGACCCTAGGCAGCTCCAGCGATTGCGACCAGGGCTATAAAGACTATGGAGCGGTAAAGGCCGAGGACGATGCTACTTGTCCTACTTCGACATATCCTGGTAGTCAGCAAGCTGCTTGTATCGCAGGTTTATCGGCCGCTCAAGCCGGCCAAGACGATAGCGTTTGCGCTAGTAAATCCGGTAGTGATCAAACAGCCTGCGAGGCAGGCTTCAAGGCTGGCGGCGGGACACCAAGCGTTGGCGGCAGCACCGCGCCACCGAGCTGTGAGGCTTCGGGCTTTAGTCTATCGTGGATTTTGTGTCCGATAATTGAAGGGGCCGCCAACGCTACCGATGGTATCTATAACAACATTGTTAAGCCCTTATTAGTAACAAAGCCAATTGAGCTCACCAACCCCAGCAGTGACCCCACGCATACTTACGACATTTGGTCGAATTTCAGGGTCTACGGTGACATTTTTCTAGTAATAGCTCTCCTGGTAATTGTTTTCGGTGAGTCTCTTGGGGGTGGGTTAATTGACGCATACTCGGCCAAGAAGATATTGCCGCGTTTGTTAATCGCGGCAGTATTAATCAATTTGTCCATCTATCTCGTGGCACTAGCCGTAGACCTGACAAACATTATTGGTAGTGGTATAGCAAACTTGATCGAAGCGCCTTTCACAATCTCCGGTGCTTACACTCTCCATATCGGAGGAGCGACTGGTGATTTGGGCGTAGCCGGCCTGCTTACGGGCGGAATCTGGGCAGCAGCTGGAGGTGGTGCTTTAATAGAGTTCTTGTTGCTCATGGTTATGATACCCGCTTTCTTGACGTTCGTAGCCATTTTGGTAACCGTTATACTGCGGCAAGGCCTTATAGTTTTATTAGTGTTGGTGTCGCCGGTAGCTTTTGCCTTGTACTGCCTCCCTAACACTGAGCAATATTTTAGGAAGTGGTGGGATTTATTACTAAGAACCCTTTTGGTGTACCCGCTCATAGCTATACTGTTTGCTTTGGGTAATGTTTTGTCTGTGACTATTAATTCGACTGCTAGCGGTATTACTGGTTCGCTCACAGCGCTGTTGTCAGTCTTCGCGCTTTTCGCCCCCCTATTCCTTATCCCGTATAGCTTCCGCATAGCTGGCGGGCTACTGGGTAGGTTTCACGACCTTGCCACTACGACACGGCAGCGCGCGCATGAGGGTATTAAAGGTAACGCTAGTGATCCCGACAGCTGGCGCCGCAGGTCCAGGAGCAAGCTGCGACAGCGTTACGCTGAAAGAGGGATGGATGGCAAAGGACTGGCTACCAATGTTATACCGCCGACTAATCCGCTTAGTAGATCGGGTAGGCGAGAGTGGCGACAAAACAGAGAAGCTCGCCGGGCTTCCAGCAGAACAATACTTGGACAGCAATTCTTTGAGAATGATAGCGTAGCCAAGGCTAACAAGGGTAACGACCAGTACTACCAAGCTGTGGCTAGCCGAAGAGTGGCGGAGGCGAAACGGGACGCCTTACCGGTTGGCTCCCCAGAGCGGGCGTCTTGGGACCAGGCCATTGCCGCATCCCGGATTACACCTTCCTCGCAGGCAATTAGGATGGCGGCAGCCCAACAGCTCTCCACGACTGGCTTCCAGCTCAGCCAAGGGCAGCAGGGTTATAACGAACTGGCCGAGACTATGGCCGATATCACTGGAGCTCAACTGACACGAAGAGGCAACAACGTCATGGGCGCAACCGGGCCTAGGGCCGGAGCCTTCTCCGATGCCATGGATAACGCCCAGTACAATCTCAGGAACGCTGGTCGTTACGACCTGGGTGGCATTAACCGTGGAGCAGGCTATGATGCCCAAACGGGCACCAGCAAAGCTTCGCTATACGAACTTGCGAATGCCAAGCCTGAATCTATTAGGGGCATGATGGATGGCCTGCCGTACGGACCCGGCGTTAGCAATGCCCACGCTGTAGCATACAAAGAGCTGCAATCAATGCTGCCAAACAGTAAGGGCGGCACCCGAGACGAAATCGTCAAACAGATACAGAACCTACAGGCTAGGGGCGTTGAGGACTACATGAGCACGCCTACGGGACGAGCAAGTAGAGGACGAGTTACGTACGATCCTAAGAACCCGTCAGCAGGAACTTGGAGTAATGAAGAAAGAACTCGAGGCTGGAGAATGGACTACGTACCTGAGACAAATAGCGACATTGCTCAGCGCACTGCTAGAAGCTATGAACGGCCTGACCCGAACCACATCACCTAGCCGAAAGGTCGAGCTATGCGCACATGACGGCTCGGACAGTCCTAAAAACTTAAGGCAACCTTGCTATAATTAAAAACAATCATGTCATCATACAAACTCATCCAAGATATCGAGGCCGAAGACCACATTCTGGGGCCGCTGTCGCTGCGGCAGTTTATTTTCGCGCTAGTGGCTGTGTTCTGTTTCTACCTGTGTTTCATAGCCGTTACCAAGCACGCTGGTTTCTTATTGGTGGCTTTCCTGCCGCCGGGATTGTTTTGCGCGTTTTTTGCCTTCCCGTTTGGCAAGGATCAGCCAACAGAGGTGTGGGCCTTGGCTAAGATTCGCTTCTTGTTCAAGCCGCGGCGGCGCATCTGGGACCAAAGTGGCGTCAAAGAGCTGGTAACCATTACCGCTCCTAAAAAAATCGAGACAGTCCTAACCAACGGCCTCAGCCAGAATGAAGTTCAGAGCCGTCTCACAGCGCTGGCCAACACCATTGATAGCCGGGGCTGGGCCATTAAGAACGTTAACGTAAACACCTACAGCCAGCCGAACCCACTGGCCACACAGAATTCTGATCGCCTGATTGATATTGCCAGTATGCCACAAGAAGTTCCAAACTTCGAAGTGCGGCCGGACGAAGACATATTGGACGAGACCAGCAATCCTATCGCGCAGCAGTTTGACCATATGATTACCGAGTCAACGCAGGCGCATCACCGGCAATTGGTTAACGAATTCAATAACGTCGCCGGTAGCGCACCTAGCGCGCCAGTTGATTATTGGTTTATGAACCAGCCGGCTATGCCGGCTAACACGCCGCCAGATCAAACCATGTTCAATACCCAGGTGGTACAACCCGGCAGTACCGCTGCCAGTATAGCCGGCCCGGTAGCCAGCGCCGATGACGAAGCCCTTGCAGCCCAACTCAAAGCCCAACATGGCGGCCGAGATGGTTCATATGCACATTTACGGACCATTCAGCCACTGGGCAGCGACCAGCCACAACCACCAATCACGACCAGCCAGCCAGCACCAGCCGTGGTACCTAACAACAGCGTACCGGTACCTGGCGCTGCGGCCCCCGATCCTGCTATACTATCCTTGGCAAATAACAACGATCTAAACGTAGCAACTCTCGCGCGTCAGGCTCAAAAAACTAAGGATGACGGCAAGTTGTCGGATGGTGAAGTTGTCATTTCGCTCCATTGACCGCCTCATACCCCGCGGCAAGCAGTGAACGACAAACAAAGGTGGGCAAAGATTATGAACTTCCCGGCAATAAAGCAAGTAGTAGCAAATTCTAGTCAGCGAGTGGCCCGACATTATCAAACGGCCAGTAGCCAATTACCATTGGGCATGGAAGCATGGCACGGCGTTTCGCTATTCACTCATCGCTTACTAGTAATACCGGCCCGGAGAAAGCAGTGAACCCTTCAAACCCAGCTCCCCAGGAACAACCGCAATCCGTAATGGTCCAGCCGGCCGGGCTGCCGAGAGACGCTTCGAGTCGTGTTGCGCCATCGCTTATTGTCCCCGGGCAGCCGCAGCCGCTCCCGACTAATCAGCAACCGGCAGCAATAGCCATGCCGGCCATGCCGACAGTGCCACTACCAACCCAGCAGCCAATATTAGCCCCTCCGGTGCCTGTTAATGGAGTTGCCCCTCAGCGGCCCCAGCCCGCACAACCACCGCAGGTCTCCGTATCCCCGGCAAATACGCCAACCACTGCGGCAGCCAAGCCGCGAACAAACACCAACAGCACGCAGAATTCCCTCCAGATCGCCGAAATCCGTGACGGTATAGTTATCATGAATGACGGCTCGTACCGCTCGGTAGTTATGGTCAAAAGTATAAACTTCGACCTGATGAGCAATCAGGAGCAGGAAGCTGTCGAATATAGCTATCAGGGCTTTTTGAATTCACTCTATTTCCCGATCCAAATTTTCCTACGCTCGCAAAAGGTCGACTTGCAACCATACATTGAGAAGCTGGACAAGATTCGTACCGAGCACGACAACATGCTACTGGCACTGCTCATGGAGGATTATATCGGCTACATTGACAGCCTCAGCCAGCAGACCAATATTATGGACAAAAAGTTTTACGTGATTATTCCATTCTTCCCAGTTATTAATGCTCAGAAAGCGTTGTCGCAAAGCAAGAACTTCCTGAGCGGTATCGGTGGCCTGTTCAATAACAAAGACCAGCACGTCGTTGTTAACGAAGTGGACTTAGAGAATGCCAAGACCGAGCTGCGCAACCGGGTGCAGGCCGTGCTGTCTGGCTTGCTACAGGCCGGTATCCAGGGCTTACCGCTAGATACTCAGGAACTCATCGAACTGTATTACGACACTTATAACCCTGATACGGCCACCCGTCAGCAGCTCAAGAATTTTAATGACTTATCGGCCGACATTATTACCAAAGGCCAGGGTGCCGCGCCGCAAGCACACTTACAGAGGGAGCTACAATGACAACTTTGGCGAAGAGCTCTAGGAGAGATGCCTAATGGCTTTTGGCAAAAAGAAGCAACCAGCCGTTGACCCAGTAGCCGTCGCCCAAGCCCAACGGGCCCGCGAAGAACAAGAAGTCCAAGCGGCCTTCCAAAAAGGCATTACCGCTCTGCGCGACTTCATCGCCCCTAGCTCACTGGAGTTTAGCAGTACGCACTTCCAGCTTGGCACCCGTTACGCCCGGACATATTACGTCTATGGCTACCCACGGCAGCTGTACACCGGTTGGCTCAGTAGCATGGTTAACCTCGACGAGGTTATCGATTTGAGTATGTACATTTATCCGGTAGAGAGCCAGGTAGTGCTCGAGAATCTGAAAAAGAAAGTTACCCAACTGGAAGCCGGCATCCAAATCGACAGCGAAAAAGGCCGGGTCCGCGACCCAGGCAAACAGGCTGCCATCCTCGATGCCGAGGAAATGCGCGACAGACTACAAGTCGGCGAGGAGCGGTTCTTCCGGTTCGGTCTGTATTTCACTATCTACGGCAGCAGCTTGGAAGAACTAGAGTTCGTCAGTCACAAAGTCGAATCAATGCTCGGCCAGCAGTTGGTCTACAGCAAACCAGCCAGCAGCCAGCAAGAACAAGGCCTCAACAGCACGGTGCCACAAATGGTCGACCAGCTGCAAATCCGCCGCAACATGAGCACCGGCGCGCTCAGCACCAGCTTCCCGTTCACCAGTGCTGACCTCAGTCAAGATAACGGCATCCTCTATGGTATTAACATGCACAATTCTGGCCTGGTTATCTTTGACCGCTTCTCTCTAGAGAATGGCAACTCCGTAGTCTTCGCCAAGTCCGGCGCAGGTAAGAGTTTCACGGTCAAACTAGAGGCTCTGCGTAGCATGATGTTCGGCACCGAAATCTTCATCATCGATCCGGAAAACGAATACCAGCGCATGTGCGAAGCCGTCGGTGGCGCCTACGTTCGTCTGAGCCTTAATTCGGCCACTCGTATTAACCCGTTTGACCTGCCGAAAGTCGTCGACAGCGAGGAGGCTGACAACGCGCTGCGCAGCAACCTCATTACGTTGCACGGTCTACTGCGCCTAATGATGGGTGGCGCTCAAACCCAGATGATGGGTGGTACGGCGTCGACGATACCCGCTCTAGCACCCAGCGAAGAAGCCGACTTGGACGCCGCCCTCATCGCTACGTATGCCAAAGCAGGCATCACCAACGATCCGCTGACGCACACTGGCACGCCGCCAGCTATTACCGACCTGTACGATACGCTGCTACACATGGGCGGCACTGGCCCGCAATTAGCGCAGCGGCTGCGCAAATACACCACCGGGACCTTTGCCGGTATTTTCAGTCAGCAAAGCAACATTGATATCAATAACCCGTTAGTAGTCTTCAACCTGCGCGACCTAGAAGACGAATTGCGCCCAGTCGCCATGTATATCGTCTTGAATTATATTTGGAACAAAACCAAGACCGACCAGAAACGCCGTCTGCTAGTCGTTGACGAAGCCTGGCAGTTAATGAAATACGAGGATTCGGCTAACTTCCTGTTCTCCCTCGCCAAACGGGCTCGCAAATACAACTTGGGCATCACTACTATCACCCAGGACGTCGAAGACTTCATGGGTTCGCGCATGGGCCGGGCAATTGTGGCCAACGCCTCAATGCAATTCCTACTCAAACAGTCTCCCAGCGCCGTTGACGTGCTGAGCGACGTATTCAAACTGACCAGTGAAGAGAAAAAGCGCCTGAGCCAGTTCCCGGTCGGTCAGGGATTATTCTTCGCCGGACAGAACCACGTTCATATCCAGATAGTGGCCAGCCCGACTGAAACCGGCCTGATTACCACCAACCCGGAACAAGTTCAGCAGATTAACGCCCAGGCAGCCAACCAGGCCGGCGAGTTTAGCCAGCCGCAAGGCACTATTGACCTTGGTAACCGCCTGTACCCGGGCAGCGGCTAAGAAAAGCGCTAGCCCTTAACTACTGATCGCTACTTAATCGGATACCGTTGGTCGTTTCGCCCGAATTCTAGGCACAACGATAAAGGATAGGGGATCTGGGAAAGTTCAAGGTCCAAAAGGTCAGCGATCAAAGAGTTAGGCGTGTATAATACAAGCGTAAGGACTTAAGTTGTAGACCCAACAAACATGGCAGAACCCGAACGAGTGTACAATGACCAGGATGCGCAGCCGGTTACCCGGCCAGATCTACGCGCACTCGAAGGTGGCGGCGAAACCAGCCCGCCACGCCGCGATCATTTAAGCTCAGTAGACGGTGACAAGGATAAGGGTACAGATGGTGGCTCATCCGCTTCAAGCGGTGGCAGCCCACCCAAAGCATCGGCAGGGAAAAGCG
>Ga0210386_10002431_pt1 | contig 16074 bp, 18 predicted proteins | sample IncBWH32OmetaG_FD_160091 | JGI IMG/M metagenome (GOLD analysis project Ga0210386, IMG submission 160091) | Forest soil microbial communities from Barre Woods Harvard Forest LTER site, Petersham, Massachusetts, United States - Inc-BW-H-32-O ... | reverse complement strand
AGCGGCATCTGTTTTTCTGCGACGAGGGTGGCGATGCCAGGCCGATCGCGCAAGCCGCCCGCGACGCCGGCGGTCCCGCCGCGATCCTCACCGGCCCGGAAGGCGGCTTCGATCCGGCCGAGCGCGTCCTGTTGCGTGGTCAGCCCTACGTGATTCCTGTGACGCTCGGTCCGCGCATTCTGCGCGCGGACACGGCGGCGCTCGCGGCACTGGCGGTGTGGCAGTCAGTCAAAGGCGACTGCCGCTGAGGCTTCGTCCTCGGTCAAGGCACGATAGGCGAAGCATTGCGCCCCTACGGCCAGCCCATAGAACACCACCATGAACGCTATGCCCACTGGGTAGGTGATGTACCAATAGGCATGAATGCTGTTCATCATGTTCAGCATCTGGCCGTTCACGGCTGCCTGAAAGGCGGCGGTCTGCGCCGGTGAGGCGTGCGGCGGGAGCGTCGGCAGGCCACGGAGCAAAAATCCGAAGGCGAAGATAAATTCCAGGATCAGAAAGGGTCCGAATATCACCAACAAAACGGCGAACATGCGCCAGAAATTGCCCTTGCCCAGCGTCCAGCCGCGGGCCAGCGCAAATCCCTCTTCCTCGGCGGCGATCACCGGCGTGAACAGAAACGATAGCCGAACCCAGCCATAGAAAAGCAGGCACAGGGATGCCAAGGTGAAAATGGCGATCATCAGGCCAAGAATTGCCCCCAGGATTGCATTGCCTCCGATCAACAATCGCAGCAGGGCGCCCACCGCGAGATCCGCGAGCAGAACGAGCAGCCAGCCCACAAAAAGGGCCACGATCATGAGCAGGAGTGTGCCGATCCAGCGCCACACGGGCTTGCCCAATGAAAAATAGAACCATGCCGGTCCCTTGTGCCGACCCAGCGCCAATTGCGATATACCGATCATCTGAACGGCGATGAGAACAAACATCATCGGATAGAGAAACACGAAGACCGGCCACATTTCGTGAAAAGCGGAGTAGTTCTGGCTGGCCATTTGGGCCGACAGGGCCGTTATTTGCGGTCTGAGCAGAATGCCGGGCATCCACATCAGAAACAGCGAGGGCCACATCACGCCCAGAATTCGGGGGAAGCCTTCGAACGCAAAGCCATAGGCGTGTGCGATCGTCTTGCCCACCGGAATTTTCGCCATTGTCCACCCCAGACCCAGACAGGCCCCCAGATGGGCCCAAGGCTAACAGTTTATTGTGAAGATCGCTAACCGCGGTATTCGTCGTGGCGGCGCAACCAGAAGCCGGCCTCGTTGCGGCCCTTGGGCGCGCGGTCGAGCCACTGATACATGTTCCACAACCCGTCCAGCCCGCGCGAATAGGCGGAGTAGGTGTGATAGACGGTGCCGTCCTGAAGCGCGAAAGCGCTCATGCCGGGCCGGTCGCGGGTGAACGTCGCCACATCGGTCCCGGCCATGGCCGCGACCTGGCCGACGATGTTGTTGCCGTCATCCGACGCCCAATCGCGCACGGTCTTGCCGGCCGGCGCCTCGGCCATCGCCGTCTCGCGCCGGTAGTTATATTCGACACCACCGCCGCGCTGCTGCTCTTGGGTGAACCAGACATTGAAATCGGCATTGAAGTCGCTGCCGGACGAAGAGGCCCAGGGGAAATTCCAGCCCATGCGCTGCTTATAGTTCTTGAGTTTGGCAAAGGGCGCGCGCGACACCGCCCACAGCATCACGTCATGGTTGGCCAGGTGTACGGCGACGCCGTTGAAACCGTCGGCGATCGAGGAACAGGACGGGCAGCCGGCCTTGTAATCGGGCCCGAACATGAAGTGATAAATCAGAAGCTGCGAGCGCCCCTTGAACAGGTCCGGCAGCGAAAGCTTTCCTTCGTCGCTTTCGAACTGGTAGGGCTTGTCGATCTTGACCCAAGGCAGGTCCCGGCGGCGGCGCGCCAATTCATCGCTCTGCCGGATCAGGGCCTTCTCGTCCTCGAGCAGGGCCAGCCGTGCCTTCAGCCAATCCGCGCGTGTCCCGGTTGTATGCGTTTCCATGGCGTGCCTCCACGCATTGTTGCATCAGCCCCCGCCAGGTCAGGCAGGATAGCGCTTGTCATACACCCCGTCATGGCGGCGCCAGACATCCCAAAAGGCGGGTGGAACCTTGCCTTCGGCACGGTCCTGCAGGATGGCCAGATGGCTGTGCCAACCGCCGGATACGTTCACCGCATATTGGCGGTCGGGAATCTTGCTGTGCGTCAGGGTGAAGCGCACTTTGTTGTCTTTGGGATCGCCTTCCGGATCGAGGCGAAACTCCACTTCGGACGCGCCGCGCGCTTCGGGGCCGAAAGTGAAGACAAGCCGGCGGGGCGGCTCGTAGGCGAGAAGGATGTTGCTCGAGGTGTGACCGGTCTTGTCCATCTCGATGAATTTTTCCGGCGGCGGCGCCTGATGGGGCGACAGTTCGGAATGCTTGAAGCGCATTTCGAAACGCTCGCCCACTTTGGTCGGCATGGCGCCCGAGGCGAACCACTGGCCGCGCTTCTCGCCGTCCCAGAGATATTCCCATATCCGTTCGATCGGACCGGGCAGGATGCGGACGAACTGAACCGTATGGGCATCCAGCCTTGTTGCGAAATCCTCCATGGGTCACCTCGTGCCGGGGTCACTTGTTGAGAGCATTCATATCCACGCCATAGAGCGCGGCATTCTTGGGAAACAGATCGCGGCGCTTGGGGAATTCGCCCTTCAGGCCGGCTTCAATCAAGTCCAGCATGGTGTGCCAGCCCATCATGGTCTGGTTCTGCATGGTTTGCGGAATGGGACGGTGAACCAGGATCAGGCGAGAACCTTCCAGCGTGAATTCCAGATAGGAAATCGGCCAGCGGGAAATTTTTGCTTGGCCTACCGCTTCGCTGCTTGAGGCCGATGCGTCTCCAGGCTCGAACACATTCCAAGTGTAGGCGAGGAATTTCTCCGGCTGCCAGCCGGTGACCACGCCGCGGATATGGCCGCCCATCAGCCAGACCTTGCCGCCTTCGCGCGGCTCAATCCGGCCATCGCCATACCATTCCGGCAGCAGGCTACTGTCCGTGAGAAAAGCCCAGACCCTTGCCGCCGGCGCCTCGAAGTCGCGCGCAAAGCGCACCGCACTTTCGGAGATGATTTCAGCTTTGCTCATGAATCGTCTTTATTCGCTTTTTTTATGGCCTACCGCTTCGCTACTTGAGGCCAGTGCCGCTTCCAGCGCGTCCAGCCTTGGAGCCCAGAAGGCCTTGATGCGTTCCACCCATTCGGCAACCTCAGCCACGCCTTCAGGGTCAAGGGCGTAGATCCGTTTCTGCTTGTCGGCGCGCACGCTCACCAATCGCGCCCCTTTCAACGTTTTCAGATGCTGGGAGATGGCAGGCGGTGACAGTTTGAAGCGGCTCGCGATCTCGCCGGAGGAGAGGGCACCGGCAGCCAGCATCTCAACGATGCGCTGACGGGTGGGATCGGCCAAGGCTTGAAGGGCGGTCATGGTGCATTATTTGCGTATATGCTTAATTAAGTCAATACAAAAATACAGTCGCCTTGCGCCTTTCCTGTCCGCTACTTAAGTACCGTCGCGAGGGTGCATTCATGTCCATTCCACAGTCCGCCAGCGGCCCAATCCAAAGCCGCGACGATCTAGTTCGCCAATTGTCGAAGGGCTGCCGCCCCAAGGCTGAATGGCGCATCGGCACCGAGCACGAAAAATTCGTCTATGATCTGAAGACCCACAAACCGGTGGCCTATGACGCGCGGCCTGGCATCCGCCAACTGCTCGAAGGCATGCAGCGCTTCGGCTGGCAGCCTGTGCGCGAAGGCGACAGTATTATTGGGCTGAGCCAGAACGGTGCTTCTATCAGCCTTGAGCCGGGTGGGCAGTTCGAACTGTCGGGCGCGCAGCTGAAGTCGGTGCACGACACTTGCGCCGAGGTGAACACCCATCTGGAACAGACCCGCGAGGTGGCCAACGAAATGGGCGTGGGCGTACTGGGCTTCGGCTTTGCGCCCAACTGGACACTTGCCGAAACGCCGGTCATGCCCAAGGGCCGCTACAAGATCATGCGCGAATATATGCCACGCGTCGGCGGTTACGGCCTGGACATGATGTTTCGTACCTGCACCGTGCAGGTCAACCTGGATTTCGAATCCGAAGCCGACATGGTGAAGAAATTCCGCGTCGGCCTGGCGCTGCAGCCGATCACCACGGCGCTGTTCGCGAATTCGCCCTTTCGCGAGGGCCGGCCCAGCGGCTTCCTCTCATACCGCGCGCAAGTGTGGACCGACGTGGACAATGCCCGCGCCGGCATGCTGCCATTTGTGTTCGAGGACGGCATGTCCTTCGAGCGCTATGTGGATTACGCGCTGGATGTGCCGATGTATTTCCTTTATCGCGATGGAAAATACATTGATATGGCCGGCAAGAGCTTCCGCAAGTTTCTTGCCCGCGAAATTCCGGAAGCTGCTCACATCACCCCCATGCTCAGCGACTGGGCCGATCATCTCACCACCATCTTCCCGGAAGTGCGGCTCAAGAGTTTCCTGGAGATGCGCGGCACCGACGGCGGCATGTGGCGGCGCATCTGCGGCATGCCGGCGCTGTGGGTGGGCATCCTCTACGACAGCGTGGCGCTGGACGCGGCCTGGGACCTGGTCAAGGACTGGACGGCGGAAGAACGCCAGGCGTTGCGCGATGGCGTCGGCGGGCAGGCTTTCAGGTTGCCCTTCCGCAATACCAGCGTGCATCAGATCGCTCACCGCATGGTCGAGATTTCCGCCGCCGGCCTCAAGCGCCGCGCCGCGCTGGATTCCGGCGGCATGAGCGAGGAGGGATTTCTCAATCCCCTGCGCGAGCTGGTGGCCCGCGGTTACACCCGCGCCGAAGAGATGCTGAAGAATTACTACGGTCCCTGGGGCCGGACCCTGGGGCCGCTTTTCACCGAATATAATTTCCTCTGACAGGAAGTGGCGCCGCATGTCCAGTCCTTCCAGACGCGCTTTTGTTCTGGGTGGGGCTTCGGCGGCGCTGGCGGCCGGTGCCGCGGCCCAGCCGCGCGATGACTTGCAGGCCTGGCTCGAAGCGCATGTTTCTCCCATACGCGCGATAGACCCGGCCGACGAAGACTTTCGCGACTTGGAGCCGTTGGGCGACGCCGTTGGCGGCGCGCGTGTCGTCCAGTTGGGCGAGCCCAGTCATGGCGCCGGTTCCTGTTTCGCTGCCAAGGCGCGGATCGTGAAGTTCCTGCACCAGCGCCACGGCTTTGATGTGCTGATCTGGGAATCCGGCCTCTATGATGTCGCCCTTGCGCAAGCCGCGATGCGTGGAACCGACGATCCCATGACGGCGGCGCAGCGCGGTGTCTTCACGCTCTGGTCCATGGCGGCGGAGGTCAAACCCCTGTTCGCATACATCAAGGCCAGCCAGGCGACGCCCCGCCCGCTGGAAATGGCGGGCTTCGACATGCAGGTCACGGCCGACGGCTCGAGCGCGCGCTTCGCCGAAGACTTGCGGGCATTCTCGGGTGGCGTACGGAAGCCTGCCTTGCGCGACCGTGCCTCGTCGCTGGCGGAGCAGGCGCTTGCCGCGCGCGGCCGTCTCTACGCCGGCAAGTTCAGCAGCCAGGACGATCTTGATGCCCTGACGGCGGCAACCAGGGATCTGATCGCGCTGATCCATGACAATCGCGCGGCATTTGAAGCCGTTCGGGGCCCCCTGGGCACCGATTTCATGACGCGCGCCATCGACAATATGCGCGCGGACGCGGCCTTCCGGGCTGAGTTCGCCCGCGCGCCCGCGATGCGGTCAATGCCGTCAACCTGCGCTGGCTGCTGGAAGAGCAATATGCCCGGCGCAAGGCGATTGTGTGGGCGCATGATGTGCATGTGATGAACGCCTATTACGATTCGAACTTTCGCGGCGTGCATCAGACGCAGCAGACCGGCGACATGAAGCCGACAGGCACGTTCATCGCGGATTGGCTGGGCAAGCAGGTTTATACGTTGGGGATGACGACCTTCCAGGGCGAGGATGGCTTTGCCATGGGAGGTCCCGCCACACCGGTTCCCGCCGCGCCCGATGGCAGCCTGGAGGCACGGCTCCATGCCATGGGCCATCCTTATGCCTTCGTGGATCTGCGCACCCTGGACAGTCGCGCGTCCGTCGCCGTCCGGCTGCCCAAATATGACGTCAACACGGTCACGGATTTGGGCCGTGTCTATGGCGGCATCTTCTATGTAGACCAGATGGCGCGGGCGACCCGCGCCGCCTGAGCACGGGCAATCTTCGCCTAGACCAGCGCGCCGCCGCCATCAACGCCGATGACCTGGCCGGTGCCATAGGTCTGCCGCATCAGATAGAGATAACTCTCAGCCAGTTCCTCCGGTTCGCCCACATGCTTGAGCAGCAGCTTGTCGGCCATGCCGGCATACAGGGCCTCGCGCTCGGCGGCGGGCATCGCATCCCAGAGCGGGCTCTTCACGACGCCGGGGCTGACGATATTGACCCGGATGGGCGCCAGTTCGACCGCCAGCGCGCGGGTAAGGCCTTCCATGGCGCCGCAGATGCTCGAAGCCACAGACCAGCCGGCATGGGGGCGTGCGCCGGCGAGGCCCGAGGTGAGGGTTATGGAACCGCCGGGACGGATATGCGGTGCCGCATACTTCACCGCCGCAAACGCCCCCCAGTAGCGCACGCCGAAGAATCCGTGCGCCCAGTCCATGTCGAGCTTGTCCAGGTTGGCGAGCTGCAGGTTCTCGCCCGCGGTGTAGACCAGGTGATCGAAGCCGCCCAATCCGGCGAACAGCGCCGCGATGGCGGCTTCGCTGCCCAGGTCGACGGCATGGCCTTGCGCGCCGGCAGGAAGGGCTTTCAGCGCCGCATCGACGCGGGCGCGGTTGCTGGATGCGATGACCAGCGCGGCGCCTTCACTTGCCGCTGCCTGCGCCACGGCCTGGCCGATGCCGGAACTTCCACCCAGCACCACGATGCGTTTGCCATTCAAGGTCATGATGATCTCCACATTTGGTTGCGGACGGAAGATGGGCTCGACTTTATGTTGCTTCCAGCGCATCTTTATCAGCGCATAGATGACAAGGAATCATCATGGCATTCGATGGACGGTTGTTGCCCGGCATTGGCGTGCTGGCCCAAGTGGTGGAGACCGGCAATTTCGCCCGTGCCGGCGCGGCCTTGGGACTGACCCCATCCGGGGTCAGCCGCGCGGTGGCGCGGCTGGAGGCGCGGCTGGGCGTGCGTCTGTTCGACCGTACGCCGCAGGCTGTCCGGCTGACCGAGGAAGGTCGCCAGTTCCACGCCCAGGTCGCGCCGCTGCTGGCGGGGCTGGAAGATGCCGCGGCGGATACCTCGGCCAGCGCCGGAACGGTGCGCGGGAACCTCAGGGTGAACTGCGATCCCTGGTTCGCGCGGCTGGTCCTGGCGCCGCGCCTGCCGGCCTTCCTGGCGCGCCATCCCGGTCTGTCGCTTGAGATCATCGTGCGCGACACGCCGGGAGATCTGTTGGGCGAGGGCATGGATATCGCGGTCCGGTTCGGCGAGATCGGGCCGCCGGACTTGATCGCCCGCAAGCTGATGGAGACCAGCATCGTGGCGGTGGCGGCGCCGTCCTATCTCAAGCGTCACGGCACGCCGCGCAAACCTGCCGACCTCTTGCGCCACGAATGCCTGCTGTTCCGCGATCCGGTCAGCGGCAAACCGTTCGACTGGGAATTCCGGCGCAAGGCCGAGGTGGTGGAGGTGGCCGCGAAAGGGCGCGTGATCTTCAACGATCTGCAGACCAAGCTGGCCGCCTGTGTGGCGGGGCAGGGCATCGCGCAGAGCGTCGCATTTGGGCTGGAACACCTGTTGGCGGGAAAGCAACTGGTGCAGGTGCTGCCGGACTGGGCCGAGGAGCGTTACGCGCTTTACAGTTATTATCCCTCGCGGCACCTGCCGCCCGCCAAGGTGCGGGCCTTCCTGGATTTTCTGCTGGAAAGTGTCCCGCCGAAGAAGCGCTAGTTCTTCATCACCGTCCGCGTCGCGCTCACCGGCTCGCCGGTGGGCACGCGGGTGGCATTGTTGCGCTTGATCATCCAGTGCGGATATTGCGCCCGGTCGGCGCTGACGTCGTCCAGCCTGGCGATGTCTTCGGCCGACAGCGTCAGGGTGACCGCGTCCAGATTGTCGTTCAACTGCGCCAATGTCTTGGCGCCGATAATGGTGGAGGTGACGAATGGCTTCTGGCGCACCCAGGCCAGAGCCACGCGGGCCACCGACACGCCATGCGCCTTGGCGACTTCGCGCATCGCGACCACGATGCGGTCGGCCTTGTCCTTGTCGATGGGCGGGAAGTCAAACGTGGCGCGCCGGCCCGGTTCGGCCTTGGTCTCATCGCCAGGCGTGTACTTGCCGGCCAGATAGCCGCCGGCCAGGGGGCTCCAGACCAGGCAGCCGACCTGCTGGTCGGCCATCATCGGCACGATGTCCTGCTCCAGGTCGCGGCCGGCGATGGAATAATAGACTTGCGTGGTTTCGATGCGGGTCCAGCCGCGCTTGTCGGCGATGCCGTTGGCCTTGACGATCTTCCAGGCCTCCCAGTTGGAAACGCCGACATAGCGCACCATCCCCTGGCGGACGAGATCGTCCAGCGCCTGCATGGTTTCTTCCACCCCGGTGACCGTGTCGGAATGATGAATCTGGTAGAGGTCGATATGATCGGTCTGAAGCCGTTCGAGGCTCCGGCTCACGCTGTCCATGATATGACCGCGGGATGCGCCCATGTCATTGGGGCCGCCGCCCATGCGGCCATAGACCTTGGTGGCCAGCACCACGTCACTGCGCTTGACGCCCAGATCCTTCAGGGCGTGGCCGGTCATGTTCTCGGATTCGCCCAGAGAATAGACATTGGCGGTATCGATGAAATTGACCCGTGCCTCCAGCGAACGCGCGATCAATTGGGTGGCTTCTTTCTGGCCCAGGGTTCCGATCACCCCGCCAAAAAAATTCTCACCCGAGAAGGTCATGGTCCCTAAGCAGATTTCGGATACGTAAAGGCCGGTCTGGCCGAGGCGGTTGAACTTCATGGCATTACCTGTTTTCGGGGAGAGGGATGAATTCCTTGTCGTCGCCGGGAATGAGGCCGAACTGGCCCGCCTTCCATTCCTGCTTGGCGCGCTCGATCCGGTCCTTGGAAGACGAAACGAAATTCCACCAGATATGGCGCGGGCCATCCAGCGGCGCGCCGCCCAATAGCATCACGCGGGCAGACGAATCGGCGTAAAGCGTGATTTCTTCGCCTTTGTCCAACATCAGCATGGCGCCGGGACCATGCACATTCGTCTCGCTGGTCTGGACCTCGCCGTCCACGACGAAGAAGGCGCGTTCCTCATGTTCGCCGGCGTAATGCAGGGCGCCGCCCGGCGTGAAGCGGGCATCGGCATAGAAAATGGGCGAGAACACCTTGACCGGCGATTTCTGACCGAAGGCCTCGCCCGCGATCAGGCGCAGGGTCACGCCCTTGTCGTCGCGCTCCGGCAACTGGTCGCGGGAGAAATGATGGAAGGCGGGTTCGGCTTCCTCGTCGGCCTGGGGCAGGCCGACCCAGCTCTGGATGCCGTGAAGCCGGTGGCCGCGGGCGCGCATCTGTGCGCCGGTGCGCTCGCTATGGGCGATGCCGCGTCCTGCCGTCATCCAGTTGACGTCGCCCGGCGCGATCTCCTGCACCGAACCCAGCGTGTCGCGGTGCATCTGGGCGCCGTCGAACAGATAGGTGACGGTGGCAAGACCGATATGGGGATGCGGGCGCACATCCACGCCTTTGCCGGGGGCAAAATCCACCGGCCCGAAATAATCGAAAAAAACGAAGGGCCCGATGCTGCGCCGGGCGATCTGCGGCAGCAGCCGGGTGACGAAAAAACCATCGCCCAAGTCATGGGCTTTTCCGGTGATGGGGATCATGCAGCCAAGCCTAGCGGCTCATCCGTAAAAGCTCTAGTGTCGCCGAAAATTTTTGGGAGGCGCCGATGTTCAACAAGGTCGTGAAATCCATTCCCTTCGCTGCGATGTTGCTGGCGGGGCCGGCCGTGGCCAAGGACAACGCCCTGCAGATGGTCTCGATTGACGTCGAAGGCGGCGGCGGCACGCTGTTCGTCACCCCCGACGGCCGCTCGCTCCTGATCGACACCGGCAATCCGGAGGAGAGCCGCATCACGGGCAACCATCCCAGTTCCGAGCGCATCGTGGCGGCGGCGCATGCGTTGGGCGTGAAGAAGATCGATTACCTGATCATCACCCATTATCACGGCGACCATATCGGCGGCATCGAAGGGCTGTTGAAGCGCATTCCCGTCGGTACGGTGATCGATCACGGCCCCAATCGCGAGACCACCGCCTCGCCCAATCCCACCGCGGCGCAAATTGACATGAATAACCCGCCGCCGGGCTCGACCGCCTATGGCTATGCGCACTACATGCAGGCGATCGCCGGCCATCACCACATCGTGGCCAAGCCGGGCGATCAGTTCCACATCGGGGGCATGACCGTGACCATCGTTGCGGCCGACGCCAAGGTGATCGCCAAGCCGCTGCCGGGAGCGGGCGAAGGCAATCCTTCCTGCGCCGGCATGGAAGGCATGGCCAACAATGGCGGCGAGGAAAATGCCCGTTCCACCGCTTCGCTGATCTCTTACGGCAAGGCGCGCATCGCCGCGTTCGGCGATTTCACCTGGGACCGCGAGAAGGACCTGTTCTGCCCCATCGACCGGGTCGGCAAGGTCGATGTCTATCTGGCCACCCATCATGGCACGGCCTTGTCCGGCAGTCCGGCGGCGGTCAACGCGCTGGCGCCCATCGTCGCCATCGTGGGCAATTCCGCCCGCAAGGGTGCGGATGCCGAGCGCATGCGGACCATCAAGGCCAGTCCGCGCATCCAGGGCGTGTGGCAATTGCATACAACGACGGTGGCGCCCGATGTCAATGTGGCCACGGACATGATCGCCAATCCCGGCACCGACCAAAGCAAGGACATGGCCTTCGCCTTGCGCCTGCGCATCGAAAAGGATGGCAAGGTCACGGTGATCAACGAGCGCAACGGGTATAACAAGACGTACGGGGCGGATTGATCATGTTGCGCAGGATTCTCGCCGCCACGCTTTTGACGTCGGCGCTGACAGCTCCCGCCCTTGCCGCCGAAGGCACGCTGAAGGTCGTGTCGATCGACGTGGAAGGCGGCGGCGGCACGCTGTTCGTCACGCCCGAAGGCAAGTCGCTCCTGATCGACACCGGCTGGCCCGGCGGTTACGGCCTGTTGCCGTCACCGGACGGCGCCCAGAACAGCGCCGATCGCATCGTGGCCGCGGCCAAGAAGCTGAGCTTGAGCAAGATCGATTACCTGATCATCACGCACTATCACATGGATCATGTCGGCGGCGTGATGGAACTGGTCAAGCGCATGCCGGTGGATACGTTCATCGACCATGGCGCCAATGCCGAGCATTTGCCGCCGGGGGTGAAGGACGATCCACAGTTGCCCGGCGGCGCGCCCGACGTGCTCTATCCCAAATATCTGGAGGTGATCAAAGGCCATAAGCATATCGTGGCCAAGCCGGGAATGGTGATTCCCATGGGCTCGATGACAGACACCATCGTGGCGAGCGATGGTGTGGTGCTGTCCAAGCCGCTGGCCGGCGCGGGCGCGCCCAATCCGGCCTGTGACAGCGCCTTGAGCAAAAGCACCAAAGCGGATGGCGGCGAGGAGAATACGCGTTCGGTCGCGTCGCTCCTGACCTTCGGCAAGGTGCGGATTGCCCTGTTCGGGGATCTCTCCTGGAAGAAGGAGCGCGAATTGTCCTGTCCCAGCGGCAAGCTGGGACATGTGAACCTGCTGATCGTCACCCAGCATGGTTCCAATATCTCCAGCAATCCGGCTTCCATCGCCGACATGCATCCGGACGTAGCCCTGATGGGATCCGGCGGCAAGAAGGGCGGCGATGAAGAGGCGATCAAGACCGTCAAGGCCTCGCCCGGACTGATGGGCTTCTGGCAGACCCATGAAAACTTCGCCCATCCGGAATGGGATGGCGACAAACAAATGATCGCCAATCTCAATCCACCGGCCGGCGCTGTTGCCGCTCAGGTCAAGTCCCTTTTCAGCGCGCCGCCCGACCAGGGCCATGCCATCCATGCGGAGATCACCAGGGATGGCCAGATCACCATGACAAACGACCGCAATAGCTTTAGCAAGACCTATCAGATGAAATGATCTTCGATCAGCCGAGGCGGGTTTATTGAGTTCGCACGCCAAGAAAGATCAATGCGATGAGATACCCATTCACGATCGGTGCGGCATTGTTCTGCACATCCATTGCGCATGCGGCTGATTACCCGGCGATGGCGCCTCAGGATCAGTACATGATGGATCCTGCCGCCGAAATCGCCCTGGCGAAGAGTGCTGCGCCGCTTTCCATCGCAGACAAGGCGACGGTTCTGGTGCTGACGCGCCAGGGCTACAAAACCGCGGTCAAGGGCAGCAACGGATTTGTTTGCGCGGTCGAGCGCGGATGGATGTCGCAATACGACTTCCCGCAATTCTGGAATCCGCATATGCGCGGGCCGCTGTGCTATAATCCGCCCGCGGTGCGCTCGATCCTGCCCTACACGATAAAGCGCACGGAGTTGGTTCTGGCGGGGCGTTCGAAGCCGGAAATGATTGCCGCAATCAAGGCGGCCATCACCAACCATGCCTTGCCGCCCCTGGAACCGGGCGCGATGACCTATATGATGTCCAAGCAGGGATATTTGAACGACAAGGCACGCAACTGGGTGCCGCATCTCATGTTCTATTTTGCACGTGCGCAAGCTTCGGCATGGGGCGCTGATCTGCCCGGGGCGCCGCCGATGCTGAACCCGCAGTTCCAGGATTCGCCGGAAGCTTTGAGCGTGATCATGGTACCCGTGACACACTGGTCTGACGGAACATCCGCACCCAATATGTAATTGTGAGGGTGGCGCGCGGCGGGTCGGATATCACAACCTAGGTCAGGTCTGGCAGCACAAATGTCCCGTTCGCGTCCCGCACAAGCGGCCGCGCCCATTTCATGGCATCGCACGACAGCGCTCCGTAGAGATGCGGGAAATCCTCGCCGCGCGACGGCGAATATTCCCATTTCAACGCGGCGCCCAGAGTACCCGCATCCACAGCCACGAGGATCAAATCATCCTGGCCGGCGTAATAGCGCCGCAAGGTCTCCGGCAATTGCACCGCGGTCGAGAAATGCAGAAACCCGTCGGTCCGGTCGTGCGCCGAGCCGTGATAGTCGCCGCTGCTCGATTCCCATTCCGCGCGCGGTACGATTTTGAAGATCAGGTCAGCCGTCATCGCTGCCGTTACGCCAGCGCCATCCGCCTTCGGTCTTGATGTAGGCCAGCACACAGGTCGGTACGATCACAGCGGCGGTGCCAAGCACCATCCACAACACCCTGAGGCCGTTGTCACGGATCACGGGGCCCAGCAGCACCACGCCGAACAGCGCGGCGCAGCTCGCAATCGTCAGCACCCAGCCCTGCCAGGTGTTGGGCGTCGCGCCATAGCCGAAGCTTTTCTGCCGGAACCAGTATCGCGCCATTTTATCACCATGCCGCCCGCTCGCTTCGCTCGCCAACAAAAGCTAGGCCTGTGCTGTACCGCCCACCGTCAATCCATCCAGCCGCAAGGTCGGCTGGCCCACGCCCACCGGCACGCTCTGGCCGTTCTTGCCGCAAGTGCCGATGCCGGTGTCGAGCTTCATGTCGTTGCCGATCATGGTGACACGGGTCAACGCTTCCGGGCCGGAGCCGATCAGGGTCGCACCCTTGATCGCGGGGCCCAGCTTGCCGTCCTCGATCAGATAGGCCTCGGTGCAGGAAAATACGAACTTGCCGCTGGTGATGTCGACCTGGCCGCCGCCGAAATTGGTGGCATAGATGCCCTTCTTCACACTGGCGAGAATCTCGCCCGGCTCCTTGTCGCCGCCCAGCATGGTGGTGTTGGTCATGCGCGGCATCACCGGCGAGGCATAAGACTGGCGCCTACCGTTACCGGTGGGGGCAACCCCCATCAGCCGGGCATTCTGCCGGTCTTGCATATAGCCTTTAAGGATGCCGTCCTCGATCAGCACGGTGCGATGGGTGGGCGTGCCTTCATCGTCGATGGAAAGCGAACCGCGGCGGCCATCGATGGTGCCGTCATCCACCACGGTCACGCCGGGCGCAGCCACCCGCTCTCCCAGCAGCCCGGCAAAGGCGGACGTCTTCTTGCGGTTGAAGTCGCCTTCCAGACCATGGCCGATGGCTTCGTGCAGCAGGATGCCTGGCCAGCCCGGACCCAGCACCACCGTCATCTCGCCGGCCGGCGCCGGTACCGAGGCGAGGTTCACCAGGGCCTGGCGCAGCGCCTCGTCAATGGCACCCTGCCAGAACGAGGGCTCAAGATAGGTCTGATAGCCGCTGCGGCCGCCGCCGCCGAAGCTGCCGGATTCCTGGCGGCCATTTTCCTCCACCACCACCGAAACATTCAGCCGCACCAGGGGCCGGATATCGGAATATTGTTCGCCGCCGGCGCGGATGATCTCGATGCGCTGCCATTCCCCAAACAGGCTGGCGGAGACCTGGCGCACGCGGGCGTCGCGGCTTCGCGCATAGGCATTCATCTCTTCCAGCAGCTTGACCTTCTTTTCGAAGCCCGCGGTCTCCAGCGGATCGATGTCGGTATAGAGCTTGACGTTGCTGCGGGCGGGGGACGCGGCCGCGGCACCCGAATAGCCGTAACTGACTGCCCGAACCGTGGCGGCGGCGCGCGCGATGGCGGCTTCCGAAATCTCCGAGGCATGGGCATAGCCGGTCGCTTCGCCCGCCACCGCCCTGAGGCCAAAGCCCTGGCTGGTGTCGAAAGTGGCCGCCTTCAGCCGGTTGTCGTCGAAGCTGAACGACTCGGACTGGCAGTATTCCAGGTACAATTCCCCGTCATCGGCGCCCTTCAGCGCCTCGTCCACCGTCTGCTGCACCCGGGCTTGGTCCATGCCCGTGCGGGAAAAGAAAAGATCATGATCGGCCATGGCTTGCTCCGGATGCGCGGCAAAAAGCCCCGCGAAAGCGTTGAATGCCCCTAGATATCGGGGGTTCGGGCGGTTCCGGCAAGCGGGTCAACGCCAAAGCGATGGCCTTGGGGAGGAGAAGGCTGCCGCGGGTATGGGCCCGGACATGGGCCGTGCCATAAGGTCGCAATGACTTTAAGGGCTTAACCCCTCTAAATCGCCGCCAAGAATCTGAAAAAGGGCGGGTTTCCCACCGTCCCGATTTTATGCGAGGTCGCGAACCATGTTTTTGCGGAAATCCGGCATTGGTGCGGCGGCGGCCGCCCTCCTGGCCTGTTCGGGTCTGCCCGCGGCCGCGTTGCCGTTCAATTATGAGACCGGCTTCCAGCCGGCGGCCTCTCCGGTGATGGAGCGGATCGAGACGTTTCATACCGAATTGGTCTGGATCATCGTCGCGGTCTGCGTGTTTGTGTTGGCGTTGCTGGTTTGGATCGTCGTGAAATATCGCGCCGGCGCGAACGCAGTCCCCTCCAAGGTGCATCACAACACCCTGCTGGAAGTGGCCTGGACCCTGATCCCGGTGATCATCCTGGTGTTCATCGCGGTGCCGTCCTTCCGTCTACTCTATTACGAAGCGGAAATTCCGAAGCCGGATGTGACCCTCAAGGCGATCGGCAAGCAGTGGTTCTGGAGCTACGAATATCAGGGCTCCGCCGCCGGCTTCACCTATGACAGTGTGGGCCTTTCGGACGCCGACGCCCAAAAGGCCGGCAAGCCACGTCTGCTGGGCGTGGACAATCCGATCTATGTTCCGGTCAACAAGGTGGTCGAAGTCGATACCGTCGGCGCCGACGTGATCCATAGCTGGGCCATGCCGCAGATGGGCGTGAAAATGGACGCCGTGCCTGGCCGCATCAACAAGACCTGGTTCAAGGCCACCCAGACCGGCGTGTTCTATGGCCAGTGCTCGGAACTGTGCGGCGCCCGCCATGCCTACATGCCGATTGAGATGCATGTGGTGAGCG
>Ga0210386_10002430_pt1 | contig 16095 bp, 8 predicted proteins | sample IncBWH32OmetaG_FD_160091 | JGI IMG/M metagenome (GOLD analysis project Ga0210386, IMG submission 160091) | Forest soil microbial communities from Barre Woods Harvard Forest LTER site, Petersham, Massachusetts, United States - Inc-BW-H-32-O ... | reverse complement strand
AGAAGGTTGGCCTCACGGAATAGCAAATCCTATTCCTCGGCGATGACTTAGAGAACTCGTAATTGGAGAGCTCATAAATCGAAGCTCGGGTGACTAAATGGTCTTGCCATCCAAAATGGGCTTGGATTCAACCGGCTCATAAACGACGATGCAATCGCGACCGGATTTTTTTGCGCGATACAATGCCTCGTCAGCAGAGCGTATTAAATCTTCCGAGTTATTTCCATGTGCGGGAAATGTGGCAACGCCTGCGGAAACCGTGATGGTTCCCAGTGTCTGCCCTCGATGATGGAGAGAAAGATGCTTAATCGATTCGCGAATACTTTCCACGCACTTGTACGCTCCTTCTGCATTCACTTCGGCGAGAATGAGGGAAAATTCCTCTCCCCCAAAACGGCAAGCCAGATCTCCCGCACGCACTCGACTTTTAATCACAACGGCGACTTCCTTGAGCAGGATGTCACCAACCTGGTGACCGAAAGTATCGTTAAAATGTTTGAAGTGATCCAGATCAAGCATCACCACGGAAACAGTGCGATCCATTCGATTCGCCCGGTTTAATTCACGGTTTAGTGATTCCTCCAGATAACGGCGGTTGAAAAGCCCTGTAAGTGGGTCACGGATCGATTGATTGCGAAGCAATTCCCTGAGTTTGAGATTCGCCAGTGCAAAAGAAATTCTCTCGGCAACCGCATTGGCCAGGCGATGGAGGGTGGTTCGCTCAAAATTCATCGCTTGAGGCGAATGAGCTTTGAGGCTCGCCAAATCTTCAAGGTACAGGATTCCTAAAGTTTCACCATGTGCAATTAAGGGCACGCATAGGTAGTTCGTGGCGGCGGACTCACTCACATGGGAGCAGGGCAATGGAGAGTTGAAGCCGTAGCTCTTCCCGCGCCGCAGAGCCCAGCAATCATCAGGATGAAAAATGCCCTCGCTTGTCGTGCAGTTCTCCCAACTAGCGACCGATTCGACAAGGTCGCGCGATGAATTGATGATGGAGAGCGTGCCTGGGCGGAAGTCAAGAATGCCAGGTAGCATCTTTTCGCTCATCCTGTATATTTCTTCGATCGTCTGGCAAGACTGCAGCGAATCACCGAGCTCGCTCAACTCGCTGCTTTCTTTTGCGAGCGCCTCTGATTCCTGCAATGCGAGCTTTAACTGCTCGTCTGCTTTCTTACGATCGGTGATATCGCGTAAGAAAACCACACCTCCGCGTTGCTCTCCCCTGACATTAAGCAATGGTCCACCGGCAGCAAGCATCCAACGAGGCTCTACGTTCTTAGAATGATGCACACATATTTCCAGCCCGACTTCGGAATTTCCTTTCAGGGCGCGACTGAGGGGCAATTCTTCGGTTCTGAAAAGTGTTTCGCGATCGCCTTTGAACAGTCCCAGCAGTTCAGGATAGTTCTCACTGAGCTCATCCGCAGGAGCACCCGCGTTATACCGGACACCGACCGGATTTCGTAGAATGATTTTACCGGAAGTATTCGCGACTATGACCGCGTCACTGCAGCTGTCGAGAATCGATTGAAGCAGCTCTTTTTGTTCGGCGGCAGAACGTTCTGCCTGCTCGCGGCGAGAGAGTTCACGATTGAGGAGCCCGAGCGTAAAAATCAAAAATAAAAAAATACAAACACCCAGGAATATATTGATCGTTGCTTCCCGCTGATCGCTCGCTTGTGCGGCGGCCAATCGCTCCTGAAGAAGTCCTCGTTCCGCGCGGGCGAATTTATCCACCAGGTCCGTGATCTCCGTAGCCATCTTTGTGCTTTGATCGTTGAACAATTCCTGTTGCCTGCTGTCATCCCGAGTTTTCTGGTGCAATTCAACCGACTCTTTCAGGAGGGAGAGTCGCGCTTTTATGAGCGGTTCCATTTGTGCAAGATTTATCTGCTGCTGAGAATTATCTGCCGTTAATTTGTATAGTGTTGCGATATCCGCGAGCGCTGCTTTGGTGGCCAGTTTAAATGTGTCGATTTGCGCTGCGTCTCCCCAGAGTGTGTATGCTCGACGGGCGACTGAGGCGTCGTAGATATGTGAGCGTAGCTGCTCACTGGCTTCAATGACATCCCGGCCGTGAGAAACCAAATGGTCCTTTTCTTCCGTACGGCGGTTGCCTTCAATTGAAAACCAGCCAACGATGGCGAGAGTAATCAGCGCTGCAATGAATGCAATATTCGTTTTATTTTTCAAGCTCACGGGCATACCTGTAAGCGAACTGGAGAATTGGCTTTAGTTAGGTTGTAGTTACGTATGCAATTCTAAATCTATTTTTGCGGCTAAAATTGGCAAGTTATGTGTCGATGTCCAACTGGGCAATGGCGGGCGCGCGCTTTGAGATGGCTTTGGACTTCCGCAGCCGGCTCATTTGTCTTTTAAGGGTGGGGTTCAGATTTCAGTTCATTCTCGATTTGCTTGCTGAGTTAGTATGTCTGCTGCCTTCAGCTCACGCGTGTCCTGGTGGGAACGCAGAAACCATCCGGATGAATAGGATCCATTCCCCGCAAATTTTCTGTAACCGAACTCCTCGCGCGCACGTCGGACCACTATAAGATTCCCTGCACTTTGGATTTGCAAAATCTGAAATTGCAATTCGGCCCGCATGTCTAAACACGTTCAGAAGTCAACAGGCAAGCCGTCATGTGGATTGACTATTTGCAGTTAGCTGTGAGACATTCGCCGCCAACGAAAGGGTGATCCATGAAATTCAAATCGCTCGCTGCTTTTTTGCTCCCGGCTTTTGCGCTTTTAGCGCTATCCGTTCCGGCATTCGCGCACCACGGATTTGCCGGTCGCTATGACGAAGACCACCCGTTTACCGTGCAGGGAACCGTGGTGGAATTCCAGTTTGAGAACCCCCACTCCGCCATTATTTTCGATGCCAAGGACAAGAACGGCGCCACGCAACGCTGGCACGCCGAGCTTGGCGGCGCGGCCGTGTTGCACAGGGGTGACGGCTGGGATCGCGATTCGTTGAAGCCCGGGGACAAGATCACCATCATTGGTCCCCGCAACAAAAACGGTTCCAACGATATGAACCTTTCCCATGAAAGCAAAATCACCATGACGGACACGGGCAAGGTCGTCCACAACAGTTTTAAGAGCGAACAAGCACAATAGAAGCCGTCGTGTAAATGGTTCGTCCCAGGTACTTAAATGGACTTCGGGGTTAAACAGGCTGCCACAAAAAAAGGCCTTGTTCTGTCATTCTGAGCGAAGCGAAGAATCTCTCTTCGATTTAAGTATAGGAAAAGAAACCAGGAGAGATTCTTCGCTTCGCTCAGAATGACAGAGTATCGGGTTTTTCCGCAGCCTGTAAAGCACTCGACTTTATGTCCCTGAATGCTGCGGCTGGACTGGTAGCGGAAAAGCTCGCACCTTGTCATTCCGAAGGGCGGTGTTTGCCCGAGGAATCTGCTGTTTCCTGGAAGCCGAGAAGAAAAGCAGATCCCTCGCTCCGCTCGGGATGACAAAAAGTGCTTTTTGCACGGCGGCTGAAGCCGCGACCCACAAAGGCTATTTAGCACGACGATTATTACTGAGCTAGGGTCCGGACAAGGTCTAGCTATTACGGGTACGGATTTTTTCGTCGCGGAAATGAATGGCGCCCGTTTCCCGATTTCACGCAAAGGTGTGAAAATTTTTGAATGTGTTTTTGCGCAGGTCCTCAACGGAGGCCGGAATGAAATTGAGCAAGATAGTTTTGGCGGGCAGTCTCTTCAGCATGATTTGCGCTGGGCTCACCTTTAGTTGCGCGGAAAGTTTTGCGCAGGCGCCGGCGGCCACTCCGCAACCGGCTCTGATTCCGCGCGGCGGCCCCGTCCGCGTCGCAGGTTCCCCGTGGAATCCCAAATCGATTGCCTACCTGAAGGCTTCCAACGCAAAGAAGGATGACCAGTTCGGGCTCACTGTGGCGCTTAGCGGGGATGGCAGCACCATGGCCGTGGGTAGCGCCGGCGAAGATAGCGCGGCCAAAGGCATAAACGGGAATCAGGCGGATCAATCAGCGGTCAATGCCGGTGCCGTTTATGTATACGTGCGCATGGGCGACGCCTGGGTTCAGCAGGCTTACCTGAAGGCCTCGAATAACAAAGCCGGTAGCCAATTTGGATCTTCTCTTGCGATAAGTAATGACGGGAACACGCTCGCGGTGGGCGCAACGGGCGAAGGCAGCTCCGCGACTGGTGTGAATGGCGATCAATCGGACGCCTCCATGCCCGGCGCCGGCGCGGTCTATGTGTTCACGCGCGCGGGCAGCGCTTGGTCGCAGCAAGCCTACGTCAAGGCCTCCAACACGGGCGAAAAAAGCGATGGCGACCAATTCGGCTACTCGCTTGCATTGAGCGGCGACGGCAACACGCTCGCGACCGGCGCAATTTCAGAGCGCAGCGCGGCCACGGGAATCAACGGCAATCAGGCCGATAAATCGGCCGATGGTGCGGGCGCGGTTTACGTCTATACGCGCACAGGCACTGCGTGGTCGCAGCAGGCTTACGTGAAGCCGTGGAACACCACGGCGCGCGGAGGTTTGTTTGGCTACTCCGTGGGATTAAGCGGCAACGGGGACAACCTGGCCGTGGGCGCGTACGACGAAGAGCGAGGAAAAGGCGCGGCCTACATTTTCGTTCGCAAGGGCGGGGAATGGTCGCAGCAGATTCGCCTGATGGCTTCGAATGCCGAAGCCGGTGATTCGCTGGGATGCTCCATCGCCATTAGCGATGACGGCAATACGATGGTTGCGGGCGCGTTCGACGAAGACAGTTTGTTGCGCGGCATCCAGCCGCCTACGGAAGGCAGCAACGACCAGGCTTCGGACGTCTCCACGGGCGCGGCCTATGTTTTCGTTCGAAACGGCACGGCCTGGACGCAGCAGGCATTCATCAAGGCGACGAACACGCGCCTCAATGATCAATTCGCGTGGGCTCTTTCCCTGAGTCGCGATGGAAACACGCTAGCCGTTGGAGCTCATCTGGAGGATAGCGGCGCCACCGGCCTGAATGGCAATCAGGAGGACGCCACCGCCGAGGATTCCGGCGCGGCGTACATTTACATGCGCACTGGAACCATTTGGGCGCCTGCCGCGTACGTCAAGCCTTCGAACCCGCATCCTGCCGCTGAATTTGGAATATCGCTGTCACTGAATGGTGACGGCAAAATGCTTGCCGTGGGCGCATTCAAGGATAGCGGCGGCGGCACGGGCGTCAATCCCGCGAAAACCGCGAAGCCGTCCACGGAATCGGGAGCAGCTTATGTGTATTACTGAGGCGGGGAGCATTGAGGCAAGGAAAGCAGAGGCAAGGAGTGCGGAAGCAAGGAGGCATGGACAAATGCGGCGAAGCTTATTTTTTCTGCTGTGTACCGTGGTTGTTTTTACTGCGTCTGGTCTAGTGACTGCCGCGCAAAATGCTCCTGCGGGCGGACCCGGTGCGGCTGCTGCCGGCGGCCAACGTCCTGCCGGGGCTGCTCCTCCGCCCATGCGCCTGGTGAGTGCGGATATTTCCGACGGCAAACAACTCGCGGCAAAATACACTTGCACCGCCGGAAACGACGCCGTCTCGCCCGGCCTGCAATGGATGCAACCGCCGCGAGGCACGGCCAGCTTTACACTGATCGTGCATGACATGGAGCCACGACCGCGAAAGGGCGTCGACGATATCCTGCACTGGATGGTCTGGAACATGCCCGCAGGCGCGAACTCGCTCCCCGGCGGCGTGTCTTCCGCCAGCGCCGATTTGCCGGACGGCAGCCACCAAACGAACGGCAACGCCGGCCAGGGCGGAAACTTCGGCTATCGACCTCCGTGCCCGCCGCAGGATGTTCCCGTTGCGCATCACTACGCTTTCGAACTCTTCGCCCTGGATGAGAAGCTCGATCTCCCCGCAAACGCCACTCGCGCCGACGTGATGAAAGCCATGGACGGCCACATCGCCGGCCACGCCTCACTCGTGGCCCCGTTCAACCGGTAGCTGAGCTAGCTCTGAGCAGGACTGCCAGTTAGTTCGTGAGCCGCGAAACGGAAGGGAAATTAGAACCAGAGTCAAAATCGCATCTGTCACGTAACGTGACAGATGGGCCGCTTGGAAGTTCAAAACCAACCCAAAAGGCTTCCTCGCCCACGAGTCTCTGAAGTTCTAGATTCGCTATCAAATTGGAGTACATCCACAGGACGACAGGAACGCAAAAGTTTCGTCGTAAAATTCAGGAAGTCTCGTGTAATCTCCGTGATCTCCTTTAGGGACAAAAATGACCATTCCCTGGCGCGCCCTGGTTAGAAGCACTCTGTAGGCATTCGCAAGGTAAATGCGGCGGTGTTGATCGTTTACATTTTGCCATCGCGTGCCTTTAAATGAATGCGACCCCCATTCGTTTCGCTCTCGCCGAAAATCTGCGTCCCAACAAACTCCTATCCAATCGAGTTCTAAACCCTGAATATCAAACTCAGTTGCGATATCTTCGAGATAATAAGATGAACGGATGTCTTTTTTATCATTCAGAAACCACATAACAGGATTTATTTCCGCTTTAATGTTGATTCCTTCTGGTTTTAGCCTAATTGCACCAGAAGATGCCACCAATCCGTAGCGCTCCGTCCCGCGTGCCTTTTTCGTTAGCCAATCTCGTGCGTGTCTTATATCTCTAGTCAATTTAATGGGATAATCGTTTTCTATTTCTTGATGCAAAGTATGGGCCAAAACGTTATCACCATCAATCAAAGCCTCGACAAAAGCTGAAAGTGTCTCGGCCCTGTAAGATCGAACAGATACAGCCAAGTGAAGCATATTCTTTTGCTCAGTTTTTAGACCGATGAGCTTGGATGCCAAATCTTGGCCCCAACTGTAGTTCTTATCGATGATCTGTCCTGAATAATAAACATCCCAATGCTTGAAACGATTCTGCAGCGCGTTAAACCACTCGATCAGTCCAGCCTCCCCCGTATTGATTTCTTGTCCGCCGCCGATGAGACAAACGATTGTGCACCAATCTTTTTTGCGATCCATTAGACTGATTAAAAACTCAGGCTCAGACATGGCGAACTCAGTCATGCCCCGCTTTTGAATCATGAATTTTTCTGCGTGCGCTTGATTCCAGGCACGCTGTGCCTCATCAAAAACAACGACGTGTTCAATGGGTTCCGCCTCGGATTTAAGGCCATCATCCCTAAAATGGTGAATATTCTGTATGAAAGCGCTAACTTTGGAAGCGGTCTCTTTTTTGAAGACTGGTTTGTTTTGTTCTTTGGATCGAGCTACCACATCTCTTACTAACGATTCTCTTAAAACGTTAACCAACGGTCCATTTCCGGACAAAAAAACTGCATATTCATCATGTTCAGGATTTAGTCTTTGTATCGCAATATTCAAACCTGCTAAGGTCTTTCCTGCGCCCGGCACGCCGGTAACAAAACAGATCGACTTTCTTCGGTTATTTTTGGAATAATCAACAATCTCGGAAATGCACTTATTGGTTTGAGTGAGATTGATTGCTCCTGCATCAGAACGCGATATTTCCTCAACAGAGTGCTGTTGATAAAGTGCCTGTGCGGCCTCCACAATAGTGGGGGTAGGTTTATATCCGCTATAAGCCCACTTATCTGGTTCTACATTCCTTTGGGTTGGAATGTCAGTAAGAACTCGTCTGATTATTTCGCTTAAATCATTTCCGTTGGAATTAAGCGGGATAGCAATATGATCGGCATACCACCCTAGGCAATCGAATTGCCTAACTGCTCGAGTTGAAATGAGAATAGGCACTATGTATTTATCATGACTTCCCTCGTGGAAATTCTTAAGATCGAGGGCGTAATCTAATACCTGGTCAATTGCGTGCCCATCATAGTTTTTTGCACCTATCTTACATTCGACAACAAAAATTACTCCGTCAATTACAAGCAGAACGTCAACACGCTTACCCATTCTAGGAATCGAAAATTCCAAAAATATATAGCCGGTTTGGAAGCCACAAAGATTCTTCTTCAGGGTGGAGATCTGCTCAATCCATGAATTTCTTTGCATGATATCAAGCGCGAAATCATGCCTGCTAGACAGTTCACCTAGGATCTGATCCGGACTGGTATTGATAAAAGTTGAGATCTTGTCTTTATAATACGCTCGTTCGATCATTTGAGATTGTCCCGATCCTCCGTGTCGATCTTTAATGCTAGGTGTTATTTGAGAGCGCAGTGCGTCGCAACTATACGCTCTCTACTTTTATCTGTTTGACAAGAATCCGCATCGAAATAGTAGTGCTCGGCATAGAAACAATAGCCCGGCATCCCAGCCTTTGACTTTGGATTCCCGGATGCCGGACCCTTTGGTTTTTAAGGGTCCGGGTTTAGATTTAATTTCATTCAACAATCTTTATTAGCACAAATGGGTGGCTGACACAGAACTCGTCCGAATTGAAAATCTGTTGCGTAGGAATTCAGCAGGGGTGCGGTTTTACTGCATTCTCTTATAAACTTCGCTCACCGAATCTCGGGTTTGAACTGTTTTGACTGAGCCATCGGGCAAACTAATTGTCGCTTGCACTGCATATTTGCCATTGAATGAAGGCTGATAGCTATACTTGAACACGCTGCCGTTTCCGTATTCCTGCCGCATCAGATAATCACCCGCATAGTAGTAAAAATTATGTACCAGCACGCGCATCTGTTCGTCCCGAACATACCTAAGCAGGCCACCGTCGTATGAATAATGGCGGGCAGTGCCATCCGAGTGAGCAACATCGCATAAGAAGCCGGAAGTTTCGTATGCGTAAGTTGTCCATGTGCCCTGGCTGCTTTCTGCCCGCACGATCCGGTTATGACTGTCATAGGCAAGCTTGATGGAGTTCCCACCGGCACTTCGAATTTCCTGTAAATTTCTTCTGCCATCGCGAAGTAGAGTTATTTTGTTGCCCTTCGAATCGGTCATCTCTGTCGGCGCGCCCTGCGCCAGGCTTTCCGCGCTGTAAGACTCAGGAAAGCGAATCGTTGAGCCGTCTTGCAGCTGCATCAGCCAGCCGTTTCCGTCCCATTTCTGCGTGGCTTTGTAGAAGCTGTTGCCCACTTCCGATTGGCGGTAAACCGCGTCGGGGTAGCCGGTGCCTTTCGAGACGCGCGGGAAATAGAGGAAATCGCCATTTTCCAGCACAATGAATTGTTCGGTGTAAGGGTTCCGCGTTCCCAGCGGTGCAATGTCGTATGGATGGTTGGTATTCAGGCCGAAGGCGTGCGTTTTGTTTGGCGACATCCAATCGTCCGAGGTATACGTTCTTGTCAGGGGGATATCAAATCCCGCCTCGATTATAGATAAATCCGTCTGGCGCAGGACGAATCTTCCCCGTCGCAAATCAGTCTCAAAGCGGTCCACAGGAGTCATGCTTTCCTTCGACAATGGCACGGGTGTACCGCAACTTCCGACCACAGGCGAGGCATTAAAATTCGCCGGGGAGTAAACGCATGGAAAATTGCCATCCCAGCTTGGAGCGGGAATATCGGCAAGAACGTATTCCGGAGTTCCGGCAGCTTCGGTATGAATATCCACGTAATCGCCGGGAGCGTAGTTGACCATTTTCCCGGTAATCAGGTCCGCTTTCTGTTCCAGCTGAGGCATCAACAGTTCAATAGTTGTGAATTGCCAGGCCCCTTTCTCCCTCCCGCCGGAGACCTGAATGGTCGCGTTGCCTTTCGGGCCGTGCACCGGAATCGTCAGCTTCGCTTCGTGCCAACCGGTCTCATCCTGCTTGATCGTACCGGTGACGTTGCCTTGAATAGTGACCGGGCTCCCAAGAAATTGTGTGATTTGGGAATTGGACTCGATTTGCTTCAATACTTCTTGTGCCGCGGTTCGCCGTTCGGTATTCCGGTATTGAAAATTAGTGATCGCAATCGAAATCGCGATGATAAGAAGCAGCGCCAACATGCCGAACAGAACCGTCTTGCGCTGCGAAATGGGCTGCGCCTGCGAATGCCCGCAGAGAGGGCAAATTTCCCCATGCTTTTTGGCATCCTTCAGCGAGGCAACGAGAACATCATTTACAGCTTGATTGGCTTCTTCCGTTGTGGGGTCAACGACGGAGCCACAACCTATGCAGTTCGACATTGGATCGCCTCAATCGCGCAAAAGGGAGTATACGGCAATGTTATTGTCTAGTACCATTAGTACCATTACATGAATAATATATATTTCGTGACTGGAAGAATACTCCGAGAAATCCGCTGTGCCAAGACCCAATTAATCGCAATCCGCATGAGCCGGGATTTGACTTTGAATTGTGGAGTTCGTCCGTTTGCTTTTTAAGTGGCCGGATTTAGATTCAAGTTCAATCCACATTCTATCGCGGACTTAAACGGGCAGGTGGGACAGGCTTGTATGGAGATTAAACTTCCAGTTTGCAAATCAATTGTGGTCGTCGAGGGGGTCGGCCTGAAGTTCAGCTCAAATGAGTTCATGTGTCATGAAGCTGAAGGGAAACCAAAACCAAAGTCGAAAGCTTTGCATGTCACTAAACGTGACAGAGGGACGATCCGAAAATTCAAAAAATGGTCCAATGGCTGTGCCACCTGCCAAACGGGTACTGGAAATGCGTGCAACCCGGCGAGAAGTAATCTCCCGGGTCGCACGCGCAAGGAAGCAAACCTTACGATTTGCTTCACTGCCCGACAGTGATCACGCCAAATGTACCGCTGCCGTAGTTGTTGTTTCCTGCCGTGAAAAATAACTGATTGGTGTTTCCGTTTGAGCCCGCCGGTCCGCTCTGGCCGAACTGAATAGCCCAGACGTTGTCAATTTCAATCGCCTTCCCTGCGGTGTCGCGTAGCGCGCCAAGGAATGCGCCGGTCTTGGGATCGAAGGCGTTGATTCGCCCGGTGGGAGTGTTATTCGTGATGAGAAGCGCGTTGCTTAGGGGCCCAAAGTCTGGCGGCGCTATCGCGACACCCCACGGCGAATGAAGAGGGCCGTCCAAATCAATGTGACGCATCAGTTGGCCCTCCGGAGTGAAAGCGGAAACAAAACCACCCTGCGCCTTATCGAGGGCCGTATAGGTGACCCATACGGTTTGCGTGCCATCCTTGGCAGTTGCCGTTTGTATTCCATACGGAGCAAATTTCCGCGGAATCCTGGGATCGACAAATGCGTCCGGTCCAAAATAAGTCACCAATTGGAAATTGGAGTCGAACACGTCGATCCGGCGGTTTGCTCCGTCATCGGCGGCGTACAGAAATTTATGCCCGTTAATGGTGGCGATCGCCAGGCCAGTGTAGGTAGCACCGGCTGATGATCTGTTGGCAGGCGTAAGAATTGCGACCGTCGGGTTAACAGTGGGGTTCCATCCAGTGATCGTGCCATCCAGCGCGGCAAAGATGAAAGCAGCGGGTGCAGAGGCTTGCAGATGTGTATTCGGATTTACGGCGGTGACTGTAAAATCTGTGCCGCCCGTTGGGGTTTCCGGAGCGACGATTCCAGTGGGCATTCCCGCCCCACCCGTTGCCGACGTGACGCTCACAACGAGTCCATTCACAGTTGCCTTGATCCCTGTAGACGTATTGTTAATCGTATAGAGCGTAGACAGCCCTGTAGCATTGTCACTGACCCAGAAAGGGCTTGTCGCAGTGGAAACCAGCCCCCATGCGTTGACCAGATGGGGGTCTTCAACGGTACCGCCCGTGCCCAAATTGGTAACTAAATCCGTGCGGGTATATTGTGCGAAGCCAAATGAAGGAAAAAGAAAAGCCAAGGCGAACAGAGCTGTAATTTTTATTGCCAATTTCATTTTATTATTTTTCTCCCATGAGTTGATGAATGTGACCTTACGGTTTGCAGTGGTCTGGGGCGGGGATAGGTAAAAACCAATTTCTTCCGCTGCTGCAACTTCCTATAACGTCTCAATGAGCGTAGCTGGGAACCCCATCTAAAATGTCACGGGGAAGTCAAAAGGCTGTCGAATTTTTGTAAGCTGGAATTTTACGGTTGGCCGCAAGAAATAATTACGTTGTAACTCTGTGGAAATGGGAAAAGATTTAACACAGAGGACACAGAGAAAAACTGGAGAACAACGGAGACAGCGCGGTGACCGATCGAGGGGCGAAAATGCCGCAACGAAACCGTAAGGCACTCCGGGGTTGCTTTGGTAGCGGCCGCTCGTTTTTTGAGCGGGCGACTTTTTTACCTTTCAAGTCAGCTGGCGCGAATCCAAATGAGCCACTACCTCTCGCTCGAAAATCTTTGATTTTTTTTGGTTTATGAACTATAGCTAATCTCAGCATTTTTATGATTGCGGGGTAGTCCGCCCGGAACTGCGATTGTCAATGACAGGGGTTACCATGAGAGATCGAAGTGGAATGCGCACGCGCGTTGCAATTTTGGCTTCGGCTGTGGCTGGATTTGCGCTGTTAATGGTGGGGAACGCGAGTCGGTCGCAGGCTGCGGGTGATCCGCAGCCCAAGCCGGCGGCGCCCAAAGTGATTCACACGGATGATTACCAGCGCTCGGCGCGGCTGGACACATACCGCGTGATCGCCGATAGCGGCGCGGGGCGTGGCGAAAATATTTATTTTTATAAATGTTGGATGTGCCACAACCAGTACGCCAAGACCGGCCCTTATCTGAAGGAACTTTTTAAGCATTCGCAGCTGATGTCCGGCGATCCAGTGACACCCGAAAACGTTGCGGCAAAAATTAAAGAAGGCGGGGCGGGAATGCCCGCATTCGGCACCACGCTGAAGGATTCGGATATCAACGACCTTGTCACCTACATCAAGGAAGGGAAGTGCTGCGTCGAGGGAGAAAATCCCGGACCGAATCCGTGGTATCGCGCCGAGACCAACAAGTGGAGCGTGCAGAGCGGGATTAACGGCGGGGCGAACGGAATGGTGACGCTGCCGTCGGGCGATTCGCCGGAGGGTATCGGCGTGCAACTCATCGCGCCGAACGGCATCCGCACCACGGTGTACACGGACGAAAAAGGACACTTCGAATTTCCGAAGATGCAAACCGGCGATTACGTGCTGCGTGTTCCCACGCCGCTGATGTTCAAGCCGTACGTGGTCGAATCCCAGCACATCGACGGCGCGACGAAGTTGGACGACATTGTTCTGGAACGCGTTTCCGATAGCGACGCGTTGCCCGCCACTCCGGAAATCGAGCGCCAGTTGAGCGGCGCCGAATTGCTCTGGAACATGCCGGGCACGGCGCAGGAGAAGGCGACGCTGCAAAAGAATTGCTCGGCGTGCCACTCCTGGAACCAGATCTTCCGGAACCGCTACGATGAACACAGCTGGGCGCTGATCGTCGACCGCATGACGCAGTACTCCGGCACTTCGCTCGTAATTCGCATCAAGGGAACGACAACGACCGAAGGCGGAAAGAACTCCGTTTCGCGCCGCGATGGCACCACGCCTGAGGAAGTGGACACTCTCGTTAAATTCCTGACGCGTGTGCGAGGACCGAATCAGCAGGACGAGCCCTTGCGCGCTTTCCCGCGGCCTCGCGGGGGAGACACGCACGTCGTCATTACCGAATATGAATTGCCGCAAGCGCTCCTCGCTCTGCACGATGCGCAGGGCGACTCCAAGGGAAACATCTGGTGGACAAGCCACAAAACCGATGTCGTCGGCAAGCTTGATCCCAAGACAGGCATCGTCACGGAATATTTGATTCCGATGACGCCCAAGGGCATGCCAGGAACCCACGCCGTGCGGCTCGATAAGAACGACGTACCTTGGTTTTCCGAAAACTGGAGCCATAATCTCAATCACCTCGATCCCACCACCGGGAAAATGATCCAGATTCACATCGATGATCCGGTGCCTCTGAATGCTCCGGGCTTCGGCAATTTTTCGATGACGCCGGATGGTTACATCTGGGATAGCCGCGACAACAACGTCCGCAAGATCGATCCTGAAACGGGCAAAGTGCTTCAGCGCTACCCGCTGCAGACGGGCTTCAGCTATGACAATTTGATTTCCGCGGACGGCAAATATTACGGTGGCGGCGGATTGCCTGCCTGGGGGAACACCATCGAGCGAATGGACCTGAGCACGGGGAAATGGATTGAACAGAATTCAGGCGTACACATGATGACGGCCAAGCGCGGCGGCTTCGATCCGTACGATAACCCATGGTTTGGCGGCGGAGATGGCGCACTGATCGAACTCAATGCAAAGACTGGATTGATCGAAGAGCATCTACCGCCGATCGCTCCGAGTCCTTACACGGATTTCTACGAAGCGCAGCCCGATGCGAACGGCGAAGTCTGGGCCGGAGTGCTGCACGGCCGGCAGATGGTTCGCTACAACCAACACAACGGCGAGTGGCACGTTTACCAGATGCCCGAGCCGTTTGCCTATGACCGGCGCACGTACATTGACGCCTCGACGAAGCCGGTTTCGGTCTGGTATATCGACTACAACGGCTACCTGGTTCGCTTGCAACCTCGCGAATAGCTACAGTGTTTGCTGTATTTTTTGTTTTACGGCTCGAATCCAGCGGAGGGCGAAAGGTGATTCACTTTCGCCCTCCGCTTTTTTAATTCGCCTTTTTTCTTAATGTTGAGTTGCTTTGCTGCCTTTTTTCGCGGGGCTCGCCTTTCCCTTCACCCTGGAAGCTCCCCTATCGTTTTACGATATATTTATGATCTATAAAGAATATTTCCAATTCTGCTCAGTTTTAACTTGACAGTGAAATAACAACTTTAGTATCAACATCCCGCATATCTCCCACCTCGTCGGACGAGTTCCAGGAACGGCAAAGGCCCAAGGCCGAATGAGAAATGCAAAGGAGTTCCAAAGACATGGCTCTCTCTGAGTTAAAGAGGAAGTGTGTGCGCACAGCATTCATTTTTGCAATTCTGATCGGATTCTTTCACCCCGCCCCAATGTCCGCCCAAGTGGTTGGCGCGACGATTAGCGGGACGGTTACAGATCCGAGCGGATCCAAGATGGCTGGCGTAACCGTGACGATCAGCAACACAGGAACTGGTATTGCAACAACCACTGAGACGAAGGCCGAGGGTTCCTTCGGTGTCCCCAACTTGCAGCCGGGGAATTATGAGGTTGCCGCTTCGGCAAAAGGCTTCTCAACTCTGGTGCGCAAGGGTATTACGCTGACTGTTGGGCAGGAATTGATTCTGAACCTTGCCTTGCAAGTGGGAAGCATGAATGAGCAGGTTACCGTGACGGCCGAGGCTCCCACCGTAAACCTCGCCAACGCTACGATCAGCGGAGTGATTGAGCAAAAAACCGTGGCGGAACTTCCGCTCAACGGCCGGTCATGGACCGACCTGGCAATTTTGCAACCGGGCGTGCACCAATCGCAAAACCAGCCTCCCATCAATGCTGGAGACCGCGTGAAGCGCGGACTGGGACTTGAGCTGACCATTTCTGGCGCTCGTCCGCAGCAAAACAATTACCTGTTGGATGGCGTCAACATTAATGACTACGCAAACGCGGGACCGGGCAGCGTGCTCGGCGGGAATTTGGGCACCGATGCGGTCGCGGAATTTTCTGTGTTGACCACGAACTACTCCACGGAATATGGACGCACTTCCGGCGGGATCATCACCGCAACCACCAAGTCCGGAACGAATCAGTTCCACGGCAGCGCGTATGAGTTTCTGCGTAATGATGCGCTGGATGCAACAAGCGCCATCGACAAGTTGTATGGCAATTCCAAGCCGCCATTTCGCAGGAACCAGTATGGAGCCTCTGGCGGTGGTCCCATCCAGAAAGATAAAACTTTTATTTTTGGAGACTACGAGGGAGTTACGCAGTCACTGGGAACTACTACCAGTTCGAACGTACCCTCGACCGACGCTCGAAACGGAATTCTGAACTGTCCTTATACGGTAAACGCGAGTACGTGCCCAGTGACACCGGTGGACGCCAACATTGTGAAACTTTTTAACAGCGGACTTATCCCTAAGGGCAATGTGCCAGGTGGTGGCCCTGGTGTTGCCGATGTCCCGGGTTCGGGTTTCAATTCCGCAATATTTGCGCTTACCCTTACGCAGAAGACGCAGGAGAATTTTTTCATTGTCCGCGCGGACCATACCTTTTCCCCGAAGGACAGGATCTTTGCCACCTACCTGTTCGACAAAGCGTCCCAGAGCGAG
>Ga0210386_10002428_pt1 | contig 16100 bp, 17 predicted proteins | sample IncBWH32OmetaG_FD_160091 | JGI IMG/M metagenome (GOLD analysis project Ga0210386, IMG submission 160091) | Forest soil microbial communities from Barre Woods Harvard Forest LTER site, Petersham, Massachusetts, United States - Inc-BW-H-32-O ... | reverse complement strand
GCCTTGCTCCGCCTCGCGAACGAGCTTCGAAAGCTGTGTCTTCGCCTCGCCGATCGTGTAAATGGACGACGACATATCACCACGCTAGCGAACTTGGCCAACTTGGTCAAGTTGTGCCTGGCACCCGGGTCCTGCGACCGGATACTCGGCTCAGCCCGATTCCGCCGGATAGCATCTACCTCGTCAATGGCCGTCATCGCCAAGCCGTCCTCCGAGGATCCAGCCGCCGCCGAGCGCGCGTTCCGCACGCTCTCGGGCGAGCCCGTCCGCGAGCTGTACACGCCAGCCGACCTGCCGTCCGGCGTCGGCTCGCCCGACGATCCGATCGGCCGACCTGGCGAGTACCCGTTCACGCGCGGCATCCACTCGTCGATGTACCGCGGCCGCCTGTGGACGATGCGCCAGTTCGCCGGCTTCGGCACGAGCGAGGAGACGAACGAGCGCTTCCACTACCTGCTCGAGCACGGCCAGACGGGGCTGTCGACGGCGTTCGACATGCCGTCGCTGATGGGCCACGACTCCGACCACGCGCGCTCGCTCGGCGAGGTGGGCCGCGAGGGAGTCGCGATCGACACGCTCGATGACATGCAGACGCTGTTCGGCGGCGTCGACCTCGGCGAGGTCAGCGTCTCGATGACGATCAACGCGCCGGCGGCGATCATGCTCGCGTTCTACGTCGTCGCCGCCGAGAACGGCACGAGCGCCGCCGGTCCCGTCTCGCCCGAGCGCCTGTCCGGCACGATCCAGGCGGACATCCTGAAGGAGTACATCGCGCAGAAGGAGTGGTGCTTCCCGATCGACCCCGCGATGCGCCTGTGCGGCGACATGATCGAGTGGTGCACGCGGGCGATGCCGCGCTGGCACCCGATCTCGATCTCCGGCTACCACATCCGCGAGGCCGGCGCGACCGCGCAGCAGGAGCTCGCGTTCACGCTCAAGGACGGGCTGACGTACGTCGAGCAGGCCGTCGAACGGGGGCTCGACGTCGACGAGTTCGCGCCGCGCCTGAGCTTCTTCTTCAACGCGCAGATCGACTTCTTCGAGGAGATCGCGAAGTATCGCGCCGCGCGGCGAATCTGGGCGCGCGAGCTGAAGGAGACGTTCGGCGCGAAGAGCGCGAAGTCGTGGCAGATGCGCTTTCACACGCAGACGGCCGGCGTCTCGCTGACGGCGCAGCAGCCGCTCAACAACATCATCCGCACGACCGTCGAGGCGCTCGCGGGCGTGCTCGGCGGGACGCAGTCGCTCCACACGAACTCCTACGACGAGGCGCTCGCGCTGCCGACCGAGGAGGCCGTCACGATCGCGCTGCGCACGCAGCAGGTGCTCGCGCACGAGACGGGCGTGACGAACACGGTCGACCCGCTCGGCGGCAGCTACTTCGTCGAGGCGCTGACCGACGAGATGGAGCGCCACTGCTACGACTACTTCCGCAAGATCGACGAGCTCGGCGGAATGGTCGAGGCGGTCAAGCGCAACTACCCGCAGCGCGAGATCGCCGACGCGGCGTTCGTCCTGCAGCAGGAGATCGACGCCGGCGAGCGCGTCGTCGTCGGCGTCAACCGCTACACGGCCGACGACGAGCAGCCGATCCCGACGCTGCGGATCGACCCGGCGCTCGAGCGCAAGCAGCTCGACCGGCTGCAAGGCGCGCGCGCCAGGCGCGACGGCGCGGCGGTCGAGGCGACGCTCGCGGCGCTGCGCGAGGACGCGGCGCATCCCGATCGCAACCTGATGGATCAGCTGCTCGCGTGCGCGCGCGCGCACGCGTCGGAGGGCGAGATCGTCGAGTCGCTGCAGCGGGTGTTCGGCGACTACCGCGAGACGCCCGTCTTCTGAAGAGCCGCCGACACGCGCCGCGCATTCGCGCAACTTCCAGCCCGGCCGCCGTGCTCGTGGCGGTTAGGATTCGCAATCGCAGCACCGAACCTGCCCCCGGAGGCTCGATGAAAACCCGCATACGCCCGGCCGCAGCCGCGGGCTTGGCGACACTCGGCACCACCACCCAGCTAAACGTCCCCTGCGCGTCGGGCAACGCCCTCGCGACCAAATCCCTCGCGACGTCGGACGCGATCCGCCCGGCAAGCTGATGCGAGGCGCCGCCGAACGCGCTCGCGCGCGAGAACAGCGTGAGCTCGCGCGTGCGCAGCGCGAAAGCGCCGAGCGCGCGCAGCGCGCCTCCGGCGAGCGCTCGACCGCGCACGAGCACCATCGGCTGCGCAAGGGGCTCGTGATCGGCGGCGTCGTCGTCGCGCTCGGCAGCGCCGCGACGCTCGCGGTCGCCTCGCAGCGGATCGAAGCCGAGCAGGCCGCGTTCCGCGTCCCCGCGACGGTGCGCTGCGAGCCGACGACGTTCAACCGCTCGGCGACGCTGCCAGGCACGCCGCTGAGCGTGTCGCCGCTGCCCGACTCCTACGACGCGTCGGCGCGCACGCAGATCAGCATGCTCGGCGCGCCGGCCAGCGCGATCTCGAACGTCAGCACGAAGGGTTCGGAGACGGGCGCCCATCGCGGGCGGCTGCGCGCCTACTCGCAGAGCGACGGCGCGAGCTTCGTCCCGTCGACGCCGTTCCTCGCGGGCGAGACGGTGACGGTGCGCGGAAAGGTGCGCAGCGGCGCGCGGACGCGGCCGTTCTCCTACCGGTTCGTCGTCGCGACGCAGGACCCGCTGCCGTACGCCAAGCCGAACATCCCGTCGGGCCAGGACTACAACGAGAAGATGCACTTTCGCTCGGCGCCGACGCTCGAAGCGCCGGCGACCGAAGTCACCGCGCGCTCGCCGGCGAGCGCGGCCGGCGACGTCTTCGCGGCGCCGTACAACGGCCCAGGGCCAGCCGGCCCGATGATCTTCGACGAAACGGGCAACCTCGTATGGTTCGATCCGCTGGCGCCGGGCGTCTCCTCGGCGAACCTGCAGGTTCAGCGGCTGTTCGGCAAGCCGGTGCTGACGTGGTGGCAGGGGTACATCCCGCCGCAGGGCTTCGGCGAGGGCGAAGAGATCATCGCCAACAGCTCCTACCAGCAGATCGGGCACGTGCACGCGGGCAACGGCTACAAAGCGGATCTGCACGACTTCCACATCACGCCGCAGGGCACGGCGGTGCTGACGGTGTTCAACCCGATCGACTGCAACCTGTCGGGCGTCGGCGGCGCGAGCGGCGGCGCGGTCACCGACACCGGGTATCAGGAAATCGACCTGCGCACGGGCCTCGTCAGGCGCGAGTGGCACAGCCTCGATCACGTGCCGCTGGCCGACTCGTACAGCACGACGACGGGCGCGAGCAGGGAATGGCCGTACGACTACTTCCACATCAACTCGGTCGACCAGAACACGACCGGCACGACGCTGATCTCGGCGCGCAACACGTGGGCGATGTACGTGCTGAACACGACGACCGGCCAACTCGAGAACGTGATCGGCGGGCGCCACTCGGGCGTCAAGCTCGGCGAAGGGATGTACACGGCGTACCAGCACGACGCGACGACGCTGCCGAACGGCGACATCAGCGTGTTCGACAACGGCGCCGTGCCGAAGGTCCACCCGCAGTCGCGCGCGGTCGTCTTCTCGCTCAACCCGCAGAGCGACTCGGCGACGCTCGTCGCGCAGTACGAGCACAGCCCGGGGCTGTCATCCGGCAGCCAGGGCAATATTCAACTACTCGAAAACCAGAATCTGTTCGTAGGGTGGGGCTCAGAGCCATACTTCTCGGAATACAGCGCGAGCGGCGGCCTGCTGTTCGACGTTCACTGGCACGGCAGCTATCAGTCCTATCGCGGCTATCGCTTCCCGTGGACGGGCGCGCCGGCCGGCGCGCCGTCGGTCGCGGCGACGCCGGCGGCGTCGGGGCAGGTCGCGGTCTACGCGAGCTGGAACGGCGACACGCGGACGACGAGCTGGCGCTTGCTGGCCGGCGGCTCGTCGCGAGCGCTCGCGCCGGTCGCGACGGCTGCGCGCAGCGGCTTCGAGACGGTGATCACGGCGGCGGCGGCGCCGTACGTCGCGGTGCAGGCGCTCGACGCGAGCGGCGCCGTGCTCGGCACGTCGGGCGCGATCCGCGGTTGAGCGGCGCGTGAGCGGCCGGCGGTGGCTTGGTACGCTTCGGATGTTTGGCGTCAACGAGGGGTTTTCAACGGGCGGCTGGGCGACATGACGACGCGTAGGGTCAACTCCAAGCCCGACAAGGCGGACCGTCCGACGCCGCCGGACACGGCGCGCTACAGGCGCCTGCCGACGGGCGCGCACGGCCTCACGCGCGAGCAGGTCGAGCTCGACCAGCGCGAACGGCTACGCACGGCGATGATCGAGCTGATCGCCGAGCGCGGCTACCCGGCGGTCCGCATTCTCGACCTCACTCAGCTGGCGCACGTCTCGCGGCCGACGTTCTACAACCTGTTCGCGGACAAGGAAGAGCTGCTGCTGAGCGCGTACGAGGACATCGCCGGGCGCACGACGCAGCGGATCGCCGAGGCGTACGACGGCGGCGGCTCGCCCGAGCAGAGCGTGCAGCTCGCGCTGCAAGCGTTCGCCGAGCTGGCGGCGACCGAGCCGGAGGCGATGACGCTCGCGCTGCTCGGCACGTTTGGCGCCGGGCCGCGCGCGCTGCAGCGGCGCGCGGGCACGCTCGGCGCGCTCGAGCGGATCGTCGAAGCCGGGCGCGCGCAATCGGCGAGCGAGCGACCGCGCGACTTCACGGCGAAGTTCGTGATCGGCGGCATCCGCGAGGTCTCGGCCGCGCGCCTGCGCCAAGGGCGCAGCGACGAGCTTGTCGAGCTGGCGGGTGAGCTCGCGAGCTGGGCGGTGTCGTACCCCGACGAGCTGCCGCTCGGCCTCGACGGGCCGCCGCGCGTGCGCCCGCGCGACGCCGACCAGCAGGCCGACGCGGCCGTCCGCGGCCGGCGCACCGAGGGGCGCCTGCCGAGCGGGCGGCACGACCTGCCGCGCGAGGACGTCGTCAAGAGCCAGCGCGAGCGAATCGTCGACGCGACGGCGGCGATCGTCGCCGAGAAGGGCTTCTCAGGGCTGACGATCCCGGAGATCGCCTCGCGCGCGAACGTCTCGCACGAGACGTTCTACGAGATGTACGAGACCAAGCACGACGCGTTCCTCGGCGCGCAGAAGGTCGGACTGCATCAGGCGCTGCGCGTCACCGTCGACGCGTTCGCCGAGCGCGAAGGCGAGTGGGCGCGCGGGGTCGCGGCGGGGATGCGAGCGCTGCTCGAGTACGTCTGCTCGGAGCCCGAGCATGCGCACCTGACGCTCGTCGACACGTTCGGCGCGAGCCCGCGCGCGATCGAGATCCGCGATGCGGCGCTCGAGTCGTTCACGACGTACCTGCAACCCGGCTTCGAGCACGCGAGCGCCGACGTCGACGTGCCGCCGGTCGCCGCCGAGGCCGTCGCCGGCGGGATCTGGCAGATCATGCACCACTACATCGAGCAGCAGCGCCTGCACGAACTGTGCGACGCCGGCCCGCAGCTCGTCTACCTGACGTTGACGCCGTTCGTCGGCTCCGAGCACGCCGCCAAAGTCGCGCGCGGCTCCAGCGGCCCGACTTAGTCGCCGGGCGCAGCCGCAACCGGCTCGGCGGCGGGCACAGGCGCCGCGTGCGCGCCGAAGCCCACCTCCAGGCAAGCGCCGCCGCCAGCGGCGTTGCTCGCGCGCGCGAAGCCGCCGTGCGCCTCGGCGGCTTGGCGCACGATCGCCAGCCCGAGCCCGGAGCCGGGCAGCTTGCGCGCGCGCTCGGAGCGGTAGAAGCGCTCGAACACGCGCGCCGGCTCGCCGTCGGCGAAGCCGCGGCCGTGGTCGCGGACGCTCAGCACGCCGTCGTGCAGCGTCACCTCGACGAGCCCATCGGGCGGGCTCCACTTGCGTGCGTTGTCGAGCAGATTCGAGACGGCACGCGCGATCTGCTCGCCGTCGCCGCGCACGATCGTCGGTTCGAGCTCGAGCTCGAAGCGCGCGCCGCCACGCCGGCGCGCCGGCGCAACGACGTCGTCGACGAGGCTGTCGAGGCGTACGTCGGAGCGTTCCTCTTCGCTGCGCGCGCCGCGCGCCAGCTCGACGACGTCGCCGACGAGCGCGGTCAGCTCGTCGAGCTCGTCGACGATGTCCGCGCGCAGCCGCTGCTGCTCGGCCGGCGGCAGCCGCTCGGCCTCCTCGAGCACCTGGATGTTCGCGCGCAGCGAGGCAATCGGCGTGCGCAGCTCGTGGCTCGCGTCGGCGATCAGCTGGCGCTGCGCGTCGAGCGCCGCCTCGAGCGCCGCGAGCGTCGTGTTGAAGCTGTTCGCGAGTCGTGCGAGCTCATCGCGACCGCGCACGTCGAGCCGCTCGTACAGGTGCGGCGCGCCGGTTTCGCCGGCGAGCGACTCGGTGCGGCGCGTGAAGCGGACGATCGGCGCGAGCGCCGTGCGCGCGACGAGCGTGCCGAGCAGCACCGCGAGCGCGATCCCGCCGGCGCCGACGATCACGAGGATCAGCAGGATCCGGCTGAGCTCGTGGTCGACCTCGGTCAGCGGTCGCACGATCATCACCGCGCCGCGCACGCCGCCTGCGGTCCTCGTGCCGACGGTCAGCACGCGCAGGTGCGTCCCGTTGACGGTGCGGTCGCTGAGCCGGCGCCCGCCGCCGCGCGCAGCAATCGCGCGATCGCTCGCGTCGGTCGCGATCCGCGGCGTCGTTCCCTGACCGCCTGGCACGACGATCGTGCCGGCGTGCGAGAGAAACTGAACGTAGCCGCTCGCGCCGCCGAACTGCGCCGGCTTGACTTCGCGCGGAACCAGCCCGCGGCCGAACCGCGGCGCGCCGCCGTCGGGCGGAGGCGCGCCGGCCGCCGGCGGCGAGCCGGAAGCGCTGGGTACGGGCGCGCCGGCCGCGCTGGGCACAGGCGCGCCGGCGGTGCGCCCGCCGCCGTCGCCGTCGTTCGGCGGCGCGGCGAACACGCGCGCGCGCTGCTGCAGCGATTCGTCGACCTGGCCGCGCAGTTCGGAGCGAACGGCGACGTACAGGCCGATCGCGGCGGCGAGCACGGCGAGCGCGACGGCGAGCCCGGCGACGCCGGCGATCCGCAGGCGCAGGCTCACGGCTCGCGCATCACGTAGCCGACGCCGCGCACCGTGTGGATCAGCTCGCGCGCGCCGATCTCCGAGAGCTTGCGGCGCAGGTAGCCGACGTACACGCGCAGCGCGTTCGACGCCGCGCCGAAGTCATAGCCCCAGACGCGGTCATAGATCACGCTCTGCGTCAGCACGGTACGCGGGTTGCGCATGAACAGCTCGAGCAACTGATACTCGGTGCGCGTCAGCTCGGCGACACGCCCGTCGACGCTCGCGCCGTGGCGCGAGCGGTCGAGCGTGAGCTCGGCGAACGACAGCTCGTCGGGGTCGCCTTCGGGCAGCGTCCGGCGCAGCAGCGCGCGCAGACGCGCCTTCAGCTCCTGATTGTCGAACGGCTTGACGAGATAGTCGTCGGCGCCGGCGTCGAGCCCGGCGACGCGGTCTTCGATCTCGACGCGCGCGGTCAGCATCAAGATCGGGACGCGGTTGCCGAGCAGGCGCAGGCGACGGCAGACCTCGAGGCCGTCGACGTCCGGCATACCGACGTCGAGCACGACCGCGTCGGGAACCGAGTGCACGACGAGCTCGATCGCCTCGGCGCCGCCGTCGGCGCTCTGCACGTCGTAGCCGGCGAGCGTCAGCACGCGCCGCAGCGCTTCGCGCACGGCGCGATCGTCGTCGACGACGAGCAGCTTCATGCTCCGATTGTCGCGCACCGCCGGCACGCTCCGGCGGCACTCCTACGTTGTTCTTATGTTATTATGCACGTATGAAGCGCACCACGATATCTCTGCCCGACGACCTCGCACAGGCGCTCGATCGCGAGGCACAGAGACGACGCGCGTCCGCGTCCGAGGTCGCCCGCACCGCGCTCGCACAGCATCTTGGTCTAGTCCAAAGCGAGCCACGTAAGCTCGCCTTCGCGGATCTCGGCGGCAGCGGTCACCACACGACCGCTCGAGACATGGAGCAGCTTCTGGAGCAGGAGTGGGATGACGTCCCTGGCCGTCGTTGACGCTGGCCCGCTTTACGCAGCTGCAGACGGAGACGACCAGGACCACCGTGCCTCCAGCGCGGCGCTTTCGCGAGCGGATCTCCGCTTGGTCGTGCCTGCACTGGCAGTGGCTGAGGCAACCTATTTCGTGGGGCGACGGCTGGGCGCCGTTGCCGAGAGCAGGTTTCTGTGCGGCATCGGAGAGCTCGACGTCGAGGGACCGAGTCGCGAGGACTTCGTGCGTATGGCGGAGCTCGTCGACCAGTACGCCGACTTCACGCTCGGAGGGACTGATGCATCGGTCATCGCTCTCGCAGAGCGACTCAACGCGCCGATAATCCTGACTCTCGATCGTCGTCACTTCTCAGCGATCGCGCCCCGCCACCGCGAGGCGTTCGAGTTGATGCCCTAACGCCGCTCGGCGCGCTTAATGCACGTCGAGCACGACCTTGCCGGTCGCGCGGCGCTCGTCGATCGCGTGCAGCGCGTTGGCAGCCTGCTCGAGCGCGAAGCGCTCGCCGATAATCGGACGGACGAAGCCATCGTCGATCATGCGCGCGATCGCCGCGCCGATCTCGCGGTTGACCTCGGGGCGCGCGAGCGCGTACGCGCCCCAGCCGGCGCCGATCACCTCGGTGTTGCCGAGCAGCAGCCGGTTGACCTTGACCTCGGGGATCGAGCCGCCGGTGAAGCCGACGACGACGAGCCGCCCGAACGGCTTCAGCGAGCGCAGGCTGTCGGTGAAGCGCTCGCCGCCGACCGGGTCGAGCACGAGCTCGACGCCGCCATCGGAAAGCTCCTTGACCTCGTCCTTCCAGCGCTCGCTCAGCAGCACGACGTAGTCGGCGCCGGCGTCCTTCGCGACTTCGCCCTTCTGCTCGCTCGAGACGAGCGCGATCGTGCGCGCGCCGAGCGCCTTGGCGACCTGCAGCACGGCCGTGCCGACGCCGCCGGCGGCGCCGTGCACGAGCACCGTCTCACCCGCTTTCAGACGGCCGCGCGTGACGAGCGAGAAATACGCCGTGTGGTAGTTGAGGATCAGCCCGGCGCCCTGCGCGAAGTCGAGCGCGTCTGCAAGCGCGAACGTGAGGTACTCCGGCGCGACGGCGACCTCGGCGAAGCCGCCGAGCGCGCAGAACGCGGCGACGCGCTCGCCGGCGCCGACCGCTGCTCCGTCAGGCGCGCTGCGCACGATCCCGGCGACCTCGCTGCCGGGAACGAACGGCAGCGGCGGTTTGACCTGGTACATCCCGCGCGTCTGCAGCACCTCGGGGAACGAGACGCCGGCGGCGTGCACGTCGACGAGCACGCCCGCGCCGGGCGTCAGCGGGTGCGACGGCTCGGGCTCGGGCAGCTCGACGATCCGCAGCGCGCTGTCGGGCCCCGTCTCCTCGACGATCTGAATCGCCCTCATCGGCGCCGGATTATGTCTGAAACGAGCCCGCCCGGAGGCGTTGTAGCGTGTCACCCCTGTCCTCGCTCGCTCGGATCGGACTCGCGCTCTGCTCGACCGCCGCGCTGCTGCTGTCCGCGTGCGGCGCCGGATCATCGACCGACAGCGCCTACACGCGCCCGCTCGCATCCGGCTCGAGCGGCACGTCGAAGACGGCGCCGAGCTCCGCTCGCGCCGGCGCGAGCGCGGCGGGCGGCGAGCTCATCGACTGGCCCGAGTTCGGCCTCGACGCGCAGCGATCGGACGCGACGAGTCAGCCGACCGGGATCACCGCCGCGAACGTCGGCAACCTGCGCGCTCGGCGGATCGCGCTGCCGGGCGTCGTCGACTCCTCGCCGATCTACGTGCACGCGGTGAACGTCGCCGGCGTCGTCCGCAACGTGATCGTGCTCACGACCAGCTATGGGCGCACGCTCGCGATCGACGCGAGCAGCGGCGCCACTCTGTGGACGTTCACACCGCCCGGCTACGCGCGCTGGGCGGGCAGCGCACAGATCACGAACGCCAGCCCGATCGCCGATCCGGACCGGAGCTTCGTCTACGCGGCCTCGCCCGACGGGCTGATCCACAAGCTCTCGCTGGCAGACGGCCGCGAGGACACCTCCGGCGCCTGGCCGGTCAGCATCACGCGCGACGCGACCCGCGAGAAGCTCGGCTCGGCGCTGAACGTCGACGGGTCGGACGTGATCGCGACGACCAGCGGCTACTTCGGCGACGCGCCCACCTACCAGGGCCACGTCGTGCTGATCGCACGCGCGAGCGGCAACATCGACGCGGTGTTCAACACGCTCTGCGCCAACCGCCGCGCGATCATCCGTCCGCGCGAATGCTCGCAGAGCGACTCGGCGATCCTTTCGCGCGGCGGCGCCGTCGTCGAGCCGGGCGGCGCGCGGCTCTTGATCGACACCGGCAACGGCCACTGGAACGGCACGAGCGACTTCGGCGACAGCGTGATCGAGCTCACCTTCCCCGGCCTGAATCGGCGGCAGGCGTTCACGCCGGTCGACCAGGAAAGCCTCGATTCAAGCGACACCGACCTCGGCTCGAGCGCGCCGGCGCTGCTCGGGCAGCGCGTGCTCGTCGCCGGCAAGGACGGGGTCATGCGCGTGCTCGACCGCGAACGCCTCGACGGCGCCCCGCCCTCCTCGCGCGAGCGGCTCGGCGGCGAACTGCAGACGCTGAGGACGCCCGGCGGCGGCGAACTGTTCACGACGCCGGCCGTCTGGCGCCACGGCTCGCGCACGAGCGTGTTCGTCGCCGACGCGCAGGGAACGGCCGCCTACGCGCTGCGCGCCGGCCGGCTCTCGCCGCTGTGGCTCAACTCGACGGCGGGCACCAGCCCGATCCTCGCGGGCGGCCTGCTCTACGTGTACGACCCGTCGGCCGGCGGCATCGAGGTCTACGACCCCGGCTCGCCGCGCCCGATCGCGCACCTGCCGGGAACGGCCGGGCATTGGAACAGCCCGATCGTCGTCGACGGCCACGTCGTCGAGCCCGAGGGCGACGCCAACGAACACGCGACAAGCGGAGCGCTCGAGCTGTTCACGGCGCGATAGCGCTCACGCCCGGCTCGACTGCGCCCACAGGTCGATCCCGCCGTCTTCGGCGTAGCGGTCGATCTCGGCGAGCTCCGCGGACGTGAAGTCGGGACGCTGCAGCGCGGCGACGTTCTGCTCGAGCTGGCGCACGCTGCTCGCGCCGAGCAGCGCCGAGGTGACGCGCTCGTCGCGCAGCGCCCACGCGATCGCCAGCTGCGCGAGCGACTGTCCGCGGCGCTTGGCGATCTCGTTCAGCGCGCGTACGCGCGCGATGTTCTCCTCGCTCAGCAGCTCCTCGGAGAAGTAGTTGCCGCTGCGCACGCGCGAGTCCGCGGGCACGCCGTCGAGGTAGCGGTCGGTCAAGAGGCCCTGCGCGAGCGGCGAGAAGACGATCGCGCCGACGCCTTCGCGCGCGAGCACGTCGAGCAGCTCGCGCTCGATCCAGCGGTTCAGCATCGAGTAGGAGGGCTGGTGGATCAGCAGCGGCGTGCCGAGCTCGCGCAGGATCTGCGCCGCCTCGACGGTGCGCTCGGGCCCGTAGGAGGAGATCCCGACGTAGCGCGCCTTGCCGGCGCGCACGGCCGCGTCGAGCGCGCCCATCGTCTCGTGCAGCGGCGTCTGCGGGTCGAAGCGGTGCGAGTAGAAGATGTCGACGTGATCGACGCCGATCCGCGCGAGGCTCTGATCGAGGCTCGCGAGCAGGTACTTGCGCGAGCCCCACTCGCCGTACGGGCCGGGCCACATGTCATAGCCGGCCTTCGTCGAGATCACGAGCTCGTCGCGGTACGGCGCGAGGTCCTCGGCGAGAACTCGGCCGAAGTTGATCTCGGCGCTGCCGTACGGCGGGCCGTAGTTGTTCGCGAGGTCGAAGTGCGTCACGCCGAGGTCGAACGCGCGGCGGAGGATCGCGCGGCTGTCGCGCAGCGGGCGGTCATCGCCGAAGTTCTGCCACAGCCCGAGCGAGATCGCCGGCAGCCGCAGGCCGCTGCGCCCACAGCGCCGGTAGGGCATCGCCTGATAGCGATCCTCGACGGCGAGGTAGCGCGTCGGGCCGAGCTCGGCGTTGTACGGCACAGCTCCAGTATTAGCAGCGCGGCCCGCGACGCGGGAGCTGCGGCGCGCCGAGGAGCTCGAGCTCGCTCCGCTCGGGCTCGTCACGGTCGAGCACCTCCTGCAGGCTCGCCTGCGCGACCTGCGCGAGGAGCGCAGCCGCGAGCGCGTGCTCCGCGTCTTGCCTACGGGCCGGCGCCGTCGTAGCGGGGCAGGCCGTCGTCCGGGATCGGCTCCCACGCGACCGCTGAGCTGACCCACTGGCGGTATTCCGGGCGGACGCCCGGGTCGGCGTCGAGCGCGCCCATCCGCACATATACGTGCTCGCCGTCGTCGGGACGGCTGAACAGGTGCCCGCCGCAGTCGGCGCAGTACCACTTCGCCTGGCCGCCGTCGGGCTGCCACGAGCGCAGCAGCGACTCGCCGTCGACGATCGCGAACGCGTTGGCGCGCACGCGCGCGTTCGGCGACGCCGCCGTGCCCGTGCGCCGCTGGCAGTTGCGGCAGTGGCAGTAACGCGCCGCTTCGAGCGGCGCGCTCAGCGCGAAGCGCACCTGACCGCAGGCGCAGCGGCCCGTCAGCGGATTCATGCCGGCGCCGCCGCGCGGACGCTCGCGAGCGGCTCGACGCCGTCCCAGCTCCCTTCGGCGGCGTACGGCCGGAAGCGGATGAACGCCGCGTCGTGGTGGAACGGGCGCGCGGCGTGCGCGCGACTCGCCTCATGGTGGCGCGCGTCGGCGTCGCCGCGCGCATACGCGCGCATCGCCGCGGCGCTGCGCCACAGCGAGAACGTCGCTACGAGGCGCGGCGGGCGGGCGAGGCCGGTCGACGCGAGCAGCGCCGGATCGGCGACCGCCTGCGCCTCGGCCTTCGCGCTCGCTCGCAGGAAGCGGACCGCATGCGTCAGGCGGAGGTGTCCGATCGTCAGCACGGCCGCCGGCTCGTCGGCCTCCAGGTCCGGCTCCTCGCCGAGCGGCTCGGGCAACGGCGCCCACGCTCCGAACACGTGCGTCGCGCGCAGGCGCACACGCCAGCCGTGCGCGAGCGATCGCGCGAGCGGATGCCCGGCGAGGAACTCCTCGAGCGCGTCGTCGTCGTCCCACACGCCGACCAGCCCGACGCGGCCCGGCGTCGGACGCGGCAGCAGGCCACCGCCGAGCGGCGCCATCGTCGTCAGCTCGGCGTGGCGCAGTCCCGGCGTCGCGCGCCGGCGCAACCCGGTGCGCTGCATCCGAAGTGCATTGCGAACGCCGACGTCGGCGAGCTGCACAGACACGATCATGTGAGCCTCCTAACTTGACCGTACGGTATGTTACTGTTTAGTATACCAGATGGTAACTTCACGAGAGAGGACAAGAGCCGGCGCGCAGGCGCGGTCGGCCGAGCGCGCGGCATCGCCCGAGCAGGCAGCTCGAAGGCTGCCAGCGACCGAGCGGCGCGCGTTGATCGAAGAGTCCGCCGCGCGGCTGTTCGCGCAGCGCGGCTATGCCGCGACCACCGTCGAGCAGATCGTCGCGGCGGCCGACGTCAGCAAGCCGATCCTCTACCGCCACTTCGACTCCAAGCGCGAGCTGTACACGAGGCTGCTCGAGCGCCGGCGCGACGAGCTCGCGGCGGCGCCGATCGAGCGTCTGCTGCAGGCTGACGGCACGCTCGAGGATCGCCTGGCGGCGATGCTCGACACGTGGTTCGAGCATGTCGAGCGACACCCGGACAGCTCGCGGCTGCTGTTTCGGGACATCACCGACGACGAGGAGCTGCGCGTCTTGCAGCAGGAGCTGCGCGGCCGTCAGCGAGCCGCCGACGTGGCGCTGATGCGCGAGTTCGGCCCGCCGCTGCCCGATCAGGAGTTGGAGCCGCTCGGCGAGATCATCCGCAGCTCGCTGACCGGCCTCGCGCTGTGGCGTCTCGATCGCGCCGACGTCCCGCGCGCGACGGTCGTCGCCGCGATGCTGCGGATGATCGGCGGGATGCTCGCGAGCAGCTAACGGGCGTCGCGGGACGCGGGGTCGGCGCTCACGTCGCGTCGATCGAGCCGAGCAGACCGGCGAGCGGGTGCGAGGATTGTGCGATGGCCGCGCCGACCACCGACGACAGCCGCCGCGTGCGCGACGCGACACCGGCCGACGGCGCGGCGTGCGCGGCGATCTACGTGCCGTACGTGACCGACACGGCGATCACGTTCGAGGCCGCGCCGCCGAGCGCCGAGCAGATGGCCTCGCGCATCGCGACGGCCGTTGAGCGCCACGCGTGGCTCGTGCTCGAAGCGAGCGGGCGTGTCGTCGGCTACGCCTACGGCGGCGTGTTCAACGCGCGCGCCGCGTATCGCTGGTCGTGCGAAGTCAGCGTCTACTGCGAGCGCGCGCGGCGTCGTACGGGCGCCGGGCGGATGCTCTATGAGGCGCTGTTCGCTCGCTTGGCCGCGCGCGGCTACCGCGTCGCGGCCGCCGGCATGACGCTGCCGAACGACGCGAGCGTCGGCTTGCACCGCGCGATGGGTTTCGAGCCGGTCGGCACGTTCCGGCGGATCGGCTACAAGCACGGCTCGTGGCACGACGTCGCGTGGGTGCAGCGCACGCTCGGTGACGGCGCGGCCGCGAGCGAGCCGCCGGCCGAGCCGCGCTGAGCGGCCGCCGAGGCCCCGGCGCACCGGCGCACAAGATCGCGCGTGCCGCGCGCCGAGTGGGGGTAGAGTGGAAGCATGGATCGCAGTCGGTCTGACACGGGAGGTCGGATGAGAAGCGCGGTCGCAGCAATATCGGCGGTGGCGGTCGGGCTGTTCGCGGCGAACATGCTCGCGGTCGCCGTCGCCGAAGCGCCGACGAGCACACCGGCGCGCACGATCGCCGTCCAAGGCGTCGCGGTCGTGCCGATCGGCCAGAACGACAACGCCGCGGCCGCGACGGCCGTGTACCGAGAAGCGATGACCGCCGCCGTGACCGACGGCCAGAGCAAGGCGGGCTTCCTCGCCGGCAAGGTCGGCGTCACGCCGACTCAGGTCCAGAGCGTCGTCGAAAACGGCGGATACATCCAGTGCACCGCTCCCGGCGAATCCGGCTACGCCCAGTACGAAGGCGAAGAACCGGACTTCGGCTCGGCGCCGCAGACCGTCGTGGGGGCTCCGGCCGCGGCGACGGCGCGTCCGACCGTCGGCGTCGCCGCGCCGGTCGCGAAGCCCAAGCGCAAGAAGGGCAAGCGCCCCGCGGCCAAACGCGCGGTCGCGGGCAGCTGCAAGCTGACCGCGCAGGTGTCGCTCGTCTACACGATCGGCTGATTGTGGATCGGGCCGGCCGCGCGGCGTGGTTCGATGCCGACGCGCGCTCGGCGTGATCGGCGGCGCGCCGGCTCAGTCGCCGGCGGAGAACTCGGTCACGCTGTAGACCGGGTTGGGCACGCGCAGCGGCGCGCCGGCGCCTGCGCCGGAGGGAGTCGTGTGCACGATGAACGCCTCTTCGCGTCCGTGGTCGAGGATCGCGCTGACCACGCCGCCGCCGCTCGCGACCGGCTTGCCGACCTCGATGTCCCGGTCGTGGCCGTCCATCCGACATCTGAGCTTGAAGATCCGACGTAGCCGCGCGGGGCGACCGGCGAGGTCCTGCGAGAGCGCTCGAAGGTCGCCGTACGCCTGCTCCGCGAGCACATCTCGGGAGTCGAGGCCGCCGACGAAGAAGGCCGTCACGTGCGCCGGCTTTTCGCCGGCTTCGGCGGGTAGCGCTTGCGCTCCTCGGCGGTCATCTTGCGGATCGTCAGCGAACCGTCCTTGACCTGCCGCCGGACATCCTCCAACTTCACGCGGCGACGCTCCGCCGCACGATCGGCCTGAGTAGGCATACTTCCAAGGGTAGCGCTCGCGCCGCGTCCCGGCCCGGCAACTCCCGTCGAGCTGCCGCATACCGCCGGATGTCACCTGTATGCTCGCTTCCTACCTGTTTGGGGGTGCCCCAGTCGGACCGGCTGCCAGCGTCTCCAGGAAAGGGGATTCGATGATCCCCGCCGCCACAGAAGACCTCTC
>Ga0210386_10002427_pt1 | contig 16100 bp, 9 predicted proteins | sample IncBWH32OmetaG_FD_160091 | JGI IMG/M metagenome (GOLD analysis project Ga0210386, IMG submission 160091) | Forest soil microbial communities from Barre Woods Harvard Forest LTER site, Petersham, Massachusetts, United States - Inc-BW-H-32-O ... | reverse complement strand
AGCCGGATGAAACGCGCGAACTGTTCAGCAAGCTTTTGCTGATGTTGAACCTGGATCAGGACATCCCCGGCACGCGCCTCTATATGCTGAAAAAGCGGGGAATCTTCAAGACGTCGGTGTCGCGGCAGCGCGAATACAAATTGACACCCGACGAAATCGCCGAAATCGAATACCGCTTTACGGCGCTCAAACCCTATCTTCAGGCGTGAAAAAATATGAGAACGGCGATCGTGCTGGTCCTGGCGTTATCGACCGCCGGCGCCATCGCACAGCCTGTCACCATTCGCGTGAGCGCGGCGCAAGCGCTAGGAGAGTTCAAGCCGATCTACCGTTACTTCGGTTACCACGAGCCGAATTATACCTACATGAAGAACGGGCGCAAGCTTGTCAACGAGCTAGCTCAACTGGCGCCGGAACCGGTGTATATCCGCACCCATTTCATGCTAGCGACCGGCGATGGCATGCCCAATTTCAAGTGGGGATCGACCAACGCCTACACTGAAGATGCCTCCGGCAAACCGGTATATAACTGGACCATCGTCGATCGCATTGTCGACACGTATTTGGAAGCCAAAGCCAAGCCGTTCGTCGAGATCGGATTCATGCCGGAAGCGCTGTCGAGCAAGCCGGAGCCGTACCAGCCGGTCTGGTCGCCCGGCTCTAATTTTGATAAATACTACGTGGGCTGGTCGTATCCTCCGAAAGATTACGCGAAATGGGGCGAGCTGGTTTACCAGTGGGTCCGTCACGAAGTAGAGAAGCACGGAGCGGACGAGGTCGCCTCCTGGTATTGGGAGGTCTGGAATGAACCGGATATTTCCTATTGGCACGGTTCCCCGGAAGAGTACAACAAATTGTACGATTACGCCGCGGCGGCAGTGAAGCGGGCGTTGCCACGAGCCAAAGTCGGCGGACCTGGAACCACCGGTCCGGCGTCGCCCAAAGCGGCGGCCTTCTTTCGTCAGTTTCTGGAGCACTGTGCGAGCGGGAAAAACCAGGTGACCGGTGCTACACGGTCGCCGCTGGACTTTATCACCTACCACGCCAAGGGCCGGCCGGCAGTTGTTGATGGTCACGTGCGTATGGGCATTTCGAAGAACCTGGACGACGTTGAAAAAGGCTTCGAAATCGTCGGCTCGTTTGCACAATTCCGCAGCCTTCCGATCGTGCTGAGTGAATCCGATCCGGAGGGATGTGGGGGCTGCTCAGCGCGGGTGTACCCGCAAAATGCCTACCGAAACGGACCACTGTATCCGGCCTACACGGCGGCAATGTTCAGCAACATCTTAAAACTTGCCGACAAACACAAAGCGAATATAGAGGGGATGCTCACGTGGGCATTTGAGTTCGAAGACCAGCCGTATTTCGACGGCTTCCGGACGCTGGCAACGAACGGCATCGACAAGCCGGTTCTCAACCTGTTTCGAATGGACGGTCTGATGCGCGGCGATCGGGTTACGGTGGAAAGCAGTTCAGGTGTGAGCGTGGACGCGATGATCCAGAGCGGCGTCCGCCAAGAACCGGACATAGACGCAATCGCTGCGAAATCCGGCAATGACGTGTCGGTGCTCCTGTGGAATTACCACGACGACGACGTGCCGGCGGTGGATGCGCCAGTTCGCATAACCATCACGGGACTTCCGGCATCCGCTCGCCGGGTGCTCCTCAAGCATTATCGGATCGATCGCGATCACAGCAACGCCTACACCGTCTGGAAGCAAATGGGATCGCCGCAGAAGCCCACGCCTGAGCAGTACGCTGGTCTGAATCGGCGGGACAACTGCAGTTGCTGGAGTCACCGCGCTGGCTGGGGAGCGAGTCTGGGCAGGTTGAGATCAGTTTCGCGTTACCGCGGCAGGCTGTATCGCTGGTTCAGATAAGTTGGTAAGCGATTCAAACACCTGCGGCGGTCGCGAGATTGCTCGATATTTTGGTGAAAACGTTGAGAACACCGGACGCAACAGAAGGTGAGAAGGCGGCATAGAGAAGCACAATGGCGGCCATAAAGCATCCGTATTCGAGCATGTCTTGCCCCCTGGTGTCTTTCCAGATCTTCAATCGAGTCACGAAGCTCAATGTTTTCGCCATATTCTGTCGGCCTCCTAACAGCGACGGTTCATTTTCGCATCGCGGGGGCTTAGTCCCAAGAGATCGCGGGTACCAATTGCGGCAGTAAGATCGGTGTAGAACTTCGATACCTGCCCGACGACGATTCTTAGTACGTTGTGACTACTGCCGCGCGCCAAGGAACTACCGCGTGGCACCTGGTAATTCATTAACTAGTAATTTATCCAGGTCAAAAAAGCCTCGTTTGGATATAAAATCCCGGAGGGGGATTGAGGGTCATTTTGGGGTCTCGCAGTCATAAGACTGTTACGGATTGCGCTGTAGAATTCTTGAGGGGGAGACGCACATGAACCACGTTCGTTATGCGCTTATAATCCTGCTTGTTCTTTCCGCGAGCCTGTCGGTGCTGGGTCAATCCGATTATGGTTCGATCGTTGGATTCGTGAAGGATCCGTCCGGCGCGGTCGTGCCGAAAGCCAAAGTCACGATCAAAAACGATGCTACCGGCCTGACACGTGAGACCTCGACGAATGAAGCCGGTTACTACGTGGTCCCGAATCTGCCGCCGGGCAACTATACTGTGACGGCTGAGGCCGCCGGCTTCAAGAAATTCGAAACAACCGGAAATAAATTAGACCCAAACTCGGCTTTATCGGTGGACGTGCCGCTCCAGGTGGGCTCGGCGACTGACACGGTGGAAGTGGTGGCATCCGCGGTGGTTTTGCAAACCGAATCCGCCGCGGTCGAGAAACTCGTGACGCGAGCGCAGATTGATTCGCTGGAATTGAACGGTCGCGATCCACTGTTCCTGGCGTCCTTGCAGCCCGGAATGCGCAGCAGCACAACTCTGGGTGATTTCACGTTTAGCCTGACCAACGGTGGCTACGCGGTAAACGGGGCTCGCTCGAACGACACGCAGATCACGTTCGATGGAGCGCCGGCGCTGAGAACGCGCGGGAATGGCACCAGCATCGGTGTCGCCGACGTCGATTCGACCGAGGAAGTGCAGATCCTCACCGCGGATTACGACGCCGAGTACGGACGAGCTTCGGGCGGCCAGATCCGGATTGTGACCAAGGGTGGAACACAACAGTTTCACGGCTCCGCGTACGAATATTTCCGCAACTCGGCTTTGAACGCGAATACGTGGGCACGGAACCAGAGTGTCACGACCAATTTCGCCTCTCCCTTCCGATACAACCAGTTCGGATTCAACCTGGGTGGGCCCGTCATCATCCCGCACCTGATTCCGAAAGGAAAGATGTTCTTTTTCGTCGGCGAGGAGTGGGCACGCTATCGCAATGCGCAAACGCAAACCCAGGAGGTGCCCAGCGTCCTGATGCGACAGGGTAACTTCAGCGAATTGCTCGGCCCGAACATTTACTACAGCACGACGAAAGTGATTTACGATCCGACGACGTGTCCTTCAGTCGGTTCGCCGAGTTGTGCTCCGTTCACCAACAACATCATTCCCTCATCGCGGCTGAGCAAGAACGGGCTCGCGATTCTCAACATGTACCCGGCGCCGACGCCCGGATATCTCAGCGGAAATCAGAACTGGATCGCGGCCGCTTCGCAACCCGAGAATCAGCGCAAGGAGACTATAAACTCGGATATCATTCCCGGGCAGAACGATAAGATCCAGTTCCGCCGCACGGCGCTCGCCTATTTCGAGGTGGACCCCTTCGATCAAGGGACGAACTTGACGCCCAAGGAATTCAATCGCCCGAATCAGGCGGGCTCGGTGAGCTGGATCCACACCTTCAGCCCGACGCTGCTCAATGAAGCACGCGCCACGGTGAGTCTGGATGACGTTTATATCCCTGTGATCACTTCCGCGCCGGGTTTCAACCGGCAGGCCTTCGGCATCGACTATCCGTATATCTTTCCGCAGGGAAAGGACCTGCCGAACAAAGTTCCGTCCGTGAATGTGCCCAACATGTACAGCTTCAGCGGCGGACCCTATCCCTCGCATTCGACCGGCCCGATTTATACCGTCTCCGATACAGTTACAAAAATCTGGCGGAATCACACCTTCAAAACGGGATTCTTCTGGGAGCGATCCGGCGAGAACGACGGCGATCAGATTAACGTCAATAGCGTACCGGGGGGCAGCAATAACCAGAACGGAACGTTTTCTTTCAGCGATGGGAGGACCGGTCTGGGAGCAACGTCGGGCGTCGCTGTCACAAACCTTGCACTTGGCCTGGCCGACAGCTACACCGAAATTGGCCCGCGCGCATATACGATCTATCGCGGATTCCTGTACGAATGGTTCGCCCAGGATTCCTGGAAAGTAACCCAAAAGTTGACCGTAAACTATGGCATTCGCCAGACCATCAACATCCCGTACAAGGCTCTGTGGGGCAATCAAATCTTTTTCGATCCGGCGCTTTACAATGCTGGTCAGGCTCCGCAAATTGATCCCAAGACCGGGAATGTCATCATCGGAACGGGCAACGCGTACAACGGCATGGTGATTCCGGGCAGCGGATGGCCGAGCGACGCCTGTGGACATGGCGTAACCGCGGCGTGCGGCAGCACCTATAACAGTCTTTTCCAGAACCTGCCGAGCTATTACGTGCACGTCACCGCGCAGTTCCAGCCCCGTTTCGGCGTCGCGTACTCGCTGAATGACAAGACTGTTCTTCGCGCCGGCGCGGGGCGGTATCTGACGCGCTTCGGTCTGCTGGATAATATATTCCCGGGCGCCAACTCGCCTTTCCAGCCCTTTGTGACAGTGAACAATGTGTCGGTGGACAACCCCACTACGGCTTTGGGCAGTACCGAACAGGCCGCGATAACGGTTACGACACTGGCGCGCAATTTAAAGCCGCCGGCTGCCTGGAACTGGAACTTCACCGTGCAGCGGCAGCTCTTCTGGAAATCGGTGGTCGAAGCCGCCTATATCGGCCATCGCGGCCTCGACCTGCCGCAGGTCTACGACATCAACCAGGCCCCGGCGGGTGCACTGACCTCCGCTCCAGCCGGCACGAACATTAATTATCTGCGGCCGTATAAGGGATTCGCGTCGATCCAGATGGAGGAGAGTGTCGCGACCTCTACATACAATGGGCTTCAGCTCTCCTGGAATCGCCGGTTTAGTAACAACTTCAGCTTCGGATTCGCGTACACGCTATCGAAGAGCTCGGATAGCGGGTCGAACTATCGCGACATCCTTCCCGATACCTACAACGCGTCGAATATGTGGGGACCTTCCGAATTCGATACTCGCCACGTAGTGGTTCTTAGCTACATTTACACGCTGCCGTTCTTCAAAGACCAGAGCAAGATGTCCGGCAAATTGCTGGGCGGGTGGCAGATCAGCGGCGTGAATCAATTCCAAACCGGAACACCCTGCGGCGTGGGGACGAACAACGATTATGCGGGCGTTAACGAGGTCGGTAGTTTTGGCTGCGGTGTCGAGGGCCAGTTTTGGACGATGAACGGAACCCCGTCCATCTTAGGGCAATTCGCGAACAGCAGCTCCAGTCCCAACCAATATTTCGCGACCACGAATTCCAGCGGGCAGCCGATTTTCACGGCGCCTGCCGCGGGGACATTCAACCTTCAAAAGGGCGTTCGCGATGAAATCTACGGACCTGGCTTCCAGGATTGGAACCTCGGCCTCTACAAGCAGTTCGCATTCAACGAGCGCCACGGGCTCCAATTCCGCGCAGAGGCGTTTGACGTGAATAATCATCCGAACTGGACAGCCCTTACCGCGACCGGCGGGACGAGCGGGTTCTATAATCCGACGTCCTCGACATTTGGAAAGGTGACTGCGAAAACCGGGCTTTCCCGAAATCTTCAACTTTCATTGCGGTATTACTTCTAGGGGCCTCTCAGGGAGCCGGTGTGATGCCCGGCTTTCCTCTGTCGACGACATAGGTATCCACTGCTCTGGCGGTCGTTGTTCCTATATTGCGGGCATTGTGAATGTGGCCCCGCTCGGTGAAAAATACATCCCCAGCCTTTAACGTCAGCGGCGGTTTCCCATCCACCTGCAGCACGATCGTCCCCTCGATGAGGTAACCGAAATCCGCGCCGGGATGGCTGTGTCGCGCGGACGTTACGCCAGGCGGGATCTCAATCACCGTCGTCACGCCGTCCAGTGCAGTGCCGGGAATCTCGTGGCGTTGAAGTTCGGTGAATTTTGCCGCGGTGGGGGCGGCAACGCAGACGGCGATCATTGCCAGGATGGCCGCCCAGAATATCAACCTGCTTCGGGCCGATGTCATAATTTACGCTCCTGACTGCAACTGTACAGGATGAATACCCGTGTTCGATTCGACTGGGATGGAACCGTTTTTCCTGCGTGCTGCGGTACTATGACGGCGTGGCAATGGGGCCGGATGTGGCATTGATCGCAGGGCTGATGGGAGAACCTGCGCGCGCGGCGATCCTGGCTGCACTGGTCGACGGCCGGGCGCTTCCAGCCGGAGAATTGGCATTCATCGGCAACGTCGCGCCACAAACAGCCAGTTTCCATCTCCGCAAACTGATGGACGCTTCCTTGGTCACGGTGCAGCGGCAAGGCAAGCATAGCTACTATCGATTGGCTAATGAGCGCGTCGCCGCGACCATCGAGTCGATTGCGGCTCTGGCGCCCGTGCGCGACCAGGTCGATCTACGTTTACGGACCCGGTATGACTCGGAGCGCGTGAAAGAACTTCGCTTCGCGCGTACCTGTTACAAGCATCTTGCCGGCGTGTTGGCTGTGGAAATCAACCAAGCGTTCCTAGATCGCGGATTGCTGGTTGCTAATTCTGAGACGAGCTATTGCCTGACAGACCATGGCCGTGCATGGTGCAGCCAGTTGGGAATCGATCTTCCTACCTCGGTGCGTCCATCGGAGGTCTTCAGCCGGGCATGTTTAGACTGGACGGAACGACGCCATCATATTGGCGGCGCGCTGGGCGTCGCTCTCTTTTCCCGTCTGGCAGAGCTACGGTGGATCGTCAAGAATCCCCAAACTCGGGCCGTCCGTCTCACCCACGCCGGCGCGCGTGCGCTGGAACAGCAACTCGGCATCACGACTGCAAGATAACGCCAGATCGTTCAAATACTCGCGATGATCTCGTCAATCTTCCTGATTTTGCCGCGCGCGAATGTGAACCACTCGACGCCTCGGACGCTATAAGCCTGTCCACTCGATTTGACCACGCCGCTTTCCCGCAAAAGCACGGCGACCTGGTCACCCTGAGAAATCATGCTCTCAATTTCAGGCTTCTGGTTGCCCACGCGCGCGAAGTTTCTTCGGGTTGCGGCGAGTACTTCCTCGCGGCCCCGCCATGTTCCGTCGAGAGCTGTAAACCCGCAAATGGTAAGTTCTACGTCGTCCGTTATCAACTCACCGAACGCATCGTAGTTGCCTTGGATGATGGCGTCGAAGGCCAAATGCAGAACGGTATGGGGATGTCTGACGTCTTCGGTCGCCGCGCTGCTCGTGGTCTGGAGAAATTTATCCTGATATTCGCGGTCCATGGGAATAAGGTAATACAAATTGAGGCGCCAGGCGCTGCCCCGGCCTCGGAAATTAGATCAATTTGTCTTCACATTCCCGTTCTTGTCGTTGGCGAGTACCGCGCGTGAGCGCACTGCGTTCCCAGTTTGTTGAAGAGATGTCGAGAGTGACGACCGTGAAACCCGGCGTACTATCGGTTCCGCCAGAAATCGAACCGAAGCCGGGATGGTGCGGCTCAAGCCAATCGCCTCGAGTTCCAGATAAACGCCCCCGTCGCGTTCGGCGAAGCGCGTGATGCTGAATAACCGCCAAATGATGCCTCTGCCTTCGTCCTGTTGCAGCGTGTGTTGCGCCGCGGTGCCGTACTCGTCAACTTCCTGTATGCGAGTCGTCCGCGAGACGCTGTATACACGTCGATCGTCTACGTGAACGTAAGAGGATTCGTAATCGCCATCGAATGCCGTCTTCAGGAATGTCGCTTTGTGGATCAGGAGCATCGAAAAGCGATCTTTCGTTTCGCCAGTATCGATCGCTTTCGAATCTACGACGGATGGCTGATACAAATCTTTGTATTGCCCATAGTCGCGCACGACCTGCAGGACGTCGTTGAGGGTAGCGCCGGCGATGAAAGTTGCTCCAACCCAATCGTGTATCAGTCCGGACGGCACTCTCTTGGGATTCTGCGGCCCGACCGGCAGGACGATAATTTCGCCCGCCTGAACCCTCGCGAGCCGTGCTGGTTCTTCGTCCACCCACAAAAAGCCGTTGGCAGGGCTAAGACGCTGTTCCATCCGAACTTTTGCAGAGTCAATATACTCCTCCCATGCTTTCAACGTGCCCGGCTCAAGGCTGGCCGCTTTTCCCGTGACCGGAAGAAGCACCGCGATAAGGGGAATCAAAGACGACCTGTTTATAGCGGTCATTTGTTTCATGCTCCGCCCGTCCTCCCTTAATTCGTATGATGAATTCTGGAGCTTGCAGGATGCAGCGGATCAGACCCTCAGCCGTTAACGGGTACCACGGATAGGACCCTAATGTTCGTACCCCTGACGGAGCTTCTGCAATTCTCGTTCGTTGCCCTGACTTCAATATTTTTTCTAGTTGATCCGATTGCCGCCGTACCTACCTTCCTCATCATGACCGCCGCGGCGGGTGCGGAGCACAGGCGGCGAATGGCCCGGCGCGCGGCCTGGACCTGTTTCGTAGTGTTGTGCAGCTTTGCGATTGCCGGTACTTTGATTTTCAGGCTGTTTGGAATCACGCTACCAGCCTTTAAGATTGCGGGAGGCCTAATCCTGCTTCTGATCGGAATGGATATGCTCCAGGCGCGCCGCTCTCAAACTAAGGAAACTCCAACTGAAACGGAAGAGGGCACGGAAAGAGAGGATGTCGGAATCATCCCGTTGGGAGTGCCTATGCTGGCCGGACCCGGCTCGATCTCGACGGTGATGGTTCTGATGAGTGGCGCCCCAAAATGGTGGTACGCCGTCCCGATCCTTGTAGCCATCGGCGTTACTACTGTCTTGTCTTACTGGACGCTTGCCGCCGCTGACCGGGTCCGTGGCTATCTGGGCGAAACTGGCATTCGAATTCTGACCCGCATGATGGGGCTGCTTCTCACGGCAATCGCCGTTCAGTTCATATTGAACGGGCTTAGCGATATCGGGATCGTCAAGCTACCGTAAATGGCACAAACTCAGAAGATCAGCTTCAAGCCCAGTTGAATCTCGCGCGATGGCGACGCGTAGCTCGTGACCTGCACGGCGGTGGCATTGTGCCCGAAAGTGGCAGTAGCACTCGGGGTTCCCGTGTACAGCGCGGAAGCCGGATACGCCAGATTGGTGTGATTCAAAAGATTGAACACCTCGGCGCGAAACTGCAGGTCACGTTCTCGCGAATTCTCGTCCTCTTGAGCAGCCCCATGTCCAGATTCGCCAAACTAGGGCCATACAGGCCTTCCCTCGAAAAATTGCCGAGAGTGCCGAACGCCTCCGGACTGAAGCAAATGGCGCGACGGACAAAAGGAGCCCCGGACGCTCCTGCCCTGTTCGCGCCAGGCACGGCTGGGCTGACTGGAAGGACTCGGGGCGGTGCTTTGTACAACTCCCGTACCGGTTCCCAACGCGGCTACCGGTGGACTGGTTTGATGCATGTGCGCCTCGCATCCACCGAAAAATCCACGCCCACTCGCGTCAGGTTGGGATTGTAGTACGGATCATTTCCGATCTCTTCCGCCCAGCGGCTGGTGAACAGCGCCACTTCGTCGGGATTTTGTGTCTTACGTTTGATCGATGTTCCTTCGAAATGGTACAGCTCGGCGTAAGGAGTATAAACGATTCGGAATCCCTTCTGGATCACCCGCAGACAAAAATCGATGTCGTTAAAATCGGTGCCGAACTGCTCATCGAACCCTCCGGCTTTTTCAATCACATCCATGCGCGTGGCCATGCAGGCCGCGGAAACCGCGGAGTAGTTGCGAATCAAGTGCGTGTAAGCGTTGTAACCGATTGAGCCGGCCGGATACTCGTGGAACGCGTGAGCAGCCCCGTTGTTCACGCCCAGCACCAGCCCGACATGTTGGATCCGATCGTCGGGAAGCAGGAGCCTGGCTCCCACCACGCCGATCTCTTCCTGCTGCGTAAACTCGATCATAGCGCTCAGCCATTCGGAGGAGATGACTTCCATGTCGTCATTCAGCAACACGATGTGGCGGCCGCGCGCTTGCCGAAACGCAAAATTCGCTTTTTTTGAAAAATTGAATGGCTTGTTGGGAGCTGTGAACCTCTCCAGCCGGTAAGGGATGCCGGCCAACGCCAGCCGCGTGGATTCCGATAGATTGCCATCGTCCACCACCACGATCTCGTAGTTGGAATAATCGGTCTTCTCCGCAATGCTCTTGACAAAGTTCTCCAAAAGGTCGATGTTGCCCCGCCCGGGCACGGTGGCTCGATTGTTGCTCGCCATGATGCACAGCGAAGCCAACGGACTGTCGCGGATCCGATGGCGGACTCGGAAAAGTCCCTCAATGAGCCCGTATTCGACCGTCGCGTCGATCCCATTCCGCGAGACATAATCTTCCAACGCCCGCCGTCCGGCATCCAGCGCTTCCGGCTTGGCGTAAACCAGACCGGCGGCCGAGCCCTGCGCTTTCCGCCAATGGTAGAGAATCTTTGGCACATGGTGAATCGATTCCGCTTCCGTTGAGAGACGCAATGCCAGGTCGTAATCCTGAGCGCCGCTGAAATCGGAGCGGAACCCGCCAATCGAGAAGAAAAGATCTTTCCGCACCACCAGCAGATGCAGCATGTACATGACCGACAGCAGATGTTCAGGGGACCAATCCGGCTTGTAAAAATCGTCCACCAGTTCGCCATCCTCATCGATCTTGTCCTCGTCGGTGTAAAGCAGATCGATATCCGGGTTAGTCTGAATAGCCCTGGCTACTTCGTACAGCGCTTCCGGAGCGAGCTCGTCGTCGTTGTCCAGCATCGCCAGGTATTCGCCGGTCGAAAACTCCGCGGCCCGGTTGGACGCGATCGCTATTCCTCGATTCCGATCCAGCCGGACGATCTTGATCCGCGGGTCAGTTCCGCGATAGGTCTCTAAGGCCTCAATCGTTTCCGGCCATGTTGATCCGTCATCGCACAAGCACAGCTCCCAGAACGGATAGTATTGCGAGCGCACAGACTCGATGCATCGCCGCAAGAAATCGCCTTTCACGTTGTATACCGGCGTGATCACGGTGATCACTGGCTTCGACGCCCAGCCGCGAATCTCGGCGGCTAGCTCCGCGGGAGTCTCGCGATGCAGTAGCCTCGGCACGCTGCCCGCACCGTGAACGCGGAAGATGGAGCGTGACAATCGTTGTCTCCGCAAACCGATGTCTTCCAACCGATCGGCAATCCTCTTGCCCGCTGCCGAAGCGCTGTAGTTTTTCCGGATCTCCTCAGCGGCGCGCCGCCCTTTCCGCTCGCGGCCTTCGATATCTTCGGAAACCTCTCGCATAAGACGGCGCAAATGATCGACCGAGGGATCCGCCCACAGATGACCACGCATGTACGGACCCATCGTCAAAGGAATGGGGACCAGGTTGCATTCGATCAGATAGCCGTTATCCTCTCGCATGAAGTCGAGATTCGAAGAATATCGCGTCGCGATCACGGGTTTGCCCAGATACATCGCCTCGGCCATGTTGTAACCGAAGCCTTCGCCGCGATGTGGAGACACCAGGCAGTCGATCGAATTCTGCAGCGAGACGATCTCGTTGTCGTCCATGATCCCGCCGTAGGTGCGGATGTTCGGCGCACCGGCGATGGCGTCCTCCAGCGCCCGGACATTGTTCTGGTCGTGCTCGGCGTTGAAATATTTCAGAAACAGCAGCACGTCGCGGGAATTACCGAACTCGCGCTTGAACGCTTCTATCAGGCACAGCGGATTCTTGCGCTCAAAAAAACTCGCGACGTCGAAAATGTAGCCGAAAACAAACACGTCATGCGGAAGGCCGAAATGGTCCCGCCCGTAAATGGCTTTCTTCTCGATGCCGTCCACCACCAACGCCATCCGCGTCACTGGCAGGTTCGTTAAGGACTGAAACGAGTCGCGGACGAACTCGCATCCCACCCAGATCTCGTCCACGTAGCGGTAAAGATGATGCCAGTCCGAGCGGGGAGAGGGAAGCTCCCACGCCCAGTAGCCGATGTTATAGCAGCCCTTCAGCAGTTCGGAGCCATAGGCGTCGACGAATCGCGGCAGCATGTCGGGATTCTGCACCAGCAGGTTGACGCGATAAGGCGCGAACTTCGGCAGCGAGCGATCGGCGCCCCGCTCTTCCCAACTCGGGATCGAAATCGCGTGAAAGGGAATGTTCGCGGCCTCCAAGGCTTGCGCAAAACTTCGGGTTGAGGCGCCCACGCCGCTCACCGTGGAAAGAAATCCGTAGAGATTGACGCCGAATGGCCTCGACTCCAGCAGTTCCAAAAAATCTGCTCGCTCCGGGATCGCTTCCCTTGAACCACCTCCCCGGCCTTCCTTGCGTCCGATAGCAATCCAGTGGCTGTAGCCCGAGGGCCATCGTCCCTGCTCCACGGCCGAGGCGACATCCGGATTCGAGAAGAGGTATGAGTCCTCGTCGAAATCCGCGGGGATATCACGTCTGGCGATGGGTCGGCTGCCGTCGCGAGTAACCAAGCCACGATACCAGTTGCGAATGCCCTGAAATGCCGGCGCCTCTGCTGTACTCCCCGCCCCAGCCGGCGGCAATATACTACGAGACGCCTTCGGTCGCCGCCGAGGCCCGCGAACGCCTGCAGAACGAGCTTCATTCTTGGGCGCCAGCGCGCTCAACTGCTTGTCCAATTGGGCCGCGAGTTCCTGGTTGGCCGCGATCTTCTCGCGCAATTTGGCCGACGAGCTCAGTTCGCTTACCCTCCCGCCTTATTCACCAATGTCGCCAACCTGCCGGCCCCGCTGCGCCAGCCTGAAACGCCGGGATCAATCGTGAAATCCACGTCGGTTCGCGTCAAGTTTGGATTGTAGTAAGGATCCCGCTCGATATATGCGGCCCAGCGCTTTTGAAATAGCCCGAAATCGCGCGGGTTCTTGGTCCCCTGCTGGATGGAAGCAGTTTCGAAGTGATACAGCTCGGCATAGGGAGTGTACACCACGCGATACCCGTGCTCGATTGCCGACAGGCAGAAGTCGATGTCATTGTAGTCTACCGGTAGCTGTTCATTGAACCCGCCGATGGCGTCGATCACGTCCAGGCGCGTAGCCAGGCACGCCGAGGTAACAGCGGAATAATTCCGGATTACGTGCGTATAGGCGTTGTAGCCGACCGAATCGGCCGCCAGTCCATGAAAAGCGTAGGCAGCGCCTCCATTCACACCCAGAATCATGCCGGCATGCTGGATGCGATCGTCCGGGAGCAGCAACTTGGCTCCAACCGCGCCCACGGCGTCCTGCCCGGTGAACTCCACCAGCGCTTCCAGCCATCCCGGCGAGATCACTTCCATGTCATCGTGCAGCAACACCACATGTTTCCCGCGCGCCCTCCGGAATGCATAATTAGCCCGCTTCGAGAAGTTGAAAGGCTCATTCTCGGATTCATCCGCGATTACAATCTCGTAGTTCGGATAATCGGTTTTCTCGGCGATGCTGCGAACGAAATTCTCTAAAAAATTGGCTTCGCGCCGGCCCTCTACCTCGGCGCTTTGTCCCCCGCCCTTTGTGAGAGGGCTTGAGGATATTATGCACAAGGAGACCAGCGGATTTCCGTGAATCCGGTGGCGGACCCGGAAAAGCCCGGGAACTAAACCCTCCTCGACTGAAGCATCCATTCTGTTGTCGCGGACGTAATCCTCCAGCGCTCTCCGGCCGCTCTCCAGCGCTTCCGGCTTGGCAAGCACAGTTTCCGACGTCGATCCCCGAACGTAGCGCCAGTGATACAAAATCTTCGGTAGGTGATGGATCGCCTGCGCGTGCGACGATGCCCGTAGCGCCAGATCATAGTCCTGCGCTCCATCGAACCCGGGCCGAAATCCGCCGGCTGCGTAGAACAGGTCCTTGCGAATCACCAGCAGATGCAGCAAGTACATCACCGACAACAGGTGCTCGGGCGACCAATCCGGTTTGCAATAGTGCTCCTCGAAATCGCCTTGTTCGGTGATTTTGTCTTCGTCGGTGTACAGCAGATCAATATTTGGATTCGCCTGTATCGCCTTGACCACCTCATACAGTGCTTCCGGCGCCAATTCGTCATCGTTATCCAGCATCGCCAGGTAATCGCCGGTAGAAGTCTCCGCCGCCCGGCCGGATGCGCCCGCGATTCCCGCATTGCGCGCGTTCCGGACAATCTTGATGCGCGCATCCATGCCGCGATAGCTCTCCAGTACGTCGATTGTTTCAGCCGAAGTCGAGGCGTCGTCGCACAGACACAGTTCCCAGAACGGATAATATTGCGCCCGCACGGACTCGATGCAACGCCGCAGGTAGGCTCCATCGACATTGTAGACCGGCGTAATCACGCTGATCACCGGACGCGACGGCCACCCGCGAATCTCGTCTGCTACCGCCCGGGGAGTTTCCGGTCGGAACAACCTCGGCTGGCTTTGCGCTCCGTGGCTCTGAAAGACGTCCGGCGATAATCGGGATTTCCGCAAGCTAATCTGCTCCAGGCGCTCGGCGATCTTGCGGCCCACCACAGTGGCGTTGTAGTTCGCGCGAATCTCCTCTGCCGCCTTCCGCCCCTTCTCCACGCGTCCTTCCGAATCTTCGCAGACCCTTCGCATCAAATGACAAAGATGATCGATCGAGGGCTCGGCCCAGACATGCCCGCGCAGATAAGGACCGTGGCTCAGCGGGATCGGCAGCAGGTCGCAGTCGATCAGATAGCTGTTATCGTCCCGCATGAAATCGAGGTTGGACGAATAGCGCGTGGCAATCACCGGCTTCGACAGGTACATCGCCTCCGCCAGGTTGTATCCGAAGCCTTCGCTGCGATGCGGCGATACTAGGCAGTCCATAGAATTCTGCAGCGAGGCGATTTCGTTGTCGTCCATCATGCCGCTGAAGGTGCGAATGTTGGGAGCGCCGGCGATGGCGTCCTGCAACGCGCGGTTATTGTTTTCGTCACGGTCGGCGTTGAAATACTTCAGATAGAGTAAAACGTCGCGCGAATTGCCGAACTCGCGCCGAAACGCCTCGATCAGGCTCAGTGGGTTCTTGCGCTCGAAATAGCTCGCGACGTCGAAAATGTATCCAAAGACGAACGCGTCGCGTGGCAACCCAAAATGCTCGCGCGGATAAATAGCTTTCTTCTCGATGCCGTCCACCACCAGAGGGATCCGTACGACCGGCAGCTTCGTGACGGACTGAAATGCCTCGCGGCAAAACTCGCTGGCCACCCAGATCTCGTCCACATAGCGGTAAAGTTGGTGCCAATCCGACCGTGCCGACGCCAGTTCCCAGAGCCAGTATCCGATGTTGTAGCAGCCCTTCAGCAGGTCCGTGCCGTAAGCCTGGAAAAACAGCGCGAGCATGTCCGGATTTTGCAGGATCAAGTTAGTACGGTAGGGCTCAAACTCGGGCAGAGCGCGCGAGGAAACCTGTTCCGCCCAACTCGGGATAGATATTTTCTGGAATGGGACATCACTGGTGTCCAGCGCCTGCACGAAGCTACGCGCCACCGAACCCAGTCCACTCACGGTGTTGAAAAACCCGTAGACGTTGACGCCCTGTGGCCTGGCTTCCAACACGGGCAAAAACTGCGAACGATCCGGAACCGGCTCCCAAGGACCACCCCCTCGACCCTCTTTGCGGCCGAAATCCGCATAATGATCGTACACAGACCGCACTACCCCCTTCGCGATCATCCAGGACACGTCCGGATTACGAAAAAGATAGGCATCTTCGTCAAAATCTGAAGGGATATCCCGCTGCGTCCGAACAGCCGCGGCGCTGGATTTGCGAAAGCGCGCCAATCGCCCCTCACGTTGTCCAAAACGAAGCCAATGCTCATACCCGCTCTGGAAGTCGCCGGCGGCCACTCGCTCAGCGATGTCGGGATGCA
>Ga0210386_10002420_pt1 | contig 16145 bp, 13 predicted proteins | sample IncBWH32OmetaG_FD_160091 | JGI IMG/M metagenome (GOLD analysis project Ga0210386, IMG submission 160091) | Forest soil microbial communities from Barre Woods Harvard Forest LTER site, Petersham, Massachusetts, United States - Inc-BW-H-32-O ... | reverse complement strand
ACATCAAATGAACGCGCAGGACCATATCCTGGTCGAACAAGACGCGACGGGCATTGTCACCGTCACCTTGAACAAGCCCGCGAAGCGCAACGCAATGTCGTATGCGATGTGGCAGGGTCTGGGCGAGATCTACACCGCTCTGGGCAAGCGCAGCGACGTGCGCACGGTGATCCTCACCGGTGCTGCCGGCAATTTCTGCGCCGGCGCTGACATCTCGGAATTCGCCACCGTCCGCAACACCGAGGCGAAGGCAAAAATCTACAACGACGCTGGCGAATTTGCCACGCATGCCATTATCAACCTGCCGCAGCCAACGATCGCCGCAGTGCACGGCTATGGCGTCGGAGGTGGCTGCGGCCTTGCACTGGCGTGCGATCTGCGGATCGGCGATGCCACCACGCAAATGGGCATCCCGGCGGCGCGGCTGTCGATCGTGTATTCCACGCTGGATTGCGACCTGCTGCTGCGCGCGGTCGGTCTCGCGAATGCCAAGCTGGTGCTGTACTCCGGCCGCTACTTCAAACTCGCTGAGTGCCAATCGATGCGCCTGATCGACATCGTGTCGGCCGATGGCGCGGTGGCTGGCGCCAAGGCGCTGGCCGCCGAACTCGCCACCCGTGCCCCGCTGTCGCAGCGTGGCGCCAAGGTGGTACTGGAAGCGCTGGCGCACGGCGAGTCCGACAAACGCGCCGCTGAGATCGAAGCCGTGCAAGCCGTTGCGGTGAACAGCAACGATTACCGCGAGGCGGCTAGGGCATTCCTGGAGAAGCGGCCGCCAGTGTTTACCGGGCGGTAGTGTCCGATGGACCAGGTCACGCTGCCAACGCTACCGGCGAATACGCTCGACCCCCGCAAGTTCCAGGATCGCGCTATCACCGCGACAGGCGATCGCCGTGCCACTGTTGCCCTGACCGCGCTGGAGACGCTTTGGTTCAACACCGGTACGCTGTGCAATCTCACCTGCAATCATTGCTATATAGAATCATCTCCGCGCAACGACCGCTTGACTTATCTTACCGCCACCGACGTCCGCGCCTATCTCGACGAAATCGCGCGCAACCATTTGCCGACGCAGCTGATCGGTTTCACCGGTGGCGAGCCGTTCATGAATCCTCACATCATAGGGATGCTGGACGATGTGCTATCTCGCGGTTTGCGCGCCATCGTGCTGACCAACGCGATGCAGCCGATGCGCAGGTTGGGCGAGAACCTACAGGCACTCAACGCGACTCACCGCTCACACCTGACCATCCGTGTTTCGCTCGACCACTACACCCAGGCGGTGCATGAGGCTGAGCGCGGCGCGCGCACCTGGAAGCCCACGCTTGATGGCATGATCTGGCTGGCACGCAACGGCTTCGCACTCGATGTTGCGGGCCGTCATTTCACCTCGGAACCGGAAGACCAGCTCCGCGCCGGCTACGCCCGCCTGTTCGCCGCGCATGATATTCCTGTCGACGCCACGGACCCCGTCCGCTTGATGTTGTTCCCCGAGATGGATGCCACACGCGACGTTCCGGAGATCACCACGGCCTGCTGGGGTATCCTGCGCAAATCACCCGACAGCGTGATGTGCGCCTCCTCCCGCATGGTGGTGAAACGCAAGGATGCCATTGCGCCCACCGTGCTGGCCTGTACGCTGCTCGCTTACGACCCGCGCTTCGAGCTGGGCACAACCTTGGCCGAGGCATCGCGCCCCGTCGCATTGAACCATCCCCATTGCGCGTCGTTCTGCGTGCTGGGTGGCGCCGCGTGTAGCCGTGGCTGACCCAACGCCCCGCAGTCGTCCCTCTTGCTGTACCTGCAAGTATCTCCCAAACAGCTCGCTGAACGCGGTGGCGCCCGCGGGATTGCGATGCGCGAACGCGTCGCTAAACCAGGCATTATCCCACGCCGGCATCACCGGCCCCACAACATGGAAGTTCGCGTATCGCGCGGCATAGCCCGACAAATACCGGGCAAACCCGTCGCGCACGTCCGGCCGCACCGCCTGAGCCGTCGCCTCATTGATCGGCACCGCGCATATTTCTTGGCGGTTTGCCCGGCCGCACCGGTGTCGGATCAGCACCACACGGGCGACCGTCGGCCCTTCCATCGCCGCATGGATCAACGCTGCCCCGCGCGGCCCTGAGCCTTGTTCGCGCCCGACGGAGGCAACGCCTGTGCCGCTGTCGCCGCAGCGCCCGCCACCGCGCGGTCGATCTGATCCGCCGCGCCGCGTGAGGTGCTGACCGACACGCTTCCCAAGGAGGCCGACAGCGACCCGGATCCACTGGCCCGACTGGTGGACGCCGAGATTGCGGCCGCAATGCATCACTGCCTGAGCGCGCTGGAACCCGATCGTCGCCGCGACCCGAATTGTGGTCGCACGTTGTTGTCATCGCCGGCTCGGGCGCGTTGGCGCCGCTCCGGGCCGTTGCAGCAGACCTGGCACAGCACCCCGTTCTGGCGCGTCACCACCGCGGCAGCCATGGCGCTGGCCGCGGACTTTCTGGCCGAGGTGCGACTGGACGGTCGTACGCTGATCCGCCCGCTGGGCCAGGTCACAGTGCAATCCGGCAAGGATTTGGAACGCTGGGCACTGCCCGTTGCGCCGCGCGTCCGGTCTCGCTCGGCGTGCTGCCACCGATGGGCCGCAACCTGCCGCCGCACGAGCTGCGGGCGGCGCCGACCCAATTGTTGGTGAGCCCGTAACCGCAGGGCGGCTCACCCACCGGTCAGCCGACCGGTCCAGTGTTATGCGGCGGCCGTCTCGCCGCGATCGATCAGCGGGTGAACTGCGCGCTCAAGCGTGTCCGGCGACATCCGACAATAACAGCGGATCAACTTTCAACTTGGCGAATGCCCGCCGCCATTTCGTGTCGAATTGGCCATCGAACACCAGCGTGTCATCCGCCGGCACCGACAGCCAGGCATTCTGCTGGATCTCGTTGTCCAACTGCCCCGGCCCCCAGCCGGCATAGCCCAGCGCGAGCAACCCTTCGCGCGGTCCGCCCCCTTCGGCGATCGCTTTCAGCACATCCAGGCTGGCCGTCAGTGCGGTGGACTCCGTCACCCGCAAGCTGCCCTCACCGGTCCAATCCGTGGTGTGCAGCACGAACCCACGCGCATTTTCCACCGGGCCGCCCTGGCACAATTGAATCTGCCGCGCTGGCGGCGTCGGCGCCACATCGAGCTGGCGCAGCAGCGCCTCGAAGCTGGGCTTCTGCAGCGGGCGGTTCACCACGATGCCCATCGCGCCGTCCGCGGTGTGGGCACACAAATAGATCACACTCTGCGCGAAACGGGTGTCCCCCATCGCGGGCATGGCAATCAGCAATTGGCCGGTCAGGAACGCCTCTGCCGGCGCGTCGTCCAGGCGCTTGGTCGATTTCGGCATTCTGCCAATCTGGGACCGCCCGCGCCAGCGTGCAAGCTTGGCGTGACTCATTCGTCAGGGAACGCTAGGACTCCCGCATCGACCACCAAACCGGAGAGGGGTAATCCATGTCAGTCAAGGTCGGCGATTCCATTCCGTCCATGAAGCTCATGATGGGGACGGCGGAGGGTCCGAAGGAGGTGTCCACGGACGACCTCTTCAAGGGCAAGAAGGTGGTAATGTTCGCGGTGCCGGGGGCGTTCACGCCCACGTGCAGCGCCAAGCATCTGCCAGGATTTGTGCAGAACATTGATGCCATCAAAGCCAAAGGTGTGGACAATATCATCTGCGTGGCGGTGAACGACGCGTTTGTGATGGGTGCCTGGGGCAAGGAGCAGGGCACTGGCGACAAAGTGATCATGTTGGCCGATGGCTCCGCCGCGCTGACCAAGGCGCTGGGGTTGGAACTCGATCTGACCGCGCGCGGATTGGGCATCCGCAGTCAGCGCTACGCATTGGTGGCGAATGACGGCAAGGTGACGCACCTCGCGGTTGAAGCCCCCGGTGGCTTCGAGGTCAGCAAGGCCGAATCGATTATCGCGGCGCTGTGAGCTCATCATTCCCCCTCTCCCACTTGCGGGAGAGGGGGAATGAGGGCGCTACCGCAGCGACCGTTCCACTAGCCGAGCGAATATCCCCGACCCATATGGAATCGCTGCGTCATTGAAATTGTAGTGCGAATTGTGCACCGGCGCGCTGTCTTCGCCGTTGCCGATGTTGATATACGCACCCGGCACACGTTCTAGCATGAAGGCGAAATCCTCCGACGCCATCGCCGGCGTCTTCGCGCGATTAACATGCGCCTCGCCAACCAGTTCCGCTGCCGCATCAGCCATCGCCTCGGTGTGCCCTAGATGGTTCACCAGCGGCGCGAAGATCAGCCGGAAATCCAGCGTCGCGGTGGCGCCGAACGCTGCCGCGGTGCTGGTGACGATGCGCTTCATGGCGGTTTCCACCGTTGCCAATGCCTCGCGCTTCATCACCCGTACGGTGCCGCCCAGCGTCGCGCTTTCCGGCACCACGTTATAAGCCTTACCCGCACGCACGCGCGTGACGCTGACCACGACATTGTCCCAGGCCGAGATGTTCCGGGACACGATTGATTGCAGTGCTGTGCCCATGTGGCACGCGACCAGCGCCGAATCGATGCTCAGGTCAGGACGTGCCCCGTGCGAGCCCTTGCCGGTGATCGCGATGTCGAAGAACGCGCCACCGGCCATCGCCGGGCCCGGCGGGCAGATTGCGTACTGTCCCACCGCCATGCCCGGGCTGTTGTGCAGCCCATACACTGCACCGCACGGGAACCGCTCGAACAGCCCGTCATCCAGCATCGCCAGCGCGCCGCCAATGCCCTCCTCGCCCGGCTGGAAGATGAAATTCACCGTGCCGTTGAAGTTGCGCGTCTCCGCCAGATAGCGCGCCGCGCCGAGCAGCATCGTTGTGTGCCCGTCATGCCCGCACGCATGCATCCGTCCGCGGTTGCGGCTGCTGTAGGGCAGGTTGGTTTCTTCTTCGATCGGCAGCGCATCCATATCCGCGCGCAGCCCGATTGTCTGCGCCCCGTCGCCCACCTTCAGCACGCCGACGACGCCGGTCTTGCCGACGCCGCGATGCACCTCGATCCCCAGCGCCGCGAGCTGCTTCGCAACCAGCTCCGCCGTGCGATGTTCCTCCAGCCCCAGTTCGGGATGCGCATGGATCTCATGCCGTGTCGCGGTGAGTTCGGCATGAAAGCCGCGGATATGGTCGATCGGGTCGGAGGCGGCCATGAAGCGGATCCTTTATGGGACAATCGGCAAGTCTGCGCACTCAAGCAGCGCGCGTTCAAGCCCCTCAGTCTACCTGGGAATCAAGCGGAACAGGGGGGCGTGATCTGGTTGCGTCGTGACCACTGCCACCGGCAACACCGGCTCGGTGGTCTCACGTCGGATATGGAACGACCGGACCAGCGACGCCAGCACCAGGTTGGCCTCCGCCAGCGCGAACTGGGCGCCGACGCAGACGCGCGGGCCGGCACCGAATGGCAGGTAGGCGAAACGCGCAGGCGCCGGGGCATCCGGCAGGAACCGCGTCGGGTCGAACATATCTGGATCGCGCCACAGCTTGCGATGCCGATGCAGCACCCATGGCGCCATCATGATCACCGCGCCGCGTGGAATCTCGAAGTCGCCGACGCGATCCGCAGCAATTGCCTGGCGCACCATCAGGAAGGCGGGCGGATACAGTCGCAATGTCTCGGAGACGACGGCTTTGGTGAACACCAGTTGATCGAGTGCGGCGGCCGCATCATCCGGCGACAGGTCAAGCGACCTCGCTTCCGTTGCGACACGAGTCTGTGTCGCAGGTGACTCCGCCATTAGCAGCAAGCCCCAGAACAGCGTCACCGCGGTGGTTTCATGCCCGGCCAGGATCATCGTCGCGACCTGATCGAGCAGCTCCGCATCGGTAAATCCCGCACCGGTCTCCGGATCGCGTGCAGCGCGCAACAGATCGAACAGGTCGCGCGGCGCGTCGCTCGCCGGCGCTTGCATCCGTTCGCGCATGATCCGCTCGATCAATGCCATCCGGCGCCGCTGGAAGCGCCGCCGCCGCAGGTCGCGCAATGTCGTGATCGAGGCTGGTACCAGCATGTCGAACAGGGTCGGTCGTGCGTATTCCAAGCCGTATTCGGCCAGCATCTCGCGCATCGCCGCGCTGTGTTGGCGCGTCTGCAGCGAGAACATCGAACGCCCGGCGATGTCAAACGCCAGGCTCTGCACGACCGAGAGCAGGTCAATGGGTCGATCCGCCTCCGTGCCAAGCTGCTCGATCAGTTCCTCGGTGGCTGCCGCGATATGCCGTGTCAGCAGCGGCATCATGCGTGGCGCCAGGGCCGGCGCAATGGTGCGCCGCTGCAGCCGCCAGGCATCGCCGGTACTCAGCAGCAACCCATCCCCAGTGATCGGTCGCAGAATACGGATCGAGGCATGTGTGCGTCGATAGTTGTCCGGATTGTCCACCAGGACGCGCCGCAAGACAGAAGGTGTGTTGACCAGCAGATTGGTCCCGCCCAACAGACTTCGCCGCACGAAATCCTGCTCGTACGCAGCCTCCGGCCATATCGCCAACGCGTTGGTACGCAACGTGCGCAGGAAGCGGAAGAACGGCAGCGGTGCGGCCGGCGGCGTGGGGCGCGGCGGAACCAAGGAATCCTGTGCACTCATGCGTGACAATCGTCGTCGGATGCCATGGGGGCCGCCTGTCTGGTGCGGAAGCTACTGATCGGTATACTCGCGCGGCATGAGCCAGGTGGAAATGCTATTCGCAACGGGAGAGACGCATGAGTTTGAAAGGGGCGGGTTATATCGTCGGTGCCTTTGAGCATCCGACCCGCAAGGCACCGGACAAGTCGGTGGCCCTGCTGCACGCAGAATGCGCCAAGGGCGCGTTGGAAGATGCCGGCCTGACGAAAGACGACATCGACGGCTATTTCTGCGCCGGCGATGCACCGGGCTCGTTGGGTCCGCTGTCGATGGTCGATTACATGAATTTGAAATGCCGCCACGTCGACAGCACCGATGTCGGCGGGTCGTCGTATCAGGTCGCGGTCGGCCACGCGCTGGAAGCGATCGCCGCGGGCCGTTGCAACATCGCGCTGATCACGCTGTCGGGCCGGCCGCGCAGCGAAGGCCAGGCCACCGGCACGGCGCCGCGCGCCGGCAATCCAGCGTGGCCCGAGCTGCAGTTCGAATATCCATACGGTCCGGCGACGGCGAACATGTATGCCATGTGCGCGACGCGGCACATGTACGAATATGGCACCACGAGCGAGCAATTGGCCTGGATCAAGGTCGCAGCCTCGCATCACGCGCAGCACAATCCGAATGCGATGCTGCGCAATGTGGTGACGGTGGAGGACGTGGTCAACTCGCCGATGGTGGCCTCGCCGCTGCACCGGCTGGACTGCTGCGTCATCAGCGACGGTGGCGGCGCGCTGATCGTTGCGAAGCCGGATATCGCCAAAAGCCTGAAGCGCCCGCTGGTCAAGGTGATTGGCGTTGGCGAATCGCCGAAGCATCAGATGGCCGGCGAGGTCGACCTGGTCTACTCGGCGGCCCGCTGGTCGGGTCCGCCGGCGTGGGAAATGGCGGGGATCAAGCCGTCCGACATCAAATACGCTTCGATCTACGACAGCTTCACCATCACCGTGCTGATGCAGTTGGAAGACCTGGGGTTCTGCGAGAAAGGGCAGGGCGGCAAGTTCGTGGCCGACGGCAACCTGATCTCCGGCGTCGGCAAGCTGCCATTCAATACCGATGGCGGCGGGCTGTGCAACAACCATCCCGCCAACCGCGGCGGCATCACCAAGATCATCGAGGCGGTGCGGCAGTTGCGCGGCGAGGCGCATCCGGCGGTGCAGGTGAAGAACTGCGACCTGGCGATCGCGCACGGCACCGGCGGATCGCTGGGGACGCGGCATTGCGGTAGCACTGTCATTCTGGAGCGGGAGTGATCGACATGGCCTATGAACAACGCAAGATCCCGTTCATCGGTGCGACCGATACGAATCCGGAAAACAAGCCGTTCTGGGATGGCTGTGCGGCCGGTAAGTTGGTGCTGCCGCGCTGCAAAGATACCGGAAAATTCATCTGGTACCCACGCGGGATTTCACCCTGGACGTTCGGCCCGGTGGAGTGGGTCGAATGCTCCGGCAAGGGCAAGATTTACACGTTCAGCCTGATGCGCGGCACGCCGCCGTACTGCATCGCCTATGTCGAGCTCGCGGAAGGTCCGCGCATGATGACCAACATCGTGGACTGCGACCTCGCGGTGGTGAAGATCGGCCAGGACGTGACATTGAAATTCGTGCCGAGCGAGAATGGCCCACCGATGCCAATGTTCACACCAGCTTGATCGACGACGCATTCCGGAACGGCCATAACGGCGCTGGCCTCGGTCGGCGCCGTTTGCCGCTTTCCGCGACATAACTGGACCAGACCGGAGGAATTCGATGAAGCTTTCACGCCGCTCCCTGCTCGGCACTGCCGCTGCTGGTGCTGCCTTGCCTCTGTTGCCCGCACGCGCGCAGACGCCAACGATCAAGCTCGGCGTGCTGAACGACCAGTCGGGTCCCTATCGTGACGACGGCGGTCCCACCGGTGTGGTCTGCGCCAAACAGGCACCGCTGGATTTCGGCATCTCCGGCAAGGGCTGGAATGTCGAGATCATTTCGGCTGACCACCAGAACAAGCCGGATGTTGGCGCCTCGATCGCACGCCAATGGTTCGATCAGGAGGGTGTTGACGCGATCGTCGACGTGCCCACTTCGTCGGTGGGCCTCGCGGTCAGCACGGTGTGCCGCGAGAAGAATAAGGTGATGCTGAACTCCGGTACCGGCACCAGCGATTTGACCGGCAAACTGTGCAGTCCGAACACGATCCACTGGACCTACGACACTTATATGCTGGGCAAGTCCACCGGCGGTGCGATCGCCAAAGCCGGGGGCGATAGCTGGTTCTTCGTCACCGCCGATTATGTGTTCGGCCATGTGCTGGAGGATGACACCACCAAGATCGTCACCAAGCAGGGTGCCAAGGTCCTGGGCAGCGTGCGCTACCCGTTCCCGGACACCAGCGATTTTTCTTCGATGCTGGTGCGCGCGCAGGCCTCCGGCGCCAAGGTGCTTGGCCTGGCGAACGCCGGCGGCGACACCGCTAACTGCATCAAGCAGGCGAAGGAATTCGGCATCATGGATAAGATGACCGTCGCCGCGCTGCTGATCCAAAGTACCGGCATTCATGCGATTGGTCTGGAGACAGCGCAGGGCCTGCGCTACAGTGAATCCTACTACTGGGACTTGAATGATCGCACCCGCGCCTTCAATGATCGGATCAAAGGCAAGACGCCGAACGGCATCTGGCCGAACATGACCCAGGTTGGCGACTACGGCGTGACGTTGCACTACCTGAAAGCAGTGAACGACATGGGCGTCGCCGCGGCGAAGGCCGACGGTCGCGCCGCGGTGGCGCGGATGAAGGCGATGCCGACCGACGATGATTGTTTCGGCCCCGGCCGTATCCGCGAGGACGGCCGCGCATTGCACCCGGTGTATCTGTTCGAGGCGAAGAAGCCGTCCGAGAGCAAGCACCAATGGGACGTCGCCAAGGTCATCGCGGTAACCCCGATGGAGGAGGCGTTCCGCCCGCTAAATGAAGGGGGTTGCCCCTTGCACAAGGCGTGACGGAAGACGTTGATGTCGTGGTGATCGGCGCCGGGCTGGCAGGCCTCGGCGCCGCGACCGCATCGCGGCGGCAGGGCCGTCGCGCGGTCATCGTGGAAGCCGCGGACCGTATCGGTGGCCGCGCCTGGACCACCTATCCCCAGCAGCTCGGTGGCGTGTGGTTCGACATGGGGGCGATGTGGCTGCACCACGCCGAGCACAATCCGCTGGTGCCAATCGTCGAGGCGAAGGGCGAGACACTAGTACGGTCGGACGCCATGCGGACGGAACGAACTTTCGTCGGTCCGCGTCTAGCGAACGAGGCGGAACTGGATGATTACGCCGGTGCCTGGCAGCGCTTCGAGGCGGCGGCTGACCGATTGCTGCAACCGGGCATGCCGGATGTCGCCCTGAGTGAGGTGGCCCGCATACTGCCGGATGATCACTGGGCGACGACGGTGGAATGCTGGGAAGGCTCCGTCGTCTGCAATGTCGACGCACCGCATTACAGTCTGCTGGATTGGAAGCGAAACGTCTTAAAGGGCAGCAACGTCGCGCCACAAGGCGGTATCGGCTCATTCGTGCAGCGTCGGCTGGGTGAGGGGTTGGATATCCGCCTGAACACCAAAGTGACACGCATTGCCTGGGCCGGCGCGGGTGGCGAAGTCACCGTGCAAACCGATCGCGGCACGCTGACCGCACGGTCCTGCATCGTGACTGTCTCCACCGGTGTCTTGCGCGCCGGTGCGATTGTGTTCGATCCACCGCTGCCACCGCGCACGCAGGATTGCCTGCATGCCCTGCCGATGGGCCTCGCGATCAAGGTGCTCTTGCGCGCGACCTCGGCCGACCGCCTTGACCTGCCGCCTTCCTGTCTGGTCGATCGCCAGGTCGCGGCAAACGAGCTGCTGGTACTGCTGCAATGCTGGCCGCACAATCGCGACTATGTGCAAGGGTGGATCGGCGGCAGCACGGCCTGGGCCCTGCACCGCGACGGTGACGCCGCGGCGATTGATTACACCCGCAACGAGTTGCGGCGGCTGTTCGGTGGGCGCGCCGACCGGCTGTTCGAGGGCGGCGCGACGTTGGTGACGCATTGGGGTGCCGATCCGTTCGTGCGCGGCTCTTATGCCTATGTCGCGCCCGGTGATGCGAATGCACGGGCGCGTCTGGCCGAGCCGTTGGCTGACGGACATCTACTGTTTGCCGGCGAGGCTTGCCATGTTGGCTTTGCCGGCACACTGGGCGGGGCGTGGCTGAGCGGGCAGGCCGCCGCGGCGTTGGCCGCTTAGTCCATCGCCACCGCCCAACAGGGCTGGCAAATGTTGCGCTGCGGTATACGCTGCGTGGCATGACACTGTTGCTTGTGAAGTCCGGCGGCGAGGTCGCTTTCCCCGAATGGCAGGCGCATTTCGCCACCTATGCGCCGCACCTGGCAGTGCGTTGGTGGGAGGATCCTTCGGTCGATCCCGACACGGTCGACTACATCGTGGTCTGGGAGCCGCAGCCCGGACGTATCGCGCGGATGCGTAACCTAAAGGTGATCTTCAGCAGTGCCGCGGGCGTGGACCATATCGTGCGCGACCCCGATCTGCCGCAACATCTGCCCATCGTACGCATGGCGACGACGGAAAATGCGCAGACCATGGGCGAGTATGTCTGCCTGGCGGCGCTGTCGATCCTGCGTGACCACCAGCGGATGATGGAGCTGCAGGCGATGCGCGGCTGGGTGGAGTTCGAGGCCTCACGCACCGCACCGGACACGCGTGTTGGGATCCTGGGACTGGGGCATCTCGGCGTTGCCGCGGCGCGGATGCTGTGCGGGTTGGGTTTCCAGGTGCATGGCTGGTCGCGCGGACGGAAGATTGTCGAGGGTGTGAAGAGCTACGCAGGTGAGGCGGAGCTGGAGTCATTCCTGGCCCATACCGATATTCTGGTAGGTTTGCTGCCGGATACACCGGCGACACGTGGTCTGATCAATGCTCGGCGCATCGCGATGCTGCCGAAGGGTGCGGGTGTGATCAATGCCGGCCGCGGCACGCTGATCGTGATCCCAGATCTGATCGCCGCGCTGGATTCCAGGCATCTCGACAGTGCTGTGCTGGACGTGTTCGAGACGGAACCGCCCGACCCGGATCATCCGGTCTGGGAACACCCACGCATCACCGTAACCTCCCACATCGCCGGCTATGCCACCCGTCGCGATCGTGCGGCCGCGGTCGCGCGCAACATTGCCGCGTTCGAACGCGGGGACCCGTTACCGAACGTATATAATCCGGAACGAGGCTATTGATGGTCCACGCAGCGTAGGGCGGATTGGCGCGGCTATTCCGCCACCGCCATCACCGTCGCCACGGATTGGCGGAACGCGGTTTGCATTCCGCCCTACCCCGGTAGCACGTACGGTTTCGCCGCCGTTTCATATGCGACGTATCCCAGCGTCTCCCGCAGCTCCGCCGGCGGCAGCGCCGTGCTGGCCTCCGCCTGGCTTGCTTTCAGCGCGGCCAGCCCGGCCTTGATCCCCGCCACCATTGGCGAGAGCAGCGCCGTCGGATGCGTGCCGATCTTCAACCCCAGCTCCTTCGCCCGAGGAATGCTCGGCGTTTCCCGCTTCGCTCCCGGCGACAGCACGGCAAACGACGGCCGCCCTTGCGCCGCCGCGACCGCGCGTCGGACCTCCGCCTCATCCTGGGGCGAATCGAGGAACAGGATATCCGCCCCTTCCTCGACATACATCTCGACCCGGGCCACCGCCTCATCGATCCCCAACGTCGGCCGGCAGTCAGTCCGCGCCATCACTAGGATCCCCGAATCCTTCGCCGCCGCGACCGCCGCACGCACCTTCATCCGCGCTTCCTCGCGCGACAGGCACGGCTTGCCCGCCGAGGTGAGCGCGCGCGGCGTGATCTTGTCCTCGATCAGGATCGCCGCGGCCCCCGCACGGCCATACGCGCGCACGGTACGCTGCACGTTCATGGCGTTACCGTAACCATGATCGCCATCGGCCAGCACCAGCGTGTCGGGCGCCGCGCCGCGCACCATCTCCAGCGCATTCAACATCTCGGCGACGGAAATCAGATCGAGGTCTGGCCCACCGAGCCGGCTCGCCGCCACACAGGAGCCCGACATGAACGCGGTCTTGAAGCCGGCCGCCGCGGCCATCTTGGCGCTGATCCCGTCCCACACCGCGGGCATGACGACGAAATCTGGCCCGGCGAGCAGGGCACGCAAGCGATCCGGCGGCGACATGGCGATCTCCTGAAGGTTTTGTTGAGGGTGACGATAGAAGACGTCCTGGCGTGCGGCCAGGGCGGGCTCACCACAATGTGTAACCGCCGTCGATCACCAAGGCGGCGCCGGTCATGTAGCGGGAAGCCTCGCTGGCCAGGTACACCGCGAGCGGCCCCAGATCCTCCGGCTGGCCAAAATCGCCCATCGGGATTTGCGCCCTGAACGCCCCGATGATCGCGGGCTGCTCACGTGCCCAGCGCTGATTCGGTTCCGTCATGAACCCGCCGGGGAGGATGGCGTTCACCGTGATGCCATGCGGTGCCCAGTCCGCCGCGATGACCCGCGTGAAGTGCAGAACTGCGGCCTTCGCCGTCTCATAGTGCCGCCCGCCAACGCCGCGGTTGGCGATCAGCCCGCTGATCGAGGCGATGTTGATCACCCGCCCACCCGTGCCGCGCGCCAGCATCGCCCCGCCGATCAGCTTGGTGCACAGGAACGTGCTGGTCAGGTTGAGGTCCATCAGCTCCTGCCAGGTCTCCAGCGTTTCATCCTGAAGCGGAACATTCACCCGCCGCCCGCCAATATTGTTGATCAGGACGTCGATCGGGCCCAGCGCTAGTGCCTCCTGGCACGCGCGTTCGCATCCCTCGGGCGTCCCAGCGTCGCGCTGGATGGTCCAGGCCTGCCGCCCAAGCGCGCGGACGTCGGCCGCCGTGCGCATGAGGCTCTCCGCGTCGCGCCCTACCAGCACCGCATCGGCACCCGCCTCGGCGATGGCCAGTGCCATCTCGCGTCCCAGGCCGCGGCTGCCGCCGGTGATGAACAGGCGTTTGCCGTTGAGGCGGAAGCGATCGAGCACAGTCATCACAGGAGTCCTCTCAAGGAAAGTTGGCACGTTAATGGGATTACGCACATCTGCCGACCGACCCACCCTATTTGACACTCCCCGCCACCTCCCCCATCTTCCCCATCAACCGAGGGGAGCCCCGCCACAAGGGGCTGAGAGACCGCCAGGACCGCGATACGCGGCGGCGCGGTGACCCTTGAACCTGAACCGGGTCATGCCGGCGGAGGGACGGGGTCAGTGCACGAAACACCCCTCATCCGCCCGTATTGCCTGTGACGCGCGTGAGGAGACAGTCATGACGGTGCAGTCCAAGACCGCCGCCCGCCCATCCAGCGTAACAACCGGCCCGATCGCCGGCTCGCGCAAGATCTACACGTCCCCGGCTGGGCGCCCGGACATCAACGTGCCGTTTCGCGAGATCGCTCTCGACCCCTCGGCGAACGAGGAACCCTATCGCGCCTACGACTGCTCCGGTCCCTACACCGACCCCGCGGTCACCATCGACCTGGAGGCCGGCCTGCCGCCCGCGCGCCGCGAGTGGATCGCCAAGCGCGGCTTCGACCGCATCGCGCCGCGTCCGGTGAAGCCGGAGGACAATGGCGGCGCCAGCGGCGACAAACTCGTGCCGTCCTGTCCGGCCGACCTGCCGATCTACGGCGGCAAGCCCGGACAGCTCGTCACGCAATACGAATTCGCCCGCGCCGGCATCATCACCGAGGAGATGGTCTACGTCGCGCACCGCGAAAACCTCGGCCGAGAGAAGATGCTGGAAGGCGCTGAGGAACGCATCGCTGACGGCGAAAGCTTTGGTGCTGAAATACCGCCCTTCATCACGCCGGAATTCGTCCGCAGCGAAGTCGCGCGCGGCCGTGCCATCATCCCGGCCAACATCAACCATCCGGAGCTGGAGCCGGTCATCATCGGCCGCAACTTCCTGGTGAAGATCAACGCCAATATCGGCAACTCCGCTGTCACCTCCGGCGTCGCCGAGGAAGTGGAAAAGCTGGTCTGGGCGATCCGCTGGGGTGGCGACACGGTGATGGACCTGTCGACCGGCCGCAACATCCACAACATCCGTGGCTGGATCATGCGCAATTCGCCGGTGCCAATCGGCACGGTTCCGATCTATCAGGCGCTGGAAAAGGTCGACGGCGATCCGACCAAGCTTGATTGGGAGGTGTTCAAAGACACGCTGATCGAGCAGGCCGAGCAAGGCGTTGACTACTTCACCATCCATGCCGGCGTGCGGCTAAAATACGTGCCGCTGACCGCGAAGCGTGTCACTGGCATCGTCTCACGCGGCGGCTCGATCATGGCGAAGTGGTGCCTGTCGCAGCACAAGGAATCGTTCCTGTATGAACGCTTCGATGAGATCTGCGACATCATGCGCAAATACGACGTGTCGTTCTCGCTGGGTGACGGGCTGCGTCCGGGCTCCAACGCCGACGCCAATGATGCCGCGCAGTTCGGTGAGCTGGAGACACTGGGTGAACTGACGAAGATCGCCTGGGATAAAGGCTGCCAGGTGATGATCGAAGGCCCCGGGCACGTGCCGATGCACAAGATCAAGATCAATATGGACAAGCAGCTCAAGGAATGCGGCGAGGCGCCGTTCTATACCCTCGGCCCGCTGACCACCGACATCGCACCCGGCTACGACCATATTACCAGCGCGATCGGCGCGGCGATGATCGGTTGGTTCGGTACCGCAATGCTCTGCTACGTCACGCCGAAGGAACATCTCGGTCTGCCCGACCGCGATGACGTGAAGACCGGCGTCGTGACGTATCGCATCGCCGCGCACGCCGCGGACCTGGCCAAAGGCCATCCGGCCGCCAAACTGCGCGACGATGCGATTAGTCGCGCCCGTTTCGAGTTCCGCTGGGAGGATCAGTTCAATCTCGGCCTGGATCCCGACACGGCGCGCAAGTTCCATGACGAGACGTTGCCCAAGGATGCGCACAAGGTCGCGCATTTCTGTTCTATGTGCGGGCCGAAATTCTGCTCGATGCAGATCACCCAGGACCTGCGCAAGGAAGCCGAGCGCATGTCCGGCCTGGAAGCGAAAAGCGAGGAATTCCGCGCCAAGGGCAAGGAAATCTACCAGCCCTTGCCGGCGGCCGAGTAAGCGGCGTCCGGGGGCCCATGTCCGACCCGCGCGAAGCGCTGGACGCGATCGGCTGGATTCCGGACGTCGAACTCGACATCGCCGACGCGGCGCTGCAGTTCGCGCGCATCGACGCGCCGGATGCCGATTGGCAGGCGGCGCGGGCGCACCTGTCGGACATCGCGCGTGATATGGTCGGGATGGGGCGCGGCATCACCGACCTGGATACGCGTGCCAGCGTCCTGACCCGCTTGATCGCCGGCAGCTACGGCTATCATGGCGACGAACTCACCTATGACGATCTCGCCAACGCCAACCTGCTCCACGTGATTGAGCGCCGTCA